>Ga0265295_1001584_pt1 | contig 39492 bp, 34 predicted proteins | sample Munlansysbiofilm_FD_192503 | JGI IMG/M metagenome (GOLD analysis project Ga0265295, IMG submission 192503) | Leachate microbial communities from a municipal landfill in Southern Ontario, Canada - Methane capture system biofilm | ecosystem: Engineered > Solid waste > Landfill > Unclassified ... | reverse complement strand
TTTTGTATCAAACCTATGCTTTCAATATGGTGGAGCTGAGGGGATTTGAACCCCTGTCCAAAATAGCCAATCATTTAACTTTCTACATGCTTAGTTAACTATATTGTTTCAGCAAACACCTGCTAGTTAACCAACTGATGAGTGCCTAATCCTGTTAATTTAACCCAATAATCTTAAGATTGCAGACGATTGAGCGGTCCTATATTCTGAAGTTCAAAAGAGCCTATAGGCAAACCCCGATGAACCCGCAACTTCTTCTTAAGCTGCGAAAGCGTAATTTTGATTTCCGGTTATATTTAACCTGCATTTTTAAATCTGCCGATTGCATGCTTATTAAACTTGAACTACCCTGTCGAATCCAGAAAACAGCCCCATACTAATATTTTATCACTTTTTCCATTCTTTTGGTAGCATCTTTTTCTTTTTGAGATTCACGTTTATCATAAAGTTTTTTACCCTTACATAAAGCAATCTCTATTTTACAAAGACCTTCATTTAGGTATACCTTGGTTGGCACCAAGGTAAGCCCTTCAAGTTTTAGTTTTTGTGATAATTTAATTATTTCTCTTTTTGATAATAATAACTTTTTATTTCTTGTTTCTTTGTGGTTAAAGATATTTCCTTGCTCATACTTAGCAACATGCATATTAATAATATATGCTTGAAAGTCATTAGAAATCTTTACATAGGCTTCATTGATTGAGAACTTGCCTAAACGAATTGATTTAATTTCCGTACCCTTTAAGACGATACCACATTCAAAAGTTTCTAAGATATAATAATCATGGCCCACCTTTTTATTGTTAGCTAGTATTTTCATGGTTAAAGTGCTCCTTTTTTATACAAGTACAAAATCGATTCTACCTAATAAACGATTAACTTTCGCTACCTTGATTGTTACAACTTGACCGATTTGATAGATTTTATCTGATTCAGTTGATTTAAGTTGCATATTTACTTCATCATATTGCATTTGTTCTTTGAATGATGAGATATGTACTAAACCTTCAATTGTATTAGGAAGTTCGATAAACATACCGAATTTAAGAACAGAAGAGATAACGCCTTGGTATTCTTCATTGATATGGTTTTCCATATATTCTGCCTTTTTAATATCCAAAACTTCTCTTTCAGCGTTCATGGCTTGTTTTTCAGTATCTGACGATTGTTTAGCTATTTCATCAAGTCTTTCAATTGTTTTCTCATTATAGAAACGATCGTTGTTGAAAACATACTTTCTCAAGAAACGGTGAACAATAAGGTCAGGATATCTTCTTATTGGTGAAGTGAAATGTGTATAGTTGTCAAATGCTAACCCATAATGACCTTTGTTCTCTCTTGAATACCTTGCTTTTGACATCGATCTTAATAAAAGTGTAGTTACTACTTTTTCATAAGTAGTGTTTTCTACAGCTTTAAGCAGTTCTTGCAAGTTTTCTTGAGAGTAATCGCCTTCATAATTATCATATCCTAATTTCTTGACAAATTCAAAAACATTTTCTAGTTTCTCTGAATTTGGAAGTTCATGGATACGGTAGATGAATGGTAACTTTTGATTAAAAATATGGGTTGCGACCACTTGATTAGCCACAAGCATGAATTCTTCGATCATTCTTTCGGCAGTCTGTCTTTCTCTAATGACGATATCGCTTAGCTTGCCATGTTCATCAAATAAAAGCTTCGGTTCTAGGGTTTCAAAATCGATTGAGCCCATTTTTTCACGAATATCGAAGAGGATATTTTGCAGTTCTTGCATAAGTAGTACATCTTGATAAATATCAGAGTATTCTTCAATGATTTCTTGATCGTTGTTTAACATTTTGTTGATATTTGTGTAAGTCATCTTATATTTGCTGTTGATAACTGACGGATAGATTGAATATTTAACAACTTCACCTTTTTTGTTTATTTGCATCTCGCATGTCAAAGTTAAGCGATCTACTTTAGGGTTAAGCGAACAAATTCCATTTGACAATGCTTTTGGTAGCATTGGAATTACTGAATCAGCCAAATAAACGCTTGTGCCACGGTTAAAAGCGGCTTTGTCTAAAATTGAGTCTTCTTTGACATAATAGCTGACGTCGGCTATATGTACACCTAATAAATAATCATCTTTTATTTTCTTGATCGAAATTGCATCATCAATGTCTTTAGTGCTTTCAGAATCGATAGTAAAGATTGTTTCATTCCTTAGATCAGTTCTTCCAATAATTTCACTCTCTAAAACTTCTTGATTAACTAATTTTGCGAATAGTTCTTCTTCAGGTGAGAATTTATTAATCAAATTGAATTTATGTACTACTTCTAATACTTCAATGCCTTCATCATCCACATGTCCAATTACTTCTATGAGTTCACAGTCTTTAAAATACTTATGCTTATAGTTAACGATTTTTACTTTGATAAGCTGATGATTTTTAACATGTTTTTGATCTTCTTTTACAAGTTTTAAGGCTATATCATCGTGAAGATCTTTAGGGAAGATTTGACCGTTGTAGTATTCACCCACAACGATAGATAAATGTCTCTCTAATACCTTTTCAACAACACCTTCAATTTTCTCTCTATTCTTTATGTTAGTAATTTTAACAAGGCAAAGATCGTTATCCATTGCAGTGTTGATATTGCTTCTAGAGATATAGACGTCTGGCATTTCTTTGTCTTCAACTATTAAAAAGCCATATCCTTGGGCTTTTAGATCTAATCTACCTGTTACTAATTGCTCGTTTTTTTCCATTATGTTATAATGACCGGATTTGTCTTTATAGATTTGGTTTTCTTTAATTAGTTTGTCAATTGCTTTGGTTAGTTCTTGAAAATCTTTTTTACTAGATAAATGCAGATTGCTAGCCATAGCAATTAAAGTCCTTTCTTTGTAAGGAGCTTTTTTTATTAAGTTATATACTGTAGTTTTCATCTTAAATAAATCTCCTTTCTTCAAGAAAGAAAAAAGAACACTTAATGTGTTCTTAAATAATGACTAATGCTAAAACTGCAAAAACTGCAAAAACAATTGATACTCCGGTTGTCAGTCTTGCCATAAACAATTCTGACCCTCTTTGCTTTTGGTTTTTGAAAAGGTCTGATTTTTCACCAGAAAATGTATTTTTAACATCATCTTTAGATTCTTGAACCATTACTAAAGTGATTAATATTAAAGCTATTGCGAACAATACCCAATGTAACCAAGTCATAGTCTACCCTCCTTGATTTTTAAAATATACTCAGCATTAACATTATACCATAAAAAAATGTTTTTGGAATACCCAAAAACATCTTTTTTTTATGTTAACGTAGGTTGTAGAAAGAATCTAAACCTTTATATTCAGCCACTTCGTCAAGTTCTTCTTCAATTCTCAATAATTGATTGTATTTAGCAATACGGTCAGTTCTTGATAATGAACCAGTTTTAATTTGTCCAGCATTTGTCGCAACTGCGATTTCTGCGATTGTTGTATCTTCGGTTTCACCGCTTCTGTGAGATACTACTGCAGTGTATCCAGCACGTTTAGCCATTTCAATTGCGTTGAAAGTTTCTGTTAAAGTACCGATTTGGTTAACTTTGATAAGAATTGAGTTAGCGATACCTTGAGCGATACCTCTAGATAATTTTTCAGTGTTAGTAACGAATAAGTCATCACCAACCAATTGAATTTTCTTACCTAGTGCATCTGTTAAAGCTTTCCAGCCTTCCCAATCGTTTTCATCTAAACCGTCTTCAATTGAGATGATTGGATATTTTTCTACTAAGCCTTTATAGAACTCAACCATTTCATGAGCGTTTAAAGTTTTGCCTTCGCCTTTAAGTTCATAAAGTTTTGTTTCTTTGTTATAGAATTCTGAAGCAGCTACGTCCATAGCGATGTAAACGTCTTTTCCAGGTATGAATCCAGCTTTTTCGATAGCTTCTAAGATAACTTTGATTCCATCTTCATTTGACTGTAGGTCTGGTGCGAAACCACCTTCATCACCAACAGCTGTGTTAAAGCCTTTGCTTGATAATACTTTCTTTAAGTTATGGAATACTTCAGCACCCATTCTTAAAGCTTCTTTAAAAGTTTTAGCGCCAACTGGCATAATCATGAATTCTTGGAAGTCAACGTTATTATCTGCGTGTGATCCACCATTGATGATGTTCATCATTGGTGTTGGTAGTTGTTTTGCATTAAATCCACCTAAATATAAGTAAAGTGGTAAGCCAACATAGTCAGCCGCTGCTCTAGCGACTGCCATAGAAACACCTAAGATAGCGTTAGCTCCTAATTTTGATTTGTTTTTTGTTCCGTCTAGTTCTAACATAATTTTGTCAATAGAAGTTTGGAAAGTCACATCATAACCGATAAGGTTAGGAGCGATAACTTCATTAACATTTTTTACAGCTTGTAAAACACCCTTGCCAAGGTATCTTGATTTATCTCCGTCTCTTAATTCAATTGCTTCATGTTCACCTGTAGACGCTCCACTTGGAACGATAGCGCGACCAAAAGCACCTGATTCTGTAATAACTTCGACCTCAACAGTTGGGTTACCTCTTGAATCTAATACTTCTCTTGCATAAATGTTACTAATATTTGGCATTTAAACCATCTCCTTTATATCTATTTTTTTAAACTTAATAAGTTTGTTTAACTCCTAAATAAACTCCTATTGTAAATACGAAAACACTTAACCAAAGGTTGAAGTTAAAACTAGAGAACAAACTATTGATAAAGCTTTTTAAAACTATCCAATAGAGCCTCGCGTCAAAAACTAATTCTGGTGCATTGTTTAACTTTACAATCTCAAAAATCGTTGGTAAGAAAAAAATAATGATTGCTTGTATTATCAAGAAAATTGCGGTTATGACAATGTAAACAATATGAGGGTACTCATACTGTTTTCTAACCAATTTTCCGATTTGCATGCTGCTGATGAAGAACAGGATTCCTGAAAAGCTTATGCCGATTCCAAAACTAATGTAGTAATCCACAAAACCTAAAAGAACTCCAAAAAGGATCGAAAGAACTCCACCATAAAGTATTACAAAAATTAAATCTTTGGTCTTAATATACTTTAGGGAAGTATCATATCTATTCAATGATTGAAACCCCTGTCATTGCTTTTGGTTGATCTAAATCAAGCAACTTCAACATTGTTGGAGCGATATCTCCTAATGTACCTGATTCTCTTAACTTCACTAACTCATCAGTTACTATAAATGGTACTAAATTTGTAGTGTGTGCCGTAAAGATTGTGCCGTCTTCAGCTATCATCTTTTCACAGTTTCCATGATCGGCTGTTATTAAGGCTACGCCACCAAGTTCAGTTACTTTACTTACTACTTTTCCTACACATTCGTCAACTGCTTCTACAGCTTTGACTGCAGCTGGAATAACTCCTGTATGTCCAACCATATCGCCGTTGGCGAAGTTTAGAATCACAACATCATGAACTTTACTGTCTAATTCTTTTAAAACCGCTTCAGTTATTTCATAAGCGCTCATTTCTGGTTTTAAATCATATGTAGGCACTTTTGGTGAAGGAATCAAGACTCTTTTAGCATTTTTGATTTGTTTGTCTACACCACCATCAAAGAAGAAAGTCACGTGAGCATATTTTTCAGTTTCTGCGATTCTTAATTGATGTAAACCTTTTTCCGCAATATAATCACCGAACATATCAGTTAAATCATTAAGTTCAAAAGCTACTTCTCCATTAACTGAGTCTGCATATTTCATCGTTGAGACGAACATGATGTTTTTTGGAGCGCTTTGTGTATTTAAATGTTCTAAAGCTTTAGGATTTGAATAAGCGGTAGAGATTTGAATAGCTCTATCTGGTCTAAAGTTCATGAAAATAATAGAATCATTATCTTTGATTAAACCTTTTTCATCTACTACGAATGGAATTACGAACTCATCGTTAACGCCATTAGCGTAAGATTTTAAGATACCTTCTCTAGCGCTACTGAAATGTTCACCTACTCCACAAGTCATAGCGTCATATGCCTTTTGGATTCTATCCCAGTTTTTATCTCTATCCATTGCGTAATAACGTCCGGAAACCGTCGCTATTTTTCCGTAATTGATTTCTTTCATATAGTTTTCTAAATCATCGATAAAGCCAACAGCTGATTGAGGGCCTGTATCTCTCCCGTCAAGAAAAGCGTGAACGAATGTTTCGTCTACACCTACTTCTTTAGCTGTCTTTAACATTTCTTTAAAATGAAGGATATGGGAATGAACCCCACCATCAGATAAAAGACCGAATAAATGTAATTTAGAATTATGTTTCATTGTATTCTTAAAAGCAGCTAAATAAGCATGATTGGTTTTAAACATTCTATCCTTAGCGGCTTTGTTAACTCTTGTAAGAGATTGATAAACAATTCTTCCGGCACCGATATTCATATGACCTACTTCTGAATTACCCATCTGTCCTTCTGGTAAACCAACAGCTTCTCCTGAAGCTTCTAGTAATGTCGAAGGATACTTGCTGAATAAACGTTCTAGATTAGGTTTCTTAGATAATGAATACGCATTCCCAGGACCACTGTTTGTCATCCCGATTCCGTCCATTATTATTAGTACAACTGGCTTTTTCATTTGACTCACCTCGTGTTTCTCTTAACCAAGGGTATTATACTATATTTTAGGCCTTTTTAAAAGTCAAATGACTGAATTGTAAACACTTACATGTTTTAAAAACATAAAACTAAAATCACATATTTTGATATAATAAAGTAGAGGTGATAAAATGCCACTAACTAAACTTGAAAAATTAAGAAATGTTTTAGTGCGTAAAATTGATCAAGGCAAGATCAATTATGCAGTACCTGATTTATGGAATGCTTGGGACTATGATGGAGAAGAAGTCAAGAAACTTCCAAGTCAGGAAATATTAGTAAATCCATACCGTTTTTACTCAAGAATTATTGATAAATATATCTTACCAAACAAAGAAGAAAAAAAGAATTACTTGAAGTCTTTATCACAAATAAATTCGCGAAAAATACCAAAAAATGAAGTCGGTGGCGACTGGGTTAGAAAGAGTGTTTTATACTCAACGATGATTAGAACTTCTTCTGCTTGGGACCATGATCGTTCATTTTCACTTGATCTTGAAAATTTTGATAATTTAAAAGAAACCGGAACTTTCGTAAAGATGCTGGTACTTCTACCACTATTAAAGAAAATGGGAGTAGATACCATGTATTTATTACCTCTTTCAAGATTTTCACTTAAAGATAAAAAAGGGGAATTAGGCAGCCCTTACGGTGTAGCTAACTTCTTTGCCTTAGATCCAAATCTAAAAGAAACTATGACTGGTAATCAAACCACTTTAGAAGAGGAATTCCAAGCTCTTGTTGAAGCTTGCCATATGCTTGATATGCGCGTTATTATTGATATTATCCCTCGTACCAACGCAGTTGATAATGATTTGATTAAAGAACATCCTGATTGGTTCTATTGGATTAAGGCCGATGAAGCTAAGAATTTCCGAGTTCCATATGTCAAAGAACTTGAAAATACCTTACCTCCTGATGCTAAATACATGAGTCAAGTATATGCTTGTGAGGATGTTTTAAGACATATTAATATGTTTCAATTTGATCCTAAAACTCAAAATCCGGAACTATATAAAAAGATTAGTGAGAAGTCGGAAAATATCGTTGAAGACATCGAAAAACATTTTAATTTAAAAATCGCGCCGGCTTTTTCCGATCATATCAATGACGTTCAGCCGCCTTGGACTGACGTAACGTTCTTTAGAATGTTCATGGATCATCCGAAAGAAACCAGAAAATATTTGAAGGACAAGAGTATTCCTCCTTATATATTATTCGATACAATTAAAGCTAATCTTTTCCCTGGTGATAAACCTAATCAAGAGTTATGGGATACTTTAAAAAACATCATTCCATATTATCAAAAGACTTATGGTATCGATGGAGCGAGAATCGATATGGGACATGCTCTACCAAAAGAACTTTTGGCAATGATTATTGAAGAAGCTAGAATTGAAGATAAAGATTTCGCTTTTATCGCTGAAGAACTTAATCCTGATAATGCTTTAAAGGCTAAGGAGGCCGGATACAATATCATCATTGGTAATGGCTTTTGGATGGAACCAAGAATTTGGGAAAAGAAATTGCATAAGTTTGTCTATGGCGCAAAGGATATAGCTTTACCGATGTTTGCTTGTAGCGAAACCCATGATACCGCAAGAATTGCTGGTAGAGACGGGGGTAGAACTTTAGCGAGAATGACGACTGTTCTAAACATGTTGTTGCCGAATTTGGTTCCTTTCATCAATAGCGGTCAAGAAGTTTATGAAATTCAACCGATGAACACAGGTGTTGATTGCACAAGTGAAGATAAGTTTAAATTGCCTGCCAATGACTTGTTCTATGGGAAATTAGCATTATTTGATAAGTATGCATTCCACTATCTAACACATGAGCGTTGGGAGTTAGCTGATCATTTGGATGGAGTTAAAAAGATAAGAAATAAATGGTTGGATCAAATCACTGATTTGGAATATTATGAGCCGATTTATTTCAATGAGTTTGATACTCCTTGTGTAGGTGTGTCTTACTTTAACAAACAAACGAAAAAATGTTTATTGGTAGTTGCAAATACTAATGTTTATAATGAAATTTATGCTAATTCAGACCTTAAGAAATTAAGAGAAAAAAGCGGAAATTACAATAACTTCGGAAAATTGCTTTACTCAACTTATGAATTTGGTAGAGATTATCACGATTTTTCTCCTGATGGAAGAGTTTATTTCCGTTTAGGTGCTGGCGAAGTTAAAGTTATTGAGTTTTAAAAAAAAGAGTCGAGTTTAAAATAACTCGGCTCTATATTTTATAATGTTCAAAGATTTTGATTAAACGAATTAACAAAACGCTATAGATGAAAACTTCCAAAGGTGTTTTGATAATTCTTAAAGGTAATTGGGGAACAAAAGGAATTTTATAAAGAATCGTTACCCAAAGCGGCGTTAAAACCAAAGTTACTATAAGTTGAAGAATAATGACTGAGAAGATGATTCTGTGTGAAGAATCGTCTTCTTTTCTTTTAAGGTAAATAAAGACAAAACCTGATAAAATACCTGCTAAGCCTAGGCCAATCAAGAAATAAATGAAGAGTGGTGAAAAGTTCATATTCTCACCTAATCTGCCTTCGATAATGGCAATGATGTAATCAACTTCGATTAAACTCCAAATTCCGAATGCGAAAAGTGCAACTAATAAAAAGATATTGAAGTAGATGAAAAAGTTGCCTTTCCATACCTTAAGATGATAAATTAAACCGGGAATTACTCCATAAAGTATTGAGTTTAATGTAAAACCAGGGAAGAATGGACCGGACGGGAAACCAAAAATCAACATATAACTAAAATAACCTAATACGTCTTGTATAATAGCTGCGGCTAAACCAATTTTCGGTCCAAGGATTATTGATACGATTATTAAAGGCAAATAGCCGATACCAAAACGAATTATGGTTGAATTAGGTGGGTATGATATCGAAACGAAGTTTGATAAGACTATGCCAATCGCAACCATAAGGCTGGCGAATATAATTTTTTTAAGTTTACTGTCTGTCATTGTTATTCCTCTAATTTGAAGTCAATCATTTTTTGATTAGTCAGTTTTAAGAAAGCGTTGATTTTACTGAACGGTTTTGATCCAAAGAAACCTCTATATGCAGATAGCGGTGATGGATGAACATTCTCGATAATGAAATGATGCTGATTAGTTATAAGTTTAGTTTTTGATCTAGCAAAAGAACCCCAAAGAACAAAAATTACCGGTTCTTTTTTTTGATTGAGAATTTCTATTACTTTATCAGTGAATTTTTGCCAACCGAGATTACTGTGAGAAAGCGGTTGGTTTTTTCTGACGGTTAAAATTGCGTTAAGTAATAAACATCCGGATTTAGCCCATGAGGATAAATCGCCACGATTGTTTTTGATGTGCAAATCATTTTCAAGTTCTTTATAGATATTTTGTAATGATGGCGGTAATTGTACTTGCTTGTTCACAGAAAAAGCCAAGCCCATGGCTTGATGTTCATTATGATAAGGATCTTGCCCTAAGATAAGAACTTTTGTATCTTCATAAGAAGTCAAACAAAAAGCATTGAATATCTGCTTTTTAGGAGGATAACAGATGTGTTTGTTATACTCCATATCAACATCATTCAATAGCTTTATAAAATATGGTTTAGTGACTTCATCTTTAAGGTAGAAATCCCAATCATTATTAAAAAATCTATTTTCTTGTGACACAATTATCAACCTTGCAACCAGAACAGCTTAAATCTTCACAACCTTCTGGTTTTTCTGTTTTTTCATTCATCATAAATGATACTACATATATTACGACAATTAATACAATAATGCCGATTGCTATTAAATATTTTCCCAAAATTAATCAACCTTCTCTACTATCTCATAGACATCTTTAAGTAATTTTTCTACTTGATTTTTTGAGTCTTCTACACTGGTTCCGATGGCACCAGCGTAGATTTTAAGTTTTGGTTCTGTGCCTGACGGACGTAAAACAAACCAAGACTCATCCTCTAAGAAGTATTTTAATACATTTGACTTGTCAAAGTCAATTGTTTCGATAGTTTTATTGGTGTAGCGTTTTAATTGTAGATAATCTTCCTTCTTAATGATTTTCTTATTACCCATAGTTTGAATATCAGTATTACGGAAATATTCCATAATTTTTGAGATTTGTTCTTGTCCGGATTTTCCTAACAAGTGAACATTTTTTAGACCTTCAAGGTAAAAACCATAGATTTCATAGATATCGTTTAACTTTTGATTCAAAGTTTTGTTTTCAACTTCTAGGTAGTAATTAGCAGCCTCTGAAATCATTAATATCGCTTGGAGCGAATCTTTATCCCTAACACCATCATCGATAACATAACCATAGGATTCTTCATATCCAAACACAAATTCACGATCTTCTTTTTCTAGGTATCTTACTTGTTCACCAATAAATTTAAACCCGGTTAAAGTCGAGATTACGTCCATATTGAAAGAACGAGCTATTTTAGCGCCTAAATCCGAAGTAACGATGGTATTGAATACAACACCTTTTTTTGGTAAAGTGTTGTGTTTGGTTTTTTGTGTTAGAATGTAATAAATTAATAAAGCTCCTGTTTGATTACCGTTAAGAAGAATATAATCGTCATTCTCTAATACCGCAATCCCCAATCTATCCGCATCAGGATCTGTAGCTATTAATAAATCCGCTTTTTTCTTATGCCCTAACTTAATTGCTAAATCGTATGCGCTTTTTTCTTCTGGGTTAGGTAATTTAACGGTAGAAAAGTTAGGATCGTTTACCATCTGTTCTTCAACAGGGAAAACTGTGTAACCTTCCTCTTCTAATAGCTTTTTACCTAAATAACCGCTAGTTCCATGTAATGGTGTGAAGACAATCTTTATGTTTTTTTTGATATTCTTGTTGATGGAAATTGATTTAACAAGATTAAGATAGGCTTTATCTACTTCTTCATCAATGTATTCCACTAAAGATGCCTTCTTTAAATCTTCAAGTCCTTTAGTTTTGATTGAAAATAAGTCTTCTGTTTTGTTTACATACTCAATAATAACATTTGCATATCTTGGAGTATATTGACAACCATATTCATCATAGATTTTATAGCCATTATATTCAGGTGGATTATGACTAGCCGTAACCACGATACCAGCCAAAGCTTTTAAATATCTAACTGCGAACGATAGTTCTGGAGTAGGTCTTAAGTCAGTAAAAAGATAACTTTTAATTCCATAAGCACCGAGTACTTTTGCGCTTTCAATCGCAAATTCTTTAGACATATGACGGTTATCATGAGCGATGACAACGCCACGTTTTAAATCTTCCTTTTCATAGGTATTAATTAAATATTGAGCTAACCCGTTGTTAGCTCTTCTAATGGTATAAATATTTAAACGATTGATACCGGCACCCAAGATTCCTCTCATTCCACCAGTACCAAAAGAGAGGGTAGTATAAAACATATCCTCTAATTCTTTATCATTTTTATTCAATAATTCAAGTTTAAGACTTTCATCTAAATCTTGATAGTTAAGCCATTTTTGATACTCATCGCGCCACATTTTAAACCTCCAAATTAATCGATGTAGTCAACCACTCTCTCTTTTCTTGGTTTTGGTAGTGGGTCTTTGCCTTTTGGATAACCTAAGCAGATTGCTAAATCATGTTCGTATCCTTCTGGAATCTTTAATAATCTGTCAACGTCAATCTTATCCGCTTTATGATATAAATATCTAGTTTGACCGATAATACATGAACCATAACCTAATGACTTCGCAGCTATAGCTATATTTTCGATTACACAACCGATATTGATTTCTGAAAAACCAGCTATTTTAGAACTTAAAACAATTACGCAAGGTGCGTTATAAAAAATATGAGCAGACTTATCGACTTCAATACCAAATCTGATCATGCCTTCGATTGCTAGTCTATTGACTTCATCGATTCTTTCTTTGTTGGTGATGACAGTCAAATGCCATTCTTGCTTGTTTCTTGAACTTGGGGCATAAAGACCACACTCAATGATTTTTTGTAAATCGTCTTGAGGGATTGGTTTGTCTTGATAAGAACGTATACTTCTTCTACTTAAAATTGTTTCAATTGTTGTGTTCATAATTTACCTCCTAAAAGTTAGAAAATCTTATCAAAAAATATTGTACATTATTCCAAGATATTAGTAAATAAAAAATCAACGTCATACTTAATCATTTTTTCAGCTGTATCTTTATCATTAACAACACCGGTTATAACTTTAAGTCCAACTAAATGTAAATCCTTAATATGATCTCTTTTTAGTTTATGATGGTCTAGATAAAGATTAATGCCATGTTTTTGACAGTAATCTAAAGTATCGTCATCGACCATTCTCGCATGGTAATATAAAGAACTGGTTGGAAAAATCTTCTTAAGTGCTTGAAGGTGTTTTTTATTTTCTGCAATTAATGAAAATTCATTTTCGATATCATGTTGTTTCAAAATATCTTCAATCTTTAGGATTTGATCAACTTCCAAAGTGTCCTTAATTTTAATAAACATATATTTATCATATGCTTTACATATTGATAGATAATCTTCAAATTTTGGAATAAAAACAAACTCATTTAGATTGCCGGTTTTTCTGTCGACAAGAGCGAATTTTTTCAACTCATTATAAGAAAAACTAGGAATATCCAAATTAAGCAATCCGTATTTTAAAAGGCTATCACAGCCTGTAACGATATATAAGTTATCTTTCGAAACAGATAGTTCACAACTAATACCGAAATATGAGCGATTAGCTGCGGCTAAAAAGGAAAAAATCGTATTTTCAGTTTCAATACCACTTAATCCGTTATGAGCTACCATTCCGCGAAAGTATTTATCAATTTTAATTGTATTCATTAACTTCACGCCTTTTCTCAATTTCTTTACATTTTATTGTAACACTTATTCATAAATTATTGAACATATTATTTATAAAAAAATTGATATTTGCTATAATTTATCAGGATGTACTAATGAGGTGGATAAAGTGGTTAATAATCAAATTAATTTGAGATTTGAAAATTTAGATTACAGCATTATTAAAAAGAAAAATATAAATCCTATTTTTATTTTGATTTTAAATGGTTTTATTTACTTAAGCGTTGCAATGCCTTTCTTAGTTTTATGGCTAGTAGGTGTGCCTTTTGAAATCAATGAACAAATGAGACAACCCACAGATATTGAATATATCCGTTTTATGTCTATTTTATTGGGCGTTTTTTTAAGTATAGCAGCTATTAGCTTAGTAGCTGCATTTATATTATTAAAAGCAAAGCCAAAGGAATATATAACTATCGGAAAAGATATTGATTATGAAGAGTTCTATAAGATTAAAAAAGATAAAAGAAACATCATATTCATAAAGAGAAATAAAGGTATCTTCTATGATGAAGCAAGTGATTCAATCGCTGAGATAAATAGTGCCGCTGAAATTAATGAAATCCTTTATAAATACTTATTTTGGTTAAATTGGAATGATATCAAAGAATATAAAATAAAGCAAAAAAATAAAAAAACAGTTCTTGAGTTTTTAGAAAAAAACAATCGAACTGTTCTTAAATATCGTTACACCATACCTGTATCTAACTCATATCTGCCTAAAGAAATCACTGAAACAATCACTAATCGAACTAGATCCCAGAAATCAAGTTTATCTTCATACAACAGATATTATTTTACAGATAATAATATTCAAAAAAACTTGAATTTGCCACAAAAAGTGTTTAATTACTTCTATAATCAAGATTAAGTAATTTGATTTAACATAGCTCTAATCGGAGTTATTCCTTCATGGAACTCAGATACAGCGTTATTTGTCACTCTGATTACTGTTGGAGTATGAGTTACTCCAGAATCTGGATTTAAATCTAATTCTGAATATACTGTAACAAAAAAGATTGTTGTATTCTTAGCTCGATAAAATCGGTCTAGAATTTCAGGTTTAATTTCGATACAAGCTGAACAGCTTGGTCCGTAGTAATACACATAATAGTCGTCATATGGCATTTCTAACTGATCATCGACGTCATCTATGAACTGACCGACAAAATCAGAGTAATCTACATCTAAATATTGTGTTTCTGTTGTTGCATCACATGCGGTAATTGCTATTGCTAGTAAAGCAATTACCATGAACTTAATTAGTCTCTTCAAAATCCTCACTATCCTTCGCTTTTATTAGCATTGACACACGCTTATATATTAATAATACCACAACACTTACTAAAATGCCTTTTAAAAGATTAAAAGGTACAACCGCAAACATAATTAAGCTAAAAACATTGTTTACAAGTGGATTTACTGCAGCACCGGCAGCCACAAAATCAGCGATTGTTAGAGTGTATTGAGGCGTTGATAAAAAGAAAGCATAAGCAGGCAATAATACAAATGCATTAAGCAAAGCACCGATTGTTACCATTGTAAAAGTACCGACAACGAGTCCGATAAGAGCTCGTTTTTTTGTTTTGTGACGATAGTAAATTACACTAGCTGGCACAATTAAAGAAATACCGATTAAGAAGTTAGCTAGTTCTCCCACTCCCATGGTAATACTTCCAGTAAACATTAAGTTCAGTAAGATTTTTACCGCTTCAATAATGACCCCTGTTAAAGGACCATAGGCGAATGCACCTACCAGTACTGGAATTTCAGAGAAATCAAGTTCATAGAAGTTAGGTGCGAAAAATAGCGGGAAATCAAATAGCATAAGTACTATTGAAATTGTTGATAAAAGCGCGATAATTAATAATTTTCTAATGTTTGTTCTGTTTTTCATAATTTTCCTCCAAAAAAAATATCCGTTAAAAACGGACATAATTCAGGCGATAGGAACAGTTGTAAATAAAAATATATTACTTCTTCCATCCAGACTTTAACTGTCGGTTTAGGAATCTCACCTAATCATGCCTATAAAGGCTCGCGGACTATACCGCCGGTAGGGAATTACACCCTGCCCTGAAGTGTTTTTAACAATTAAATTATAAATAGTTTAACTAAGAATGTCAACTATAATTATATATTTTTTGCGACTGCTCTTATTAGCGAAGCTTCAATGCCTTCAATACTCAATGGTAAACCTAAAAAATAGATATGAGATGTTAACTGATTAAGATTAGTTAGGTTTTCTATTAATCTTATCCCATTCTTTAAACATTCTCTATGCATTTTTAAATCCGGGTCATTTTTATAGATAAAGGTAGGTAAATCAGATCCTAATAGATTGATGTTATACTCTCTTAAAAATTGGTAAATGGAAGGTTCGAAATAGATAGGTTCATAATAAGCTTTTGTGTTGAATTTACTAGCATGATGCAAATCCAGCAACAAAATTCTTTCTTTATAAATTAATGCTTCATACTTGGTTCTTAAATCTTCAGTTGAGACAACTGAATCAATAATTTTAGGTCTAATCACATTAGCTTTACCAAGAAAATCATTAAAGTCTATTTCTTCTTCTTTTACCGACACATGATTCTTAAAGTCAATATGGGTTCCAAGATGCATGTTTAAATAAAGTTGATTAAGGTTATAACCATCTTCAGATAAACTTTTCACTTTTGTAATTTCAAGTTGTTCGTCTCCGGGAAAAATCAAATTAGTCTTTTTGATTAATACAGTTAAATCAATCCAATCACTCATATAATATTTTCCTCCTAAAAATTGACAAAAAGGTTGAAAAATCAACCTTTAAGCACTGAATTTACATGCCAAATTGTATTGGCATAATCTTGAATTGAACGGTCTGATGAGAACACACCGCTTTTTGCTATGTTAATAAGAGCTTTTTTAGCCCATTTATGTTTGTCTTTATAGCTTTCATTAGCTAAATGACAAGCATTTTTATATGCTTGATAATCCTTTAAAACGAAATATTGATCGCGATATACTAGATTATCGAAAATTTCTTTAAACTCATATCTATCAACGTCTTCGAAGAATCCATTTACTAGTTGATCAAGAAGAATTCTGATTTCAGAATCATTTTCATAGATTTCTTTTGGATTATAAGTGTTTGATTTATACAGATTATTTACTTCATCACTTTCTAAACCAAAAACAAAGATATTGTCTTCACCTACAAGTTCATTAATTTCAACGTTAGCTCCGTCTAATGTTCCTAAAGTTAGAGCTCCATTCATCATAAATTTCATGTTACCAGTACCACTGGCTTCTTTTGAAGCAGTTGATATCTGTTCAGAAATATCGGCTGCAGGCATAATTGTTTCTGCGTATGTTACGTTATAGTTTTCCACAAAAACAACTTTTAAATAGCCTAATGTATCAGGGTCATTATTTACCTTCTTAGCGATTGTATTAATTAACTTTATGACCTTTTTAGCGAAATAATAAGTCCCAGCTGCCTTAGCACCAAAGATATAAGTGTGTGGCACATAGGTTTTTTTGAATTCAGGGTTAGCCTTTAGAGTATTATACATGCTCATAATATGAAGTGCGTTCATAAGTTGACGTTTATATTCATGTAATCTCTTTACTTGAATATCAAAAATTGAATTTGGATCAATTTCTAGTTTTTGTTCACTATATATTTTTTCAGCCAAAGCTTTTTTCTTAAGATATTTAACCTTTAAGAACGCCTCTTGAAAATCTTTATCATCAACGAATTTCAATAGTTTTTCCAACTCGCTTGGATTTTTCTTGAATCCATCACCGATTTTAGAAACTATTAAATCTGTTAATTCTTTATTGGAATGTAACAACCATCTACGATGTGTAATTCCATTGGTTACATTATTGAACTTATCTGGATAAAGATCGTAGAATTTTTTCATTTCAATGTTTTTCAAAATATCGGTATGAAGTTTAGCGACACCATTAACTGAAAAACTAGTAACTATGCATAGATGAGCCATTTTTACGACACCATCATTGATAACCGCTAAATCTCTGATTAAATCTTCTTTTCCATATCCGTATTTTTCTAACAATTCTAACGTAAATCTACGGTTAATTTCTTCAATTAGCTGATAAATTCTTGGTAGTAAAGGTCTCATGATATCAATCGGCCATTTTTCTAAAGCTTCAGCTAATATCGTATGATTTGTATAAGCTATTACTTTTGTGACGATTGCCCAAGCTTCATCCCATTCCATATTTTCTTCATCAAGAAGAATACGCATAAGTTCTGGGATGATCAAAGTTGGATGAGTATCGTTGATATGCATAACCACATGATCTGCTAGGTTAGCTAAAGTATTGTATTTGGCTTTATGTTCAGCCGTAATGCTCTTAACACCAGCTGCGGATAAGAAGTATTGTTGCTTAATTCTTAACTGTTTACCTTCGTATGTAGTATCGTCTGGATATAAGAACCCAGAAATCTTTTGGAGTTCGGTTTCATACTCAAATGGTGATTTATTTTCCGGATATTTCTTAGCTGGCTCAGCGTTCCAAAGTCTTAAGTAATTAACGATTCCATTATCATCACCGACAATTGGCACATCATAAGGTACAGCACGGATTACCTCAGATGGATGATAAACCATTTTTGAGTTTTCCCAATTAACATAACCAAAGAAAGGAATATCTACTGATTTTTCTTGTCTTCTTATTTCCCATACATAACCATCATTAAGCCAGTTGTCAGGTCTTTCTTCTTGATAACCATTTTTTATTTTTTGACGGAATAAACCATAGCGGTAACGAAGGCATTGACCATAGCCTAAAATGCCTAAGGAAGCCATCGAGTCCAAATAACACGCAGCTAGTCTTCCTAAACCACCGTTACCTAAACCTGGGTCTGACTCATAATCTTCCACTTCGTTCAAATCGAATCCCATTTCCGTAAATCCTTCTTGAACAACATCTCTTATATCCATATTCATTAAATTGTTAGTAATTAATCTTCCCATTAAGAATTCCATTGAGAAGTAAAAAACCTTCTTTTCATTTGTTTCATTAATTAGTTTTTCAGTATTTAGCCAATCCTTTGAAATTTCTTCTTTGACTAAACTACCTAATATGTTATATCTTTCTCTAATAGTAGAATCAGATATGTCTTTATAATAAGTCTTTTTAAGTTTTTCTTTAAAGGCTTTTTGAAAACTATCTTTAGTTTTAAATACACCTAATCTCATAATACCACCTCAAATACATTATACCATTTTTCATTACTTCAGTGATTATTGGCTTTACATGACAACGGTTTCTTATTACATCATTTGGTAAAGTTCTAGGTATTTCTTAGCTGAATCGGTTAGTGAAAATCTTGAATTCATGGCATTGATAATTAATTGATTCCAATCAAAAGAGTTATTTTTGAAAACATTATAAGCGTTGTTTAATTGGAATAACAAATCTCTGGTATCATAATTGAAAAATTTGAAGCCATTTCCACGTTTGCTTGAGGTGTCGAAATTATCGACAGTATCGTTTAAACCACCAGTTTGCCTTACTATAGGAATTGTTCCATACCTAAGCGCAATCATTTGCCCAATACCACAAGGTTCATATCTTGAAGGCATTAAAAATATGTCAGATCCAGCGTAGATATAACTTGGCTTTGTTGCGTCATAGGTAAGGTTAATACTAACTCGATCAAGGAATCTCGCCTTTAAAGCCTTGAGTTGATCAAGATAAACCTCATCACCGGTACCAAGTATGACAAATTCCACTTCTGGATTCTCAAGAATCTGATTTAGGGCCGGAATTATAATCTCAAATCCCTTTTGTTCAACGATTCTTGTGACCATACCAATGATTAGATAATGTTCACCTTGATTGATTTCCAATCTTCTTTGTAAATCCAGTTTATTGATTTTTTTAGCTGTGAAGACATTTACCAAATTATACTTCATGGCAATTTCTAAATCTTCAGCTGGGTTTATATCTTTGCTTAAGCCATTTAAAATTCCGTAGAAATCTCTAAATCTCTTGTTGATGATTTCAACTAGATTTTTAGAATAATATTCATAGCGTAATTCGTCTTTATATGTTTCTGATACAGTCGAGATTTTAGTAGCATTATTTAAACCGATTTCCATGAAATTAAGTTTGCTTAATCTTGTGTAGTTGATTGGGTTCTTAATCTCCAATTTTTCAAGAATGTTCAAGTCATAAATGCCTTGATATTCAATATTATGAATTGTCATTAAAGTTTTGATGTCGATGTTCCTAGTTTTTAAAACTAGTGGCAACAAACCTAAGTGCCAATCATGGATATGGATGATTTCTGGGTGTTCATCAATTGCGTCAAGAAAAGACACGCAAGCAACAGTAAAAAATGCAAATCTGTCTCCATCATCTTCATAACCGTAAATCTTATCTCGTTCAAAGAAATCATAGGACTCTACAAAGTAATATACTGTGTTAGAGTTAGTGATGCTATAAAGGTTGACTTTATAAAATTTATTATCATACTTAACGGAATTTGAAACTTTTAGTTCAAGAAATAGATTATACTTTTCTTTTATTTGTGGGTATAGTGGTAACATTACTTGAGATTTTATACCCATATCGGAGAACTCTTCTGCTAAAGCGCCGACAACATCAGCTAAACCTCCAGTTTTAATATAAGGATAACACTCTGAACTTAATTGTAAGACAGCTAGCTTTTGATGAGTTGTAACAATTTGCTTTTTCTCAGAGACAAAGATTTCATTCTCATCTCCTGTTACTACCGAACCCTTAAGAACCTTGGTTTCTTTATCAAAAATAGAATATTCAACGATTGCGTCACTCTCAATTATTGATTGATTCATGATGATTGAATCCTTGACTTTTGCACCATAGTGAATTTTGACTTTACGTCCAATTATAGAGTTTTCAACTTCTCCTTCAATAACAGCTCCAGAAGCGATAATTGAATTATTTACTTTAGCAAAATCACCATATCTTGATGGAGCTGACATTGTTTCTTTTGAATAGATTGGTCGAGTTTCTATAAACAATTGCTTTCTTACCCACGGCAAAAGAATCTGCATGTTAGCTTCATAAAGCTCATTGGCAGAGGAAATATTATATGAGAAAGTATCAATCACGATTGTGTGTTTTTTTAAGGAAGGTCCATAATCAAAGACATCTGATAGGTTTCTAAATGCTATTTGATCGTAGTTTTCAATATACTCAAGGAGTTTCTTTTTAGAAATGATATATGTTTTTAATACTTTTCTCATATCCGATAAGACTTCAGTCAAGTCAGCTTCGTTTTTAATGTGTTCTTCTAAAAACTGATAGTAGTCTACATTCCACACCATGTTTGCGGGTGTGACGATGGCATATTCTTGATTACTTCTGTAGAAATATTCAATATGTTCATACATTCTTTGAAAACTGATTTCATTTTCTAAAGTGATACTTTGATTTTTTGGCGGTAAGATGAAGATTCCATCATGTCTTCTACTTAAATCCCATCTGTCGCCGCTTCCGATGTGGTCAGATAAAGAACGATAGTTTCCATAAGGAAAAATCGCAACATTATTTATCCCTGAGTTTTTGCAATTGGATAGCGTGAAATCAATTAGACGATACTTGCCTCCAAATGGCAAAGCTCCTGGCACTCTATGCCTTGTTAGTTTTGAGAAGTTTCCTCTAGAGGTAGCGTCGACAATTAAGAATAAATCTCTCATTTTATCACCCCTACTTCCAAGAGGTTGTCTTCTGTTAAAAGGCACAGTTTATCTGAAGAGTGATAGTAATTATCAGGAATTTGCACATCTTGATTTACAATCACATTTTTTAGGTATACATTGTTACCAATAGTTACATTAGGTAAAATCACTGAGTTTTCAACAGTTGAGTTCAAGCCAATAACCGATGAGTAAGCAATAGTTGAATGAATAACTTTTCCCGCAATTATCGATCCGTCAGCTATCACTGATGATATTGCTGATCCGGTATCCATAATGATATGTGGTGGCAAATTAAGCGATTTTGAAAATATCGGCAAATTCTTTGATGAGTTCAAACCTAAAAAGTCAAAATCTTCCAATAGGTCCATGTTGGTGTCATATAAAGAGTTGATTGTACCCACATCACGCCAATAATCTTCAAAAATATGAACGGCTATATCTCTTTTCATTCTCAAACAGTGAGGAATTATATCTTTACCAAAGTCTATTAAGTCAGCTTCATTTTTGTGACTGAAAAGTTCTTTCATAACTTCTTTGGAAAAAATATAAATACCCATGGAAGCTAAGGTTGATTTAGGATTTTCGGGTTTTTCATGAAAATTGATTAACTTATTATAACTATCAACTTCAAGAATTCCAAAACGGTTTGCTTCTTTGATACTGACTTCTGTAGCTGCAATTGTTACTTCAGCTTTATTCTCGATATGAGTCTTGAGCATCTCATTATAATTCATTTTATAGATATGATCACCAGAAAGAATCAATACATAATCTGTCTTTGATTCTTCAATAAAACGGTAGTACTGTCTGATAGCGTGTGCTGTACCTTTTTGCCATAAAACGTCGTCATGTTTGGAATAAGGAGTCAAAAACTTAATGCCACCGTCAATATAATCCAAATCCCAAGAAGCACCTGAGCCGATATAGTTCATCAACTCAAAGGGTTCATATTGAGTTACAATGCCAACAGTGGAGATATTAGAGTTTGATAGATTGCTTAATGTGAAATCAATAAGGCGATATTTCGCCCCAAAAGAAACAGCTGGTTTAGCTATTTTTTTGGTAATATCGCCTAATCTTGTACCTCTACCACCGACTAAAATCATTGCTAGCATTTTTTTCATATTTTCACCTATTTTGTATATTTGATAATTGAAATTGCTAATGGAGCGACGTTTATCGCGATAGACTGTTTATATCCGTGATTAAAGATTTCTTCAGTTTTTAATACTGCACCATTATAAATATTCGATCCGCCATATATCTCTTTATCTGAGTTTAAAACTTCTTCATAAGTTCCGCTTTCAGGAACTCCTATGTGAAAGTTGCTATATGGATTAGGTGTCATATTTAACACTATGATGCAATGGTTTGTTTTGTCCTTGCCAAAGCGGACAAAGGAAAAGATTGATTGGTCGTAATTGGTTTGATCAATCCATCTGAATCCTTCAGGGTCATGGTCTAGTTCATAAAGGCAACTATGATGATTATAAACAGCTATCAAGTCGCGCACGAACCTATTGGCACTATTATGCATTGGGTATTCTAGTAAGTGCCAATCTAGTTCTTCTTTATCTTTCCATTCATGCATTTGAGCAAACTCACCACCCATGAATAAGAGTTTTTTACCAGGATGAGTAAATTGTAGACCCATCAAAAGTCTGTAATTAGCAAACTTTTGCCAATAATCTCCAGGCATTTTATCAACAAGAGATTTTTTACCGTGAACTACCTCATCATGAGATAAAGGTAAAATGAACTTTTCAGAATAAGCATAAACCATACCGAAAGTAATCAGATCATGATGATATTTCCTGTACACAGGATCTTTGGCAAAATATCTTAAAGTATCATTCATCCATCCCATGTTCCATTTATAATCAAAACCAATTCCCCCATCTAAAACACTTTTGGTTAGATTAGGGAAAGTCGTTGAATCTTCCGCAAACAACAGAACTGATCTATCCTTTTCTTTTATTGCATAAGAAAGGTTCTTTAAGAATTCAATCGCTCCATGATTAGTACCAACATGCATGTTACCTAAGTAATAAATAATATTTGAAACAGCGTCGATTCTAAACCCGTCCACATGGAAATAATCCATCCAAAAGTAAGCGTTGGAGATTAGAAAACTTTTAACAATTCCTTTTCCTAAATCAAGATTGATCGTTCCCCAAACGACGTTTTCTCTTATATTGAAATCTTCATATTCGTACAGTGGTTCTCCGTCAAACATATATAAACCGTGAGCATCTTTACAAATATGGCCAGGAACCCAGTCCATAATTACGCCGATATTAGCTTCGTGACACTTATCAATTAAGTACATCAAATCTTTAGGAACGCCAAATCTAGAGGTAGCGCTATAGTAACCTGTACCTTGATAACCCCAGGACTCGTCTAATGGATGTTCTACTAAAGGCATTATCTCAATATGTGAAAAACCGTGTTTTTTCACATAAGGTATTAACAAATCAACTAATTCGTTATATTTATGAAAACTTCCATCTGGTTTTGTCATCCAACTACCTAGATGAAGCTCATAAACCGAAAGTTTTTCTTCAAAATGATTAGTGTGTTTTCTTTTATTTAGATATTTTTCATCATGCCACTCATAACTGTCTATATCATATACTTTAGAAGCGGTTTCTGGGCGATTGTCTGAGAAATATGCATAAGGATCAGCTTTAAATATTGTCTGTCCATAGGAAGTAACGATGCAATATTTATACTTGGTCCATTCACCTATGTTAGGAATAAACAAATGATAAACACCAAAATCATCTTCTTTTTTCATTACATGACTTCTTGAGTCCCAATTATTGAATTCCCCAACAACAGAAACAATCTTGGCATGTGGTGCGTAAACTCGGAAATCCACTCCAGTTACATTACCTTCTTCATCTTTAACTATGTGTGAGCCAAACAACTTGTACGCTTCTTTTAATTTGCCTTCATTAAACAAATACAGATCTAGTTCGTTCATTTCCTTAGACTCCTTTTATAGATATTTTTTAATAGATGAATATTGATAGCCTTTAGCTAATAGTTTTTGGATAAGATATTGATTCAGCGATGTTTTGAGTTCTTTTCTTTGGTACTGGTCTTTTAGTTTGATAATTTCTTTTTTTATTGCTTCTTCTTCATTTGCTTCATCAATCAAAATGCTAGATTTCGATTCGATAAAAGCATGGACTTCTTCATAATCAAACCCCTTGGTTAAAAGGTTTGTCATTAGATTTTTCTTTAAAACTAAATAAGGTTTGTTATTAGTGCCTTTCAGTTTTTTATCAAACCAATATGCCATATTTTGATAGTATAACTCTTCAGGATATTTATCAAGATATTTGGATATTAAGGCATCTGACAAACCTTTTGTTCGTAAATCTTCATAGATTTTCTTTGGACCAATCTTTTTGAAATTGATGCTATCAGATACATAATTTTCAGCATATAAGTCATCATTAAGAAGTTTAAGTTTCTCAAGTTTAGTTAAATAGTATCCGTAATCTTCGACTTGTTTTTTATCTAAATAGGTAAATATTTCTTTTTTAGTTCTAGGTTTAAAAAGAGCAAACTTCAAAAGTTTTTGATAGATTGAGTCTTTGTTAATGGCATTAACTATCTTCTTATACTGTTCTTCAGTAAACTCTTTACCGATTATCAGTCTATATTCAATTATTAAGTCTTCGCTTACCAAGTACTCTTTTTCGAAAGTATCTGACTTAAATGTAACCAGATAATTCTTACCCTTTTTTCTTAGTTCGACAACTTTAATCATTTTTCTTACTCATAACCAAATAGGCCAGAACAAAAGGATCTAGATCCCCGTCTAAAACTCTATCGCCATTTCCGGTTTCATAATTGGTTCGGTGGTCTTTAACCATCGTATAAGGATGGAAAACATAAGAACGGATTTGGGACCCAAATGCGTTTGTTTTATATTCGTTGAACGATTCTAAATGACTTTTATTTTTTTCTAGTTCTAGATTATAAAGTTTTCCCTTTAGAACTCTTAAGGCAATTTCGCGGTTTTGAATTTGCGATCTTTCATTTTGACACGACACAACTATGTTGGTAGGTAAGTGAGTTATTCTTACGGCGGAATCGGTAGTATTAACACCTTGGCCACCTTTACCGCTTGATCTAAAAGTATCGATTCTTAAATCTTCTTCATTGATTTCAATATCAATTGATTCGTCTAGTTCTGGTGTTACAGTCACGGAAGCGAATGATGTATGGCGTCTGCTGGAAGAATCAAAAGGAGAGATTCTCACCAAACGATGAACTCCTGACTCAGCTTTTAAATAGCCGTATGCATATGGTCCGGTTATTAGGATTGTGGCAGATTTAAGTCCCGCTTCATCACCGTCCAGATAATCTAGGATTTTAACTTTGAAATCTTTTCTGTCAGCGTAACGCAAGTACATTCTAAATAGCATTTGGGCCCAGTCTTGAGATTCGGTCCCTCCAGCTCCTGGATGAAACTCAATGATAGCATTAAACTTATCGTATTCTTCATTGAGAAGTACTTTTAGGGTTAATTCTTCGTTTAACTGATTAAATTCTTTGATTAGTTTTTTCGTCTCTAATTCATCGATTATCTCGCCTTCTTCGGCTAGAGTGATAGTAAGTTCAATTGTTTCATAGATATCTTTTATACGGTTATAGCTTGAGATCAAGTTATTGGCTTCATTAACTTCTTGAATTATCGATTGAGCTTTCTGGGTATCACTCCAAAAATCTGGAGCCATAGTTAATGTTTCCAGATTTTTTACGTCGTTATTTCTTTTATCAATATCGATTGTCTTATTGAGTTTTTTATATTCTAATGATAATTCGTAAAATTCTTTCTTTAATTCATCAAGAATCATATGAAAACCCCTATCTTAATTATCGTTTCGACCGTGACAATGTTTATATTTTTTACCGCTACCGCATGGACATGGATCGTTTCTACCGACCTTTTCACTTACAGTTCTTGGTTTTCTTTTGGTTTCTGTGTCTTCTTTACCTGAGTATGTACTTACTGGTTTAGCTACCTGTACTCTTTCAGCATTTTGTCTCACTTGAGCCTTCAGTACATATCTTGTAACATCGTTTTGAATGTTTTGAACCATTGTTTCAAACATATTAAAACCGATTTCTTGATACTCACGGAATGGGTTGATTTGCCCGTAACTTTGCAAAGTTACAGCTTGTCTCAATTCACTCATGGAATCGATGTGTTGAACCCAATAGGTATCCACAACGCGAAGAGTTATCGCTTTAAGGAAATCATTGAATTGTTTTTCTCCAGCTAAAGTTTTCTTGTTTAGGACATCTTTTTGATAAGTATCTATTACATAAGCTAGTTTATCTTGTTCAGTTTTTAATACTTCTTTATCAATCGAATTAATCACAAAATAATTATTTAATGCTTGGTATAAATCATCAACATTATTATGACTGTTTACAACTCTTGTAAGAGCATCAACAATCATTGAATCGATTAATTCTTCAATAGTATCCAAGAACAAAACATCAGTTCTTTGTGTATAAATAATTTCTCTTTGTTTTCTTAACACTTCATCGTATTGCAAAATAGTTTTACGTCTATCGAAGTTGTTTCCTTCAATTTGAGTTTGGGCTCTTTGGACCATTTTGGAAAACATTTTGAAATCTAACGGTGTTTCAGTGCCATCTTTTCCTTGGGATACGATATAAGTTATCATCGATTTAAATCTGTCGCCACCGAAACGTCTTAAGAGATCATCATCAGCTGAGAGGAAAAAGCGAGAATAACCAGGGTCACCTTGACGACCGGAACGACCGCGTAACTGATTGTCAATACGGCGTGATTCGTGTCTTTCAGTACCAATTACGGCTAAACCGCCAAGTTCTTTGACGCCTTCACCTAATTTGATATCGGTACCTCTACCTGCCATGTTGGTGGCGATGGTAACAGCATATTTTTGACCTGCATTAGCGACAATTTCCGCTTCTCTTTCATGTTGCTTAGCATTTAAAACGTTATGCTTAACACCATTTCTTTTTAAAAGAGAAGATAAGAGTTCAGAACTTTCAATCGAAATTGTACCTACTAGTTGCGGTTGACCAAGTTTATATCTTTTAGTTATTTCTTCTGCCAATGCCTTATATTTAGCTTCCATTGTCGCAAATATCAAGTCATTGTCATCAATTCTAATTACCGGCATGTTTGTCGGTATTTCCACAACAAACATGTTATAGATGTTTCTAAATTCTTCTTCTTCGGTTTTAGCAGTACCTGTCATCCCAGAAAGTTTAGAGTACATCCTAAAGAAGTTTTGGAAAGTGATGGTAGCTAAAGTGGTTGTTTCTTTTTTGATTTCTACGGCTTCTTTAGCTTCTAAAGCTTGATGTAAGCCTTCAGAGAACTGACGACCATGCATTAAACGTCCGGTAAAGGAATCGACGATGATTACTTTTCCGTCTTGAACGACGTAGTCAACGTCTCTTGACATGATAAAATTAGCTCTTAATGCATTATTGATATGATGTAGTAACACAACATTATTTACATCATAAAGATTATCTAAGTTGAAGTATTTTTCTGCTTTATGAATACCTTGTTCAGTTAAGGTAATGGATTTATCTTTAATATCAAGTTCATAATCGTCTTCAGAAATTCCGATAACAAAATAATTCGCTTGTTTATATAAATCCGCTGTGTTTTTAGCGCCACCAGATATGATTAATGGAGTTCTCGCTTCATCAATCAAAATCGAGTCAACTTCATCGATGATGGCGAAATTAAGTTTTCTTTGTACGATTTGCTCTTTATAGATTACCATGTGATCTCTTAGATAATCAAATCCTAGTTCGTTATTGGTTGAATACAGAATATCACATTTATAAACTTCTCTTTTTTCTTCTGAACTTAATTCGCGTGTGTTTAAACCGACTGTTAATTGAAGGAACTTGAATAAGTCACCGATTTCTCCTTCCGCTTCACGTCTTGCCAAATAATCGTTGACTGTAACGATATGGACGCCTTCACCTAAAAGAGCATTAAGATAGGCAGGCATAACTGCAGTTAAGGTTTTACCTTCACCGGTTTTCATTTCGGCGATATTGCCTTCGTGAATAACTACTGCACCCATGATTTGAACTTTGAAAGGAGTCATTTTCAATACTCTTGTGGATGCTTCTCTAACTGTTGCAAAAGCATCAACTAGAATATCATCAAGGGTTTTTCCATTATTTAAAAGTTCTTTGAATTCTTGAGTTTTGTTTTGTAACTGCTCATCAGATAAAGCTTTATATTCATTTTCTTTATCGATTACTTGCTGGGCAATAATTTCCAAACGTTTTAGGGTTTTTTTGTTAGTATTAAATAAGTTAAACATCTTCTTCACCTCTTGATCTTCACCTTATAATAATATCATTTTATCGCCTATTTATCAATAAATTATATCGATTAGGCTTGTGATTTATTAGTGATGTTTATTAAAAATAAAAGCATTGAGTTAAAATCTCAATGCTTAGATATTAGTAAGCTTTTGCGAAATAAACCAAATGTTTGGCTTCTTCCCCACAAACTGGGCAATTATGTCCAATCGATTCTTTAGCTAATGGCATACATCTCGCGGTGGCTTGAGTATCTTCTTTAACCTTTTCTTCACAAGATCTCTTACCACACCACATCATTTTAATATAACCTTGTTTTTCAGCAATAGTCTTCTTAAACTCTTCATAATCATTTGTTTCACGAGTGTTGGCTTTAACGTTATCTAGTGCTTTTTGATACATTGCTTGATGAATTTCTTCAAGTAATGTAGGTACTAGTGTTTTCAATTCATCTAAGTTTACTATGACTTTTTCACCATTATAACGTTTGACTAAGACACATTGATTATTTTCGATATCTCTTGGGCCGATTTCAAGTCTTAAAGGAATACCTTTCATTTCTGATTCGGAGAATTTCCAACCAGGAGTTTTATCTGAATCGTCTATTGATACGCGGATATTGATATTCTCTAATAAATCCTTTAGGTTTTGAGCTTTTTCTAATACACCGTCAACGTGTTGCATAACTGGAATTATATTGACTTGAACTGGCGCTAAATAAGGAGGTAGTACCAAACCTGAATCATCACCATGAACCATAATTACTGCTCCAATAAGTCTGGTTGAAACACCCCAAGAAGTTTGATGAACCGGTTTAACGATACCGTCAGCATCTTGAAATTTTATGTTGAATGCTTCAGCAAATCCTGTTCCTAAATAATGAGTAGTTCCGCTTTGTAAAGCTTTGCCGTCATGCATCAAAGCTTCGATGCTATAAGTATCAACGGCTCCGGCAAACTTTTCTTTGTCGGTTTTTTGACCCATAACAAAAGGTATGGCTAAAAGGTTTTTTCCTAAATCATTATAGATATCTAGGATATCCATAGTTTCTTTTCTAGCTTCTGATTCATCTTTATGTACAGTGTGTCCTTCCTGCCATAAAAACTCAGAACCACGTAAAAATGGTCTTGTGGTTTTCTCCCATCTAACTACTGAACACCATTGATTGTATTTTTTTGGCAAGTCCCTGTAAGATGTAATTATTTTTTGATAATGATTACAGAATAAAACTTCTGATGTTGGTCTTATAATTAATCTTTCTTGTAAGTTCTCATTACCCCCAACTGTAACAATCGCGGTTTCAGGAGCGAATCCTTCCACATGTTCTGCTTCTTTCAAGAATAGTGACTCTGGAATTACCAAAGGCATGTAAACATTTTGATGTCCTGTCTTCTTAAATTCTTTATCTAGATGATTCTTTATATTTTCCCATAAAGCATAACCGTAGGGACGATAAATAATGAAGCCTTTAGCTTCAGAATAGTCCATTAACTCTGCTTTTGTACAAACATCGGTATACCATCTTGCGAAATCTTCATCTCTTGAAGTTATCGCTTCTACAAATTTCTTCTTTCCCAAATTAATTCACCTCTAATTCTTATAAATTATATCATAAGAAAATCATTTAATAAATTGCTTTATTTACAAAATTGATAAAGTCTTGTTTTGTGCCATATTTGAAGACGTTGCAGTCTTCAAGTACTTCTTCAAAAATTCTGCCAACTTCATTGTTTAATAGATTGTCCAAATCATCTAGTGATTGTGTTTTTAAAACATATATCCATTCTTTATGCTTATCTAGTTCAGGAAAATCATCGATATTTTTCTTGTTTAGTAAAACTTCCTTGATCATTTCTAGTTCCTGTAATAATCTGCCAGGAAGAATCGCCATTCCCATGGCTTCAATTAAACCAATATTTTCTTTCTTTATATGGAACCTTTTTGGATTTGGATGGAATACTCCTAACGGAAATTCAGGAGTTGTAAGATTGTTTCTAAAAATCATATAGAAATTATAAGAAGCTCCATCGAGTTTTACTATCGGTGTAACTGTGTTATGATCAACATCGGTTTTCGCAAAAATATTCAAGTCTTTGTTTTCGTATTTTAGCCAATATTCAAAAATGGCATTAGCCATATCAAGAATACTGTTCTCATTGTTTCCGACGATTCTAATCGCTGCTAGTGGCCAATCCAATACTTCAATCATCATTCTTTTGCGTTTGATTTTATGGATTACCTGTGCTTTTTCAATTGGAAAATCGTATCTGCCACCTTGAAAATGATGGTGATTTAAAATTGATCCGCCCACAATTGGAAGCCCTGCATTTGAACCAATTAGATAATGCGGGAACTTATTAATGAAATCAACTAGTTCCGCAAATGTTTTCTGGTTCACGTACATCGGAGAATGATCTTTTCTTAAAACAATCAAGTGTTCATCAAAATAAGCATATGGTGAATATTGCATTCCCCATTTATCTTTTTCATGATTTAGGGTAAGATTTATAACTCTATGATTTGATCTTGGAGCTAATGACGGAGTTTGATAAACACCAACGTTTTCGATACATAAAGGACACATCGGATAGTCATTGTTATTGTTTTTGTTATTGATGATATCTAATGGATCTTTTTCTGGTTTTGATAAGTTTATTGTAATATCAAGCGGAGAATATTTGCCTTCATACTTGAACTTAAGGTTTTTATTTATCCGGTCTATTTTTATATAGTTTGTTTTAATTGAAAAATCGTGAAACCATTTAGTTGCGGTCAATGGACCGGTTTTATAGTTTTTATAGAAAATTCTGTTAAGTTCGCTTGGTCTTGGCAACATACAGTCGATAATTTGAGCTTCAAATGCATCTTTAGAGTTTAAAGTTTGGGACAATAAAACCTTGTTTTCAATCGCAAAGTTTTCTATTTCCTCTATAATTGCACTTAAGTCAAGTTCATCTTCTTCTATAGTTACAGGTACAAAAGAGTTTATATCAAGAATTTTTAAGATTCTATTAACTGCATAAGGGATGTCATCTTCTTCAAGAAAGTTATTTCTTATCCCATAATTTATGAGTTTATTGATGCTTTTGTTAATCATTTAATTAATCCCCCTTATAACCATTCGGGTGGTTTTTATGAAAGTTCCAAGCGGTTCTTAAGATATCTGTGATATCTCTTTTAACTTCCCATTTTAGGATATCCTTAGCCTTTTGATTACTGGCGATAAGTTTATCCGGATCGCCTGGTCTTCTCGGGCCAATTTCTGATGGTATAGAATCATGCGTGACAATCCTTGCGTTTTCTAGGATTTGCTTATTTGAATATCCTGCTTCACTTCCAAGGTTGAAGATATCAGATTTATTTTCTTTTTTTAGATAAGCCAGGGCTTTTAAATGAGCGTCAGCTAAATCTAAAACATGAATATAATCACGAATGCATGTGCCGTCAAAGGTATTGTAATCATCGCCAAATATCGTTAGTTTATTGCGTTTTTTTAAAGGCACTTGCAAGATTATCGGAATTAGATGGGTCTCTGGTGAATGGTCTTCGCCGATTATACCTTCTTCTGAAGCGCCAGCGACGTTAAAATATCTTAAACTTACATATTTGATTCCATAAGCTTCTTCGGACCATTTGAAAATCTTTTCCATGAATAGCTTACTATCACCATATGGATTGGTCGGAAGAGTTTGAAAGTCTTCTTTAATTGGCATTTCTTCATGACTTCCATATACTGCAGCAGTTGATGAAAAAACGATGTACTTTACATTATGTTTAACCATAGCTTGAACTAATCTTATTGCTCCTATAACATTATTATCGAAGTATTTAAGCGGGTCTTTCATAGATTCTCCAACTAGACTATATGCACAAAAATGGACGCAAGCGTCAACTTGTTCCTGAGAAAAAACTTCATCAAGAAATTTTTGATCGCGGATATCGCCTTGATACAATTTAACTGATTTAGGTAAAGCTTCAATATGACCGGTAGACAGGTTATCGATTACTATAACCTGATGATTGTTTTTTAAGGCTTCTTTCACGAAGTGGCTGCCGATATAACCAGCACCACCCAAGACTAATAGATTCATAGTATGTCCTCCAGTTTGGATATTTCATTGCTAAATATATTAAAGGGGTAATCTTTTGGCAAAAGCTTAAAACTCAAAATTTCATCCATAGTAGGATGTTTGAAAATGATTTTATAAGAATATAGACCTAAAGCAAAATCAGTTTGTTTTTTTCCATATTTAGAGTCGTTAACAATTGGATAAAGATGTTTTGCTAGTTGAGCTCTTATTTGATGAAACCTACCGGTTTCAAGTTCGATTTGAATTAGCGAATACGGCCTATTATCCATAATTTTGTTAGCTAGGACTTTATAAGTTAGAGTGCTGATTTTTCCTTCTATAGAGTTTGTAAAATATGCTAATTTTTTGTCTTCATCTTTTGCAAGATAATCGGTTAATGTTTCAGTTTTATCTACTTCTACAGTGCCTTCAATAATCGCTAGATAATTCTTATTGAAATCGTGATTTCGGATTTCTTTGCTTAGTCTTGAAGCCGCTTTTGAGGTTTTAGCGTAAACCATGACTCCACCTACGTTTGTATCAAGACGGTGGACAAGACCTAAGAAAACATTGCCTGGTTTGTTATATTTTTCCTTCAAATACTCCTTTATGAGTGTTAATAAGTCAGTTAAAGGTAAAGATCCAGCTTGAGATAATACTCCCGCAGGTTTTTCTACTACTATTATGTGGTTGTCCTCATATATTACCTTTAAATCTATCATAATATTAATCCTATTCATTTAATTTATTTTATCATATTTTTAGAAAAAAAACTAAGCAGTTTAACGCTTAGTTTCATTTATTATGGATTTACGCGATTTGGTCCTCGATAAAGGAAAGTTACGTCTCTGATTGATTCAACTTCAAACAATCTCATTAAGAATCTTGTCAATCCAAAACCATAACCTCCATGAGGTGGCATACCATATCTAAAGAAATTCAAATAGAAATCGATTGGTTCAAGACTCATATCTTTTTCAATTGCCTGTTTTTTTAATACTTCGATACGATGTTCTCTTTGGGCTCCAGTAGTAATTTCGATGCCTTTATAAAGCAAGTCAAAACTATAAGTTAATTTTGTATTTGGATCTAACATATGATAGAAAGGTCTGGCTGCAAAAGGATAGTCAATAATAAAGACAAAATCAGAATTGAGTTTCTTCTTAGCGTAAAGTCCAATTAACTCTTCTTCTTTACGGTCGAAATCATGTTCTTTCTCACCAATATATTTATAATTCTCTTGAATGATTTTCTTTGCTTCATAGAAAGGAATTCTTGGGAAATCATAGTTAGGGATTTCGATGTCTTTCTTGAACATTGCATGATACTCTTGATTCAGATCATTGTGAAGTCTTTTCATAACTTCTTTAAGTTTAGCTTCTTCAGCGTCCATTACTTCGTGATATGATTTGATCCAAGACATTTCAATATCCACTGAAGTGAATTCGGTTGCGTGATAAGCAGTATGAGAGTTTTCGGCTCTAAAAACCGGTCCGATTTCAAAAACATTATTAAAACCGGCAGCCATTGCCATTTGTTTATAGAATTGCGGTGATTGAGCAAGAAAAACTTTTCTTCCAAAGTAATCCATCGAGAATACTTCTGCGCCAGATTCAGATGCTGTTCCTAATATTTTAGGTGAGTGAATTTCTATGAAATTGTTTCTGATCCAATATTCTCTCATAGCCATTTCAGCTAGGGTTTGACCTTTGAAGATTAAATAGTTTTTATCTAGTCTTAAATCTAGGAAACGGTTGTCTAATCGCAAATCTTGTTTTGATTTATTAGTGTAGTCTAAGATATCAATCGGTAGTTCTTCTTCACTTTTTGAAGTAATTTCTATTTTGTTTGGAATAAACTCCATTCCTCTTAGTTTGACCTTTTCTTGTTGGTAGATAGTACCTTTAGCAAGAACTGTACTTTCCTTAGTTAAAGAAGAGATAATTTCATTCAACTCTTTATTTTCTTCATTTTTTTCAACTGTCATTTGGACTTTATTTGATGAGTCTCGTAAAACAACAAATTGAACATATTGTAAATCACGGATTTTGTCGACAAATCCTTGAATTTCGATTTCTTGATTATAGTATTTTTCTAAATCTTTAAACATTATTTTGCCCATAATAACCTCTTTATTCTTCTATAAATAACTTCTATAGATTATAGCACAATAACATTACATATTCAATTATTGTTAAATAAATTTTTTTGTGCAAATTTACGTTTTTTTTTAATAAATTCCGGTATAATGATTATTTAGGAGGACTGTTTATGAAAGAAAAAAGTTACAAAGAGTTTATCGAACTTTTAAACCATGAAAAAAAAGATGAATGTGTCATCTATATTATGGAACTCTTTGATGAGGGAGCTACTGTCAGAGATGTCTATGAAAACTATGTCATTCCGGCTTTGGCTGAATATGAATGTGATTCTAACGTTGAAGAAATCTGCATCTGGAAAGAACATGCAAGAACATCAATTATTAGAACTATTCTAGAAAGTTCATATCCATATTTAATAAAGCAGAAAAAACCAAAGGTTGATAAAACTATCTTAGTAGCATGTCCTCAGTTAGAGTATCATGAAATCGGAGCGATTATCGCAACCAATTATTTTATTTTAGAAGGTTTTGACGCTAAGTATATTGGCGCTAATACACCTAATGAGCAAGTGGTTTCAGCCGTTAGTATTCTAAAACCAGACTTTTTAGCATTGAGCATTACAAATTACTACAATATCGTCGCTACTAAGAAATTAACTGAGAAGTTAAGAGAAGTTAATTCTGACTTAAAAATTATTATTGGTGGCCAAGCCGCTAATAATGCTCATACTTTATCTCAAGTTAGTCATGATTTCGTCGTGCAGACTTACGAAGATATTGTAAAGTTTAAGGAGGAAGTACTATGAAATTAGCTTTTCAAATAGCTAAGAGATTCCTTCTTGCGTCAAAAAGACAAACTTTAGTGATTGTTTTGGGTATAGCCGTTGGCGTTAGTGTTCAAGTATTTATTGGCGCTTTAATTTCCGGATTACAAACATCTTTAGTTAACACAACAATCGGTTCTAGATCGCAAATTACTATTTCGTTAGAAGATGATTATATTAGTGATTATCAGAATTTGGTTACATTGATTGATAATTCAAGCGACAATATCAAAGTTATTAGTCCGACGCTTACATCTAATGGATCGCTTATCAATGGTGATGCATCTGAAAGTATACTACTTAGAGGTTTTGATTTTTCTACAGCTGATGAGATTTATAAATTCGAAGAAAAATTCATTTCCGGTAGTGAATTTCCTAATGCATTAAATGAAGTTGCTTTGGGATTGAACTTAAAAGAAAATCTAGGAATTGATATCGGTGATGATATTGAATTCTTATCAGGTATTTATGGAAATCAAACTTTTAAAGTCGTAGGATTCTTTGATTTCGGTGTTAATGAAATCAACAATACATGGGTTATTACTGGTCTTGATACAGTTCAAAACATTATTGATGAAGGCAATGTTGTTAGCAATATCGAAATGCAGCTGAATGAAGTTTTTGATGCTGAAGAGGTTACTAAGTTAGAGATTGAAAATGAAATCAGTGATGAGTTTAAAATCACTACTTGGATTAGTGAAAACGAATCTTTATTATCTGGACTTCAAGGTCAAAGCATTTCTTCATTGATGATCCAAATCTTTGTTATTGTATCAGTCGTACTTGGTATATCATCTACTTTAGCAATTACCGTGTTGCAAAAATCAAAACAATTGGGTATTTTAAAAGCTATGGGTATTCAAGACGGAGATGCAAGTTTGATTTTCTTATTCGAAGGTATGCTTCTGGGAATGTTTGGCGCTATCTTGGGTATCTTATTAGGCGTTGGTTTATTATATGCTTTCACTACTTTTAGCGGTACAGATATTCCAATCAGCATTAATGCAGGTTTCTTAGCTTTATCAGCCGGAATCGCTATAGCAGCTTCAATGATTGCAGCATTAAGTCCAGCAATCAAATCTTCAAAATTAAGTGTAATCGAGGTGATTCGTAATGGCTAGTATTTTAAGTTTAAGAAAGGTTTGCAAAACCTATGGAGAAAATACGAAAAACCCTACAAAAGTATTATTTGATGTTGATTTAGAGTTTGAGGAAAGTTCTTTTAACGCTATTATCGGTCAATCAGGTTCAGGGAAATCCACTTTATTAAATATAGTTGGTTCTTTGGATAGACCTACAACTGGAGATATTTTATTTAAGAACGAATCTTTGGCAAAATTGAGCAAGAATGATTTAGCTGCTTTTAGGAATAGGTCATTAGGTTTTATCTTTCAGTTCCATTATTTGTTACCGGAGTTTACAGCTCTGGAAAATGTTTTGATGCCTTACAGAATATCTAAACAACCAATAACTGATGAAGTATTAAAGAGAGCTAATGAATTATTGGATATAGTCGGTTTAGGTAACTTCAAGAATAAGTTAGCTACAAACCTATCCGGTGGTCAACAGCAAAGAGTTGCGATTGCCAGAAGCTTAATCAATAATCCGGCAATTGTCTTGGCTGATGAACCTACAGGTAACCTTGATAGCGATACTACCGAAAAGGTCTATGAGTTATTAAGAGAAATTAACCAAAAGTTTAAAACTACTTTTATTATCATTACTCATGACAGAACAGTTGCGGAAAAAACTGATCGCGTAATTGAGATAAAAGACGGTAAAGTATACTTAGACATTAGTAAATAACAATTAAAAAAGAGGTTTGCTTTTTAAAGCTTACCTCTTATTTTTTTCTTAATTATCTAGTTCTTTTTTGCTTCGTGAACAACTACTTGTGGGAATGGAATTTCAATACCGTTTTCATCAAGTAGTTCTTTGATAGCTTGACGGAGTTTTCTTTCAACACCGTATTGAGCTTCAGGATTAGTTTTTGCGATCACTCTGATATTAACTGAACTACTAGCAAGATCAGTAACACCTAAAACCTTTGGTATTTCAATCAAATCAGGAAGTTTATCCATATGCTTAGGCAATTCTTGTTCCAAGAGATCTAAGGTTCTTTGAATATCAGAGCCATATGAAATACCAAACTCTATAACAGCGAAAGAATCTGCTAATGAGTAGTTGATAGATTCAGTTATATTACCATTAGAGAAAATCTTAATATCGTTTTTCCAGTTTTGAACACGAGTTGTTTTTAAACCGATATCTATAACTCTTCCTTTGAAACCATTTATTTCAACAACATCACCAACATCAAAATGATGTTCGAAGATTATGAAGAATCCAGCAATTAAGTCTTTGATTAAGCTTTGAGCTCCGAGACCAACAACTAAACCTAAGATTCCTAAACCGGCTAAAGCTGGTAAAACATCTACTCCCCAAATAGAAAGAATTACTAGAATCATTATTATCTTCAATGTGTAATTGATTAGTGAGTTTGTTACTTTTAACATCGTTACACGACGTTTTTTATTAGGTCCCTCTTTTGTGGCTGATTTCTTTAAGATTATTTTTATCACTTTAAGAATAAAAGATATAATTAAAACGATTATTACTGAAAGAATGATATCTCCGATTTGTTCAAGAATGAAAGCGCTGAAATCTCCCCAGAAACCATCTAGGAAAGTATTATAGTCAAAACCCCAAACTAAAAGTCCTAACAAAATACCTCCAACCAATAAAATAAAATCAAAAAAGTATAATAAGCCTAAAACTAATTTGTTAATATCGTCGCCTTTTTTCTTGATATATTTTCTTTGTAGAAGCAAATATGCAAGTATGATAACAACGATACCTGCGGTTACAATAATATTTGTTGTATTGGATATAAATAGTGTCATACAATCATCTCCTATCATAAACATTATACCAAAAGTTTTATTTGTTTCAAAGGATAAGAAAAAGATTTCCGTTTCGGAAATCTTTTTAAACTAAAAAATTATTTTGTTTTATCTATAAGTTTATATTTATATGGTTATTTTAAAAAATTATTCCTGTATAAGAACCGATTGAGTAACTGAATCATCTGCAGTAAATGGGAATAATTCCAGTAAAGTATCATAATTTTCAGTCATATTCAAAGTTAAATTATTTTCGAACATTATGGATAGGAAATTTTGATTTAAAAAGTTGATATAGATAGGTTACAATAAGTAGGACAGAAAAGATATAGACATGTTAGAATGGAAAGAAAGATTTTAAAGGTTTTTGGTAACGAAGTGAAAAGAGTTATCCACAAAACCTAAATTTAAGCCCTTCAAAAATTGATAAGAAATAAGGAAACTAACATGCCAAGAAATACGACATATACAGATGCATTTAAGAGGCAGATAGTCGCTCTTAAGAAAAGCGGAAAATCAGTCACATATTTGATGAGAGAATATAACATCTCAAGAGCTACCATCTACAAATGGATCCATGAGAATGACACAACAGGTTCATTCAAAGCAAGCGATAATCGAAGCGAAGCTGAAAAAGAGTTGATACGTCTACAAAAAGAAAACCAAGAATTAAAGATGGAAAATGATATTTTAAAGCAAGCGGCGCTGATAATGGGACGAAAGCAAAAGTAATTCGCAACAATTCCTATAAGTATTCCATCGCAAAGATGTGCAAGGTGTTGAAAATAAGCAGGTCACTCTAGTACTATCACATTAACATGATAGAGCAAGAAGACAATGATGAGAAAGACAAGAGCGTTATCAGCGCATTCAAAGAAAGCCGAAACAACTATGGAGCAAGGAAAATCCGTGAAGAACTTAGCAAGCAAGGAATCATCATTTCGAGACAAAAAATCCGGCAAATCATGATGAAACATGGATTGGTCTCAAACTATCAGGTTAAGCAAATATAAGAATCACAAGAGCAAATCTAATCAAGAATTGGT
>Ga0265295_1001583_pt1 | contig 39522 bp, 40 predicted proteins | sample Munlansysbiofilm_FD_192503 | JGI IMG/M metagenome (GOLD analysis project Ga0265295, IMG submission 192503) | Leachate microbial communities from a municipal landfill in Southern Ontario, Canada - Methane capture system biofilm | ecosystem: Engineered > Solid waste > Landfill > Unclassified ... | reverse complement strand
CATTACTTGGCTTTTCAACGGCTTTATTAAGCCAGAAAAGTGCACGTTTTGCTTCTATGTCTTTCAAGATATCATACATCTTTACGCAAGCTTTGGAAAAACCTTTTTCAGCCGCAATTTCATACCAATACCTCGTCACCTTTAAAGAAGCTTCGCTAAAACTTGAGTTGGCATGAATATCGCCTAACATTTGCATTGAATAAAGCACGTTAACCTCTTGAGCCAAAGGACTGTTGATATATTCAATCAATAGTTTCTTGACTTCGAGAAAGTTCTTATCGAGTTTCTTCCTGGATATTTTACCTGATATGGTTTCATCATATATAATCTGCGCCAACTTATACTTGGCTCCGGTATTACCCTTATCAATTGCCTTAAGCAGATTCTTTTTTGCTGCATCCTTATTGCTTGTAACACCGATACCTTTTTCATGGAAAACTCCAAGCCAATAAAAACTAGCTGAATTATCAAGTTCGGAAGCTTTAGTCATAAACTGCAATGCCAAACCGTCATTAGCGTTTTTAATTTGCTTCCTATAATGTAATAAGCCCAAGTTTATCAAGGCTTCCACTTCATTATTCTTAGCCGCTTCCAAATAAAAATCTCTCGCTTTAGCATAATCGACAACCACGCCTTTACCTAAACGATACATATCCCCTAGCGCATTCATCGCTCTTGAACTTCCTCTATTTGCGGCTATTTCCAAATAATCTCTGGCGCGTTCAAAATCCGTTACTACGCCTTGACCGTACATATAAGATGTACCCATACCTAAATATCCTTCAAGTTCGTCAAGACTATGCAATACCTTGAAATACTTTATCGATTTATCAAAGTTAATCTTTGTAAAATCATTACCGTTATAATATATATTCGCGACTCTTTTCAGTGCTTCGATATCATCCATACCCGCTAAGATTTCATCATAATAAAAGAGCATTTCTTGGCGATAAAGTTCCGATTTTTTCTTCAAATAAATATGTGGCATTTCATAAAGAGTTTTTAAATACTTAATCGCATTTTCACTCTTGTTGACAGCGGCTTTATCCAAATAGAAAAATGCCGTTTCAAAATCATTTTTAACTGTCCTACCATTCAACAACAAATATCCCAAATGATACATTCCTTCAACATTTTCACTAGTTGCGCTTTTTTCAAACAAATCTAAAGCCTTTTTCTCATTTTTTGAAGTACCGATACCCAATATATAATATTGTCCTAATAAATGATAAGCATCAGTTTCATTAAGATTAACAGCTTCTTCCATCATCTTAAAAGCTTTTTTCTTGTTTCTCTTAACACCTATACCATTCAGATACATATCGCTCAGTTTAACATATGCTAAAGGATAATTCATCAAAGCACTTTTTTCATAATAATCAAATGCCTGTTTATGATCAGCCTTTGCTAAAAAATACTTACCTACATTTGCTAAACCAACCGGATTATTTTGATCAGCTGCTCTTTTATAATATGTAAAAGCAACTTCAATATTATTATCTATTCCTTGTCCATAAAAGTATTGATCGCCGATTTCGTTCAATTCTTTTGGCGTCATTTGATTAAGCACCATCAATACCCCCTTAACTCTTTCAAAGCCTTCAAGCTAGGTTCATGTTCAAGATTGCTTGCCAATTCATAATACTCTGCAGCCAAAACATAAGAAGAATCTACTCCTTCTCCATTCTCAAAAGTCTGTCCAATCAAATAATAAATCTCTGGTTCTTTATAAGATTCATAACGCTTCAGTACCTTATATGCAGATACTAAATCTCTATCAACACCTATACCGTTTTTATAGATTTCATACATTAAAGAAATTGCCGGTAAAAACCTTTCTTTAGCCGCTACCTCTAAATAAGGCAAAGCATCTTCAACCTGCTTTTTATTGACCAAAGCTCTACCCGCATTAAACAAATCTTGGGTGGTTCTTGTGTCAGTTTTGCTCTTTGTTCCAATAATTCGGAAATGGTTCATCGCTTCAACACTTCCTGCTAACAAAGCCTTATTCAACCATTTATAAGCATTGTTCAAATCCTTCTTCAATCCCTCACCGCTAAAGTAAAAAGAGCCGATTTTATACATCGCAAAAGCATTGTTTTTCTTCTGCAATTCATTATAGATTTTTATCGCATTAGTAACGCTCTTAGAAACAAACTTACCAGTCTCATAAAAATTCGCTATTCTCAATTTAGCATTATCACTATGCAAAGCAGCTTGATATAATTTGAAAGCCTGCTCGTAATTCTTTTCTACTCCCTTGCCTTCTTCATACATTCTTCCAAGCATGTAAATACCTTCTTCATGAAGACCTTCCCATGCCAATTTAAAATTAGCAAAAGCTAAATTATCGTCAGCATCAACATAGTAGCCATAATAATACATCAGTCCTAGATAATAAGCAGCTTCGGGATTTTCCTTATTAATTTTTCTAAACAACGTAAAAGCATCTTTATAGTTTTTAGCTATAAAGAACTCTTTAGCCCGATCAAACATATCAATTCCCATAGATTAATCAACCCCTCATGTAATTATTATTTTATCACAAATTAACTTCTTTCAACAACCGATGTGTTAATGAATATAGAAAAACTCGTACTAATTTATCAGTTTTGTTTCTCAAGTAATTAAAATATCCTTTTAACTGTTTGGTATAAGCTAAATCATCAATATTACTAAGCTTATAATCAATTACAATGATTTGAGATTCGTCGATGATTAAAAGGTCTATTATACCTCTAAAATGCCCTGCTTCTGTTTCTTCATAAAACTCATATTCTTTATAAAACTTAGGATTCTTTAAACTTCTGAAAACCTCACTCTTTAAGAGTTCCTTGATTGCTAATTTAATAATATCCGGAAAGCTTCTTGTTGAAGCTTCAATATTATTGAAATCAACCAATTCTAAATAGTGATGATACTCACTACCTTTTTCTAAAAAATCAATCGTTTCATCGTCAAGCAGCTCGTTCACTTGTTTTGAGTAAGAAACCTTATCCAAGATTTCGTTCTGATAATCAAATCTTAATCTTTTAATTCTTCCTTCAGTACTATCTATACTACTTTGCTTTTTGATATCATCATCTATCTCAAAATCAACTAAATCCGACTCATCCAAACTCATACATTGATGTAACAAGACACTAAAAGAATTAATGTTTTTGAATTCGTCGATTGCTTCGTTATAGTTCATAACTAAAACTAACTCATTAACAGCTCTTGTCATCGCAACATAAAGCAATCTTATCTTTTCCGATAAGTCTTCTGACTCGACATTAGAAAAATATAGTTTTTGCATAAAGTTCGGATAAAAACCATCCCTATAAGATTTAGTCAGAATTCCTAAATCTTTACTAAAGATGAATGGAGATTTATTCTCAGGATTGTGAAACTGTTTATCAAGACCCACTAAATACACTAAAGGAAACTGCAAACCTTTAGACTTGTGCATTGACATAAGCTTAATAGCATTGACTCTGGACTTTGATTCTTTATACTCAATATCAAAACTGCTGTCGTCTATAATAATTTCCAAATAATCAATTAAGTCTTTAAAGACGAAGCCTTTTAAACTCTTAACTTTCTCTAAGAAGAAATCCACTTTGCTTTCAGACTCTGAAGGATTCTCCAATGTGGCTAAACACTTGTAAATTCTTATTTTTTTATACAACTCTTCCAGAATGACATAATTCGGTAATTCCCAATTTTTAGCGATTAAATCAACTATATCATCATAGATAAGACATAAATAATCATAATTCATCAAACTTTCCAAATCCTTGTAGCAACTGACATTTTCACTAATCAAAAACGATATTATTTCTTGATCCTTCACTTGATAAACAAAAGATCTGGCTACCCCATAAAGTGACGATTTAAAGTTTTTAACCAAGTAATCGTCATCCTTAAAACAATAGATCAACCTTAGCATTTCAAACAAAAATCTAATCTCGTCTCCTGCAAAAAATGGTTTATCATCGTAAACTTCCACAGGGATGTTATACTTACCCAGTTCTTGTAAGTAGATATTAAAATCAGTCTTTTGTGAAACCAAAATCGTAATGTCTTTATATTCTAAATCTCTAAAATCCTTCTTTTTTAAATCATATACCTTTTCTCTTTTTTCTAATCTACAAAGAATATCTTTAGAGACCAATACAATTTCAGCATTAGCTTTTTCAATTTCTTCATATTCTTCTTTTATCTTTTTATAATCATAAACAATTTTCCTCAACCCAGGTTTTTGATGCAACAAACTATCATCATTATAACCGCTGATTAAAACCTGTTTACCTTGGTATAAAACTCCCCCTCGATTAACCGTCATCACTTGTTCAAAGATTCTATTGATGCTTTCTAATACATATTTGTTTGAACGGAAGTTTTCTTGCAAGAAGATTGATTCACCCATGTCACTATGTAAATAATCTTCATATATTCTCATAAAGTTTTTAGGATTGGCGTTTCTAAACCGATAAATCGATTGTTTCACATCACCAACCATAAAAACATTATTATTAGAAATCAAACTGATAAACTTATCTTGTAAATCATTCGTATCCTGGTACTCATCAATCAAGATTTCTTTAATGTTGTTTCTAAACTTATCCCTAACATCCGGAAACTCTTCAAACAACCTGATTGCATAAAACATAATGTCATCAAATGAAAACAATTTCTCTTCTTCTTTAATGTTTTCAAACTTAATGAGATATTCCCTAACTAATTGCAACAACATTTCAGTTTGAAACTTACTATCCTTAAAACTAGAGATTAACTCACTCTTGTCACTTGAAAACAAATCTTTAAAATCACTTTTTATCTTATTGATTTGGTCAATTATTTTCGGTTTATTAGTATCTTTATTTCTAGGTTTAGTAGGAAATGAAATCGATATTAGATTAGCTAAGAAGTTATCCCCTTCCTTTTTAAGTAACTCTCCTATCAACTCATCGATACGCTCAAGATAATTTTGATAATCAGTATCGTAACTGAAATCACTTTCTAAATAAATTTTCTTAAACAAAGCGAAATTATCTTCAATCTGAAGTTTTATTGAATTGATATATAGTACTACTTTTTCTTCTAGAAATTTTTCATTCAAGAAATAACTATCGTAATCATGGATTATTTTCAAGTAATCCGGTCTTTTCCGAAAAGCTTCTCCAATATTATAAATACTTTCTTCAAGCCAGATATCGCTTTTAGAAAAATACATTTTAAAAAACTTCCTGAAATCTTCTGAAGGATTTAGATAGTAGTTTTCCAAAACGTTTTTAATAAGCGCTTTTTTCTTTGAAGTTATTATCACTTGATCATTGATTCCGATATTGTTGTCCAAACCCAATAAATAATGATATTCCTTAACAAGACGCAAAGTGAAAGAATCAAAAGTCGAGATAATTGCATTATCAATTCTTTCAATTTGTTTAGTTAGATCAAGTTCAAAAATATCATTGACAATCCTTGATTTCATCTCGGCAGCTGCAGCTTCAGTAAAAGTCAAAACAACAAGTTCATCAACGAAAACACCCTTTTTAAGCATTTCAATGACTCGTTCCTTTAAAACCCCGGTTTTACCGGAACCAGCACTAGCGCTGACTAAAACATTTTTACCAGTGATATTGATTGCTTGCAATTGGCTATCAGTAAATCCCATAATCATTCACCACCTAAATGCTTATTCTTAGAGTAACAAATCGAACCGAACTTACAATACTTACAAGCAATATAATTCTTACTCTGAGCATCATAATCTTCCAATAAAGGTTCGATGGTAAAATCTCCAGATTTAATCCTTAAAGCGATATTTTCAATGTTGTTACCTGTATCTTCCAACAGCTTATTCATATCTTCGATACTAATAATAGTATTTCTACTTTCCTTTAAAGTATCGTCTTCTTTAACTTTTACTCCAACAATCTTAGTTACAGTCGGATCGATTCTCTTAACAACCCCAACACTGTCAACAACCATTCCCTTCATCCGGTAATCAAGTTCTTCACCTCGTTTTTCCTTGATTAAAGCTGTCTGTTGGTAAAGCATCGCTGCCGGATTATAATCAGGGTAAAGTTTCTTCAGCGCATAAAGATAAAGCGGTAATTGAATATTATAAACTTTCATCAAATCTTCTTTTTTAAAGTCCTTGCCACTATACTTATAATCAACGACCAAATAATACTTATACTCTTCATCAATCATCACTTTATCGACTACACCACTCAACTTGAAGTCTTCGTTGAAATCTTGATTGATTGAATGTTCAGTTAGGATTTTATCAAATCTTGAGACACTATGAAAATCACTCACTACTTCTTTAATCATTTCAATATTATCTTTAATGATTTCTTGATAAACTTCATACTTATGACTTTCATCTTTAGGAAACTCATATTTTTTCATAATTGCTTGCAAATCATAACTACCGTTATTCAAGAAATCTTCTAAAGCTTTATGAGTAACATTACCTATAAAAGTAAAAATACTTTCTTTAAAATCATCAACTTCCAATAAGAAGTTTAATAAAAAGCTAAAAGGACACTTCGCATAACTCTCTAGTTTATAAGCACTCAAAGTATTTTTTTTGCTTATTAACATTTGTAAGTCGATTTGATTGATACCGCTGAAATAAGGGATATACCTAGAAAGATTATCTTTAAAAGTGCTATGAAGAAGCTTTAAATCTTCATCAGCAATATTATATTTCAAAAATCGATATTTTTTCTTAGCATATTCCAAATATAACAAATCATTTAAGTATGATTTATTGTTAGTGATATATTCATAATCGCTTCTTACAATAACTCTATCTAAGTCAAGATTAGGCTCTCTAGTCTTTTCTATAACTTCTTTAGGCATGAAAAGAATCAAGTTTTCAATTGTCTTTAAAATTGCTTCAGTATTTTCTTTTTCATGTTTATTCAACTCATGAGAACTTGGATAATCAACTTCTAAAGCTTCATTGTTACTTAAGTAATCATTATCTAAATATTTTCTCGGAAAAACCTCATCATAATAATTCATAACTAGATAATAGTGATCTTTTTTTGATATAAAGCTATTGAAATCTACTATCTCTAAAGCATCCTTCATTACTTCTCTTCTGATTTTGATTTTTTTTAGTTCGTAAATGAAACAATCGATATTATTCTTGATTAATTTTTCTGGATAAGCGTTAAAAACTCTAATTACTTCACTTTTTCCTAGTACATCAAGAGAATCATTAATATATTTTTTCGCTTCTGCAAATGTTTTAGTCTTCAATATCTTAATCAAGTTAATCACAAAAGGATATTCATCGATATGCCTACTCTTTCTAAGATTATAAGGAATCAAAGCATCATTAAAAAGTTTTGTAAGTAAAAACTCATCTTCTTCCAATGAATTCAATATATGAATCTTATCTAAACTTACTCCTTTTTCAATCAAAGAGATTACTTCTTCATAAACACCATAGCACATATTGAGTTTATCTCTGGCTTGAACTAGCTTTACTGGAGAAGTTGTATATTCATTGATGATTAAAGTCGCAAAATTTCCTTTTAAAAAACTAGGAATGAAACTATCATTAACAGAATAAATTTTATTGAAGTAAGTATTTTTACTTTTAATAATTCCTTTATTAATCAAATCCAACTTGATTTCTTTAAGTCTATTTACTTTAGGGTTCCGATAGGATTTTTCTACATCAATATAATCAAAATACTTTTTAATTCTTTCTGCTAAGTAAGGATCTATTTTAAAGTTCTCAAGCAAGTAGAAAAAATAGCGCTGATCAAATTTTAAAAAAGAAGTTTTCGAATTATAAAACTCCAAGTTTAAAAACATAGAATTAGCGCTTAAATAATTAAGTACTGACAATTTATCTTGATTGCTCGCAATTAAAAGCGAATTTTCATCAATATTTTTTAATAGTTCCATTGCAACTCACCTAATATAATATTATATCATAAACTGACAGTATAAAAACTAATCATAAGGAAATTTTTACTAAGAAAAAACCCCTAAACTTTTAGGGGTTTTAAGAAAAGAGTATTTGATTATTCAATAGCAATATATTTCTTTGCTTTAACGTTTGTGCCTTCTTTTGGAACAAATACTTTCAATGTGCCTTTATCATACTCTGCTTTAATATCTTCTTCAGCTATTTCTTCGCCAACGAAGAAACTTCTTGCGCAAGTACCTAAGAATCTTTCTCTTTTTACATAATGAGCATCTTTCTTCTCTTCTTCTTTTTCTTTCTTTGCTTCTACAGTTAAATAACCATTTTCTAAAGAGATTCTGATGTCTTCTTTGTCAAAGCCAGGAACATCGATTTGTAGTTCATATCCTTTTTCTAGTTCGAGAATGTCTGTCTTCATACTTGCATTCACGTTTCTAGTTGCTGGTTGGAAAAAATCATCGAAGAAATCATCGAAGAATGATAAAGAATTGTTTCTTTTTACTAATTTTGTCATAATAATTCCTCCTTATTATTTTTATAATTAGCACTCTCTTATATCGAGTGACAATTATATTATAGCACATATTTTAGCACTGTCAAGTGTTAAGTGCTAATTTTTTTAAAAAAAAATAAAAAGAGCCATCAAAGGCTCTATTATTACTCAAAAACTCCGGTAGAAAAATACTTTTCTCCTGAATCAGGGAAGATCATACAAATCTTCTTATCACTTAACTTATGCTCTTTTACATAATCTATAACTCTAGAAAGACAAGCTCCAGAACTAATTCCGGCGCTGATTCCTTCAATTTGCGGTAAGAGTTTGGTAATACGATATGCATCCTCATCCTTTACTTGGATTATTTCATCGACATACTCACTCTTAAAGTTGCCGGGGATAAATCCCGGTCCAATACCTTGAATCTTGTGCGGTCCTTTCTTGCCCCCTGATAAGACCGGTGAGTATGCAGGCTCAATGGCGATTATTTTGACATTTTTCTTAATTTGTTTATAATATCTGCCAATTCCTGAAACGGTCCCTCCCGTTCCCACAGTTGAGAAAAGATAATCTAAATCACTTAGGTCATTATCAATTTCTTTTGCGGTGTTAATATAATGCGCTAATGGATTATTTGGATTCTCAAACTGAGAAGGTTTGATACTTGGATAGATTTCCTCAAGGAGTTCATCTACTTTCGCGTCAGATCCCTTAATGCCTTCTTCGCCTTTAGTCAAAATCACTTTAGCTCCGTAATGCTTTAAAACGTCAATTCGTTCTTTCGAAACTGTCTCAGGCATTACAATTATCACCTTATTGCCATAATAGGCTCCAACCATAGCGATACCAATTCCGGTATTGCCGCTGGTTGATTCAATCAAAGTATAAGTATCATTAATAATTTTTTCTTCATACATTCTTTTAATCATTTCATAGGCAGGTCTTACTTTGACATTATTAGCCGGATTGAAACTTTCAAGCTTAGCATAAAGTTCAACATTAAGTTCAAACAATTCTTCAATCTTTTTTAATCTGACGATCGGAGTGTTCCCAATCGTTTCTAAAATATTACTATAAATTGCCATTTGTTTTATTCTCCCTTAACAAGAGTTCGCCTTCCTTATTAGTCACTACCATATTCTTTTCAATACTTTTGGTAATAAAAACATTCGAACCAATGACAGAATTATCACCAATGACAGTATCTCCACCCAAGATTGATGCATTAGCATAAATCGTTACGTCGTTACCAATTGTCGGATGGCGCTTAGATCCCTTAAGTTTTTGACCCTTTCTTAAGCTTATCGCTCCTAAGGTTACCCCTTGATAGATTTTTACATTATCACCGATAACGGCTGTTTCGCCAATTACAACTCCCGTTCCGTGGTCGATAAAGAAACTTTCACCGATAACAGCTTTCGGATTGATATCGATGCCAGTTACCTTATGTGCATATTCACTCATCATTCTCGGTATTACTTGAACGCCGATTTTATCTAAACAATGAGCAATACGATAAACCACAATTGCATAAAGACCAGGATAAGAAATTATAACTTGATCAAGATTAAACGCGGCCGGATCACCATTAAAATGCGCTAAGGCATCTTTATAAGCAAACCTCCTGATATCAGGAATATGATTAATAAAATCTACGCATAAGGTACATGACTTCTTTGCCAATTGTTTTGATTTCTCTTGATCGGACAAATATAGTAGCGAGTACTTAATTTGTGTTTTAAGCAGTTTATGAAGTTTCTTTACCACTCTTTTTGTATGACTTACGCATGGTAATTCACTTAAATGTTTATCGGAAAAATATCCGGGAAAAATTAATTCTCTTGAAAGTTCAATAATTTTTTCTACTTCTTTTATCTGGGGAATTTTACATGAGCAATGGTCTTTCTTTATCATCATTTCCTTGTAAGATTCTCTGATTGCATTAATTTGATTTGTTAGTTTCATTTTGTTCTACCTCACAATATATCCATTAATATTATACCATATCATAATCAAAGCTATCATTCTGACGCAAACAAAAAACGCATAAAAACGTTTACTTTTTTATGCGTTATAAATATTATCTAAAATTTCCTTAATCTGCTTTAAACTCTTTTCTCCAGCTATCCTTTTGACCTCTTCATCATTCTGATAAATGATTAACAAAGGCAATATTTGGCCAACATTCAAATCGATTAATTTCTCGGCATCATCATCAAAATCATATTCGATTAACTCTAGATTGTCATAACCAGAAAATGCCTTTTTATAAACCTTTTGCATCACTAAACAGCTCATGCACCACATTGCTGTTACCTTGATAATTCTCATAGCGAATATATCTCCTTAAAAGCTTCAATGAACTTGTCAATATCTTCTTTTGTTGTTAAATGTGATAAAGATATTCTAATTGCACTATTGGCTCTTTCTAAAGAGTTGGTAAGTTTTAAAATCGTCAAACTGGTTTCATTGCCAGAAGCACAAGCCGTTGTAGTCGAGACAAAAATATTTCTTTTCGATAACTCCTCTTGAAGATATCGACTAGAAAAATCTAGGAAAGAAACGTTGACAATCTGCGGTATTGAATAGTTGTTGGAATTGATTACTATATTATCAAACTCTTTTAGATTCTTCATCAAATAACTATGTGTTATTTCCACCTTCAAGATTCTTTCATTCAAATATTCCATCGCTGGTTTTAAAGCGTTAAAAACGGAAATAATCAATGGATTTGCCGGTGTTCCAGCCCGAGACTTTGACAGACTTTTACCGCCATGGATAACCGGTGTTAAACTAATACCTTTTCTTACGAACAAACCACCGATACCTTTAATACCGTAAAACTTATGGCAAGAAAAACTGATTAAGTCGCAATCGTTAAGATCAATCGCAACCTTACCTATCGCTTGTGTCATGTCGCTGTGAAAAATTACTCCAGGATGTCTTTTAACTACTTCGCTTATCTTTTTAATATTTTGAAGAACACCTGTCTCTGAATTTACCGCTCCGATACTAACAAGGCAAGTATCGTCATCAATTAACGATTCTAGCTTTTCAAGCTTAACAAGGCCGAAATCATCATTTTCTACTATTTCTATTTCATAACCTAATTTATCCAAATAACTTAAACAACCAACAACTGAAGAGTGTTCAAATCCAGAAGCAATAATCTTCTTTCTTTTACTAGACAAGGCAACACCTTTAATCGCCAAATTATTCGATTCTGATGCACCGCTAGTATAAATCAGATCAAAACCTCGTAGTTCAACCAAACTTAATATGTCTTTAGTAGTTTGATCGAGTTTTTTCAACACTTCCTTACCAGCGGAATGAACTGAATTGCTGTTGGCGAAATATAATTCGTTATCCTTAACGAACTCTCTTAAAACAGCTTTATCAGCCATTGTCGTTGCACTATAATCTAGATAGACCATTCATATCACTTTCTTTCTAATCAACAAAATGGATTGCTTCTTTTTCTAAACCTAAGACAGACTCATGCACCAATTCTTGAATTGTCGGATGAGCGAAAACAGTTTCTTTCAAATCTAAAGCTTCTAGTTTATTCGTAATCGCAATTGCATAGCTAGCAATCAAATTCTCTGCTTCCTTACCAAAGACTGTAGCGCCGATTAACTTCTTTGTTTTTTTATCTCTCAAAACCTTTATAAAACCAGTTTCCGACTCTAAAATAAGCGCTTTTCCATTTGCAGAATATGGAGCTTTTATAAGGTCATAATCAACTTCTTTTTCCTTTGCGACTTCCTCGCTCATTCCCACAGTAGCTATACTTGGGGAAGTAAAGATAACCGAAGGAATCGCATCGTAATTCATATGTTTTTCAATTCCTAAAATATTGTCAACCGCAACTAAAGCTTGATGCGAAGCTACATGTGCTAGCTGCATAATATTTGTCACATCACCAATCGCATAGATATTATCCACATTGGTCTTCATTTGATCATTTACTTTGATACCGGTCTTTGCGTCATGAACAATACTAGTATTCTCAAGTCCTAGATCGTCAATATTAGGACCTCTACCTACCGCTTCTAAAACATAATCACTATCTAAAGATTCTAATTGCTCTTTTCTTTCGAAATTGACCCTAAGTCCTGATTCACTCTTTTCAATACTCTTAACTGCGCTTGAAGTATAAATATCAATATTTAACTGTTTGGCAAATCTAACCAGTCTTAGAGCGACATCTTTTTCGATTGAAGGTAAAATTCTTGGCAAAAACTCCACAACATTAACCTTAACACCCAAGTTACCATATATAAAGGCAAACTCCATACCGATAATTCCGCCGCCGATTATCGTCATTGATTTCGGTAAAGTCTTGTTATTTAGAATCTTCTCAGAATCAAAGACATTTTCAAGATCAATTCCCTTTATCGGTAAATGCTTGGTTTTTGAACCAGTCGCAATAATTATATCTTTTGCTTCGATTATTACTTGTTCTTCATCCAAACTAACAGAAACGCGTTTTTCATCCAAGAATTTCGCGTATCCTTTTATGGTTTCGACACTATACTTTTTTAAAAGGTACTCGATTCCAGAAATTAATTTATCTTTAACTTCATCTTTATTCTCAATTATTTTAGTTAAGTTAACTTGAGGATTTTCTAAAACTATCCCATGTTTTTCACTATTTAAAATATCTTGGTATAACTCAGCTGATTTTACTAAAGCTTTTGTCGGTATGCACCCTTCATTCAAACAGGTTCCGCCAATCCATTTTCCGTCGACCAAAACTACTGATTTGCCTTTTTTTGCTGCGTAGATACTAGCTACATATCCACCAGGGCCAGCACCGATAACCAAGATATCCGGATTTAATACTTTGCTCATTATGTTTCCTCCTTTAAGTCACTTATATAACAATAAAATTATAACAATATTTCGTTTATATTACAACCTTAGAAAAGCTAATAAACAATTATTAGCACTCTAGACTTGACAGTGCTAATAATTGGGTATATAATAGATTTGATCGTTAGAAAAGGAGGGTTAGTATGTATCAAGAACCTAACTATGAGAATGACCAAAACATTTTAGAAAAATTTGGTCGCAATATCAATGAAGCAGTAAAAAAGGGTAAAATCGATCCTGTAATCGGCAGAGATGAAGAAATCCGAAGAATCATTAAAATCTTGTCAAGACGCACCAAAAACAACCCGGTTTTAATTGGAGAACCCGGTGTCGGTAAAACCGCTATTGTTGAAGGTTTAGCCACAAGAATCGTTGAAAAAGACGTTCCAATTGGTCTTAAAGACAAGATAATCTACGAACTGGATTTAGCCGCATTAGTGGCTGGAGCTAAATACCGAGGTGAATTTGAAGAAAGACTAAAAGCAGTCTTAAAAAAAGTACAAAGTTCTGAAGGACAAATTATTCTTTTTATCGATGAAATTCACATGATTGTCGGTGCCGGCAAAACCGAAGGTGCCATGGACGCATCCAATATGTTAAAACCGATGCTTGCAAGAGGTGAGCTTCATTGTATCGGTGCTACTACTTTAAACGAATATCGACTTTATATTGAAAAAGACAACGCTTTAGAGCGTCGTCTTCAAAAAGTCATGATTACCGAACCTTCAGTTGAAGATTCGATATCAATCCTTAGAGGGTTAAAGGAAAAATTTGAAACCCATCATGGCGTTCATATCCATGATGAAGCGATAATCGCCGCAGTAACTTTATCTAATCGTTACATAACAGATAGATTTTTACCAGATAAAGCGATTGATTTAATTGACGAAGCTTCTGCTTCTATTAGACTTGAAATTGATTCAATGCCTGCAGAACTTGATGATATCACGAGAAGAATCATGCAATTAGAAATCGAAAAAAGAGCTTTAGAAAAAGAAACTGACGAATTATCTAAGTCAAGACTAAAAACATTAAAACAAGATTTATCAAACTTAAAAACTGAAGAGTCAGAAGTAAGAAACATTTGGGAAAAAGAAAAACAAGAACTTGAAGAAATTAAGATTGCTAAAGCGAAACTTGATTCGCTAAAACTCGATTTACAGAATGCTTACAATAACTCAGATTACTCTAAAGCCGCAGAATTACAATACGCTAAAATTCCTGAACTTGAGGCTAAGATTAATAACTTGACAAACTCAAGCAATCATAAACTAATTTCTGAAACAGTAACTGAAGAGAATATCGCTGAAGTTGTATCTAAGTGGACGCATATCCCCGTCGCCAAACTGATGCAAGGAGATCGAGATAAATTAATCAATCTTGCTTCAGAACTTAAGAAACGTGTAATCGGACAGGATGAAGCGGTAACGCTTGTAAGTGACGCAATCATCAGACAAAGAGCGGGAATCAAAAACGAAAACAGACCAATAGGTTCATTTATGTTCCTAGGTCCTACCGGAGTAGGTAAAACTGAATTAGCTAAATCCTTAGCCGAACAGCTTTTCTCCAATGAACATCAAATCGTAAGAATCGATATGAGCGAGTATATGGAAAGATTTTCAGTTTCTCGTCTTATCGGCGCTCCTCCTGGATATGTCGGATATGACCAAGGCGGTCAATTGACTGAAGCCGTTAGGAGAAAACCTTATTCTATTGTACTATTTGACGAGATTGAAAAGGCTCACTCAGAAGTCTTTAACGTCCTATTACAAATCCTAGATGATGGTCGTTTAACCGATAATCAAGGTCGTGTAGTTGATTTCAGAAACACAATCATTATCATGACCAGCAATATCGGTTCTAAATTCTTGACTTCAAACGACACTGAAGCAAAACAGAAAGTTATGGAAATGGTTAAACAAAACTTCAAACCGGAATTTATTAATCGTATTGATGAAATCATCATTTTCAATCCGCTTTCTAAAACCGTTCAAGTAAAAATCGTCGATAAGCTATTAAAAGAATTAATCGATAGACTACTAACACAAAAGATTAGAATTGAATTTACAGATGTAGTTAAATCAGAGATTTTAAATCAAGCCTTTGATCCTGATTATGGTGCAAGACCAATCAAGAGATTCATACAACACCATATCGAATCCTTGATTGCAAAAGAAATAATTTCTTCTAATATTAAACCAGAAGTATCATACGTGTTAGAACTAGAAAATGGCCAGTTTACAATAAAAAATAAATAAATAAAATGTGAGATTTTTATCTCACATTTTTTATTTCACTAGCTATTAATCTTTCTAAACTTAATCTTAAAGGCTGATATACCATAAGCATCGTAATAAGATTACTAGCTGCCATCATCAGTTCAAAAGGTAAGTCCATTTTTAGATAAAGCCAAAATATTCCAACCCCTTGTTCAATCATTCTCGCCGGCAAATACACCCAGCCATAAACGAAACCAAACGCAATCGCTAAGATAACTTGGACATAAAAATCCTTATGCCTTATTCTTCTTGCAACAACACCTAGCATAACCCAAGCAAACATCATGGGGACGAAATATAAATAGTTAAGTGTACCCATATATATGTTATCAAGTAAAACATAAGCAGCAATTAAAGGAATCAAAATCTTATAAGGGAAGATACTTGCATAAACGATAACTAATACTACAGTGAATTGAAACTGAGGTATTAACACAAGAAACTGTTCTTGTACGAAAAGGATAGCCAGAAGCATACCCGCTAGGGTTATGCTTCTAACTAATTCTCTTTTAGTAGGTTTCAAGTTTAAAACTATAAACCCTTCCGTCCTCAAGTGGAGTTGCATCAACACCACTCATAGCATAACTTCCATCAATATAGAAAGAAATATAGCCATTAGTAACAGCTGTTGCATCCAATGTATCAATCCCCACTAGATAACGTCCGAAGCCGCCGTCATATGAACATGTTTCATCCTTATCGCCATTAGCATCAGCACAATAGACGGTAAAGTTAGCTCTCAATAAAGCAAGCAATGTGTCTTCTTCATCAAAAGCAATCACTTTAGAGTTTGAAACATACTCAGTTTCAACTTCTGTTGTTTCAGGATTATCACCATTAGTAATAATCTCCACAACAAATGTTGTCGCTTCAGTTGTGATTCCTTGCGTCGTCTCATTTACTGTACTTGCAGTAGTAGTTGATGTGGCACACGCACCCAAAAACACAACTGTCAAGAATAGTAAAGAGCCCAGTACAATTCTTTTTAAAGCTTTCATCGTTTAAATCTCCCTTAATGTATTTAATTAATTTAGGTAGGTCTCCCGACTTAGCCTTTAATCTTACAGCCTTCTCACTTTTTTTTAATAAAGCAATGGCTAATTCATGTAAGATAAACGGACATCCACGGTTGCTGGCACAGTTTAGGAATTTCACCTAATTCCCTGTTATACACCTAAATAATTAGTAAAAATATTAAATTTTATTTATCTTAGAAATCTTTGATCGATTGATCGAAACTTTCCAACAATCTTGCTATATGCAACCCATCAACCAAACCATGATGAACCTGAAAAGATATCGGCATCAGGGTTTTCTCATCTTGCTTGAAATACTTTCCAAACGTAACTCTAGGAATGCTAGTATTTTCTTGGCTAGAGAAAGGATGAGTGACTGAATTAAAACTAAACCAAGGGATGCTTGAAACATAAATCAAATCAAAAACTCCTTCTTCATCCTCCAAATTATCTCCCGATTTAGCTTCTTCTATTGAAACTAATACTTGATTATAAAAAAACTCAAAGTTATCTCTAAACTCTGTATAACAGAATACAAAATTTTCATCATCGTTTAAAACTGTATAAGAAGGATGGATTAAATCATAATAAATTACTCTATCATGGTCAATACGATACTTGAACTCATCAACTGAGTTCATACCTTTAACAATCAAGAATAAACACGTTGGAAAAAACTTTAAATTTTTTTCTTTAATTTTTTCAATTAACAAAGTTATATCGATATTTACATTAACAGAAAAACAAGGATTTTCAAAAGACTTATAAAAGTCATAATGTTTCTTCCTTTTCCAATTGTAAATATCGATATTCTTCATTATAAACTTCCTTTTTCGTATTATTCTTGTGCTTCTTCTTCCTTAGGCGCAATAGCATCTTTGACTTTTTGCAAACCAGAAGAAAATCTTGTGATAACTTTTAAAGCTAAGAAAATAGCTAAAGCAATAATCAGAAAATCAATAACTGCTTGAATAAAGTTACCATAAGTAAGTAATACAGCATCTTCGCTTAAAATCCATTCTCCAGCAACAAATGTAGCATTACCTCTTAATACCACAAACATGTTAGATAAATCAGCTTTAAATAACAAACTGATTAACGGTGTGATTATATCTGCAACTAAACTTTTAATAATAGCATTGAAAGCAGTACCAATAACCAAACCAACAGCTAAATCTAAAGCATTCCCTTTAGATATAAAAGCCTTAAACTCTTGAAAGAATTTTTTCATTTGCGAATCCTCTTAGTCAAGCGGGCTAAAGTTTTCTTTAGTCACTCCACATTCTGGGCATACCCAATCTTCAGGAATATCTTCAAAAGCTGTTCCTGGTTCGATTCCACCATCTGGATCTCCTAGTTCAGGATCATAAATCCATCCACAAACATCACATACATATTTCATAAAATCATTCCTCCTTTTATAGTTTCTATAAATATTATATCAAATAGAAAAATAAAATAAAGATTGTTTCTTAACAAAAAAATAAATAATCTCTCTGAATTGAAAACTCTTAAAAAATCTTCTCTTTACTCAAAATCTCTTGTTGTCTGATTTCTACATAACTTTTCATTTCAGGAATTATTTCTAGTCCAACTTTAATCATTGATCTTAGATTTAAGTCAGCATAAGCTACCGCATCAATTTCAATGGACTTGAGGTAATATCCAGAATCATTCATGTTCGCTGAATGTTGTTCATATTCTAGAAATTCCTTTTTCCAAACATCTAGAATTTCAGCGCTTTCTACAGCATTTTGTAAATTATTGATTTGATACCATTGAAATGCATGTCTAGACTCATGAAAAATAATTCCCACTAATTCAATATCATGGGTCTCAAAAATCAAGTTGTTGTTAATCAATATCTCATTGGTTTGGTAATTGTACATTGATTTAACTTTATCGTAATCATTGGGAAACTCCTCAATTTTTACTATCGAACCTGGTCTATCTTGTATTTTAGCAATTTGATTTTCAAATTGTTGTAATTGCTTTACAGTTAACACTAAAAAACTCCTTCTTAGTTTAAAAATTTGAATTCATATTATTATAACATAAAACAATTGAATTTAAACCAAATTTAATGCGCCTCAAAAAAAAAGAAAAACAGCTTGAAAAAGCTGTTTGAAATTAACTTTTATATTTGCAAAAGATATATTTCTTCATCGATATAATTGTCATCGATATAGATTTTATCAGGCATATCTCCAACTTTCTTAAAACCTAAACTCTTATAAAGTTTAACTGCATTCAGATTATCTTTTCTTACTTCTAAATAAATGTTTTTAATTACGGTTGTTATTCTGGCATAATTGATCGTATGCTCCAAAAGAAGCCTACCTAAGCCTTTATGCCAAAATTCCTTCAATACAGATATGCCTATACTACATTATGTTTTGTTTTTAAAGAATTATGACCAGTCAACCAACAATCAGCCACAATCTTACCATCAATCTTAGCTACAAAGACTTTAGACGTAACTGAGTCCATACATTTCTTTAAATATTCTTTTTCTTTATCCAAATCAAAGCCACCTTCAGAATCATCCATGATTAGAAAAGATGTTTCTTCTTTAACTTTGTTATATAACTCTAACATCTCACTAGCATCATCTACACTAGCTTCCATGATATCGACAATCGTATTATCTTTTAAAAATTTCATATCTTTCACATCCTTTTATAACACACTAATTATAACAAACTTATCTTGAAAATTCAAATCGTCATAAAAAAGAAAAGCACTGATTTAAACCAGTACTTTTATAAAAAAATTAAAGGGGATATTACATTAAAGCGACTAAGTCTTCATTTTCAATTTCATCTTTGTCATCATCTTCATAATCATCATCAATTTCTACTTCTTTATATTTACCTTCTTCTTCAATTTCATAAATATAAACTTTTTCACCTAATTCATTTTCAGTTTCGAATATTTTAATTTCGCCTTCGACACCATTTACTTCATATTCTAACTTATACTCGATTCCACCATCTTCAAACTCACGTTTAAATTCATAAGAATTGTCACCATCTTCAATTTCGATCTTATACTCATCGTTTTCCACTTTGATTTCAATAGAAATTTCTTTTTCAACACCATTGATGTAAGATTCCATTTCGAATTTAGTTTCAGTTTCATTGTCTTCAGTCTCAACTTTATAAGTCATTTCAACATAGTTGTCGCCATTTCTAGCAATCAAAACCATTTTTTGTTCTTTTTCATCTTCTTGAGTTGAAGCAGTTGAGTCATTATTTACGTTAGTGTTTGATTCTTCAGTTGTTGTTGCTGAAACTGTTGACTCAGTAGTTACTGTAGAAAGATTTGTGAAAGATAAATCATCTGCGACATCATCTTCATCTTCATCGTCAAATTCATTGTCATCCTCATCATCAAATTCGTCGTCATCGTCATATTCGTCGTCATCGTCAAACTCATCTTCATCATTGTCATCGTCATCTAAATCATTATAAGCTGTTATTGTATATTCTTCTCCATCAATAATAAAGATACCGGTAATCTCAGAAGTTTCTGAGTCGACATTGTAATATAACTTATATTCTTGTTCAGTAACTAAGATTGTAAGCATAAATTCATATTCTACTCGATCAGAAGCCTCTTCACTGATAGAACAAAAACCTGTAGCTCCATTCTCCATAAAAGCTTTAAGCAATTCTAAATACTCATTTACAGTTTCTAATTCGTCTTCAACTACGATTGTTTCTTCAGCTAAATTTAATGACATCTTAGTTTCATTAGAACTGTTTAAGTTTAACATGTTTCCAGATAAGTAAGCCATAGAAGCTAATGATTGTTCACTTGATAAAGCAACTGTTTCGCTTGTTGTTGAACAAGCCATAAATCCTAGACCCATAAGGGCAATAACCATAATACCTAATAATTTTTTCATAATTTTTGAACTCTCCTTATTCTATATTAATTTTAAATTTTTGTTTGTTCGTTAATATATACAAAGGAGAAACCGAAGTTTCTCCTTTTTTTTAAATTTTTTTATAGATTATATGTACTTATTTGAGAGTTTAACATTAAATCATCATCTTCTTCGTCTATTTTTTCATCCTCATCATCTTCTTCATCATCTTCTATATCTTCTTCGTCTTCATCTTCGTCATCATCAGGATCCTCTAAATCAATGTCTTTTTCATAATCTCCTTCAGTAATATGGTAACTATAAATAGTTTTCCCAAACTCATCAATTGACTCAGTTATATAAACTTCACCTTCTAATTCGTTGAGTTCATACTCCATAAAGTAAATTACTGATCCATTTTCTGAATACTTCTCTAACAAGAATTCATCTTCACCCTGTATAATCTCAACTTTTACTTCGTCAGAATCAAACTCGATTTTAATTTCTTTTTCAGAATATACAGAATTAATGTTTTGCTTAATTAAATATTTTGTCTCGATTTCATCACTTGTTTCACTCTTGTATTCGATCTTAATAAAATCGTTATTTCTTCTTGCGGTAAGTTCAAGTTCAAACTCATCTTCCTTTTCTTCGAATTTGCCATCGACAATCATCTTCCTACTACCAATGTTGATTTCACCGGTGATATTGCCTTCATCATCAAAATTAAGGAAAAATACATATTCTTTGCCATCAACCAGATAATTGATTTTATATTGATAATTTTGATCTATCAATTCCTCAATAACGGCATTTTCAGTAAAATCGCTATTATCGATGAATACCTTAAGCATATTAAAATAATAATTAAACTCATCGATATTTTTTTCAAACTCTGTTACACTATCGTCTAGCTCCATAAAGGCTAATTGTGTAGCTGTAGTGCTAACTACTGCGTTGGATATGATTGAAGCTGACATATAGGATGTTTCAACTAATTTTTTAGTTTGAACTTCGTTTAAAGCAATTGGTTGGTAAGGATCATTTCCTGTTGTCGCAATTACCACAACAACCAATAACGCAATACTCATAAAAACTAAAGCGAATTTAGCTTTGAATTCTTTAAAAAACGATCTAAAAGAACTTTTCTTTTCAATTCTCTCCATAACTGAATCTATAATTTTTGATTTAGAAATTTCCATTCTTTGTTCATTGATTTCTCTATTCATTTTTTCCATCTATGTCACCTCCTTTTTGAGTTTTTCTACACTTACTTTTATGGCTTTATAAATTGTTTTATCCGGAATCATTAATGTTTCGCTAATTTCTTTAACGGTCAAATTACTAAAATAATGCAAATGCATGATTTCATAATGTTTAGGCGATAACACCTGTTTCATTACACCCAATACTTTATTTATTTGGTCGTTTTTAACTGCCATTTCTTCAATATCTTCACTAGACTTATTGATACTATCGTCATACTCATAAGTGTTATTCTTAATCCTTACTCTCGCTGACTGTAAATGATTCAATACATAATTTTTTGCGATTCTATACATCCATGTCCTAAAACTAGCCTTCTTCTGATTATACTTCTTTAGTGATTTATAGATTTTAAAAAATATCTCTTGTAATAAATCTTCTGTTTCACTATAACTGTTGGTCATGTTATAAACATACTTAAATAGTTCATTATGATATTTATCAATTAATAATGCATACTTATTTTTATCTTCTTCAAGAACTTGTTTGATAATTTCAAAATCTTCCATATGCATCACAACCTTTCTAAGTATATTCTACCACAAAAGATTCTGAAATATCTTTTAATGTTCTTCTTTTAATATATACCATGGAACTCATTTTTTTCTAAGTATCTTTCTTGATATTTTTGCATATACCTAGCATGATAGTACTTATCTCTAATAAACCCAACAAACAATCCTACAAAAACAATTAACAAGAGTCTAAATAACCAATATAGAATCTCAGCTTCACTATTATTAGTTATTTGATTAAACTGCAATGGTCTGATTAAAAACCCAATAAAGATCACATTGATTGCCGTTGCTTTAAAACCCAGTACATATCCGCTAAGTATAGCAGTTAAGTAAAATAAAGATGAAATTATTGAATTAATTCCACCAAATTGCAGTGTAAGTAGGTATATTAGCATATTTAAGGTGAAAATCAGACTGATATAAATCCATTTCTCATTTTTTCGTTTTTGTAACATCTTTTTCTCCATACTTCTTGTGATTACATTAATATATACAATTGAAGTTAATTTTTTTCTCAAAAAAAAAGAAGAATAAAATATCCTTCCTTTAAAGTTGTTGATTAATTTCGTCCAATATTAAATTTAAATCATCTAGTTCTTTAATTAATGTCGTATATTTCTCAATTGATAATTGTAGTTTTTCAGCCATACCTAATGGCACATCAACAATATTTTCTCTTAATTCATAACCTTTTTTTGACAGAACAACATTCATCCTTCTACTATCCTCAGGATTCTTAATTCTTTCTAAATATGAAAGTTCTTCCAATCTTTTTAAAAGTGGTGTTAGAGTCCCAGGAGAAAGATTGATTTCTATGCTCAAGTCTTTAAAATCAACTATTTCAGCTTTGAAGAGCGCTAACATTACAACATATTGAGGGTATGTTAGATCATATTTTTCCAAAAAAGGCTCATAAGCTTTAGTCATTTTTCTTGAGATTGAATATAGTCTAAAACATAACTGATTATCTAAATCTAAAATTTCTTCCATGGTTTTTTACCTCATTTCATTTGTGTTCTAATAATATTCTACTAAAGTTTCTTAAATAATGCAAGATGCAAATAACCCGGATTACTTCCGGGTTATTTACTAGAGGAGAAAATTAGTATTTTATTCGTAAAGTAATACCGCACTTATTACGTGAATTATTCCGTTTGTGGTCAAAATATCTTCTGTAACTACTTGTACTCCATTAACGAAGATTTCACCTTCTACTACTGTAAAATCTAGGTTTGTACCTTGCAATGAAGCAACAGAGATAGGTGCTAGTGCTTCTACATCAGTTGAATAGTAATCACCGCTAAGGACGTGGAACAATAAGATTTGATCTAAGTTTTCTAATGCTAATAGTTGATTAATATCTATTCCTAAAGCAATCATTAAATCATTGAAAGCATCATCAGTAGGTGCGAACACTGTAAACTGTCCTTCTGCTTCCAATGCACTTGTTAATCCTGTTTCATTCAATGCTGCTAATAAAGTTGTGAATGATCCAGCTGCTTCTGCTGTTTCTATAATGTTCAATGTAGGTTGTTCTTCTGTTGTAGTTTGTTCTGTTGTAACTGGTTCTGTAGTTGGTGCTACAGTTGTAGGTTCTTGAGTTGTTGGTGCTACTGTTGTAGTTTGGCCTGAACATGCGGCAATAACAATTGTGAAAGTTAAAAACAAATAATAAAGCAATAATTTTCTTAACCATAATCTTTCGCCAATACATCCTTAATTTTGTATTGACTTGCTTCCTTTATATTTTTTTTGTTTGTGTCCAAATGTTTTTCGTGCTTTAATTATATATTAACTTTCGTTTGTACGCTAATAATATGCTTCGTTTTTTATTTGAAATTCAAACATTTTTTTATTGAACACCTTTAAATCTACATTTTTAGATATATTTACTATTTGAAAATCAAAAAAACAAGACCATTTTAGGTCTTGTTTTGAACTTCTAATAAATTTTTCCCTTTTCTTTACCTAATAAAACTCGCATTGCTCCTTCAACCAAAGCTTGGATTTCATCCTCACCAGGATAAACTGTTACTTCTTTTATAGGATCAACATATTCTTTAATCTTATTAGTAAAATATTTGCTATAGGCAATACCCCCAGTCAAAATGATACCATCAATATCTCCACCAGCCACAAAGTACATTGCGCCAATCTCTTTTACTACAGTATATGCCATAGCGTCGAATATAAGCTTTGCATATTCATCGCCGTCTTCAACTCGCTTTTCAACAATTCTAGCATCGTTAGTGTCTAGATAAGAGGCAATACCTCCCTTACCAACTAACATCTTTTTAACTTCATCTTTTGTATATTCACCACTAAAGCAAATATCAATCAATGGGTATGTTGGAATTGTTCCTGTTCTTTCAGGTGAGAAAGGTCCGTCACCGCCAAGCGCATTGTTAACATCGATTACCCGACCTCTCTTATGTAAGCCAACACTGATGCCACCACCCAGGTGAACAACTATTACATTGATATCCTCATAAGCTTTATTAATCGATTGAGCAAATCTAATTGCGATTGCTTTTTGGTTTAATGCATGAAAAATACTTTTTCTCTCGATTTGCTTTAAACCGCTGATTCTAGAGATATCATCAAATTCATCCACCACTACCGGGTTAACCGTGAAAGCTCTTTTACCTTGTTCTTTAGCAAATTTATAAGCTAATATAGAACCTAAAGCCGATGCATGTGCGCCATATTTCATAGAAGATAAATCATCGACCATTTCTTTGGTAATCTCGTAAGTTCCACCTGCTAGAGGTTTCATCATTCCGCCTCTACCGACAAAAATATCGATATCTTCTACATTTGTATTATTATGTTCTAAAAAGTCCATAATCATCGCTTTTCTAAAATCTATTTGATCGATTATGGTTTTAAAAGGTTTTAACTCTTTAACGTCATGTCTAAGAGTTTTTTCTTTAATCACTTCTTCATTTTTATAAAGTGCAACTTTCGTAGATGTACTACCAGGATTAATTACTAAGATTAGATAATCCGTCATGATTTAACACCGCCAATAAAATTGAATTTAGTTTCGCTTCTGCAGAGTCTGCTCTTGAAGTTAGAACGATTGGACATTTTGCCCCTAAGATAACTCCGGCACTCTTACCTCCGGCCAAGAAAACTGAAGTCTTATAAAAAATATTTCCAGCATCCAAATTAGGGAAAACCATAATATCGCAATCACCGCCGACAACTGAGGTAATTCCTTTTTGTTTGACTGAATCCATTGAAACCAAATTATCAACCGCAAAAGGTCCATCGATATAGAAATCGATTGACTTATCTTTATAGTATTCAAGGATTTGTTGAGCTTCTACCGTTGATTGAATTTTTGGATTAACTTTTTCAACCGCACTAACTAAACCAACCTTAGGTTTATCATAGCCTAATGACTTAGCTAATTTGACTGCAGATTCAATAATCATGATCTTTTGATCAACGTCTGGAGAAATATTCATCGCTCCATCAGTCGCAAAAAGACATTTATGATAAGTTGGATAACTTACTATTCCTACATGAGACAACAGCTTAGCGTCTTTAATACCGTACTCGCTATTAACAACACCCTTTAATAAAACTTTAGTATCAATTAAACCTTTCATCAAGATATCAACTTGCTTATTATTAACCATATCCATTGCGATTCTTGTAGCTTTATCTCCATCTTCTTCATCGATGATTGAATATGGCTTTTTTAAGTCAAATTCTTTGATTAAACTTTCAATTTCATGTCTTTTACCAATCAAAATTGGTTCGATTATACCTAAATCAGACGCTTCTTTAATCGCTCCGATTACATGGTCATCATGCGCAAAGACAACCGCGCATTTTGTGCGGTTGACTCTTTTAGCCATGACCAATAGTTCATCTATCGATCTAAGCATATTTAACACCTAAGTTTCTTACAAAAGCTTTTCCAGCTTCTAGAGCATCTTTATTGATTTGAACTAAATCTGCTTTTCTTTCACCAAGAATCTTCTTAATGATTGCTTCAATAGTTTCATCGCTGAAAAGGTGAGTCAATTCCAAGTAAGCTCCCATCATAACCATGTTCGCAACTTTAATATTTCCAAGTTCATTGGCGATATCATTAATTGGTACACCAACAGCCAAAGCCTCTTTTAATTCTACTTTTTCATCAATCAAAGAAGAATTATATAGTACCAGACTGTTCTTAGCCATATGTTCTTTGAACTTATCTAATGATGGTAGATTAAAAGCTACCAAATGATCAGCATTTTTAAATACTGGAGAATTGATTTGTTTTTCACTAACGATTACTGAACAGTTAGCTGTACCGCCTCTAGTTTCCGGTCCATATGAAGGAAACCATAAGCCATTAATCCCGTCTTTAGTCGCGCTATAAGCAAGGATTTGTCCGAACATCATAACGCCTTGGCCACCGAAGCCAGCTACTTTAATATTCTTCGCGTCCATTATTTACTTAGCCCCCTTATCTTTAAATACTCCTAAAGGATAAACAGGTTCCATTGCTTCTTTGCTCCACTTCATAGCATCAACTGGTTTTAATCCCCAGTTAACTGGACATGTCGCAACAACCTCAATCATTGTAAATCCTTTATTTTCCATTTGATATTGGAAAGCTTTTTTTATTGCACGTTTTGCATTAATTACATGTTTAGGATCATATGCCGCTACTCTTTCTAAATAAGCAACGCCTTCAATCGTTGAAAACATTTCGCTAATCTTAATTGGATTACCATGATGAGCAACATCTCTACCATCTTGAGAAGTCGTAGTTTTTTGACCAATCAAACTAGTTGGAGCCATTTGTCCTCCGGTCATCCCATAAATTGCATTATTCATAAAGATAACAGTAATGTTTTCACCTCTGTTAGCCGCATGAATAGTTTCGGCAATACCTATACTTGCTAAATCTCCGTCACCTTGATAAGTGAAAACGATATTTTCAGGTAATACTCTTTTGACTCCAGTTGCTAGAGCACATGCTCTACCATGAGGAGATTGTTGAGCGTCACAATTAAAGAATTGATAAGAAAATACTGAACATCCTACTGAAGCAATCGCGATTGAACGGTCTAAAATACCTAATTCAACTAATACTTCTGCGACTAACTTATGAACGATACCATGAGTACATCCTGGACAGTAAGATAATTTAGAGTCTGTTAAACCAGCACTTTTTTCATACTTAGTTTCCCACATCTTACTTCACCACTCTTTCGTTAAAGTTTTTAATCGCATCAACGATTTCCTCTGGATCTGGTAACATACCGCCGGCTCTACCGAAGAAACCAACTTTATGACGTCCATTGTTAGCTATTAAAACATCATCCAACATTTGTCCCATTGACAATTCACAAGTCAAAATCCCTTTTACATTAGCTGGAATTTGATCAAATGCAAGTTCAGGATAAGGGAATAAAGTAATCGGACGAATCATTCCTACTTCAATTCCTTGATTCTTTAACATTTCAATGGCACTACGGCAAATTCTTGCCATTGTTCCATATGCTACGATTACATACTCTGGATTTTCAAAGTTAACTAGTTCGAATCTAGTTTCATTTTTCTTGATTTGTTTATATTTTTCATGTAAATGAATATTATGATTTTCTAAAGCCTGTGGATCTAAATATAAAGAATTGGCTACATTTCTTTTCCCTGGATGATCTTTCGTTCCAGTAGTCGCCCAATCCTTGACTGGTAAAAATCTTTCTTTTACGGGACGGTCAAAATCAACGCTCTCCATCATTTGCCCAATTAACCCGTCAACTAAAACCATAACTGGATTACGGTAATAATCCGCTATATCAAAAGATTCTTTGATAACGTCAATTGTTTCTTGAATACTTTCAGGAGCGAACACGATCAAATGATAATCACCATTTCCGCCGCCTCTTGTTGCTTGATAATAATCACCTTGAGAAGGTTGGATACTACCAAGTCCAGGACCACCACGCATTACTGATACAATCAAACATGGAAGTTCAGCTGCGGTAATATAACTGATACCTTCTTGTTTTAATGCAATCCCTGGTGAAGAACTACTAGTCATAACTCTTTTACCTGCTCCAGCTGCACCATAAACCATGTTTATTGCACTAACTTCTGATTCCGCTTGTAAAAAGACTTTTCCATTAGCCAACATATGTTTTGACAAATACTCAGGAACTTCATTTTGTGGGGTAATAGGATAACCGTAAAAAGCGTCAACACCACCTTTGATAGCCGCTAGAGCAATCGCTTCATTACCTTTCATCAATACTTTAGCCATTATTTATTCACCTCAACTTTAATTACTGAATCGGGACACATAATAGCACAAAAAGCGCAACCGATACATTTGTCTGGTTCACTTACCTTGATGATATTGTATCCAGCTTTGTTCAGTGTCTTCATGTCCATGTAAAGAATGTGTGTCGGACAATATTCTACACAAAGTCCACAGCCTTTACAAATTTCATAGTTAAATTCAACTCTTCCTTTTGGCACTTTTATTCCTCCTCATAACCAATTCTTTCTAAAATATAATTTTAATTTCAGTATCTCACCTTGAAATACCAAATTATCCGCAAATAGATTTTCCCAAACTGCCGTATAGACAATCGGTAATTTTGTTGTTTCACTTACTTCTTTAATTAATTTTTCTCCATACAAAATATCTTCTAAGGTAGTGTCTCTTAAAAGATTGGAATTATTGATTAAACCTGTTACTTTAAATCCGCCAGTTCCTTCAATTTTATTGATTAATTTAATTATTTTTTCAGAATTGTTGCTTTCTTCTCTATATACGTTAATCACTAAAAACAAGTCGATATTTGTATCGTTATAGTCTTCGAATTGCCTTAAAAGTTTAGCTCCAACATCATTTCCACCTAAATCATAAACCGCTCTTTTCTCACTATTATGAAATGGTATAAAGACTCTTGCAGATATATAAGGCATATCAACGTGCATTTTATAATCTAAATCACTTGATATAACTTCAATGTTATTTTCATTAAAAATCTTTTCTTGTTCTCTGGTTCTAAAGTAAGGATTGATTACATCCAAATCCACAACATAATCAACATGTTCTTTTATCGCTAAATTAATCGCTAATTCGCTCTTACCAGAGCCATAGTATCCTGTTAAAAAAGTTATGTTTTTCATATATTATTATGCGACTAAAAAATCACATAAAACTCCTTCCAAAGACCTCTTTACAAAAATAAAGTTTTTCTAATAATTAGAAAACGCTTACAAAAGTATTATAACATTTAAGCAAAAAAAGATAAAGGATAAATTTTTAAAAATATAAAAGGCTCAATCCGTTGTTAAAAATATCGGTGATGAGCCTTGTTAAATTATATTAATTTAAAACGTTAAAAATATTTTCTAAAATGCAAAAACAAATTTATCGAACTTAATACTATTCCAACACTAGAGAATATTGTCGCTAAGATAACTCCAATTCCCAAATCGAACCAGCTAAAATTATACTCAATTTCAACTATACCTGTAATAATCCCTTTCGTGTTCTCGCCAAAATTCAAAAAACATGCAAAAGCTAGGATAAAAGCTGCTAAAGATAAGATTTTATTAAGAAATTGCATATTTTCTGTTTCTGTCTTACTACTACTTGACTTAATAACTTGAAAACCGGTAAAAATAGCTACAAGCGGAAAGAAAAACGCCATAAAATTCCAAAAATTAAAGCCAACTGACACACTTCCTAAATCATATAAACTGGCAATCTCTGTTCCGATAGTTGCCTCTACTCCGTTTAAAATTACCACACCATCATTGACAATTGCTGGTAAAAACATCATTAAAAAAATAGAAATTGCTAAAGCTAAGTTTAAAACCGGTAAATACTTTTTTAATCCATTATACATAATACTCATCCTCCGTTATTTATTATGCTCTTCAGCTAAATACATAAAATTTATTGTTAAAACACTATTTTCATTAGTTTCCATTTCATTGACATACTCATCAAAATTAGGAGCCATAGAATAAAAACCAAAGTCGGGAGATTTCAATTTCATCTCATCTATTTCCTTGTTTTTCAAACTGATGATGTTGACCATAAACATTTCGTTCCTACAAGCCATTACAGCATCATTCTTGTGTAATAATCTTTCCTCACTCTTATCTAAGACGGTATAAACGTTAATCACTTTTTGAGCCCAATTAGTAAGTCTAAATATTATCTCTTCTTCAGTATTGGTCCTTTTTTCATCAATGATAAAATCTTCCTTGTATATCAATCCTTCCACAGTGGTATACATTCTAACTTCTACAGTCTCTTGGTTGTCCTTTCTAAAAACAACACATGAAAATGGTAGATAATCATCATTCCAGATAACTAAAGATGTTAGCTTAAAATTTCTTTCCTTAACCCATGGATTCTTTTTTGACTATACTTCATTTACACTCACCCCTTGTTTTGACAGTATCAATATTATAAGCGAACGAGTAAAAAAAATCTAGTGCCTTAAGTCTTAATTGCATTTATTATCAATCCAAAGAAAAGCACCGGCTTTTAAAGCGGTGCTTGATTCTTGTTTCTAAGAATAAAAAATACTGTATTCAAAATTAATACCAATATACAAATCATCATCACTAAATATACTGTAGTTGTTACTAATTCATGATTTTCTTCTAAAGATAAGATAGCCATGATTAATTTATAAATCAAAACCGGTATAAACAAGGCAAATGATAAATATACTCTTGTAAAATATGGTTTAACTCCCAAATCTTTAAAATGCTTCTTTGTTAAAGCCAAACCAACTATTCCCATATGCATCAATATTAACCAAAGAAAAAAGATTGGAATTTCACTAATTTGTAGCATAAATAGCATAGATAGGGTAAAAACATTTGTTATAACATAGATGATTAAGAACTTATTTTTCCTACTGTCCATCACTTATCCTCTTATCTAACCCTCTAGCAATCTCATCCTCACTAAATCCACTTAGCTTATGACAAGCCACAAAATGATTATCTTCTACTTCGATTAAAGGTGCAGGAATATCTTTACAACCCTCCATAGCATATGGACATCTTTGCCAGAATCTGCAACCCTTAGGCGGATCTATTGGTGATGGAATATCACCTTTAAGAATTGTTTTTTCTCTTTTGATATCTAAATCAAGGATCGCCGAAATTAAGGCATTGGTATATGGGTGTAAAGGGTTCTTATAAATAGCTTTTGTAGATCCGAATTCCATTACTTTTCCCAAATACATTACTAGAATTCGATCACAAACGTTTTTAACCACTGCTAAATTATGAGAAATAAAAACATAGGTTAGTTTTAAATGATCTTGCAGATCAATTAAAAGATTAAGTATTTGCGCATGAACACTAACATCAAGTGCCGATACCGGTTCATCACATATAAGTAAATCCGGATTTAAACTTATCGCTCTTGCAATCCCAATTCTTTGTTTTTGTCCTCCAGAAAAATCACTTGGATAACGATGAAGATCTTTTTCATCCAAACCGACTAATTTCAAAAGTTCCAGAACTCTTTGTTCCATCTCTTTTTTAGTGAAACCGCCTCTGATAAACATCGGTTCTGATATTAGTTGGTAAACGGAAAATCTCGGATTTAAAGATGAAAACGGATCCTGGAAAATCATTTGCATGTCACTTCTTGTTTTCTTGAAATCTGTTCTTGATAAACTAAATAGATCATTATCCTTAAAAATAACTTTGCCGCCGGTTGGTTTAACCATACCAATCATAGCATTAGCTAGAGTTGATTTACCACATCCGGACTCGCCAACAATTCCAAAAGTTTCTCCAGGATAGATTTCTAAAGAAACATCACTAACTGCACTGATATGTTTTTTCTTTTGAAAAGGCAATCCACCTTTTACCGGAAAATCTACATATAAATTTTCCAACTTGATAATTGGATTCTTACTCATTTGTTTCACCTCCGGTAAAGTTAATAGGATGATAACAACGAATCTCCCTACCATTATCAAGTCTTTCAAGTGGTGGCATCTTTTTCTTACAATCATCAGTTGCGTATTTACATCTTGGATGGAAATAACAACCGGTAGGTTTAAACATCGGATGCGGTACTGAATCAGGAATCTGAACAAAGTGTTTTGTCGTATCGCTTAACCTCGGTATCGATCCTAATAAACCTTCTGTATATGGATGATGAGGTGTTTTAAATAAATCCTCTACTTTAGCCTTTTCCACGATTTTTCCTGAATACATCACATAGACTGTATCCGCAGTATGCGCAACTACACTCAAATCATGTGTAATCAACAATAATGATACGTTGTGACTTCTTTGCATACTTCTTAAAACTTCTAACACTTGCGCTTGAATAGTAACGTCTAAAGCTGTAGTCGGTTCATCCGCGATGATTAATTTTGGCATACAAGCAAAAGCCATCGCAATCAAAACTCTTTGTCTTAACCCTCCGCTCAATTGATGCGGGAAAGCTTTGGCTCTTGATTCTGGTTCGGGAATACCTACAAGTCTTAAAGCTTTTATCGTTTCAATTCTCGCTTCTTTTTTATTTAATTTTTGATGTTTGATAAATACTTCATCAATCTGTTTTCCTACAGTCATGACTGGATTTAATGCAGTCATGGCATCTTGAAATATCATCGAGATTTGTTTACCTCTAACATCTTGCATTTTATTCTCTGAGTAGTTTGTAATTTCATCACCATCAAGATTTATCGATTCAACGTCAACTAATGCTGGAGGTGTATTAAGCAAACGCATGATTGCCAGTGAAGTAACACTCTTACCGCACCCGCTCTCACCAACCAAAGCTACACACTCCCCTTTTTTTATATCTATATCTATACCCTCGACAGCTCTTACAATTCCCTGTTGGGCAGGAAAAATAACTTTGAGGTTCTTTAAACCTAATAAGACATCACTCATGATATTTCTCCTTCCTTAGTAGTCAAAACTTCTTCATTCATACCATCAAACACTTCTTGAATATATGTATTGTTTAAGGTTTTAAATAACTTGTAAATGCCACTTGAAGCTTTCATTCTTGGATTTAAGATTTCTTCCATTACCAACCCAATTCTCATAAAAGCAAATACAGCAATAAATATACCGATCCCTGGCGCAATAATCCACCACCAGTGACCAAACAAAAGTGCACCGCCGCTTTGAGCTTCAGCTAGCATTTTACCCCAAGATATAGCTGTAGGATCTCCTAGACCCAAGAAACTCAATCCAGCTTCTGCGACCATGATTCCAGCACAGGTTAAAGCTGTATTCATGATTAACAAGTGACTGACACCTGGCAAGATATGTTTAGTCATAATATGCCATCTCGAACCACCTGCTAATTCAGATGCTTTAACATAATTGCTGTTTTTTAATACTAAAACCAATGATCTGATAACTCTGGCTAGACCAGTCCAGCCAAAGATTACGAATATAAATACAATGATGAAATAACTTTTTCCAAACAAATTTGTAATAACAATAGTCAATGGCAATGTCGGTATAACCAACATAATATCAACTATTCTCATAATCAAATTATCAGCTACGCCACCAACATAACCGGCAATAATACCTAAGATTGCACCCAAGAAAGCAATCGCAATCCCAGTGATTAATCCGACTAACAAACTGACTCTGGTTCCATAAATTAACATCGAGAAAATATCTTGTCCAGTGTTTATTGTAGTCCCTAACAAATGTTCCCATGAAGGCGCTAATCCCTTAGCCGCCCTTTGAGTTACATCATATGGATCATAAGGCGCAATCAACGGCGCGAAGATTGCGACAAATGCTAACAGCCCTACTAAGACAAGTCCGATTTTACCTTTTTTATGTTTCCAGATTTTGGCTATAAATAAACCTATTCCAATAAATGAATTCAATATTTTTTTGAATATTTTCTTTATTTTCTTCATCGTTTTTCACCTACCGTAATTCTAGGATCAAGCAATGAGTAAGTCAACTCAACAATCAGGTTAGCCAAAATTGCAATTGTTGACATAAATAACATTATTCCCATCATTAATGGATAATCATTAGTATTGTTAGCCTCTAAAAATAAAGTACCCATCCCATTCCAATTAAAGATTTGCTCGATGATAACCGCTCCACCGATAAGTCCTGAAAGACTCATGCCGACTGCGGTTACGATCGGCAACATCGCGTTTCTTAAAGTATGTTTAAACAACACTTTATTTTGACTTAAACCTTTTGCTCTTGCAGTTAAAACAAATTCTTCGTTAGTTACTGCAATCACCGAGTTTCTTGTTCTTTGCGAATAACCAATGATACCCCCGATAGACATGGAAATTATCGGTAAAGCCGCATTATAAAACACAACCTTAATCGCTTCCCAACTCCAATCAAATTGGCTGACCATATTAGGGTTGGTGTATGCCGGGAATAACTCTAATTCAAATCCAAAATAAAATGATAATATGAGTGCGATGAAAAACGCTGGTAAAGCCACAGAAATTGTCGATAGATTCAACAATAAACTATCCTGCCACCTACCTCTTTTCCAAGCTGCTACAGTCCCAAAAATAAGTCCTATACATAAACTTATCACCAGATTCGATACACTCAAAACCAATGTCCATGGTAACCTTTCTGCAATTAAAGTGCTTACCTTAGGATTCCCTGTTCTAAATGATGTTCCTAAGTCAAATCTCAATAAACCTTCTACGTAATTTGTATACTGCTTAAAAGTTGATACATCAAAACCATATTGCTCCCTAGTTACTTGCTTGATAATCTCATATTCAATATCACTCATATTCCCTTGCGGAGGATAATATCTTTCAGCTGGATCATCTACCCCAAGTCTAGGAATAAAGAAGTTAAGGGTTAATACCACAAAAAAGATAAAAATCGCATAAAGGATTCTTTTAATCACAAAAGACTTTTGCATATTATCCCTCCACTCTTCTTAAATTTTGTAATGTATCAGTGTTAAAAATCGTTGAACCTTCTACTACTACATAACCCTCATATCGATCAGTTCTAGCTACTGAAATTATATTAGAGGTATAAAGCGGTATCTTATAGTAGTTTAAAGCAATCAACTCTTGTATTTCCTGTAATAGTTCATACTTATAATTCAAATTTAAAGACAAACGCATTTCATTAATCTTCGAACTCAACAAACTATCTGTCAATCTTCCGTAATTAGAAGATTGACTCAACGTAACAAAATGAGCTCGATACATAATATCAGCGTTCTCTAACGAAAAGATTACACCTTGAAGCGTCATATCGAATTTAGAATTGAAAATATAAGTTCTTTCTGGAGACGAACCCTTAGCTTTATACTCAACTTCAATTCCAATTCTTTGTAACTGGACTTGAAGCCTAGAAATAACGTCTTGTTCTCCAGGCGTACCTAATATTGTATACTTAATTCTATTGCCATCCAATAACCTATATCCTTCAGAATCTTTTTCAGGAACTATATTATCAAGCAAAAGATTAGCTTCAGTAATTCTCTCTTCTAGATCAAACCTTAAGATATCGGCATCAGGATTATAAAAATCAGTCAAACTTTCACTTAGAAGTCCGGCACTGACGGTTTTACCAGCACCGTTTAAAACGAAGCTTACTAATTCTTCTTGATTAATTGCTAAAGCTATTGCTCTTCTAAAATCACTGATTCCTAAAAGATCCCTTAAATCATTCTTTTCCGATGTTGCCGGATTCAAGTTTATAACCAATGTCTGAGTGAATATTCCATCCGCATTAGAAACATAAATGTCTTCTCTATCCTCAAACAATGATAAATAATTAGAACTCACAGTTGAATCTAGGATATCGATATGCCCCTTTAAAAGCGCATAAATTGCGACGTTTTGTTCTTGGAAAAGCATAAACTTGATCTTTTCAACTTTATATAGATAATCCAATCCATCTTTTAAATGATAATCATCATTTCTCACTAATGTAATTACCTGTGCATTAGAATTTTCTGGATCTAACTTATAGCCACCACTACCAACTGGATTTTGATATTGATAAAGCGTTTCTTCACTAGGATTCTTACTGTTAAGTTGATTATCAACTGTAACTATCGGTTTCCAAATATGTTCAGGTAAAATCAAGATTGTTGAAAACAGTGAAGTAATTGCCCCTAAAACTTTATTTACATGAAGATACATAACTGTATCTTTTTCTTCCTCAGTTATTTCATAACCTCTTTCGTTAGCTCCATGATCATAAGTGAAGATACCTTGCTTAGTCATGACTCCATTTGAATAGCTATGTTGCAAATCAGCTGTCCAAGCTAAACTTCCGGCATGATTAGATAATGCATTATTAGTCCCGATATCGAAAGTATAATAGATGTCTTCAACTGTCAACTTCTCACCATCATGCCAAAAAATATCATCATGGATGATAATCTTTACAACCAAATAACTTTCTTCAGAACCAGAATAGACTTCCTCTAACTCATCGTAATCAATCTTACCTTCAGTAGTTAAAATTGGTTCGCCTTCAGGAGAAACATAATACCACTCTTTTCCAATAGATTCGACAAACTCACCGGTTTGATCATCATAGGAAAATAGCGTATTATATACCATACTCGCTATTGTTGGGGCAATGCCATCGCGACTTAACCATGGCATAAAACTCGTTGGAAACGAAGCTCCAACTGAACCAACATAAAGCGTGTTACTTGCATCATCACGTCTTTCGTATTCGTTGCTTGAACATCCGACTAAAAATAAACTTATGAAAATTAAAGTTAAAGACATGATCTTTTTAAGCATTTTCTCACCTCGCTTAAATTAAAGTAAAGACCAATGGTAAAGCCCTTGATGAAATAAGGAGAGGGGCTTTACCATTGGTAAATAAAACTAATACTAATAAGGGAAAATCATCTTCGTGCCAAATCCTTCTTTGGTCACGCAGTTGTCATAAATTTCCTCAATTCTAAAAACATAAGCTGGATATTTTAACCATCTTGTCATATCAGGACGGTGATAAACATCATGTTGAGCATTAAGGAATTGTTGGTAAATTTCTCTTTTTCCTGTATCCATTTCGTCATGGATTTCCATCTTACCCCTTAACTCATAAGAGATTGCTGGTGGTTGATAATAAATAATTGTAGCTTCTGGATTAGCCTTATAATTAGCATAACTATGCTTCTTAGCCATTTCCAAAGAACCGATACATGTAAAGTCGATTCTGTGTCTTGCTTCTTCACCATACATGTATTTGATTAATAACTTTAATCCTCTTTCAGAATAAGTCTTATCATCAGGAGTCCAACTCTTGATGTGTTCGATGTAGGCAGCTAGTGTTTCTTCTAAGTATTCCGGTTTTGGCATAAACCCAACACCCTTAATACTAGCATTTAATCCTGCCGGTCCATATGATACCAAAGCCGGATCATGTGAACAAAAGCTCAAAAACACCTTCTCTGGTGACATTTCTTCACCACTTGCTAATTTGATTACGTTGTTGGCTCTCGTTCGAAAAGCCCAATTAAAAAAACTCTCTGCTGTCTTCATAAAAATTCTCCTTTTATAATTTATACTAATTCAGGCATTGGGATAGTCATAGTTAATTCTCTATCCGCTCTTGAACCCATTTCACTAGCTTTAACAGGTAATGTTAAGCTCCAGTCCATATTGATTGAACCAGTAACTGCTTCTCCTCCTTCAGGAGTTAAAGTTATAACCAATCCATCAACTGAATAAGTACCTGTTTCTTCATAAGTATAATCAGTTTCATTCATTGTGAAGTAAGAAACAAAGAAATACTCACCATTAATAAATTTCATTGTGTAGTAATAAACTACTTCCGATCCCATTGCACTTACTGTATGAGTTCCTTCGTAGTAAATTCCTAATTTAGAAACCGAAAGTTCTCTTTCACTTCTTGAAGCCATTGCACTAGCTTTAACACTAATTGTCAAACCAGTTGCTGATAGAGTACCTGTAACTGCTTCTTCACCCATTGGTGTAATTGTAAGATCAGTTCCTTCAACTTCATATGTACCGATTTCAAAATAGTTATATACTTCTCCACCCATTTCAAACTCACTGATAAAAGTGTAGATTCCATACGCAAACATCATTTCGTAAACATAAACTACTTCAGAACCCATTGCACTTACTGTATGTGTTCCTACATAAAGTCTTTCAACTTCAAGTGCAGTCATTTCTCTTAAACTTCTTGAAGCCATTTCACTAGCTTTAATAGAAATACTGATAACACCATCACCTAAGTATTCGCCTTCAACAGCTTCACCACCATCAGGAGTCATAGTTATAGTATTTCCAGATACTGTGTAAGTACCCATTTCTTCAAAAGTATAGGCTTCTCCACCCATTTCAAATTCACTTACAAAGTAATAATCGCCATCAATAAAAGTAATTTCATACATGTAAACAACTTCACTACCCATAGCACTTACTGTATGACTTCCTTCATACATTTCAGCTAACATCACATCTGGAACAGCTGTTGTTGGCGCTTCCGTAGTTGGTGCTTCTGTAGTTGGAGCTACAGTTGTTGGAGCTTCTGTAGTTGTTTTATTACAACCAAGAAGTACAACTCCAAACATAAAAACAAATAATGTAACAAATAATTTTTTCATAATATATCTCCTCTTTTTATATTTTTAATAATTTTAAAATTATTCTTTTTTTAAACTAAAACCAATTTCTGATTCATCAGCTAAAGTAAAGTTCACATTCAAACCCACTTCAGATATAACCATTTCATATACTGTCTCATCATCACAAGTAAGGATTAATTGTACAAACATAAATCTTCTTACACTGAATGTTCCGCTTTGTTCAATAATCGTTTCTTCACCCTTTTTAACCAAAAGCGTAAAAGTCGTATCATTGTTCAAAATTAAAGTTGCTTGATATTCATTTTCTGCTTCATCAGTTGTAGTTCCAGTAAATTCTCCCTGAATAGTCTTACAATAGAAGGTTATTTCTTCTCTTTTACCACTAGTTGAATCAGTCACAAAACTAGCTGTTAAAACATAATTAGCTAAGGTTCCAGTATAACTATCTTCATCACCTTCAGGACTAAAGACGAGCGCACCGTTATCAAAAGTGAAACTTCCGCTTTCAGTTAATACAAAACTTCCGTCATCAGAAGTAAAACTATAACCACCGAATTTATCAAGTATTAATACGGCAGAAACATCATTATCTTTATCTAAATGTCCATAAAATGTTGAAGCACAAGCTGCAGTAACCGCTAACTGTAAAGTTCTTTCTTCTCTTGAACCCATTTCAC
>Ga0265295_1001580_pt1 | contig 39608 bp, 40 predicted proteins | sample Munlansysbiofilm_FD_192503 | JGI IMG/M metagenome (GOLD analysis project Ga0265295, IMG submission 192503) | Leachate microbial communities from a municipal landfill in Southern Ontario, Canada - Methane capture system biofilm | ecosystem: Engineered > Solid waste > Landfill > Unclassified ... | reverse complement strand
CTCAGAAAATAAAAAATGGCAACGCATCATGACGAAAAACGGTCAAGTGCTCACTGTCAAAGAGCTATTGAAGGGCAAACAAACAACCCTTGTCTCATGTTTTCCTGTTTTTCAACAGCCTGCTAGTGTTCAGGCGTTGAGCATGCACGATGCTCTGTTCTCTCTACCTACTGTGCAGAATATATGCGTTATACCCTAGACCCGATTCCACACTACACCAGCGAGCTGCTGCCGGTTCCCCATGCTCTGTTCACTCGGGTTGGCGGTGTGAGCAGCGGACTGTTCGCCTCGTTAAACCTGAGCCACCATGTCGGTGATGCAGCTGAACACGTCGAGGCAAACCGTGAGCTGGTTCGGACAACACTTACCCTTGACCGACTCTGTGCCGTCCACCAGGTCCATGGTGATCAGATTGCCGTAATTGACGAGAAATATCCAGAAAACGAAGAGGCAGACGGATATGATGCGCTTATCACCACCGCACCCGGTATCGGCCTGCTCATCCAACAGGCAGACTGCCAGGCTGTGCTGCTGTCATGTCCAAAACAACAGGTGGTTGCAGCTGTCCATTGCGGCTGGCGTGGCAGTGTCCTCAACATCATCAGCAAGACTGTCCAGCGCTTAAGCAAACAGTTTGCTGTACACCCGAAGAATCTCAGGGCAGTCATCAGTCCGTCTCTTGGCCCATGCTGTGCCGAATTTATCCACTACCGCAGAGAGTTACCAGCCTGGATGCAGGCTTATCAGGTACGACCGCATTATTTTAATTTCTGGGCAATCAGCTGCCGACAGCTTGAAGAGAGTGGGATTTTGCCACACCACATCGATGTGATTGGGTTGTGCACTCGCTGCAACCATCAGTTTTTTTCCTACCGACGGGCAAGTGTACTGCAAAATGGTATGACCGGTAGAAACGGGAGCATTATCGCCCTGCCCCCGATACAGGGAAGATAAGGCACTCGTACTGTTACATGGAAAAATCACAGATGAGTGGAGCGTGGTCTGAATAGGTGACCGGAGCAACCTGAAAATTGATAACTTTCAACTCCGGGCTATGGAGAATGAAATCGAGTTCTCGTTTTGGTGCCCGACTGGGATACGATGGCTTTTTCTCAGGATTTGCACTGACCAGTCCGGTGGCACCCAGAAACAGCTCCAACTCCCGCATTCCCCAGAGAACATTGAAATCTCCAGCCAGAATCATAGGTCGATCAACAGCACGTATAAGCCGGTAGAGGCGTTCAAGCTGATACTGACGATTGCGGTACGTGAGAGAGAGATGCACTAAAAATATAGTCAGATGCTCTGTACATGCCTGAATAACCAATCGTTTCATGCCCTCATCGAAATAATGGTGCCGGTAGCTGACGATCGGCGCTCGGGTGAGAACCGCGTTACCCTGTGCTTTCAACAAAGGCATCTTCTGAGCCATTGAGCCAAAGCCGTACTTGGTTTCAACCACATGGTGATAGCCAAGCTGCTCGGCAATCATTTCCGCCTGACACTTTCGTCTGGTACGAAACGACCCGCCATCAACCTCGACCAACCCCAGAACATCAGGATTAACAGATCTGATAAACTCGAGAATTTTAAGGAAATTCTGCTCAGATTGCCGTAAATAACCGGCATAAGGAAAGGGAAAGTGGAAACGTCCGCCATTGCCGGTGCCATAGCGGATGTTGTAAAGTAAAAACCGCACTGATCTTTCCAACCAACTTACCTCTTGGCACGGTGCAGGCCAAACACGCCGCCGCGGGCCTGACTGAATGCCGGGCTCATCCCGCCTCTTCCACGGGAACGGCCGCCACCACTCGGTTCTTGTTGAACCGGCAGAGCATCAATGGCAGATTGTGTTTTGGGTTTATCAGGGATAAACTGTTCCACCTTCACCAAACCAATCCCTCGTGACTCCTGATAAATGTCAAAAAAACGAGAGCAATCGCGGTAATAGCTTTTCTTTTTCAGCCATTTAGGATCATCACCCTGCTTTCGGGCATGATGGAAGGTGGACAGGTTGACAAGCAGGGTCGTTATCATCTCTTTGACCATACGCTGCATGTTAAACGGTTCTCCGAAAACATGGTCAATTTCGTCACGGATTGTTCGGGATAAACGATGAAACCCCTGACCGCGGACATTCACTTCCGGAAGATTGTACCGATGGCAGGCCCACGGGAGAAGAAGACAGGCAAACAGGATAGAATCGGGAACTTTCAGTATCTCAGCATCTTCCCGGTAGCCGTGCAGACGGTCAAGAACTGAAAAAACATCAAGTAACTGCTGTCGGACCTGCTCGCCGTTTTCCATCTGTCCAAACGTATACAGAGGAAAAAGAACCGGCCACAGCCCCGAGGTCATACACAGCTCTGCCCATGATCGACAGCAGCCGGACTGCAGGTCTTTCAGAATCTCATCACGAACGCGCGACGGCGGGCATAAGCGCAGTTTCTCACTATTCTCGCTGAGTGCAGTAAAGACCCTTTTCTCGATTTCGAAGTTTGTCCGGGCGGCGTGACGAACAACCCGCATCATCCGGACAGGATCCCGGGTGAAACGTCTAGCAGGCTCACCAACGACCCTGATGATTCCCTGTTTAAGATCAGCAACACCTCCTGTGTAGTCGATAATGGTGTGCTGCTCTATCTCGTAAAACAACGCGTTGATCGTCAGATCGCGTCGAAATGCATCCTCTTCCAATGTACCGAAGGTGTTGTTTGAGGGCAGCACCTGATCATCACTGTCAATATCGTATTCACTTCGTGAACGCAGTGTTGAAACCTCGATGATCTTATTGCCCCGAAAAAACACCTGCACCAATCTGAACCGGCGCCCAATGGTGCGGCTATTGCGGAACATCCGACGCAACTGCCCCGGGCGAGCATCTGTTGAGATATCGAAATCTTTTGGAATTTTACCAAGATAAAGATCACGAACACCACCACCGACAAGGTACCCTTTAAATCCGGCGTCGCGGAGGCGATACAGCACCTTGAGCGCCTCGCGGTCAATGTGCTGTTCTCGAATTGGATGCGCTGATTCAGGAATAATCGTAGCAGCTGTGTGCACCTGTACATCCTGATCAGACATTTGAACGATCGGCTCCATCTCTAGATACTCTGCAGTGGAGAGGGGATATCAACCTTTGCCCTGCGCAAATCTCCCGGCACTCAATAGACAGCGCACTTTTCTTTGTACACCGATTCAGCAGCTCGCACAAAACTGTCGAAGATTTCCTTGACGGAAAGAATCTCCTTCATCTTGAACGTGTTGGCACCGGAGAAGAAAAGACCATTTTCCAGATCACCGTTGAGCGCCGCCAGCAGCCGCTCGCTGATGCAATACTTATGGCTGCACTTCTTCAGACATTTAAACTGACATCTACCAGCCGATATATCTTCATCGTTGAGCATCTTATCGACAAAAGGTGTTTTGATCGCCCTGCCCGGCATCCCCACCGGAGAAGAGACCAGGACAATATCTTCTTTCCTGGCCCTGAGGAAGGCCTCCTTAAACGCCTGAGAGACCGCACATTCCTTGCTGAGGACAAAACGTGAGGCAATCTGAACACCGTCAGCACCGTATTTATCCATCATTTCCGCCATCTCAAATCCGTTGGTAATACCGCCGGCCGCAATCAGCGGGATTTTTGAAATGACCTTGCGAATCGCTGGAAACAGGTCGCGCAGTGATAACTGTGTCCCCAGATGACCACCGGCTTCCGCAGCTTCAACAATGACCGCTGAAGCCCCCAGTTTTTCGGCCATGGTAGCCAGCCCCGGAGAAGAGACAATGGAAACGATGGGGATATTGTGTTGTTTGCCGATTTTGAAGATGTCCCTGGAAAACCCGGCTCCGGTGATAATCATATCTGCCCCGGCTTCAATAGAACCCATAACCAGTTCATAGAAATCCTTCATGGCATACATGATATTGACAGCAATCACCCCTTTGGTCGCCTGCTTGGCTTTACGGATATCCTCCTGTAACTCCGGCACTGGTAAGCCCGAACCGCCAATGGTGCCTATACCTCCACACTCGGCAACCGGCACGGCCAAAGCAGAAGTGGAAACCCGAACAGACATCCCTCCTTGAATGATCGGAATTTTTGCGATAAATGAGCCAATTTTCAGTTCCGGCAGTTTCATTCAAACCTCTTCATCAACAAAAAAATTACTTTTAAAAAAAAATAAAAACTTCTTTAACTCTACGGCAAAGAATCGAAATAAAAAAATAAACCATGCACAGTCGCGAAGTGTTTGTCAAGTGCAGTCACCTGTCCTGCAACACGAAATCAAAATCGTTATATTCTACCATACCACAACCGCATGCGCTTGACTTTTCACCTGTTTCTCGATTAACTTTATGGATTTTATTATACTGATAAGTACCATTGCTCCTGACCGGCAGCATACAATGAGACGTATTTGGAGTTACCCTTGAAAATTCAGGCTATTAACGGTTTCAAAGACATTTTACCCGACACCATCGACCGCTGGCAATATATTGAACAGCGAGCCAGAGACATCTTTGCACGTTTCGGCTTACAGGAAATCCGGGTGCCAATTCTCGAAAAAACCGAACTTTTTGTCCGCTCCATCGGTGAGGCGACTGATGTCGTGGAAAAAGAGATGTACAGCTTTCCCGACAAGGGCATCACCATGCGTCCGGAGGCAACGGCCTCCATCATGCGGGCTTTCATTGAGCACGGTCTGCATGTACAGCAACCAGTACAACGGCTCTATACCATTGGCCCGATGTTTCGTCATGAACGTCCACAAAAAGGACGATTACGCCAGTTTCATCAACTGGATGCAGAGATTATCGGTGCCACAGAGCCCCTGGTCGATGCCGAACTCATCGCCATGGGCCAGATGTTGCTCGATGAACTGGGATTGCACACCAGCCTGGAGATCAACTCCCTGGGCTGTCCGGTTTGTCGACCGCCCTTTAAAGCCCTGCTGGTGGCTTTTCTAAAACAGCATCACACCTACCTCTGTGATGACTGCCGGCGCCGAACCCACACTAATCCCCTCCGGGTTTTAGACTGCAAACAGGCAACCTGCCGGGCAGTGGTACAGTCCGCCCCCTCGTTACTTGATATGCTCTGCCGTGATTGTGATGACCACTTTCAGCGCGTTGGTCAGGCATTACACCACTTTGACCTCGATTTTCAAATCAATCGCTTCATGGTTCGCGGTCTTGATTACTATACACGCACCACCTTCGAATTCCTCACCACGGCTCTTGGTGCACAGGCTGCTGTCGGGGCCGGAGGACGGTATGACGGCCTCATTGAACAGTTGGGCGGACCTGCCCTTTCAGGAATTGGATTTGCCATGGGACTGGAGCGCCTGGCCCTACTCATGGAACAGCAGAGCACACAAAAGTATACTGCAAGCTCCATGGACATCTTCTTAATCGCCCTTGGTGATAATGCCCTGAACGCCTGCAGCCGACTGGCACACTTACTCAGGAAGAACGGGGTTAAAACAGCCATCGATTACGCCGGACGAAGCCTCAAGGCACAACTCAAGCAGGCAAACAGAATAAATGCCCGTTACAGCCTTATTCTTGGTGAAGACGAGTGGCTTCAACACGAAGCTATTCTTCGCAACATGCACACACAGGAGCAACAACCATTTGCACTGACCGACACTCCGGAAGAATGGTGTTCCCGACTGGCTGATATTATAGGTCCTGCACCGCAGTAATCCACACCTTCTCACCATTATACTGCAACATCTTTTCAGACTCACTCACCTTGGCGATCACCTTTTACACGGAGAATAAACATGGAATCATTGGGAGCGCTTCGGCGCACACACACCTGTAACGATCTGGACCTGTCGCATCTTGATCAGGAAACCATCCTCATGGGTTGGGTTCTCCGGCGTCGTGATCACGGTGGCGTTATTTTCGTTGACCTGCGAGATCGCTGGGGAATTACCCAGGTGGTGTTTAACCCGGAGGTTGACGAAGCCGTCCATGCCAAGGCTCACCAGCTGCGAAGTGAATGGGTCATAGCGGTTCAGGGCAGGGTGATGCAACGTCCGGCTTCCATGGAAAATCCCAAGTTGGCAACAGGTACCATTGAGGTGCTGGTGCATGATCTGCGCATCCTGAATGCCAGTGAAACCCCACCTTTTCCCCTGGACGAAGATATTGAAGTTTCCGACACCCTGCGTCTCCAGTATCGTTATCTTGATCTCCGTCGTCCGGAAATAGCAGGCAATCTCATACTGCGGCATCAGGTGCTGCAGACCGTCCGCTCCCACCTCAACGAACAGAATTTTCTTGAAATCGAAACACCGATGCTGACTCGCTCAACGCCGGAAGGTGCTCGGGATTATCTGGTACCGAGCCGGGTGAATGCCGGTAAATTTTATGCTTTGCCCCAATCACCGCAACTCTTCAAACAGTTACTCATGATTGCCGGCATGGATCGATACTATCAGATTGTCAAATGCTTTCGCGATGAAGATCTGCGGGCAGACCGTCAACCTGAGTTCACTCAGATCGATATGGAACTCAGCTTTGTTTCTGAACATGAAATTATCTCCATTGTTGAGGGCATGATCAGCACGCTTTTTAAAACCATCAAAGGAATCGATCTGCAAACACCGTTTGCGCGTATGAGCTATGACGAGGCCATCCGCCGATTCGGCACAGATCGCCCGGATACCCGCTTTGACCTGGAGCTGGTTGATCTGACTGCTATCCTTCGCGATTGTAACTTCAAAGTTTTTCAAGCAGCAATGAACAGCGGCGGTGTGGTCAAGGCAATCAATGCTAAAGACTGCAGCGGTTTCTCACGCAAGGATCTTGATGATCTGACCGAGTATGCCGGTCGTTTTGGGGCCCGCGGCATGGCCTGGGTCAAAGTGAAAGATGATGAGTGGCAGTCACCGATCACAAAATTTTTCAATGAGACGGAAATTACCGCCATGGCGCAGGCCCTTGATGCAAAACCCGGCGACCTCATTCTTTTTGGTGCTGACAAAGCCGGCACTGTACATCAGGTTCTTTCTGAGCTACGATTAGAGTTAGCGCGACGATTGGGCTTGATTACGGACAGCCGGGCATTCAACTTCCTCTGGGTCACAGATTTCCCACTGCTCGAATACGATGAGGATGAGAAACGGTACACGGCAGTCCATCATCCATTTACCGCGCCCCGTGAAGAAGATATGCCGCTGTTGGAGACTGAGCCGGCTGCGGTCAAAAGTCGGGCCTATGACCTCGTGCTCAACGGCAATGAAATCGGCGGAGGTTCGATCCGTATTCACAACCCGGCACTGCAAAAAACCATTCTGCAAGCCCTGGGCATTGGTCAGGAAGAGGCCGAAGAAAAATTTGGATTTCTCCTCCGCGCCCTGGAGCACGGTGCTCCACCCCACGGCGGTATTGCGTTTGGTGTCGACCGTTTAATGATGTTGCTGACAGGCTCGTCCTCCATTCGAGACGTTATTGCCTTTCCCAAAACGCAGAAGGCAACCTGTCCGCTTACCGATGCGCCTGCTTCCGTCTCTCGCAAGCAGCTCACCGAGCTGCACCTGCGTCCGGACTGGAAAGAAAAGGCCTGAATCCTCTATCTGTTGTATCAAGCGAAAGGAGACGGCAATGAGCTTTGACAAGACCTACGCACAAAACCTTTTCAGCCTGGATCTGGCGACTGAAGTCGACAGAATCTGTTTGCAACTGAAAAACCTGCTTGTACAACAGCTTAAACGAAGAGGATTGGTCCTGGGTATTTCCGGAGGTATTGATTCCAGTGTCTGCTTAGCATTGGCGGTTAGGGCGCTCGGACCTGAAAAAGTTATCGCCCTGCAGATGGCGGAATTGCATTCCTCCGAAGAAACCCTCGGCATCAGCGGCAGACTCGCCAAACATTTCGGGGTGACAGCCATTGACGAGGACATCACCCCTATTCTTGAAGCCATTCGTTTTTATGAACGGTATGATCAGGCTGTTCAGTCGGTTGTTCCCGAGTACGGTCAGGGTTGGAAATCGAAGATCGTTATCCCAAACGTTGCCGACCACCAAGGATTTACCTACTTCAGTGTTATTGCCGAATCTCCCCATGGTCAGACTATAAAAAAGCGGTTGCCGCTCAACGCCTATCTCGCCATTGTTGCCGCCACTAATTTCAAACAGCGTACCCGGAAGATGCTGGAATATTACTATGCGGACCGGATGCACTATGCGGTTATAGGCACGCCAAACCGATTGGAATACGATCAGGGTTTTTTTGTCAAACTGGGAGACGGTGCAGCAGACGTCAAACCCATCGCCCATCTCTATAAAACACAGGTGTACATGCTGGCAGAGTATCTGGGTGTGCCGGAAGAGATCCGAAACAGACGCCCGACCACAGACACGTATTCACTTCCTCAGGGACAGGATGAGTTTTACTTTTCGTTGCCCTATGAACGGATGGACATCTGTCTGTATGGGAAAAACAATGGGTTGCCGATCGCAGAGGTGGCCCGGGGAGCAGGCCTGACCGTGGAGCAGTTAAAACGTGTCTATGCTGACATTGATACAAAACGAAAGACAACCAGATACTTACACCTGGCACCTTTTTTACTCGGTCAGGTTCCGGAAATCTCTTCTTAAACCGCATGCCTGTCAAACTACAGGGAAAGACCAATGAGAACAGTGCCTGGCCCGTCACCACGTACCAGAGAAAATCTGTTTAAACTTTTTCCTGCCAGACACCGTTGATCAGGAGCTCATGGGGGCGAAACACGTTCTTGTATCCCATCCCGGCATGCCCGTCGATCCAGTAGCCCAGATAGAGCAGGGGAATCTTTTGAACTGCGCAGATATGGTGAAGGGTCAGGATATTGAGCGTACCAGGGCTTCGCCACCCCTGATCCGGATCGAAAAAAAAATAGATCGCGTTTAGCCACAACGGGGCGGCATCTACAATCGCCACACCTAACAGCCGGCCCTCGACCCGATACCTGACTTCAAAGCAGCGGCTGGTACTGGTAATAAAAAATCCCCCGTAATAACTTTCAGCGCTGCTTTGCCCTTCGGGAAATCGGGTGGAAAGAAACCGCTGCAGAAGGGTCAGATTTTCCTGTGACATGGTGAGGGGTGCAATCTCCACCTCCACATCCTGATTTTTTTTCCATACCCGGCGCTGATTACGATTTGGTTGCAGTCGTCCTGTTCGCAGCCGGATCGGGACGCACAGGGAGCAATCCGGACAACGCATATTGTACATGCAGTTGCCGTTGCGGCGGTAGCCATGTTCAAGAAACAACGCCATGGTCTCATCGTTAAGCCTGCTGAATGCAGCCTGATGATAGACGGCTTTTTTCCCCATAGCGTATGGGCATTCTGCGGCAGTGAGAATAAAAAAACGCTCCAATCTGCCGATCCCCTCCCGCCATTGCTGCTGATCTGTTCCTTCCCGACCTGTCATTCAACCATTCCCTTTTACATCAACCCCTCGGGTATACCCCGCGACAAGGGGTAAAACTGCAACGACCCGCTCGATCCGGCAGCTGTCCACCAAGTAGCATTTACACCCCATCAGCTGGTAACCCGCTCGCCCCTTGAGAAGGGCACATACCGTATGCCTGGTCCCTCCCCTGCTCATGAGACGATTGATCACCTCTATTTTGTGCCAACTCCTGAGGGGTGTTTACATTACGCCAGCAGTACTGCAGCCTGAGTGGCGGCTGCGGAGTGATGACTCCCGCCTCTGTCCGGAGACCACTCAAACGAAACGCTCTCTTTGCCGCCATTGTTTCCAGCAGATGGTGACACTGTTGATCATAATAGGCAAATAACGGCTCAAGACGACCATCTGCAGCCAAACTCGGCAGTATTGCCATCACTCCCGGCTGCCGCTGTTCGAGTAACCAGCACAGGGCAGCTGGACTGATCTCCGGTTGATCACAGGCTGTAATCAGCCACGAAACCTGGGGGTACCGACGAAAAACAGCAAGAATACCTGCCAACGGACCACCAATACCCGGCACATCATCAACCCGTGGTATGCTGGACAACGATCGGGGCAACTCCCCGGCACCGGCGATCACAACCTGTTCAACCATGGTCTCAAGCAGGCAGACTGTCCGCTCAATCCAGGTGATGCCATCCTGCTCAAGGAGATGTTTGGCGCGTCCCATACGTCGGCTTTTACCACCGATAAGCACACAACCCCATACCGGCACCCCATCCATACCTACTCCTCGCTCCTCTCATCATCATATACAGGGAAAAGACCTGTCTCTGCACCGCGCCTGAGCAGCTCACGGATTGCACGCCTGCCTTCGTTGCCGATGTCTTTTGAAAATTCGTTGACATACAGTCCGATATGGTTGCGCATAACCTGAATGTCCATTTCCTGGGCATGAGTACGGATATACTCCCACCCTGCTTCGCTGTGAGCATCAGCCCAACGAATACTTGCGGCAATAGCCTGATCAAACTCCTGCCGCACCGCTGTGGGAATGGATTTTTTTGCAGCAATGCAGCCCAGGGGAATAGGCAGGCCTGTGGTCTGCTCCCACCACTCGCCTAAATCCTGAAGACAGCAAAATCCCAAACTTTGGTAGGTAAACCGGCTTTCATGAATGATCACCCCGGCATCAACCTCACCCGTTGCCAGAGCAGTCATAATCTGATCAAAACGCATAACCACCAGACGGCGACATGCGGGCTGAAAAAGACGAAGCAGCAGGGCTGCAGTGGTGTACTTTCCCGGAATTGCGATTTTCCAATCAGCCGGACGAGCAGGTTTACTGCGGCTGCTGGTGATCAGCAAGGGGCCGCATCCTCTCCCCAACGCTGCACCGGATTGCAGCAAGGTATAGTGATCCCGGGCATGAGCAAAGGCATGAAAGGAAAGTTTGGTGATATCTAATTTTTCCTCAAGAGCCCATTCATTGAGGGTCTCGACATCTTCAAGCTGAACACCGGCAATCCTGCACCGATGAAGGGGAATACGCCCATGCACCAGGGCATTGAAGATGTACGTATCATTGGGGCACGGAGAATAGCCAAGGCGTAGTGAAACAGTATCAGTCATCCCTGAGTCCATTAATAAGAGAAGCGATCGCAGCACCACAGTTGTTGCAAGCTTCACGCAGTTGCCAATCCTGCAATTTCCGATCAATAACGGTGTTGGAGATACAGCGCAATTCAAGCATCGGTACTCCAAAATAGCGGCATGCTCTGGCCACGGCAAACCCTTCCATGTTCTCACACAGTGCGTGATGCTGCTCTGCTATGAGTGCTCCCCGTTTTTGCGTTCCGCTGACACAGCTGACCGTGGCAAAAACACCCTGTTTGAAAGGAATCTTCGCTGCTGTCAGTATCCGGGCCGCCCGTACCAGCAGTTCGATATCCAGCTCAACACAAGACTCAAGCGCAAAGCCTGTACCATGTAAAGTCTGCACCTCGTCCTGCTCACAGATTCCTAAATCAGCCAGCACTTCACGCTCAGCCAGACAGATGTCGAGCAGCGCCGCATTTTCTCGACCGGCAAACACATAGGCACCAGCAACACCAAAATTCACGACAGCAGATGGTGGAGGTACGCTTGCAGCCAGAAAAGCGGACACACGAACCGCTGCTTCCACCGGTCCAACACCGGTCAGCAACGTTGATACACCTTGAGGCAAGGGGTAAGCATGAAGAAAAGCTCCCATTTCAATATCTGTTGCGGCTGTCAACAGTATCATCAGTTCTTCCTCTACAGACCAGGGAGCTTCTTTTGCCACACCCATTTTTTCACAGATTTAGTCAAGACATTTACCTCAATGTAAAGTAGGCTATCGGGCTTTGCAAGTAAATCACCAGTCCTTTCTTGACCAGAAACTATGCCTAAACTCTCTTACCAATTATCTGATTACGATTACGACCTTCCGGCTGATCAGATTGCCCAGTTTCCGGCACCTCAACGTGACCGCTCTCGTCTGCTCATACTGGACCTGAGCACTCAAGCTATCGGTCACCGTATCTTCACCGATATTTCTACATTTTTCCGGCCGGGTGACGTACTTGTCGTTAATACCACCAAGGTATTTCCCGCCCGGCTGCTCGGTCACAAGGAGACCGGAGGCAGGGCTGAGTTGTTTCTTCTGTCTTTCCCTCACAGTATTTCCAGCTCAACGGGTGGACAATGGTCAGAGGCAGTGGCACCTGCTCTCATTAAAAGTGCCAAACGGCCAAAAATCGGCAGCCTGATTTTTTTCAGTGAGCAGCTGCAGGCACGTATCAACACCCTCCATCCGGACGGTAAGGCAGAGGTTACCTTACAGTTTCACCTGCAAAACACACAGAGTCTGGAGCAACTCCTCGAACATCATGGTCAGATACCGTTACCGCCCTACATCAACCGCCCCACAGGCCATCTGGCTGCAGACCAAGACCGTTACCAGACCCGATATGCGTATCAAACCGGTTCAGTTGCCGCTCCAACGGCCGGGCTTCATTTTACAGATCAACTGTTAACGCAGATACAGAGCAAAGGTGTTGAAATCGCCGACATACTTCTGCATGTCGGATATGGCACCTTTGCACCGATACGGACTTCAGATATTCGAAAGCATAGTATTCACAAGGAATGGTACACAGTCTCTCCTGAGACAGCGGCTGTCATCCAACGGGCAAAAAATCAAAACAGAAGAATCTGGGCAGTGGGAACCACGACCGTGCGGACCCTTGAGTTTATTACTGATCCGCACGGCAATATCCAGCCGGGAACCGGCGAGTGCGATCTGTATATCTATCCCGGGTTCCGGTTTCGTACGGTGGACAACCTGATCACCAACTTCCATCTGCCGAAATCATCACTACTCCTCCTTGTCTCTGCACTAGCCGGGCGACAACGCATCCTTGAGGCCTACCAGCAGGCTGCCGACAGTGGTTATCGATTTTTCTCCTATGGGGATGCCATGGCCATCATCAGCAAACCGTAGCGCAGGCATGATCTTTCCATCGTCTGGAAATGAAAAACCCGGCACATGGCCGGGTTCAGATCTGCAAACAAAAGATTTCGGTCAGCTTGCCGCCGCCGGGCATTGGCAACAGGAACCACCTGCTCCTGCCGGGCAGGATGGTGCCGATCCTGTGTCGGCACAGGAGCCCTTGTCTGCTGAGCTGTATCCATCAGCGTACCAACCGCCACCTTTGAGCTGAAAAGAACTCATGGAAATGAGCTTTTTCACATCAGCACCACATTCCGGACAGGTTGAAACAGGAGCATCGGCGATACGCTGTTGTATTTCAAAAATTTTCTTACACCCGCTGCATTCGTACTCGTACACTGGCATAACTGTACCTCACACACGCTCTATTTAAAGGTTCAAACAACAACCAATTCGTTAGATATGGAGAAAAAAATTAATACCTGTCCTTCTTACTGTCAACGGTATTTGTCAATTGCGGTGTCCCCTTTTATGAAACATCTGCAACACAACGTTGAACTGCACCGGATTCCAGCCGGCAGATACCTCTCCTCTCCTGCTGCTTGACCTGTGCGCCAAAAGAAATATGATGCAACCGTCCAAACTGCTATCAACCCGAACTATTATTTCGTCACAAATTTTACTGCAGGAAAAGACCTGAGCAGTGATGATTTAAAATCATCTGTACTATTTCCTCGAAACCTTCATTATTCTAGAGCGACTGACCAGAAATACTATTTTGAAGACAGTTGATCAGGACATTCAAAAATGTAACACGGTGATACAAGAACATCTATCGCAATCACGCCTCATCCTCGGCCAATCAAATAAAATTTATTCCTCAAACAGGTAAGAATAATTGGTCAGATTTTCGATCTCTCTGCTATCAGTACTGCTGTATGTAAAAATGTGTCCTTTTAAAGAAATAAAACTTTGCATTTGATACATACATGCTCTATTCTTGTACAGTGGTAAAATAATAGTAATAGTCTTCATCTTTCTGCACAGGAGATCACAATGAGCAAATCCCTTGTTGAAATGACCGCTGAAATAATTCAGTCACAGATCAGCAGTAAACAAATGACCACCGAAGAAATAAAAGCTGCTCTTAATGATACCTTTCAGACCTTAAAATCTCTTCAGGAGGCTGAGGCCAACGGAATTGAAGCAGAACCCGAAGAGACCAACCCTGTAATGGACCCCAAAAAATCCATACAGAGGAATAAAATTATCTGTTTGGAATGTGGGCAGGAGTTTAAAATGCTCTCTCCGAAACATTTAAGATCACATGGACTCACCTCCAGGGAATACCGAAAAAAGCATGGTTTTTCGGCACGACAGCCTCTCTGTTCAAAAGCACTTTCCGAAAAACGCTCGCAATCGGGGAAAGAACGAGGATTACCTGAAAATCTGCGCAAAGCTATAGAAATGCGTACTAAAAATAGAACAAAATAAAGGTAGTTTCTTGTAAAAAGGCACGGGCTAAAAGAATCACCCCAAGTGTTGCTCATCAAAAAGTCGTACATCCGGACGCTCCTTGTGATAAATATATCCGACCTGACAGAGTTTTCAGTGCGCACTTCAGTAATATGTTCTGTTCATCCTGTGCACCACCGAACCACAGCCAATAGTTTGCAAGTAAAATCATCAGCTTGTCATGATCGGCATCTTTGACTCCGGAGTCGGGGGTATGACTGTTGCCCGCGCTATTGAGCAGTGTTGCCCGGGCTATCCCTTTGTCTACCTTGGAGATCTTGCCCGGACGCCGTATGGTTCAAAAAGTCCGGCCATGATCACGGAATACTCCCATCGCAATACCGATTTTTTACTGAATCAGGGCGCAAAACTGATTGTTATTGCCTGTAATTCCGCTGCAAGCACTGCCTCGACCTTCTTGCGAAATACGTACAGTCAACGGATTATTGATGTTATTTCGCCGGCCGTGGCAAGGGCAGTCTCTGTGAGTGAAACAGGAAAAATCGGCCTGATCGGAACAAGAGCCACCATCAATTCCGGTCTGTACGAGCAGCGACTTCAGGCGGCAAGATCTGACTGCAGGGTGTACAACCAGGCCTGTCCACTCCTCGTTCCTTTGGTTGAAGAGGGCTGGCTGGGGCGGCGCGAAACAAAGATGATAGTTAAGAACTACCTGCGGCCTCTCCGGGACAAACAAATTGACACCTTAATCCTTGGTTGCACGCACTACCCTTTGCTCAAGAAGATTATTGTTCCTCGGATCGGCCGCCGAGTACAGATTATTGACTCTTCAGTTGAAGTAGCTTTGCACCTCAAAGCTCTTCTTGCCGCTGACGAGAAGATGCGCAGCGAACTTTACTGCCCGGAACAATCAAGTCGTTTCTTTGTTTCCGACATACCTGCACCGGTGCACGATCTTGCCAGCACAATTTTTGGTCGCTCTGTTACACTGGAGAAAACCGATGTATAAGCACTTACCCCTGTGTCTGATACTCACAATTCTGATGCTGTATTTTGCCTCGCCTGTTGCTGCGGCGTCCCCTCCGACTCCTGAACAGCAGGTAACGCAATTGCAGAAGCAGTATCAGCAGCTCCACAGCCTGGAATTTAATTTTTCCCAGACAACGCAAAACAGTGGTCGGATTAAACAGGGTACAGGGAACGCGGTTTTTTATCGTCTGACCGATACCAGCTCCCCCCCCTCGACCAAACAGGGGATTATGCGATGGAATTACACAGGTGCACTGGAACAGACGATTATCAACGATGGCACAACGCTTTCGATTTATACACCGGAAGACAAGCAGCTCATTATCTCCCCGGCACATGATCTGAAAACCGATATAACGTATGCTATTTTCACTGGCACCAAAAAGCTTGTGGACGAATTTATAGCAGCACAGGGTGATGCATCTTTTTTACTCAATGAACCCCCAAAAGATCTGGAAAGTGTTTTGCTCACCCCCAGGCAGCCACACCCTCAAATTAAACGTGTACAGCTCTGGTTCACCTCCAGTCTGATTATTGATCGATTGCTCATGGAGGACCATTTCGGAGCCATGACCGAACTAAAATTTACCAACATTCGCCTGAATGCCCTTCAACGGGGAGATCGACAAAAAGTACAATTATTACTCCAACTTAACACCGCTCCGGGAACCGAAATAATACGACAGTAGAACACCGGAATCCTGGTACCATGAACAGATACCGTTGAATAAAAACAGTATAGCCATGACTTTTTGTAAACACGGACTTGTCTTTTCCACCGGCATATAGAATAGAACCCTACAGTTTCTTGTATATAGAATCCTGAAAAACTATCTTTCCAGGTCACCATATGTACACTCCGCAAACGGACAGGCTGACCTGCTCTCCCCTGTGGACACGCGTATTGTTGAGCAGATAACTTCCAACCGGACATATCAACTTCAATTTCTTTTACAGTACAACAACATCGCCATGAGTAATGAAACCTTTGCTGATCTTTTCTCTGATACTCCCGCTTCTCAAAAATCTCTTCGCCCTGGTAACCAGATGGAGGCAACGATCGTTGGTATAAGTGGGGAAAATATCTTTCTTGATGTTGGCCAGAAGAGTGAAGGGGTTCTCAGTGCCTCAGAACTCTGCAATCAGGAAGGAGAGCTCACCGTTGCCACTGGTGACAAAGTACAGGTTTTTTTCCTGGCTGATCGTGGTGGAGAAATGATATTTACCACTCGGCTGGGTTCCGGTCAGGTTATTGCGAAAGAGCTTGAAGAGGCCTTTATCTCGGGTATACCGGTTGAAGGAAGAGTCACCGAAGAAATAAAAGGAGGTTTTTCGGTTTCCATTGCCGGTCAGCGGGCATTTTGCCCCTACTCCCAGATGGATATTCGCAAGGTGGAGAACCCTGAAGATTACCTTGAAAAGACCTTTCTCTTCAAAGTAATCGAGTATGGTAACCAAGGACGAAACATTGTTCTTTCTGCCCGGGCAATCCAGGAAGAACGGCGCCAGCAGGAACGGGAGGAGCTGAAGTCACAGCTGAACGAAGGTATGCGAGTCAAAGGTACCGTCAGTTCCATTCGTGATTTCGGGGCTTTTGTTGACCTGGGTGGTGTTGATGGCCTTATTCCGATTTCGGAAATCACCTGGGGACAAACCGATAAGGTGGAAGATGTGCTCCATCTCGGCCAGCAGGTTGAAGTGATCATCAAAACGCTGGATTGGGAGAAAAACAGAATTTCCTTAAGCCTCCGCGAAACTCTGGAAAACCCCTGGGAGTCAGCAAGTACTCGATATTCGGCAGGTTCAATTCACCAGGGCACAGTCAGCCGACTGGTACCGTTTGGTGCCTTTGTAACTCTGGAACCAGGCATTGACGGGCTTCTTCATATCTCTAAACTCGGAGCAGGTCGCCGCATCCATCATCCGCGGGAGGTTATCGAAACAGGGCAGGAGGTAACCATCAAAATCGAATCATTTGATGGTGAACAAAAACGCATCGCTCTGACTCTTGCTGACCAGGAGACTGAAGAGTTCGAGGAAAAAAAGTACAGGCCCGCTCCGGAGAGCAAAACACCCTCTTCCATGGGCACTTTGGGTGATCTCCTTAAGACGCAGTTGCAAAAGAAAGGAAGTTTGTGATGATAAAACATCACACCCCCTGACAAGACCACACTATTTTTTGGCCAACAGTACGTGGTTACTCAGGGTAACGACGAACTATTTCAAACATGACAATCGCTGCAGCGACGGAGACATTGAGCGAATTAAACGCCGCCTGCATGGGAATGGTCACTAAAAAATCGCTCTGTTTTCGTACCAGCGGCCGCAATCCCTTCCCCTCACTGCCGATGACCACACAGATTGGGCCGGAAAAATCAACCGTATAAATCGATGCTGCAGACTGTTCGGTTACTGTGCCGTAAATCCAGTAACCATGCTTTTTTAAAGAGTCTAAAGCATCGACTAAATTGCCGACCTGATAGAGGTGAAGATGGGCTACAGCTCCGGCTGACGCCCTGACCACTGTACCTGTCAGAGGCACACTGCGTTCGCGAGTCATCAGCACATCAGAAAAACCGGCGGCAAGAGCTGACCGGAGAATGGAACCAAGATTACGAGGATCCTGCAGCGAGTCAAGAGCTAAGACTGTCCGGGGTTTTTCTTGCGAATGATCAGCCAATCGCTCCAAAAGATGGGAAAAGGGGAATACGCGAACAGCGTTCAATCGGGCTACCACACCCTGATGGCGACAGTGCCGGGGTACCCCTAATCTATCGGCGCTCGCAAATCGAACGAGAACCCCCTGGTCTCTGGCCAAATCAATGAGCCGTTGCAGTCGATACCCTGTTTTTCCCTGTTGAACGGTTATTTCACGAATTGTGGTCGGGTCTTTTTCCAGAGCTTCCTGGACAGGATGAACACCCCAGACAAGATCTTCTGCAGACTCAGGTTCAGGTCCGGCAGTTCCCACAGGCGACGACTGATTTTCCCGGCTGGAGCTGTGCGTCATCAGGCACCCCAATCTGCGTCTTGGCCATCGGAAAGACGACGACGGCGACAACGTTCGGCAATAATGATACTTTTCAAACTCTCCACAGCATCTTCCAGCCGATCGTTCACAACAAGATAATCGTACACATCTGCACAGGCCATCTCCTTTCGTGCATTGGCAAGCCGTACCCTGATAGTCGCCTCATTTTCAGTTTTCCTGCTGCGAAGCCTCCGCTCTAACTCAGCAAATGACGGTGGAGCGATGAAAACTGACACCGGATTGGCTCGCTGTCGTACCTGTGCAGCTCCCTGCACATCTATGTCGAGGATGACGTCCATGCCCTCTTGCCGATGCCGATTGATCTCATCCACACTTGTGCCGTACTTATGGCCATGTACCTCAGCCCACTCCAGGAAACCTGTTGGTTGCTGATCTTGTATTGCCGCAAAAGTGGCCTTATCAACAAAATGATAATGGACACCATCTGTTTCGCCGGACCTCGGCAACCTGGTTGTATGGGATACGGAAAAAACCAAACGCGGCAGAATCTGCATCACCCGGTTTACAATAGTACTCTTCCCGCATCCGGATGGTGCGGATACCACGAGCAACATACCACCATTCCCGTTCATTTTGGCTCTACCTTGGCCAGTGCATAGTCAGGGTTACGTAGTTCATGCTCCATCATCAACAGACGATGGTGGAGGGTTTCCGGCTGCACAGAAGACAGAACAAGGTGACCTGAATCAAGAATCAAGATGGCTCGGGTTCGTCGCCCTTCGGTTACATCAATTAATTTTCTTTCGCTCTTGGCATCCTCTTTTAATTTTCTGACCGGCGACGAGCCTGGATTTACAACGGCAAGAATGCGACTGACTTTAACGGCATTGCCAAAACCTATGTTCACAAGTCTGCTATCCATAATAAAATTCACTTTTTACTGATGAGAAAACCCGGGCAGGATGGCTTTCAAACTCGACTTCTTCACAGCACAACAAAAACCGCATTACTCAATATTTTGAACCTGTTCACGCAGTTTTTCAATTTGATTTTTCATCTCAACACCAAGGTGAGCAATACTTGCATTTGCGATCTTTGAGGATAAGGTGTTTACCTCACGTAAGAACTCCTGCAGGAGGAAATCAAGCCGTCTGCCGACTGGTTCGTTGCTGCCAAGAAACCACCCAAACTGGGTAATGTGGCTCTCCAGGCGGGTAATCTCCTCGGCCACATCACTTTTATCTGCAATAATGGCCACTTCCTGGGCAAGACGTATTGGATCAATATCGATACCAATGAGTAAATTCTGGATCCTGATGCGCAGATCACCCTGACGCTGTTGTAATAGTACAGGCAGTTGGTCTTTTATCTGCTGAGTGATGGCGGCAAACCTCTCTACCCCCGCAAGAAGATCGTCCTTCAGGGCCTGACCCTCTTTTTCCCGCATGATGTCACAATCTTTTAAAGCAATGTCTAAACTGGCTGAAATCAATGACCACTCGATCTCCAGATCAGGGCACTGTTCCTCCAGACTGATCACATCGCGCAGGGTTAACATATCCTGCAAGGTAATCGGACCAACGGCTCCGTACTCGCTGATCAACTCTTCAAGACAACGACGATACTGCAAAGCAGCACTTCTGTTGATCGCCAGTTGCGGTTCAATGCTCTTTGCTCCGGTCAAACTGAAGGTGACGTCAACCCTGCCACGATCAAAGACCGAAGCAATTCGCTTTTTCACACGTTCTTCAAAGACTGTGAAGAGACGGGGTAAAACTACTCGCTGATCAAGAAAACGGTGGTTAACGGTTCTGATCTCAGCAACCCAAATCTTCCCACCTTCAGAGGCCTCACCGCGGCCAAAACCTGTCATGCTTCGTGGACGCATGTCATCTCCCCTGTCTCGTGTGACTCAGCCGAATCAATTTTATCCACGTGCACCATGAAGAACAGCTGCTGCCAACTCCTTAAACGTCACGCAGGCGGTACCGATTTTCCCCACGGCTATGCCGGCTGCATGGTTGGCCAACACGGCCGCCTCGTACATCCTGCTTCCCGCTGCCAGGCTGAGGGCAAGGGTCGCAGCCACAGTATCACCTGCCCCGGTGACATCATATACTTCTTTTGCCATAGCTGGAATCGTCACGATCTGATCATCAGACTGCAGCAACGACATTCCCACTTCACCTCGGGTGATCAAGACCGCTTCACACCCCAGATCGTCACGAATCTGGCGGGCGGCCGCTGCCAGGCCGCGCTCATCATCTGCCCGGATTCCAGCCATCTGCATAGCTTCATAATGATTGGGAGTGATAATAGTTGCCCCCACAAAACAGTGCATGTTGACTGGTTTAGGATCTACAATCAGCGGCAATGATCGTTTATCATGCCGCCTTATCTCCTGTAGAAACTGCCGCAGACGAACCATCAGCGGCTCTCCGATCACCCCTTTGGCATAATCCGACACCATAATCGCATCGTAGCGAAGCAGGTGCTTTTCCAGGAAATTCAGTAAAGCATGCAACGAATCTCTTGAGGGCGCCCTTGTCTGTTCACGGTCAAAACGGACAATTTGCTGCCCCTGGGCAACGACTCTCGTCTTCACTGTGGTAGGCCGCTTACCGACAACCAGTCCTTCCGTTGATACCCCCAGCTCAGCAACGAGTTCCTGTACTTTTCGCCCCATCGCATCGTTACCGATAATGCCACATAACGCGGCTTGTCCCCCAAGAGAGACGATATTCCGCAACACATTGGCACTACCACCCAATAAAAGCTCTTCCCGTTGGACATTAACGACCGGTACCGGTGCCTCCGGAGAGATACGATTTGTAGTTCCCCACAAAAAATGGTCAACTATGATGTCGCCGATGACAAGAATTCTGGCATCGGCGAACTGGGCTATACGTTTTTGCAAAACAGACTGAATCATACCAACAACACCAGATCTGACTGCTATTTCATTACTTTATTCAGTTCAGAGATGACGGTGTTCGAGATATCGATGGAATCACTACTGTACAAAACCACATTGCGCGGCAAAACGACGGCATAACCGCCTTTAGCAGCAACTTGAGACACAACCTCCTCAAGTTTTTTCAAAATAGGGTTAACATGCTGCTCGCGCAGCCTTTGAAGCTCTTGCCCGGCTTCCTCCTGTTTTACAGCAAAATCACGACGTTTTTGCTGAAAAGCACCGAATTTCTCCTGCTTGACCTTATCACTCCAGGCTGAACCCTTCTTTTCCATCTCCTGCTGAAGCGCTATCAGTTCATCTTCTTCTTTCTTGAAAGACCTCTGCAAAGAATCTCTTTTCTGTTTTATGATGCCCTCTACTCGTTTACCGGCTGTGGAAGTTGAGAGGACCTGTTTCATATCAATGACAGCTATCTTTGTATCTGCTGCCGCTGCCTGGCCATTAAAAACAAGCGCTGCCATTATCAACAAACTGCCAACCCATCCGCACAAACTCTTCATTATACTCACAGCTCTTACTCCTTCAAAAAAAATTCTCAACCTGCACAACAATAAAAAAACGCCTTCTAAAAAAACAAAACCGGGCTGGGGACAATTCCCAACCCGGTTCACATCTCATCACAGCATCGTGTTATTTTATGATAACAAAATCATCACGCCGGTTTTGCGCATACGATATTTCATCGTGCCCGAAAATCAACAGTTTTTCTTCTCCAAAGCTAATTGTTGACAACCGTTCAGCACCGACACCCAACCTCGTCAGATAGGATTTAGCGCTTTGTGCACGACGTTCGCCCAGGGCAAGGTTGTACTCCTGCGTCCCTCTGGGATCGCAGTTCCCTTCGATCCTTACCTGGACACCAGGGTTGCCGTTTAGAAAGTCAGCATTGGTTTGAATACGCTGCACCTGCTCACCTACGATCTCCGAGCTGTCAAACTCAAAGTACACCGGAACCATAGGCCCGGAAGTCCTTCCTTCCATGATGCCTGTATCCATGGTATCCAATGATTCACTAACCCCTGCCCCTTCTTCTGCACCGACCTCCTGCTGAACAGTCTCAGGCGCCTTTTTACTGCAACCCGATACGACCAACCCCAAGGCCAGCACCACTAAAGTGGCAAACTGTAACAAATTTTTACTTCTCATTTATCCCTCCGATAGTATGATAAAATAAACCACACAAGTTTTCCAAATTTACCGTATTATACTAGAAAAACAAGAATTTTCTCTCTCAAAAATGAATCTCCTTGCAAAAATATCGATCGCTTTTTAATATCGCTTCTTACAAAAAATAAATTATTCACTTCAGCTAATAAGAAAAACTCCTTTTCCCATGAACCTTCCTGTAACAACACTCGCCACTGGCGTTGAGCAAATGATCTGCTCAAATCAATTCGGTACATTTTTCGGCGTCAGTCAAGTCGTTTTTGACGAAGTCTGGAACAGGCTTGTTGACCCACACAGGGCCAATGTAGCATATATATCAATGGAAATAGGGGCTGATCCGGATGTCTTCCATCCGGTTCGCGATGTCTTGAAGCAAGCTGGAATATTTTCCTCATCCCGTCCCATGGTGAATGATTTCCTGAATAAATATTTTCATGGGCCGCGAAAAATACCCAATTACAGTGGAGGGTTAGGTGTACTTGCCGGTGATACCCTCAAAAGTTTCGCTGATCTGCACATTCCGGTCTTCGCCATAAGTCTTCTTTACCGCGAAGGGTATTTCTCTCAGTTCGTTGATTCAAAGGTCGGTCAGATTGATCATGCAACGCGCTGGGCCCCTGAAAGTACCCCCACCTTGTTTCAATTACGTGATCCTCACGAGCCGACAGAACCACTGACGATTTCCGTTCCTTTTTTTAACGGCCAGTTAAAGCCGACGCTTGTCTCTGCTCACGTGTGGATGAAACTGGAGATCTCTGACAAACTTGACTATTTTGTTCCGGAATTTTTGATTGATTACTGTTTACCAGGGGCACCGGCATGGGTAACAGACTCGGCTCATCAACTGTACAATGCTAAATCAACCATCATCAAAGCAAATCAACGCCGTATGCTCGGCTCGGCAATCTTGCCGCTTCTCGATGTCCTTAGATTCAGCACTGACACAATCCACCTTAATGAACAGCACGGCGCCACCGTTATCCTTCATCTGATCCTTCAAGAGCTGCAGACCACTTTGGGAGACGATTTCCTGGAGCAGATGACGGACGCCAATATAATAACAGCTGCCGAAAAAGTCTCCCGAAAGATAGTTTATACTATCCACACTCCGGTCAAGGCCGGGCATGATCGTTTCTCACGCCACCTTTATTCAACCATCAGCCACAGTGTTTTTGATCGTATCCTCAACCTGCTGGCTCATGATACCGACGTCCCTCATGAGTATAATTTTACAGCCATGGCGATGCGGATCAACCGATCAATCAACAGCGTCAGCCGGCTGCACCGGGATGTTACAAAAAAACAGTTCCCCGAATTTGGTCACAAAATAAAGGCAATCACCAACGGAGTGCACCACTTAACCTGGATCAGTGATCAACGGGCCGCCTGCTTTGACCGCATACCTTCCCTTCAGACGTGGCGCAGTGACCCCGGTTGTTTTCGGACCATTACTCCTGAATGCGAGCTGCAATTACGTCCAATGCTTCAATCGGCATGGCATGAGGACAACCGCCAACTGATCCAATATGTCAACAATATGCTGAGAACCCATAGGGAGCAGATGGTTGAAACGTGGATCGACCCCCCTAACCATCTTTCAAACGTACCGGAGAACGAATGGCTCCGGCCGGGTGTCTTTACAATTGGGTTTGCCAGAAGATTTTCAACCTATAAAAGAGCAGATCTCATTCTAGACGATATCGCCCGCCTGTCCGACATCCTGATAACTCACAACTGGCCGGTTAACTTTCTTTTTGCCGGCAAGGCACACCCTGCTGATGAGCCGGGAAAATCTGTCCTCAAGCTCATTCTCGACAACCAGGAAGAACTGTTTGTCCGGAGCAGAGGACTGGGCAAGCTTGTGTTCATACCCGGATATGACATGCAGGTTGCCAAGATGATGGTCAGTGGCGTGCATGCCTGGCTGAACAACCCAAAGCGCCCGCTCGAGGCGAGCGGGACGAGCGGCATGAAAGCAGCCATGAACGGTGCGCCCAATATCAGTATTATGGACGGTTGGTGGGTAGAGGGTTATCATGGGGGCCAGACTGGCTGGAAGTTCGGGTACGAAGGCCCGGTCGAAAAGGCTGATCTCAGCGAAGCACCGGATGCCCTTCTCTATACGGAGGACGCGTCGGCTTTTTATGACCTGCTCCCTTCAATCCTGCAGACTTTTTATGAAAGACCAGATGATTATATGAAAAAAGCATTAAACAATCTGCGTCTTAATATCCCGATCTTCAATACCCACAGGATGGCGGCAGAATACGTCAACCAGTACTCTCTTCAATTAGCCCCTGAGGTAAGAGACAAAATAGACTTATTAAGCCAACTGTACACAAGTGAGGAAAACGCTTCAAACCAGCAGGCAGTGGTCAGGAATCTTGCCAATCCGTAATGTGCCGGAGAAAAATAGACTTTCTCTACAAAAATCGAGTGTCTAACATGCATCGATACAGTATAATGGAAGGCTGACTTGTTAACAAAGAAAAGGTGTCAAGTCACTCTCTCTACTCTGTACTGTACCTGCCAACAATAAAAAGAGTCGTTGACAGGGGTTCCAACCACTAGCATACCCTTGTTTTTGTGCGTAAGTACAGATGATGTCTTAACTCACGCCAGGCCTGCGAATTTGACCCTTTAAAAGGAGACCATATGGCCCGCCATCTTAACCCGAGCAGCTCCACCAACAGGACCATCGACGCCATTGATCGTAAACGTGAACGAGAACGACAGCTCATGTTAAAAAAATCACGGGAAATGGCATTGGAGCTGGCGGTTTCTCTGGTTCAACGGTTGCTTGACCAGCATATTATTGAAACCAATTCCGTGCATGCCATCCAAGAAGTTATGGCTCGGCAACTGCAAAACCTCGGTGACAAGGAAGAGTTTGATATACAGTTCAAAATAGCGCCGATCCGTAATCTGACACCAGACCCGAATATTGTCAGTCTGTATCTTACGCAATATATTATTGAGGATCTGGTTAATCATCCGAATATACAGGATGTCTTTGGGGATGATCTGGAAATCTACCGAACCGTGGACTCGGTATTATCAAAAATACGGTCCCGGTAGACACGTCATTCTATGCCGGAGAAACATCCAAGAAGTGTTCCTGCCTTACTCTTTGCCGATCCAGCCGGGCATATAATCGATTACAACGGTTTGACAATGGCCGGCAGTTCTGCAGGTCAATTTTACAAACCGCAACTTGAAGATCTCATTGAACTCCCCCCTGGCAGCGAGCTGTTCCGTTTACCTGATCGACTCCCGGTCGGCATCGACCCCAACAGTGGAGAACCGACACTCCTTGCGACTAACCCCTATACTCCGGGAGATCCTATTCAGGCAGTTGCCGCTTTTATGGCCCCTGCCCATACGGCCATTTACACGGCAGCTTATCAGACATGCAGCCCTAAGCCGGCTCTTCTCCCGCTTTTTTCTTATACTGCTGTAGGATGGGCCGATGGCAAGATGTGGGTCACAGGATTTCGTAGCGATGCGGATCAACGGCAGGATGCCGATCAGTTTGACCACAAACTCCTTAAACGGCGGACCCTCAGCCACCTGGGGAAACATCAACACAACCGACTCATTCAACATCTCGGTAAATGCTGCCTCACGTACGGATGCCCGGCTGCCCGCAATTATTTTTTAAGACGCTGGGAGGCACCGCTTCCCACTTCTCCTGTATGCAACGCAGCATGTGCCGGGTGTATTTCATTACAACCGTCCGGCAGCTGCCCATCAACACAAGACCGCATATCTTTTATTCCCACTGCCCGGGAAATTGCAGAAATCGCTGTTCCTCATCTGAAGCTGGCGCCGAGAGCCATTGCCAGCTTCGGACAGGGGTGCGAAGGTGAACCACTTCTCCAGGCGAATCTGCTGGAAAAAAGTGTCCGTCTCATTCGTTCTCAAACAGACCGCGGTACACTCAATCTCAACACAAACGGCAGCCTTCCCGATGCAGTAAAACAGCTTGCCAGAGCTGGTCTCGACTCTATCCGTATTTCTCTTAACAGTGCACAGTCTGACAAACATAGAGCATATTACCGACCGAAGGGATTCTCATTGACTGATGTCTGCCGATCCATAACAGTCATGAAGCAATTCAGGCGACATGTCTCACTTAATTATTTTGTGCTGCCGGGCTGTACCGATGATCCCCAGGAGTTCACTGCACTCTGCAACTTGATCAGCGAATTTCAACCTGATTTTTTACAGTTGCGTAATCTTAACATGGATCCGGAATTTTACCTCCAGGTCATCAACCACCAGCCTCAGCAACCACCATTGGGCATCAGGCAATGGCTACAGCAATTACGACACAGGTTTCCATCACTGGGATTTGGCTACTTTAACCCACCCATATCTTTTGAGTAATACAGAGTAAACAGACACGCATTACTTCCTGTTACGGGAATGACGACCGTGCCTCTCTATCTTCATCACTGCATGCAACAGGTATAAAAAAATACAGCACAACAGCAGGCCACGTGCAGGAATCGAAACAATCCATACCTTTACCCTTCAATGTGGTAGAAAATCGACCAGGAGAAAGTTCCCATCTTGACAATAAAAAACAATCATGGTAACTCTTAGCGTCAATTATGTACGGAAATATATACTGATACAAACTATGAATGCACCCACCCAGATGATCCGAATGACGACACAGCGTCAAGTCATTCTTGAAGAGCTGTCAAAAGTCAAAACGCATCCAACTGCTAACGAACTCTACGATATGGTCCGCAAGCGGTTACCGCATATCGGACTGGGGACTGTCTATCGTAACCTCGAACTGATGGCCGACTGTGGCATGATCCTCAAGGTCGAGGTCGGTGGTACCCAAAAACGATTCGACGCAACAACCGATGATCACTACCATATCCGATGTTCAACATGTGGTCGGGTAGATGACATCGACGTGCCGATTATAGAAGACCTCGTAGCCCAAGCAGCATCTGCATCACCACATCTCATACTCGGACATCATATTGAGTTTACCGGTATCTGCGAAGACTGCCAAAAAAAGAGTCCGACCATCACTCCCTGACTGACAGAAAGTAACAAAAATCTTTCTTTAAACAGTAATAAAAGTGTTACTGTGCACAGGCTCCTCACTACTACTTCAAACCGATTCTTTAACTCAATTTAAACAAAACTGATTCGGCAAAACTTACGCTTTCCCACCTTGACAAGCACACTACCTGTTGCAGGGACGGTGCCGTTCACATCACTTATCCGCTCTCCATCAATAGACACTGCATGCTGCTGAATCATGCGCCGACCGTCTGAAGTTGACTTCACAAGCCCTGCACTCACCAACAATTTTGGAATCCACAGGTCGGTTTCAGTTGTCGCTATCTTGACCTCATCAATAACATCCGGCAGCTCATGACGGCTGAACACCTGCTCGAAGGCACGCTCAGCTTCATCCGCAGCTATAGCACTGTGGAATCGTGTCACAATTTCCTTTGCCAATTGAACCTTAGCTACTTTGGGATGTAATTCTCCCTTGCCGATCTGGCACTTCATGTTCTCAATCTCTGCCATGGAGAGGTCACTGAGCAATTCATAATAACGAAACATAAGGTCATCACTGATCGACATGACTTTCCCGAAAATGCTGCCCGCCGACTCGTATATACCAATGTAGTTGCCAAGTGATTTGCTCATCTTATTAACGCCATCTAAGCCTTCAAGCAAAGGTACCGTCAAGACCACCTGTGGCTCCAATCCGCGACTGCGCTGCAGGTCACGCCCCATCAGCAGATTAAACAGTTGATCCGTCCCCCCCAATTCAACATCGGCTTTCATCGCAACAGAATCATAGCCTTGAATAAGGGGATAGAGAAATTCATGGATTGATATCGGCCGGTTCGCTTCAAACCGCTTTTTAAAATCCTCTCGCTCCAGCATTCGGGCAACAGTCAACTCCGACGCAAGCCGGATCATGTCAAAAGAAGTCAAGGTTCCTAACCATGTCGAATTAAAAACGACTTTTGTTTTCTCTGTATCTAGAATTTTGAATATCTGCTCTTTATAGGTCTCGGCATTTCGTTTCACATCCTCTGGTGTCAGTGGCGGCCGGGTTTCAGATTTCCCTGAAGGGTCACCGATTAAGCCGGTAAAATCGCCTATCAGAAAATGCACACTGTGTCCAAGCTGCTGGAAATGGCGCATTTTTTGGACAAGCACAGTGTGACCAAGATGCAGATCCGGGGCCGTTGGGTCAAACCCGGCTTTGACGATTAACGGCGTTCCGGTTTCCAAAGAACGGGTAAGCTTTTTGGCGAGCTCCTCCTTAGAATGGAAATCAACCACACCCCGCTCAATCAAGGCTATTTGTTCTGCAACCGACTTCATGCCTCCCCCTATTTTGCATATTCAACAGCTCGTGTTTCACGGATTACCGTTACCCTGATCTGGCCGGGATAAGTAAGCTGCTCCTCAATTGCCTTTGCTATATCACGACTGAGCAAAACCGTTTCTTCATCCCGGATTTTTTGACTATCCACTATAATGCGTAAATCACGGCCCGCCTGTATGGCATAAGATTTTTCCACCCCGGTAAATCCACTGGCGATTTTTTCTAAATCTTCAAGCCGCTTGACATAACTTTGCAGCATCTCCTTACGTGCACCCGGACGGGCACCAGAAAGTGCGTCCGCAGACTGAACCAGCACATCAAGCACACTTTTAGGAGGCTGGTCTTCATGATGCGCACCAATGGCATAAACAACATCTTCAGCTTCACCATATTTACGCGCCAGATCACGGCCGATAATAGCATGTGACCCCTCTACCTCATGATCCACCGCTTTGCCGATATCATGGAGCAACCCAGCTCTTTTGGCCTTTTTTACATCTAAGCCCAGTTCAGCTGCCATTACTCCACAAAGAAAAGCCACCTCCAGTGAATGTTGAAGGATATTCTGTCCATAGCTGGTACGATATTTCAATCGTCCAATCAGGTTAATCAACTCCACATGCATGCCGTGAGCCCCAACATCAAAGGTCGCCTGCTCGCCGGACTCACGGATGCCAACCTCCAGTTCTTCTGATACCTTTTGCACGACTTCCTCTATCCGGGCAGGATGGATGCGGCCATCAGATATGAGCTGTTCCAGGGCCAGACGGGCAACTTCTCGTCGGATCGGGTTAAATCCGGAGAGTATCACTGCCTCTGGAGTATCATCGATAATAATATCCACACCGGTCGCCGCTTCAATTGCTCTTATATTACGGCCTTCCCTACCGATAATACGTCCTTTCATCTCTTCATTGGGCAAGGAGACCACGGAAACAGTCTTGTCAGCCACATAATCTCCGGCATATCGGGCAATAGCCAGGGCAAGAATATTCTTACCTTTACGGTCAGCCTCAATTTTCATTTCATTTTCAATTCGGACCAGCCGCTTAGCACAGTCCATGCGCACCTCACTCTCTATAAGCTGCATCAACTGAACTTTGGCTTCCTCTTGACCGATACCAGCGATCTGTTCGAGCTTATAACGTTGTTCTTCAATTAATCCGTCGAGCTTCTGTCGATGTCCAACAATTTCCGCCTCTTGATCAATTAACTCTTCTTCTCGATATTTTAAATAAGTTTGTCTCTCTTCAAGAATTTGGAATTCTTTTTGTACTTCATCAAACTTTCTATCTAATCGTCGTTGATCCTCTTTAATTTCAAGTCGATTAGCTTTTAACTCTTTATCAGCTTCCTGTTTGATAAAAAATGCTTCTTCCTTTGCCTGAAGAATCGCTTCCTTTTTTATCTGCTCCGCCTCATTGATTGAGTTTTCAATAATTTGACGTCCTTGTAATGCGATATTCTTCTGGTTACCTTCAACCAATTTTTTCCGTAAAAGAATACCAATAACAAGCCCTGCCACAAGACTTGTTAGAGTAAAGAGTAAAATAATAATATTCAAATCCATCATCCATCACCTCAATAATATATAAAAACAATTCACGATCCTATGTGTCCGGAAAAATGAATTGTAGCAAAAAACGCCTTTTGACATCGTTAAGAGAAACTACTGCAGGAGACGGAAAGGTAGGCTAAAGCACACGAAGAAGATGCTGAGCAAAACTTAAGATAAACTCAGCACCATCAAGAGGTCTACTCTATTGAAACGTTCTATAAAATAGGATTATTATAAAACATGTACAGATATTTCTCTCTAGAACAACCTATAATGAGAAATACTCGTATATCGTAAACCTGATCGCCTCAGGGTATCATCCAGGCACTGGGCCTGTTTCATCCGTCTATCCACACAGAAAGACATTCTTTTTTACAAAAAAAATCACATACTGCAAAACGATCTTTATCGGGTAAACAAAAAGCCCCCACGCTGCCGTGTCTGCGAAATGATTAAACCTAATTAAATTAGGTGGGCAAGGTCTTGGTTGACTGCTGGAAATCTAAACAGATTTCCATAGATCAACCTGAAGACTGCCCTTTTTACGAGAGTTGGCTCAATACTCCGCAGATCACCAACAGAGTAGGGGCATGACAGGTTCGTTCTCTACTAACTATAAAGTTGAAACAAAAAATTACTATTCAGAAAATCTCTTTTTCCTTTAATCCTCCTGCTGTAGAAATTTTCTGAAGTAAACGGCTGACCACCGATTCCTGAGCCGATCGATATTCCTCGAACTCACGATGCAACTGCACATACTTTGCAGCCATCCGTAAACAGCCCAGAACCAGCATCTTACTGGAGGGAACTGAGCCACGATTCAGGTTGCCATCACTTTCCAGCTCCTGTCGAAGCAGCTGTATAACCGACTCAACCTCTTCTTCCGTGGAGTTACTGTAGAAAGTAAACTCTTGCCCAAATAACTGAAAGCGTACAAGACGATCTTGCATCAGTGTCAATAAATTAAGTTAATCAAAACTTTCTTCACCTTCATTTTCACCTCTGAACAACGAGCCTTGTATACTGTCACCGGAAAAGTCATCTCTATCATGAGCTCCCCCTTGCTCTGTCTCCCACTCCTGAATGCGTGTCAGCAGGTCTGAAACCCTGTTCCCGACCTCTGTGCGTTCAGTGCTCAAGTTAAACACGTTGTTTTTGAGATCTGCACATTCCGCATCCCGTTCTCGCAAGGTTTCCTGCAGGGCGTGATAGTCCGCTTTAAGTTGGTTAAATTTGGTCAGCAAATTGTCAACAAAATTCTCAAGGCGAATAAGTTCTGCATTATTATCCATGTTACATCCTTTACATTTTTAGTTATTCAAAAAGTAAATCTTCTAACCTTATGAAATTATGGCAATAACTACAAATTTCCAACGTATGTGTAACTATACAAATCAAGCGGTCTGTACGCAACAACTTTACAGGCTACCTGAAAATATCCCCTCCAAAAACAGAGAGGCATTCATTATACTGAATAAATCAGAATGGTTACACGAGTTGCCATTTAAAATCGATGAACCATTGGCCAACGGGAAACCGCATGGATCCCCGGGCTTTCTCGATTCATGACCATCCTTCCTGTTTACAGCCGAAAAAAGGCACCTGTCTTGGAAAACAGAGTCGTCACAGACGCGAATAACTCCATGACAACGGCTGACCGCCGGCATAAGGCATGTACCCATGGAATGGACGTGGATCTCCATCAAACACCAACGGTAAAAACAAACGGTCTCCTTCCCACATCGGGAGCGTGGCAAGCGTATCAACAGCATGCCAACCAAGCTCCCCTTCCTCATTGATTAACCTGGGGATACCGGAAAAGGCAGTGATCAAAAAAATAAATCCTAGCCAGTTCTCCCCGTTCGGGCCGAATCCGGTCCAATTAATTGTCCCGCGCAGCTGCAGCTCGACACAAGTAAGACCGGCCTCTTCCCAGATCTCCCGGCGCATACAGGCGACAACATCTTCATCAGCTTCCATTTTTCCGCCCAGCCCATTATACTTGCCGTAATGTTGGTCTGCAGTGCGGGCATTTCGATGAACAAGCAGGGTTTGCCGCCCATCAGGAGAAACTATATAGCCAAGGGTACCAATAATCGGCATGTACATAACTTGACGCAATTGAAGTCTTTTTCCTACAATAGAAGTTATCGATTCGACAGTATCTATGGCTTAAAGACACAGAATACGATATCCTGTTTACAAGTGAACAAGTACGGCCTGTCTTTTACCAACGCGGAAATACATGTACCATGAATTCCATTGTATCGAAAAAAGAAAGTAACACCTGGTTTTCAGTTTTTACCGTTACAGTCTTCTTCGTTCTTATCGTTCACCTGCCAGTCTACGCAACAGAGAGGTTTCCTGTTTATCCCTGTATAAAATCCCATGTTAAATTCTGGGAGAATGTCTACGGTCGGTACTCCACTCGCCAGGGAATCATTCATGACAGAGACAACCTTGGAAAGGTGTACACTGTTATTCATCTTGTCGAAGCAAAAACAAAAAATGCCGAACAAATAAACAGACAACGCGTTGAACTTGCCAAAGAGCAGATCAGGGCCATTCTCTTGAGACTTGGTAATGGTTTGCCACCGAGAACACCGGAAGAACGCCGCATAGCATCACTGTTTCCTTCCAATCGACCTGCAGCGTATCATGCTGCTCAAGAGACGATCCGCTTCCAGCTGGGACAAAGTGATCGTTTTTACGAAGGCGTTATCCGTTCGGGTAAATATCTACCAACATTCAGAAGAATTTTCATTTCCAAAGGCATGCCATCCGAGCTTATCTACCTGCCCCATGTTGAATCCTCATTCAACCCCAAAGCCTACAGTAAGGCTGGTGCTGCCGGTCTCTGGCAGTTTACCCGTTCAACCGGCAAAGAATACCTGACGGTTAATGAACTCGTTGACGAACGTTATGATCCCTATACCGCCACCGAAGCTGCTGCACAACTGCTTAAAGACAACTTCAACAAGTTGCACTGCTGGCCACTGGCACTGACCGCGTATAACTATGGCCGAAATGGGACAATGCGGGCAAAAAAAGAAATGGGCACTTATGAAAGGATCTTTACTTCTTACAATCAGGGGGCATTTAAATTTGCATCCCGTAATTTTTATTCTGAATTTATAGCCGCCTTGCGTGTAGCACAACAAATCGAGAAAACTCACAAATTTTCGCTCGAACGTCCAGAACCCATCATCACTTTACGGCTGAAAAACGATACACCGGTCAAACAGATACAATCTTATTATCGACTGTCGGCCGAGCAGTTCTCCAGACTCAACCCTGCTTTACTTCGTCCTGTCCTTAATGGCGAACACGCGGTTCCCGGTAACTACCTCGTTCGTCTCCCCGCCGACAAGCAAAACTCGTTGCGTCTTGCACGCCAACGATCTACTGTAGAGCAGTCACGACTATAAAACCAAGCGACCAAAACAGAATCTTCTGTACCACTTCTCACAACAGCTCCCCTTATACACACCATGGATATTTCAAAAACTATTCAAGATCTCAAAAAGAGGCCTGACTTTGCAGACAACGTTGGCATGATCCTCGTTCACAACGGGATCGCCCGCAACTGGTCTCGCAACAGCCGTCAAGATGTAATCGCACTGGAAACCGTTGTTAATGAAGAAAAGATTACCCAGCTAAGACAGGAGTACCTTGAGCGGCCGGGAATTTATGAGATAATAATCGAAACCCAATCCGGGACGTTTACCCCTGGGGACGATCTTCTGTTCATTGTGGTGGCCGGTGATATCCGGGAAAATGTAAAACCGGTGCTGGCCGAGTTACTCGACAGGGTTAAGTCAGAAGCCATCAGCAAAAAAGAGCTCACCAGATAATTTCTTCCCGGCCCTGTTGTCGACGTTCAGTCTTTTTGAGGGAGCTATTCTATGTCTTCGGCTCAATTACTGATTGAAAAATCGAAAACCGTTAGAACACTCCCCCATATAGCCACAAAGCTGGTCCAATTGATGAACGACGAGGAATCCACCCTCCAGGACTTTGAACAGGTTATTCGACTCGACCCAACACTTGTCGCCCGCTTGCTGACCCTGGTCAACAGTTCGTTCTACAGTCTGAGTAGAAAGGTTGACTCAATTTCGCGGGCAGTTGCCCTTATGGGCATGAAAAACCTCCACAACTTCGTGATCAGTGACGCTATCTGGAAGATTTTTCGTGGCCATTCCGAAATGAATGGATTTTCTCCGGAACGCCTGTGGTTGCACAGTGCAGCCACCGGCACGTGCTGTAAAATGATTGCTGAGCGTATTTTTTCGATCAATGGCGACGACGCCTATCTGTGCGGTATCTTACACGACATCGGTTTGATTGTTATTTTAGATGCAGAGCCAGTTGCCTTTTTACAACTCATAGAGCAACTTGAGCCGGATTTCCCTCCTCTGATCACCGTGCTTGAACAGCAACTTCTACAGACCGATCACTGCGAGATTGGGTACACACTTGCCAAAAACTGGCAGATGTCCACTCCGATTGCTGAAGCTATTCGTGATCATCACCTGGATTCCGTATCGCTAATTTCACCGCAATCACCCACCGGTATCCTGCAAATAAGTGAATACATCATTGACCAACTGAACTTTTCAGCCATTAACGACAGGATACCAGGCCAGTTGAACACATCACTGGCAGACCATATTCAAGATAACATTGAAGAATATAAGGTGCTTGCTGCAGACCTCCCCGAAGAGTTAGAAAAAATAAAAGATGTCTATGGCGTGTGAGGTTTCCTTATGCTGACTGCGCCGCTGTTTGCTGATTTTGCCGACCCACTTGATGATCTGACGCTACTCCACGCACATCTGGTGCAAGAAGTTGATGACCATTCTTTTTTCTGTCTTAATCATTTCGGCCACCACATAGCCTCCGCCGATTTCCCTTTGCCCACCCCACTGGCAATCTCTTGCATTCAAGACAATAAACAAAAATTATCTGCAGGTACCTTTCAGCTCAAAGACCGAAACTACATCCTGTACCCTGTTCCGGACCTGCAGGGGTATGTTCTTGCAACTCCGGACACAAAAAAAATGGGCAACTGCTCCACTCCCTGGGCTGCGTCCGCCATCCGTCTGGCGATTCGCCTGTTTCTGGTCCAGCGTGAAGCAAATGAAACAACTAATCGGCTTCGAATTCAAAAAAAACAATTTGACCGTAAATCTGAAGTCCTGGAAAGAAAATTTCAGGAAATAATGGCGGAAAACGAACAAAACTACAGAAAGATACAGGAACAACAGCTCAACTATTCCGAGACATTACAGGCAGAAATTCACAAACAAACAGAAGAATTGCTTCTCGCCAAAAAAGCTGCGGAAGCTGCAAATATCGCCAAAAGCGAGTTTCTTGCCGCCATGAGCCATGAAATCCGCACCCCGATGAATGGCATTATCGGTTTTACAGATATGTTACTGGATACTGCACTTGATGCGGAGCAGGAAGAGTTTGCTCAGACAATCAAACACAGTGCCGACGCCCTCCTCTTCTTGATCAACGACATCCTCGATTTTTCAAAAGTAGAGGCTGGAAAGCTCACGCTTGAAAGTGTCAGCTTCGATCCGGAGAGCATTGCCCAGGATGTGTGTGATCTCATACATCCCAAAGTTGCTTCTCAGTCCGTAGAAGTTCTCTGCCGGGTTGATGATACCGTTCCTGCCGCTGTGACAGGAGATCCCGGTCGATTCCGCCAGGTGCTGCTGAACCTCATGGGGAACTCGGTCAAATTCACTAAACAGGGTGAACTTGAACTGTCACTTATGACCGCTAAAGAGACAGAGGATACCATTACCCTGCATACAAAAGTTCGCGACACCGGCATAGGGATTCCCGCAGACAAGCTCGAATCGATTTTCGAGACGTTCCAACAGGCTGACGGCTCCACAACAAGGAAGTACGGCGGTACAGGATTAGGCCTTGCCATTTGCCGCAAGATTGCAAGCCTTATGGATGGTCATGTGTGGGCAGAAAGTACGGTTGGTCAAGGCAGTACCTTTCACTTCACTGCACAATTTAAAAAAGTTGCACATCAACAGGCGAAAGATTTCAAAACAGTTGCATTAACCGGCAAAAGGATTCTCCTTGTTGACGACAACCCCAACAATCTGGACATTCTCAGCCATACTCTTCGCTCCGCAGCATTTAAGGTAACTACGGTCAGCGACAGCAGTACGGTTCCTGCACTTTTGCGTCAATCGTACAGGCAGGGCGTCTCGTTTGATCTCATCATCCTGGATATGCACATGCCGGATCCGGATGGCAGCACGTTAGCTCATCTCATACGGCATCACATTCCCGAAACAGCCGATATTCCCCTGATAGCTCACACCTCTTTTCAGGAGAAAAATGTTCGACATTGGGAAACAATCGGCTTCGACGCCATTCTAAGCAAACCCATTAGACGGGAAACGCTTTTCAAAACTATAGAAAAGCTGCTTAGCACTGATGAAAGAGCTGCAGGAACCACCTCTGCCGGAAAAACTTCAACGAACGGAATCAGTGCCCTAAAAAAACCTTCATCAACGGCACGGATACTATTAGCCGAGGACAATCCGGTTAATCAAAAGTTGACCGTACTGATTCTCAACAAACTGGGCTATGAGGTCGAAGTCGCTGCCGATGGTCGCAAAGCTGTGAATACTTACACAGCCAGTCCCGATGATTTTGATCTTATTCTTATGGATGTTCAAATGCCGGAAATGGATGGTCTTGCCGCCACCAGAGAACTGCGCAGCAGAGGGTTTGAGGCTGTTCCTATCATTGCGATGACCGCCAATGCGGTGAAAGGTGACCGGGAAATCTGCCTTGAAGCAGGGATGAACGACTACATTGCCAAACCGGTTAAACGGGAACTTGTCGACGAAACTCTTGAAAAATGGCTGCAGCACAGGTTGGGATGAACACGGGTAAGATCATGAACGAGACGGTGCATATCTCCTCCTCTCAGACAAACACTCCGGCAGTGTCCAGCAGAACAGCCCGATTACACCGTTGGGCTTTCAGATCTTCACCAGCAAGCAACAGGGTGACTGAATTCATCCGAATCAGCATACGCATTCTACTGATCATGAGCGATGAGTTCAGGAAAACCAACCTGGCCATCAGAGCGTCCTCGCTCACCTATTTAATACTTCTTTCTCTTGTCCCCATCCTGGCTCTCAGCACCTCGGTCTTAAAGGGCCTGGGCAGCGACGAACAGCTCAAACAAGCGGCAATCCGTCTGATTGATCAGCTGGAGCAACCATCCCTGCACATACAAAAATCAGCAACACACAGCGAAAACGATGCAACGGCTCCAGCTCCTCCTGCAACAAAGACTGATGCAGCACCGGTAACGGCACATCTTCACAAGGCTGTCGACATTGTCTTTCAATACGTTGATCGAACCAACTTTGCCGCTTTGGGTGCCTTTGGTGTACTTGGGCTCATTATTGGAATTCTCTTTGTATTAGCTTCCATTGAGGAAGCCATGAATGTTATCTGGCACACATCTGAAGGCCGTCCTCTTTTCCGTAAAATCATGGACTATCTGGCACTGCTCATCCTGTTGCCCCTGTCACTTAACATAGCCTTAGCAGCTGAAACCATTCTCGCCCATCAGAGCATCATGGACAAATTGAATGCTCTTCTGCCTTCCGCGCTGATGCTCATCATCAGCATCAAAATGGCACCCTTTGTCTTTATCATTCTGACCCTGATGACAATGTACCTTTTTTTCCCCCATACAAAAGTCAAAGCTTCCGTCGCTTTTGCCGGTGCCTGTTTTGCATCAGTCTTTTGGTTTGCTTTTCAAAAACTCTATGTTTTCCTGCAAATTGGGCTGGCAAACTACAACGCTATCTACGGGTCCTTTGCCTCCATTCCTCTCTTTCTGATCTGGCTGTATATCGGCTGGACCTTTATTCTTCTCGGAGCGTCCCTTGCCTATGCGTTACAGCATCACAGGTATTATCATTTTTCCGAAACAGTTCTTTCACCGCAAAGGCAATTACAGGTAGCCGTTGATGTCCTGGAAATTGTTCATGATCAATTTTCTCGACGTGCCGCCACTTCCCTTGCATTTTTAAACAGCCGATTGCCACAGATTCGACGAAGCGATGTTCGGCAGACAGTCACCCGCCTGTTACATGGGGGCCTGCTTGTACGCATTCAAAACAAAGAAGATAATGAATCCTTTATGCCGGCAACCTCGATAGATGCATTCACGGTCAGTGAAGTCGTAAAACTTATCTTTGGCAACGAAACACCTTGTGATTCGACCGGCGGTTCTCTTGCTCAACAGGCTATACATGCTGCTGCCCGGTCAGTCGATTTTTCTCTAGGGAAAGATACGAGCATCCATTAATTGCATCTGTCTCTTTCGTATTCCTCATCTGTACGAATTTCCTGGCCGCACTGAAAACAAGCAGCTGTTTTTATGCCCCTAATTTCTATGAACATATCGAATAGTATTTGCCTTAGCACCTGTTATCAACAGCCTTACGCATACCGCCTTTCCAAGGAAGTCATTGATTTTTTCCTATTTTGATATATAGTGCTGCCACAAATTGAACTGTTTTTACATCATCTAACGGAGGTTACAATGGCTGACGATAAAAAAACCAATGTTTGTCCCACCTGCAACGGTAAGGGAGTCATCGAGGGTGTTTGCGAGACAAGCAGTGAGTGGCAAGGAAAAACAGATGACGGTCAAGTTTGTACCCCTGACCAAAAGTGTCCGACATGCAAGGGGACAGGAAAAGTCGCCGGCTGAAAAACCTCTGCAGGCTTTACCATGTCTAAAATCAACACGCGGTAGCCCCACACTATCTTGCCCAAGGGCTTGACGCACCAGCCGCTACACCTAGCCCACAGAACACAGAAGCCGTCCGGCATGTCGTAACAATTTGCCGGATGGCTTATCTCTCTTTTCTGAACAATCGGATTTCGCTCAACTCTCCCATAATCCACGTTCCTTTCAATCCAAGCCCAAAAAACTGAAGACGAGAAACAGAGGTGGCTCCACTTGTCTGAACAAGATTTTCTAATTTTTAAGTGAAATCTCTGTCCATAGTTAGGCTGCCTGTTGGACCGCCGGCCGCATCGCGGTATACGCCTCGTTAGGCGTTTTTCTCTTT
>Ga0265295_1001579_pt1 | contig 39613 bp, 28 predicted proteins | sample Munlansysbiofilm_FD_192503 | JGI IMG/M metagenome (GOLD analysis project Ga0265295, IMG submission 192503) | Leachate microbial communities from a municipal landfill in Southern Ontario, Canada - Methane capture system biofilm | ecosystem: Engineered > Solid waste > Landfill > Unclassified ... | reverse complement strand
GAGACAGTTCGGTCCCTATCCTTCGTGGGCGCAGGAAATTTGAGGAGCTCTGCATTTAGTACGAGAGGACCGGTGTGGACGAACCTCTGGTGTACCGGTTGTGATGCCAATTGCATTGCCGGGTAGCTACGTTCGGAGAGGATAACCGCTGAAAGCATCTAAGCGGGAAGCCAGCTCCAAGATGAGATTTCCCAACAGACAGGTTGGAGACTACAACCTTGATAGGTCACAGGTGTAAGCGCGGCAACGCGTTCAGCCGAGTGATACTAATAAGTCGATTGGCTTTCGCCAATATATTCTTTTGTGTGATACATGATCTCGAGCCGCGGAACCCATTCTGGCGTTTAAGGCGTCAGCGATGGTGGTCATAGCAGCGGGGCCACACCTGTTCCCATCCCGAACACAGAAGTTAAGCCCGCTCGCGCCGATGGTACTGCATGGGCAACTGTGTGGGAGAGTAGGTCGCCGCCATCGCTGACGCCTTTGTTTTATTCAGGAGCGGCAGACGTCCCGGGCTGGCGTCGAGCGAAGCATGAGCATCGACGGCAGCAAGGCGCTGAGGGTTTTGCGGGTACCGGAAGGTCGACGTCCCCGTCGACCACAAGCATGCAGGACACTATGCAATGAACCACCGGATTTGTGATATCAGAAGATTAGGCACCCAACGCAGTTTGGTTGACGAGGACGTCAACCTTCCGCAGGTGGCATCGATGCTAATGCTTCGCTCAACGCCTGCCCGGAGCGCCGCGGAAAATATCTCATTGACAAAAACATCCCCCGTGTCCAGCTTGCTTCATAGCTATAAATTTGCGTAAAGGGTAGCATGAAACAAACTCTGATCTCTTTGATGTTCATGCTGGGCCTGGTTCTGTTGGCAGGCCAGGCCATCAGCAATGTGCGGGTGTCACAGCATCCGGAACTGAGGTATTACCAGATCACCTTCGACCTCAGCGGCCAAGCCGGGGATACCTATCAGATCAAGGCCGTACCTTATAAAGCAGGCAGGGAGTTGACCAACCCGCGCTACCTGACCGGTAAGGGGATTTCAGCGCCCTGCTCCCCGGGAAAAGGTTTGCAGCTCTTTTGGGAGCCGATCCTGGCAGGCCAGGAACCGGAAGGCTGGCAGTTCAGGATCTCGGCAACCGCCATTCCAAAAAACATGGTGTTTGTGGAAGGCGGCAGCTTCCAGATGGGGTCGAACGATGAAAGCGACGAAAAGCCGGTGCACCAGGTGACGGTTTCTTCATTCTGGATCGGCAAATACGAAGTCACCCAGGCAGAGTGGAAGGAGGTGATGGGTTCCAACCCCTCCAACTGGAAGGGCGACCAGCTGCCGGTGGAAAGCGTTAGTTGGTACGACGCAGTGGATTACTGCAACAAACGGAGCATCAAAGAGGGCCTCACCCCCTGCTACAGCGGCAGCGGGGCCGGTATCACCTGTAATTGGAACGCCAACGGCTACCGCCTGCCCACGGAGGCGGAATGGGAGTATGCCGCCCGGGGAGGCAAACACAGCAAGGGCTACAAATATTCCGGCTCCAATGACATCGGCTCCGTGGCCTGGTATGATGGCAATTCCGGCAGTAAGACCTACAGGGTGGGAACCAAGGCCGCCAACGAACTGGGCCTGCACGATATGAGCGGCAACGTCTGGGAATGGTGCTGGGACTGGTATGATTCAGGCTACTATGCCAAGAGCCCGGGCTCAGACCCGCGCGGGGCGGGCTCGGGATCGTATCGCGGGCTGCGTGGCGGTTCCTGGTACTACTACGGCGACAGCTGCCGGGTTGCCGATCGCGGCTACAACGGTCCCGACCGCAGGGACAACTACGGCGGCCTGCGGTTAGCCAGGGCTGTTTTTTGATTGGGCTTTGGAGCTTTGGCCTTTGTCCTTTGTTTTTTTGGCGGGGTAAGTGAAAGACGTCAAAGTGATCAACGATACCTACAGGTTGTTAAAGTGGTTGTTGCCAATCATCAGCAAGTATCCGCGCAATTTCCGGTACAGCCTGGGTCTAAGAATTGAAAACAGCCTGTACGATCTGCTCGATCATTTGCAAACAGCGTACCACGGCACAGAAAAACTGGCGCACCTGACAAACGCCAGCAATAAACTGGAGCACGTACGTCTGCTGATAAGGTTGTCGCATGAAATGCATTTGTTTGATGACAAAATACATCACGCGATTATAGAGCAGATGGAAAACATAGGCAAGCAGATCGGCGGGTGGATCCGTTCAACGCAGTGACAGCATGAAAAGAGCGGGTTATCTTTATGAACAGATCTACAGCTGGGAGAATCTGCTGCTGGCCTATAAGAAAGCCAGACAGGCCAAAAAGGGTTGGCAGGTTGAGGATTATTCCTATAACTGGGAGCATGCATTGTATGACACCCAACAAGACCTGAAAAACCAATGCCACCAATTCGGAGCGTATCATCAATTCAAGATTTATGAACCCAAGGAGCGGGTGATAACCTCGGCACCATTTCAGGACAGGGTGGTTCATCATGCCATCTGCAACGTGATCGGGCCTGTTTTGGACAAACCCCTGATCGTGGACAGCTACGCCTGCAGAAAAGGCAAGGGCATGCACCGGGCTGTGAAAAAAGCTTTCTACTGGTATAAAAACAGCCAGTATCACTACCGGCTGGACATCAGGAAATTCTACTACAGCATTGACCATGGGATTCTCCTGTGGATGCTGGCCAGAAAGATAAAAGACGCTAAGGTTCTGGAGTTGATGAAGCGGCTGCTGGAAACGCATGACGACGGCAGGGATCACTATACTCCCTTTCCTGGCGATGACTTGCTGGACATGATCAGGCCGCGGGGATTGCCCATCGGAAACTTGACCAGCCAGGTACTGGCCAACTTCTACTTATCCGGCTTGGACCATTTTATCCGGGAAAAAATGCATCTGGTAAAATATGTGAGATATATGGACGACATGGTTGTGTTTGGAGATGATCAAGCAGGCCTGCGCCAGGCAAGGCAGCTCATTCTGGAAGAGCTGGCCAGGATCAGGCTGCACAGAAACACAAGTAAGGACTATATCGCCAGTAACAGACAGGGTTTGGATTTTTTGGGATTCAGGCTGGTTGGCAGCACGATCCGGGTGCGCTCACAAAATCTATGCCGGTTTCGCCGGAAAATGAAAGCCAAAAGCAGAGACCACAGTATCGAACTGAGCAAACTGCTGTTGAGTTACAACGGACATTTGGGCTATCTTTTGGGAGGGCACAGCAAGAAAATATGCAATGACATTCTAAATGACATCGTGTTTCAGAATGATCAGCGCAAATGGAAGCTGGTGGTGTGAAATGGGTAAAAAACACCTACCTGAGCTGCGTGGCGGTTCCTGGAACAACAACGACAACAACTGCCGGGTAGCCAATCGCAACAACAACAATCCCGACAACAGGAACAACAACAACGGCCTGCGGTTAGCCAATGCTATTGATCAAGCCAGAACCGGTAAAACGAACTTTTGCCGGGAGCGCGAACAAACAGCCCAGTTTTTTGCCCTGGTGCGGAAAGCATCGAATTATTACATTCAGGTCAGTAGGGCAATACTGCCTCGAACACCCGATCTTTGGAAAATGAAATCTTGACAGGAATTTCACTGCCAGTTGAGATGTATTAAGCATAAGTTTTGTGAGGAAGCCATGAAAAGAATTTTGATCTGTATGCTTATGATCTGCGCTGCAGCTTTGCTGTGCGCTGATCTCAAGGAAGAGGCCCTGGCTCTGAAGAACTGGCTGGCCACGCCATTTTCCTCCGGCGCGCTGGAAGCGGAGCGGGACCAGAAACTGGCGTCGCTGCAGAATCCGGTGAAAGGCGAATTTGAGACCAGCGCCCAGTTCGAGCAGCGCAAAAAGGACCTGGGCAACCAGATCAAGGCCATCCAGGCGGAATACGCCCAAAAGATCCAGGACGCCCGGAGCGCTTATGAGGCCCGGAACGCCGCGCTGCGCAGGAATCTGCAGGAGCTGTTGGCTCAGTCGCGGGAGACGGTGGTGATTCAGAGCACTCTGGGAGCCTATGACGCCGACAGCCAGAAATACCGGGTCAGCATCCCCGAGCGCTCTTTTGCCATCGTGGTGCCCCTTGCCAAAGGCCCGGAGGTGAAGAAAGACTTTTCCCGCTATGAACTGAGAGTAACCCGGCAACTGGACGAAAACCTGCAGTGGAGCTATCTGGAGGCGCAACTGGCCGGGCCGGGCGGCACTTTTTCCTCCACCGACAGGGCTCCGGCCCTGGCTGGCATCAGCCCTTCCGGAGCCATCGTCCCACCGGTGCTGTCGGCGGTAGTAACCTTCAGCGAGCCTGGCGGCAATGACATCTTGGACGCGGAGGAAACCGCCCGGGTGGGCATCACAATTAAAAACAGCGGCAAAGGCAGCGCCTGGATGGTGGAGGCTAGGTTCGATCTGGGTACCGTGGCTGGGATCAGCTACCCCAACAGCGTTTATTTTGGCGAGATCAAGCCCGGCGAACAGATAAGCAAGGACCTGCAGCTGATAGCTGGGATGGAGCTCAGGGACGCCCAGGCGGCATTGAACATCCGCTTCAGCGAGCAGAACGGCTTTCCGCCGGACGACAAGGTCCTCAGCTTTTCCACCCGCGCCTTGCTGCCGCCAGACCTATATGTCTCGGACATCGGCATCGACGATTTCAGCAAGAACGGCAGGATCGAGACCGCCGAACCGGTGGAGGTGCGCGCCCGGGTCCACAACCGGGGACGGGGCGTGGCAAAGAATGTAACCGCCCAGATCGTCACCGGCGAGGGGGTTTTCCTCTACGGGGAAAACACTGATACGACTTTCAATTTGGGCAACATGGAGCCCGGTGAATACCGGGACGTGGTCTTCAACATTATCACCGCCAAAACCGCCACCAAGCTGGACCTCAGGATCGACCTCAAGGAAAGCCGCGCCCAATTCAGCAAGCTGGCCCAGCCCCTGAACCTGGCCTTCAACCAGGTGGCCCGCACCGCGGACCAGATGGTGGTGCAGGGTAAAAACAGCTTTGGCGCAATCGCCGAGGCGCCTTCCCTGGCCATCGACGTGGAACTCAACATCCCGGAACGGGTCAAAGAGAACAAGAACCGCTGGGCGGTGATCTTCGGCATCGAGAACTACAAGAATGTGAGCTCGGTGCGTCATGCCCGGCGCGACGCGGAGTTCATCAAGGAATATTTCCAGAAGGTGCTGGGCATTCCCGCCGCCAACATCTATTTCAAGACCGACGACGGCGCTTCCCTGGGCGAATTCAACACCGTGTTCGGCGCCAAAGGCTGGCTGGAAAAGAACGCCAATAAAAAGGACAACGAGATCTTCATCTTCTATAGCGGTCACGGAGTGCCGGACGCCAACGGCAGCGAGGCCTATCTGCTGCCCTCCGACGGCAACCCGAACTTCCCCGCCCAGTCCGGTTTTCCCCTGCAGCAGCTTTACACCAACCTGGGCGGACTGAAAGCCAAAAACGTGACCCTTTTTCTGGACAGCTGCTTCAGCGGCTCCAGCCGCGACAACGAGATCATCCTCGCCGGCGCCAAGCCTGTGTTCATCAGCCCCGAACTGCCGGCCGTGGCACCCAACCTCACCGTTTTCTCAGCCGCCGAGGGCAGCCAGATCGCCAGTTCCTACGCCGACATGCAGCATGGCCTTTTTTCTTACTTTCTGATGAAAGGCCTGCGCGGCGAGGCCGATGCCGACGCGGACAAAAAGATCACGCAGTCTGAACTGAACGACTATCTGCGGGAAAACGTGAGCTCGATCGCCCGCCGCATGGGCCGCGAGCAGGATCCCCAGCTGCAGAGCGGGGAGCCGGACAGGGTGCTGCTGCAGTGGTGATCTCCAAACGCGGGGTTTTGGCCTGGTTGACCGGCCTGGCGCTGATCCTGGTTATGGCGGGCTGCGCCGGTAACAAGGCGGAACCCGCTTCCGACGCCGCGGCCTCAGCCGACCGCGCGGAAGAGGCCTTCGCGGAGATGGAAGGCGGGCCCGTTTCCCAGACCGGCGCTCAGACCAACCCACCCCTTTCGATAAGTTTTGAACCGATCAGGCTCGAAGCCGCGACAAGCGAAAAAGTGAGCGTGCTGCTGGATACTTTCAGGGTTTTCAACGACTCCGTATCGCTGCAGGAAGCCCGGGAACAGACCCTGGCCTTCGTCCGCGAGGTTGCCCTGCAAAAGGCTTTGCCGGTTGACGTGACCATCAACACCCTGATCACCGACATGTACGTGGAGCGCAACTACGAATTCGACGAACAGACCGCCAAAAGCATCTTCATGCTCTCCTCCTCGGCCGGGCGCTTTGTGGGGGAACGAGTTTTGGAGGGCAGGCCGGTTTTCGATGAAGCGGCGCACAGCCTCAGCTATCACATCCGCTACAAAGCGGTTGTCCAGCGCCTCCCCAAAACTTACAACTCCGCCCTGGACCTGAAGGTCCGCCTCAGCAACACCCTGCTGCGGGATGGCGAGAGGTTTGAAGTAGCCGCCACCGCCAACAGCGACGGCTACCTTTACATCTTCGATTTTCTGCCCGACCAGAGCGTTACCCTGGCCTTTCCCACCCGGCTCTATCCCAACAACCGGATCGAGGCCGGCGAGCCCTGGACCCAGCAGCTGGCCGCGGTGGTCTTGCCCGGGCGGGAGCACAGCATCGAAACCTTATACTTCGTCTTTGCGGAGGAACCGATCGCGGGATGGGAGGATTTCTGCGCCAACGTCAGCGCCAGCGATTACGCCCTCAGCGGCGGCAAGGGCAGTTTCATCCAGTTTCAAACCTGGCTGGGCCGGGGCGACCCCTCCAGACGGGTGGAAAAGCTTGCCCAACTGCACATATACAAATGAGTAAAAAATCCGCCGGGGGCCCTGACTGAGGACTGCCGGCAAAAATGGAGGATAATATGAGATCAGTCAAATGGACCCTTGTCATCACCGCCCTGCTGCTGGTTTTGGCTGCCTGCAGCAGCAACATGACCGGCGAACAGGAGATCAGCTATCCCTCGTGGTGGAACACCCAGGATGATCCCAACTTCGTGATGTCTTACGGCATGGCCACCAAGGAAAGCCAGACGGCGTCCATCGACGCGGCCACGGCCAACGCGATGGCGGGATCGGCCCGCTATGTGGAAACCGAGGTGCAGGCCATGCTGAAGAACTACGAGGAGGAAGCCGGCGTGACCAACCCGCAGGTGCTCGCGCTCACCCAGAATGTGGTGAAAGTAACCTCCAGCGCTAATTTTAGCGGCGTGCTGCCCGGCAGCATGATGACCCGCAAAACCGTGGCCAAAGGCGAAACCCGTTACACCACCTACGCCCAAATGAAAGTGCCCAAGGTGGAGATCAGCCGCAACCTGATCGAAAACGTGCGCAACGAAGAAGCGCTCTACAACCAGTTCAAAGCCTCCCAGGCCTTCCAGCAGCTGGAAGAGGAATTCACGGAATAACAGGCGTGGCCTCTGTTTGGCCGGGATGATGCCTGTGCTGCTACGGCTGGAGAGGCGTTCCCGCCCACAAGCCCCGATGCTTGGTTCCCGGATCGCCTCCCGCAGGATGCCCGCACTTCAGGCGGGGATCTGGCGGGAGGCCCAACCGGGGCCAACCTTGTCATAATATGATGGAAGCAAAAGTTTGACCCGAAGCGACAAGCGTATGGCAAAGATGAAGACAGCCCTGGCCCTCCTGATCCTGGTACTGGCCTGCGGGCTGCTCCCAGCCCAGAGTATTACCAATGTGCGTGTGGAACAGGACCCCACGCTGAGGTATTACAAGGTCACTTTCGATCTCAGCGGTAAGGCGGATGAAATTTACCAGATCAAGGTTGTGCCCTACAAGGGAGAACGAAATCTTAGCAACCTGCGCTACCTTAGCGGGCAGGGCGTCTCCCAGCCTTGCGCGCCCGGCAAAGACCTACAGATCTTCTGGGCGGCTGATCTGGAGGGATTTGAAACAGAGGGCTGGCAATTTAGGCTAAGTGCTATTCCGTTGCTCGAAAACATGGTATATGTAGATCACGGCACGTTCCAAATGGGCTTAAATGATGGCGATAGTGATGAAAAATCTGTACACAATGTAGCGGTTTCATCTTTGGCTCAAGTTCATTTATGGTGGGTAAACTCTAGTATCCTATCCGTCATTCCAGCGCAGGCTGGAATCCAGGTCTTTTGTCGGGTTCGTAGCGCAGCATGCCAATGCTGCGTTTTGGCTTTTCGCAGGATCGGGATCCTGCGCCACGGGGCTTTTCTGGATCCCAGCCTACGCTGGGATGACGGTACCGATGTGCCATTCATACACACCCACTCTATTTGAACATGAGCCTCATCTTTTTGGATTGGCAAATACGAAGTTAACCAAAAGGAATGGAAGGAAGTGATGAAATCCAACCCCTCCAACTGGAAAAACGACCTGCTGCCGGTGGAACAGGTTTCCTGGTACGATGTGGTGGACTACTGCAATAAACGCAGCATCAAAGAGGGCCTCACCCCCTGCTACAGCGGCAGCGGCAATTCCATCACCTGCGACTGGAGAGCTAACGGCTACCGATTGCCCACCGAATCGGAATGGGAGTTTGCCGCCCGGGGAGGCAATAAGGGCAAAGGATACAAATACTCCGGCTCCAACGATATCGGCTCCGTGGCCTGGTACAATGGCAATTCCGGCAACAAGACCCAAGAAGTTGGGACCAAGTCACCAAACGAACTGGGCATCCACGATATGAGCGGCAACGTTTGGGAATGGTGCTGGGACAGATACAACTCTAGCTATTACGCCAAGAGTTCGGGGCTTGACTCGCCTGGGGCGACCACAGGTTTGATCCACATGTTATGCGGCGGTTCCTGGGGCGTCAATGCTTACGGTTGTCGGCTTACCTCTCGCGACTTCATAGATCCCGCTGGCAAGTACTACAGCTACGGCTTTCGTGTAGTCAGGGCTGCCTTATGATCGGGCTTTTGAGCTTTGGCCTTTGCCAATTTGCTGTGGAGGCGGCCAGTTGATCGATGATTAGATTACTGAACCGGAACTGGCGTAATTCATTCTTTTCCCGTGCGATCCTGGCTACAACTTGTATCCTGTTGGCCTGCGGCCTGCTCCCGGCACAGAAAGTGACGAATGTGCGGCTGTCCCAGCATCCGGAACTGAGGTATTACCAGGTCACTTTCGACCTCAAAGGTAAAACTAACCAATCGTATCAAATCAAAGCGGTGCCTTGCAAGGGTAAGCGTGCATTGGAGGATTTGAATTTTATATCCGGATCGGGCGTTTCCCATCCATGCAAACCTGGAAAGGATCTTCAAATCTTCTGGGCGGCCGATCTGGAAGGATTTGAAACAGAGGGCTGGCAGTTCAAGCTCTCAGCGGTTGCGATCCCTCTAAACATGGTCTGGGTCGAGGGCGGCAGCTTTTTGATGGGATCCAATTACGGAGATGATGACGAAAAACCGGTGCATAAGGTGACTGTTTCGTCTTTCTTGATCGGAAAGCATGAAGTCACCCAATCCGACTGGAGAGCTATCATGGGTTCAAATCCATCCAAATGGAAGGGGAATTCCTTACCAGTGGAACGAGTCAGTTGGTACGACGCTGTGGAATACTGCAACCAGCTCAGTCAGAAGGAAGGCCTTACTCCCTGCTACAGCGGAAGCGGAGTTGAAATCATGTGCAACTGGAAAGCCAATGGATACAGATTGCCAACTGAGGCCGAATGGGAATATGCCGCCAAAGGCGGTAGTCTTAGCAAAAGATTCACCTATTCTGGTTCAAACGATCTGGGAATCGTTGGATGGCATAGCGGTAATTCAGGAAGTAAGACACATGCAGTGGGTTTGAAAAAGCCTAATGAGTTGGGAATCCACGATATGAGCGGTAACGTCTGGGAATGGTGCTGGGACAGGTATGAAAAATTATATTATGCAAAGAGTGTTGTAATTGATCCTCGAGGATCGGACTCTGGATTATACCGCGTGTTGCGTGGTGGTGCGTGGTACTTTGCTAAAGAACAATCAGAAGTTTCTTATCGCAATGCTAACGTGACTGAAACGAAACTTAACCGGGGTGGCTTTCGCATTGTAAGAGGGTATTTCTGATTAGCCGGAGTTGCTGCTAAGTTTATGGTTTGACATCATCCATCAGGATCAAGAATTGCCTCTTTCCCCTTCCCGCTTAGATTATCTCTAAAACAAGCACGGAGCCAAGATGGACGAAAAACTGAACAGAATATTTGCGGAGATCAAGACCAAGACCCAGTGCAGCTTGAGTTCGAGGGCGTTTCGGGACGCCGGGGCCTGGCGCATGAAAGACGAGATCGAGGACGGCATGCGCACCAAGTTTGCCGTGGACCGCGACCGCATCCTTTACAGCGGGGCCTACCGGCGCTATCACGGCAAAACGCAGGTCTTTTCCTTCACCAACCTCATCGACGAGGAGATGACCAACCGCAACCTCCACATCGCCTACGTTTCCCAGATCTCGCGCACCATCGGCAAATATCTGGGCCTCAATACCGAACTGATCGAGGCCATCGCCCTGGGCCACGACCTTGGCCATCCGCCCTTTGGCCACGATGGCGAAAACGCGCTCTCCCAGGCCTGCGTCGCCCACGGCATCGGGCATTTCCACCACAACATCGAATCCCTGCACATCGTGGACCACATTTCCCGCAAGGGCCGGGGGCTGAACCTCACTTTCCAGGTGCGCGACGGCATCATCTCCCACGACGGCGAGGTACACAACACCCTGCTCAAACCCGAATCGAACAAGAGCGAAGAGCGCATCCAAGAGTACATCCGGGAAAAGAAGGCGGGCAGGAACTTCAGCTGGATGCCCGGCACCCTGGAAGGCTGCGTGGTGCGGATCACGGACACCATCGCCTACATCGGCCAGGACATCGAGGACGCCATCCGCTACAATCTGCTCAGGCGGGAAGAGCTTCCCAAGGAGGTCACGGAAAAGCTGGGCAACACCAACAGCCAGATCATCGAAACCCTGATCAAGAGCGTGATCGTGAACAGCCATGAGCAGGATTGGATCGCTTTCGACGAGGAAACCTCGCACTACCTGCTGGAGCTGAAGAAATTCAACTACAAGCACATCTACACCGATGACAACGTGAAAACCTCGAACCAGATCATCTACCGCACCATGGGCCTGATGTTTGCCAAATACCTGGACGACATCGCCAAAGCCAACCGCGAATCCAAGGTCTTCAAACACTTTCTGGATTTCAAAGCGCCGGAATACCTGGAGCGGTTTTCCCCGCCGGAATACGTGCGCGACTTCATCGCCACCATGACAGACCGCTATTACAACGAGGAGATCAAGGACTATCTGCTGCCCTGGAAGTGGTGAAAAACTCCCTACCGCCCAGCTCCGCGAAAGACCGGTTGAGATTTGGCAACAGCCCTCAACCTAGGTTGAGGAGAGGATTTTAGCCAGATCAAGATCAGCCTGTGGATTCTGACATCAGGGTCACAAGATGTGGAAGAGGGTCTGAGGGCAGTTATTTCTCTTGAAAATCAATCCGGTGCCGTTGATGTAATATCAGACTAGAATTCTATTCCTGATTGAGCATGGAGGAATTAGGCTTAACTTCATTAACCTGTCTCTGAAATGCCCCAAGTGCAGCCAATTGCTTGTGGACGAAACGAAACTAGTCGATAACGTGCCCTCGATCAAACTTCTTATCAACATGGGGGGCAAGGAGGGCCAGATCTGGCTGTCATCCATCTACGGCAGCTATAATTATGAATCCAGTTTTGAGATCCTCAAGAACGAGATCGCCACCTTCATCTGCCCTCATTGCCGGGAAGATTTGACGTCCCGTGAAACCTGTTCCGAGTGCCAGGCACCCTTGGTGGATTTTCACCTCATCGAAGGGGGCAAGGTATCCATCTGTTCCCGCGCTGGCTGCAAAAAGCACTCGATCGAATTTGAAGACCTGGCCACGGCCATGTATCATTTTTACAATGAATACGACGTGCAGAAGTTCACGCCTTACGAAGCGAGCGCGGTGAGCCAAATTAAGGCCACCCGCGCGAACACGGACAAAGAGATCATCGAATCCGGCACTTTGCTGAATTCCTATTGCCCGTATTGCCGGATGAACCTGATCAGCAAGGGCACGATTATCTTCAAGATCAAAAAGGATAATGGCGAACTGGGGATCCTGTATCTGAGCCCGTATCTGAACGTGTTCAAACACGCCACCACAATCCAGATACCGGAGAAGTTTCCGGTTAAAGAGATCAACTGCCTCTATTGCGATCACAGTCTGGTGGAAGAAAATGAGCTGTGTCCTGAATGCGGATCTCCCGTGGCCAGGATCCACATCAGCGCGATGAAGAAGCTTCTGGATTTCAAGTTTTGCACCAGAAAAGGCTGCACCTGGCACGGGATCAGTGATGAAGACCTGGCCTACGTGATGCTGGAAGACAGCAGGGAGTGGCGAATGTTTGAGGTAACCCGGCACGAGGAGATGGCCCAAGGCTCGATCATCAGGCTGGATCTGAGCGCGCCGCAGATCGCTGCCAAAGCCAAACCGGGACAGTTTGTGATCATCCGGGCCAATGAATATGGTGAACGCATTCCCCTCACCATAGCCGACGCGGATGCCTATTCCGGCATCATCACCATCATCTTCCAGATCGTGGGGAAGTCCACGGCCCTGTTGAGAGCTTTCAAGGCGGGAGATTATATCAAAGACGTGGCTGGCCCTTTGGGTAAGCCGGTCGAGATCGACAAGGTGGGAACCGCCGTGGTGGTTGGGGGTGGCACCGGGATTGCCATTCTCCACCATGTGACCAAGGCCGTAAAAGAAGCCGGCAACAGCATCATCGGCATCCTGGGCGCTCGCAGCAAAGATTACATCATTATGGAAGACGAGATGAGAGTTCTGTGCGACGAGATGGTGATCACCACAGACGACGGCTCCTACGGTGAGCAGGGTTTTGTAACCACCGCCCTGCAGAATTATCTCGATGAGCGGTTCGATATCAAGCTTGTCTATGCCATCGGGCCGATCATCATGATGAAAAATGTGTGCAATCTGACCAAAAAATACAACATTAAAACCATGGTCAGCCTGAATCCCATCATGGTCGACGGCACCGGAATGTGCGGAGGCTGCAGGGTGACAGTGAACGGCAAGACCAGTTTCTGCTGTTGTGACGGTCCGGATTTTGACGGTCACAGCGTGGATTTCGATGAGCTGGAAAAGAGAAACAACATGTATCTGAAAAAAGAAAAAGACGCTCTGTTGTTTTCCATCAGATAAGGAGGGGGGGATGCTCGATTATGACGTGAAGTATCTGAAATACAAAACTTATCTGAACACTTACTGCCCGCACTGCAACAAGTCTTTCAACGTAAAGGAAAAAGACCACGACGTTCTGATCTACAAGGGTGTGCTCGATAGTCAGGAGTTGGAGATCAAGCTAAGCCCCTATTTGGACGTGTTTGAGGTGGAAACGTCCAAGCCCCTGAACCAGGACGCCGTTTTGGATGACCTGCTCTGCCCGGCCTGCAATCAAAGCCTGGTCGATCCGGAGACGATTTGCGGTGAATGCGGCAGCAAGGTGGGCAAAATCACCATCACGGCCTACTCTAAGCTGTTGCCGTTTTTTGTCTGCTTGAAATATGGATGTGAATGGCACGGACTAACCAAATCCGACGAACGGAACATCAAGCTGAAGATCCCGCGCCAGGAGATGCCCGAGCAGGATCAAAAGCTCAGAATGCACAATTTTATGGAAGTGCCATACGGACTTACGACCGAACTTGCCCAACTGGAAGCCGGCCGTTGCCTACAATGTACAAAACCCAAATGCGTGGAGGGCTGTCCGGTTGAAGTTGACATCCCGGCTTTTATCAAACTGATCCGGGAAGAGGATTATGAGGGCGCCGCCCGGAAGATCAAGGAAAAGAACATTCTACCCGCGGTATGCGGCAGGGTTTGTCCCCAGGAAGATCAAGGCGAATCCAAGTGTGTTTTGGGTTTGCGGGACACTCCTCTGGCGATCGGGAATCTAGAACGTTTCGTGGCGGATTGGGCGATGAAGATGGAATCTGTAAAACCTCCGGCCACGCCGAAACGGCTGAATAAAAAGATCGGCGTGATCGGCTCTGGCCCCGGCGGGATCACCGTCGCGGCGGATCTGGCGCAGCTGGGTTATTCCGTAACCATGTATGAGGCCCTGCATGAGCCTGGGGGGGTTCTGGTCTATGGTATTCCGGAGTTCCGGTTGCCCAAGTCCATTGTTCAATTTGAGATCGATTACCTGCGTAAGCTGGGGGTTAGGATAGAGTTGAACAACGTGATTGGAGCCCTGTACACCCTGGACGACCTGCTTCAAACCCACGACGCGATTTACATCGGAGTTGGCGCGGGTCTACCCAAATTCATGCACATCCCGGGCGAGAATCTGTGTAACGTCTATTCTTCAAACGAGTATCTCACACGGATAAATCTGATGAAGGCCTATCGCTTTCCGGAATACGATACGCCAATGCCAGAAGGCAAAAACGTTACCGTCCTGGGCGGCGGAAACGTAGCCATGGACTGTGCCAGAAATGCTCTCCGCTGCGGCGCGAGTACCGTCACCATCGTATACCGCCGCTCCCGTAAAGAGCTTCCCGCCAGGGAAGAAGAGGTACGGCACGCCATGGAGGAAGGGATCAATTTCCGCCTGCTGACCAACCCCATCCGGTTCCTGGGCAATGACGTCAACTGGATCAAGGGGATGGAATGCGTGAAAATGGAACTGGGCGAGCCGGATGAATCAGGCCGCAGATATCCCACCCCGATCGAAGGCTCGAATTTCATCATCGATACCGACCTGGCGATCATCGCCATCGGAACAGGACCAAATCCTCTGATCTTCAGAACCGCGCCCCAGCTTGAACGCAACAAATGGGGCTACATCAAGGTCAACGAAGAAACGATGGAAACCTCCCTACCCAATGTTTATGCCGGAGGTGATATCGTAACAGGCTCGGCCACGGTTATTTCCGCCATGGGCGCCGGTAGGATGGCCGCCAAGGCGATCCACAAAAAACTCTCTTCAGATCAATAGCATGCGGGCGCTCAGGCCAAACAAGCCGGCCGCAAATCTCTCTTTGGGAATCACAGAGACATCGCCTCGAGCTTCAGCCAACTCCCCCCTCGTCCGCCTCCCGCTTACTTACGGCTCTCTTTTAAACTGAGTTGGTAATGACCGGAGGAACCCCTCGCCAGAGGGGTGCAGGACTATAGGCGGGGGTTTCAACCCCCGTAGCTAACAGCCCGACCGAAAATACAATAACCCCGCTCGCGGGGTGCAGGACTTTGATCCGTGATTTATCGCGGATCAGCTCTTCGAATCAATCATCAACCTCCTCGCAAACCATTTCCGAAGTCTGCTGCAAAGCCCCGCTGAGCCTGTCATGGAAAAGGCGCCATTCATCTTCATAACTGCGTTCAAGGTGGTGAATGTCCTGTTCGATGATGTAGTTCATAACGCTTTCCAGATTGTTCGCCCCCACCGTGAAGATGCCGAAGCCATCCTGCCAATGTAGCGGAGGGGTTTGAGGCGCCAGAACGCGATTGTGGAACAGCGAGCTTTTTGCCTTGATCACCTTCACCGTCTCGGAAAGCGAAATGTGGCGGGGCAGAAAACACAGGATATGAATGTGGTCGCGGGTACCATTGATGATGATCGGCATACCGCCAAGGTTTTTGATGATCCCGCCCATATAGGGATATAGGCGTTCGCGGATGATGCCGGACAGACGCTGTTCGCGGTTTTTGACGCTGAAAACAAGGTGGTAAAGCAGGAAAGTCAAGCTGGTGCTGCTCATTGTCACTCCTGTTTTCAAGGCTGTGGTGGATGTGGATTTTGTAAAGCAATTTTTTGCCATCATCGTGAAGCGATGAATCGCTCCACAAAGTCCTGCACCCGCAAGCGGGTTTGATTTTCTTCGCGGCTCATCTGGTTACGGGGGTTGAAACCCCCGCCTATAGTCCTGCACCCCTCTGGCGAGGGGTTTACCATCTGTTAATGGAATTGGCTGATACGGGGGTTGAAACACCCCGCCTATAGTCCTGCACCCCGCGTAAGGGCGGGGTTGTATTTCCGGGTCAAGTCCCAGCGTTTGAGCAAAGTCAATCCATCAATTTGGCAACCCAAGCCAGTTTGGCATGGTTCATACGGGTTGTCTCATTTACCCACTTGAATTGAAAGAGAGCCTTCTTTTTCTGACCCCATTTTCCCTTTTTCCGCGCTTTTCCGTGACCCATTCCATGGTTGTGATCGCAAGGCCTGGATTCCGGGACCTCAGGGGTTGAAGCGCCACCCCGGAATGACCAACGTCCACATCCCTCATTTTATCACGCTGATCCTGTTCATCCCTGGTCTATTCTTCGTGCCTCGAGATGAACCACCCCACGGACTCGCTGCGCTCCTCCGCGAGGACCCCGGGAATCTCGGGCACCCAACAAGCTGAAGCTTATGGTACATAACTCTGTCCCACTGCCCCTCTGTTTTATAAATCCCCTTTGATCCTGTCGATCCTGTTCATCCCTGGTCTATTCTTCGTGCCTCGAGATGAACCCAACAAGCTGAAGCTTATGGTACATAACTCTGTCCCTCTGCCCCTCTGTTTTTATTGATCCGCGTTCCATTACTCTCTTTTTTTTGACCCCATATTCCCTTTTTCCGCGTTTTTCCGTGACCCACTACCATGGCCAGGCCGCACCCAAGGTGGGGAAGAGGGCGCTCAGCGGCTGGTGTCTTCGTATTCGTCGAGCTTCTTATAGTGCCAGCCGAGCAGCAGCCGGTCCAGCAAAGCGACGAGCCCGAAGAAGGCCAGGCTGAGCAGGATGATGAGGAGGATGGCGGCGAAGACCTGCTCGGTGCGGAAGGATTTGGTGCTGCGGGTGAGGTAGATGCCCAGGCCGGCGTTTCCGCCCAGCCATTCGCCGATCACGGCCCCCATCACGCTGTAGGTGGCGGCCAGCTTGAGTCCGGTGAAAAAGGCCGGCAGCGAGGCCGGGACCTTCAGATAGCGGTAGGTCTGCCAGCCGTTGGCGCCCATGGAACGCAGCAGGCGCAGCTGTTCCTGGGAAACTTGTTTGAGTCCGTCGAAGAGCCCCAGCGCCACAGGAAAGAAGCACATCACCACCACCACGAAGACCTTGGCCGAAATGCCGTAGCCGAACCAGAGCACGATCAGGGGCGCCACCGCGATCACGGGCACGGTTTGGGAAACCACCAGATAGGGATAGAAGATCTGTTTGAGCAGCTTGGAGCTGTGCATGGCCATTGCCGTTGCCACGCCCAGAAGCGTGGCCAGCAGGAGGCCGGAAACGCTGGCGAGGAGGGTGGGGCGGAGGTGGGACCAGAGCAGGGCCGGATTGGAACGGAACACCCCCAGCACGGCCCCGGGCGAAGGCAATACCCAGAAAGCGATCCGCAGGCGGGCGCTGAGCAGCTGCCAGAGCGCCAGCAGCAGCAGCGCGAAGAGCAGCGGCAGCCAGACGCGGGAGGAAGGTTTGGTCATGGCCTGCCGGTGAGGCGCAGCTCCGGCTCCAGCATCACGCCGAAACGCTCGAAAACGGTCTGCTGCACGTGTTTGATGAGGGCAAGGACGTCCGCGGCGGTGGCGCCGCCCAGATTGACGATGAAGCCGCAATGCTTGTTCGAAACGGCCGCGCCGCCGATCTGGAAGCCGCGGAGGCCGCAATCGTCCACCAGCTTGCCGGTGAAATGGCCGGGCGGGCGTTTGAACACCGATCCCCCGCTGGGCAGGTCCATCGGCTGCTTGTCCCAGCGCTGTTTTTCCAGCTCCGCCATGCGCTCCGCGATGGCCCCGGGAGCGTCCGGAGTGAGGCGAAACAGGCTGCTGAGGTGGATCCAGCCGCTGGTTTGGAAGACGCTCTGGCGGTAGCCGAAGATGTGGTCCGCGGCTTTAAGATGGCGCACCGAGGCGTGGGAGCGCAGATGCTCCGGTTCCGGCCGCAGGTATTTGCTGAAGTGCAGCACATCCTTGATCTCGCCGCCGTAAGCGCCGGCATTCATGAAGACCGCGCCGCCCACGCTGCCGGGAATGCCGGAGGCGAATTCCAGGCCTGACAGTCCCAGCTTCTGGGCGTAGGCGCAGAGGTCTTTTAGAGAAGCCCCGCACTGGGCGCTCACGCAATGTTCGTCGTGGCCGATCCGATCCAGGCGGGCGGTGTGGAGCACCATCCCCTCCATGCCCTTGTCGCTTATCAGCAAGTTGGATCCCTTGCCCAAGATAAAGTAGTTTATGCGATTGGTAACCGCATAATGCAGCAATTCAATCAATTGCGTGATGGTATCCGGCTCGCAGAAGACATCCGCCGGGCCGCCGATGCGGAAGCTGGTATGCTGGCTGAGGGGTTCGCCGAAGCGGATGGCGCTGGATTCCACAAGCTGGGGGAAGCGGGAACGGATCTGGTGTATCAGGTTTGGCTCCTTGTTCAGGAGATTCCGAAGAAGCGGCTGACCTCGCTGAGGAGTTCCACCTCGCTTCTCATCTCCAGGGATTTGGCTGGCAGCACCTGTTTGAAGTACTGGCCGTAATATTTGTTGGACACGCGTGAATCCATCACCAGCACGATACCGCGGTCGCTTTTGCTGCGGATGAGGCGTCCGAAGCCCTGGCGCAGCCTCAGCAGGGCGTTGGGCAGCATGAAATGCATGAAGGAGTCCTTCTGTTCGCGGTCGAGTTTGTCGATCAGGGCCTCCACGAGGGGCTCGGAGGGCACCTGGAAGGGAAGCTTGAAGAGGATGAGCAGCGAGAGCGATTCGCCCTGGATGTCCACCCCTTCCCAAAAGGAATTGGTGCCCAGCAGCACGGCGTTCTTGTGGCGCTTGAATTCCTCGAGCATGGAGCTGCGGCTGGCGGCCTTGCCCTGGGCGAAGAAGGGGCGTTTGCGGCGGTAGAGGGATTCGCTCACGTGGTCGTAAACGCTGTTCAGATCGCGGTAGCTGGTGAAGAGCACCATGGTGCCCAGATCGGTGGTGGCCAGCAGCTGTTCGAGGCAGCCGAGGGCCTGGTTCTGGAAAAAGCGGTCCTTGGGCTCCGGCAGAAAGCTGCTCACCATCAGCCGGGCCTGGCTTTCATAGTCGAAAGGCGAGGCCACGATGGCGGTGTCCAGCCGCTGGGGATCCACCAGGCTGAGCCCGCTTTGGCCGAAGAAATACTTGAAGGAGCCGCGCAGGGCGAGGGTGGCGGAGGTAAAGATGATGCTGGGCACGGTGGAATAGAGCATCTGGTTCAGCTGCTGGGAAACGTCCACGGGCGCGTAGCAGAGCGTGGAGGCGGGGTTTTTGCCGTCCGTGCGCAGCGAGTTCTCGATCCAGAGGGCATAGTCGTCCAGGTTCGGATTGGCCAGGCTGAGGAGGCCGATCTCCGTTTCGGAGGCGCGCATGCGGTAGGAAGCCAGCGATTCGGCGAGGGCGTCGTAGTTCGGCACCTGTTTGCTGTTCAGGCTGCCAAAGGCGTTGTTGAGGGCGGTGAGCTGCTTCAGGAAGTCTTTCCAGGCGATCACCAGCCCGCCCAGCAATTCGTAGAGGCGGGGGAAGGCGGCGGTGTCCTTTATCCGCAGTTTGCCCCAGGAATCGGCTTTGTTGCAGCGGTCCTGGGCTTCCTGAAAGAGTTCCAGCGCCTGCGCGCGCATGCGGGTGATCTGATCCGCCAGGTTCGTGCAGTAAAGCTTGATCTGGTCCCTGGCGGCCTCAGTGGCGATGCTTTTGGCGAGGGTGGCCTCCAGCTGGTGGAGGAAGCCGGAGCTCTTGCGGCGGTAGGATTGCGAAAGCTGGTTCAAAAGGTTGGCCAGATCGGCGTGGGAAAGCTCCAAACCCAGGTTGCGCGAGGCAGTGGCCATCAGGTTGTGGGCTTCGTCCACCACCAGATACTGGTATTCGCCAAGGGTGGTGTTTTCCATCTGGAGGTCGGCCAGCAGCAGGGCGTGGTTCGTCACCACCACCGAGGAGGTCTCGATGTGCTTGCGCAGGTTCATCACATAGCATCTGGCGGCGTGGGGGCATTTGCGTCCCGGGCAGAGATAGCGGTCGGAGCAGATCTTGCGCCAGACGGTGCTGAAGCGGTTGCGGTCGAAGGAGGAGTTTTCGCTCACATCTCCGGAGAGGGTGAGCATTTTCCAGATGAAGAGGTTGAGCAGGGCCTGGGCTTCATAGGGCGAAACACCCCGGGTCTGCTCCATCAGGAATTCCTCCCAGCGCCGCTCGCAGACGTAGTTTTCGCGCCCTTTCACCAACGAGGCCTTGAAGGGCAGAGGCAGCATGGCCTTCAGTTGGGGCAGGTCCTTGAAAAAGAGCTGTTCCTGCAGGTTCTTGGTGTTGGTGGAAACCACCACTTTGGTCTTCTGGCGGTGGGCGAAGGCGAGGGCCGGAACCAGATAGGCAAAGGATTTTCCCACCCCGGTGCCGGCTTCCACGGCCAGATGTTTGCCGCCGCGGAAGGCGTCGTCGATGCCTTTGGCCATCTCCACCTGGCCGGACCGGAACTCGAAATTGGGAAATTTCCGCGAGAGCAGGCCGGTGGGGGTGAAGACCTCCTCGATGTCGAAATTCACGCCGGGGAGGTCGTTTTCCAGCACGTTTGGCCTGGCCACTTGCGGTGGAGTGGGTTTTTTGCCGATGAGGGCGTAGCGGCGCTGGTATTCCACCAGCACGCGCAGAAAGTGGTACAGCGAGTTGTCGAGCTGGGCCTGTTTGGCCAGGTCCAGCAGGCGGGCGTTGCTGAGCAGGGAATAGTGGCTGATGATGTGTTCGGCCAGCTTCACCAGCAGCAGGCCGGTGGCCTCGGCGTCCGCTCCGGCGCGGTGGGCGTTGGCCAGGTTGATCTCAAAATGGTTGGTGAGAGTGCCCAAACGGTGGTCCGAAGTGAAGGGCAGATAGCTGCGGGCGATCTCCACGGTGTCCCAGGTGGGGCGCTGGATCAGCTCCCCGCCGCTTAAAGCGGAATGGTGGTTCACAAAGCCGATGTCAAAGCTGGCGTTGTGGGCCACGAGGATGTCGTCGCCAATGAAGGCGAAGAACTGCTTCAGGGCGGCGCCCGCGTCCGGAGCGTCTTTCAGCTCCTGGGGATCGATGTGGGTGAGATACTGGATGAATTTCGGCACCTCCCCGCGCGGACGCACCAGGGTGGAAAAGCGTTCCGTTACCTCACCGCCCCTGAAGCGGACGGCGGCCAGCTCGATCAGTTCGTCTTTTTTGGGGTCCAGGCCCGTGGTCTCGGTGTCGAAGGCCACAAAGTTCAGTTTTTCGCTCAGCGGCGGGATGCTATTGGGTTCCAAATGTCCTCCGGATCAGTTATCTTCCCTGTCCAAATTGTAGCGTTTGAGTTTCTGGATCAGTCCCTGGCGAGAGATGCCCAGTTCCTTCGCGGCCTGGGTCTGGTTCCAGTCCGTGGTTTCCATGGCCTGCAGGATCATGTCGCGCTCCAGCTCTTCCATGGCGTCTTTGAGGGATTTGCGGCTGGAGAGCAGGCTGATCGTTTTTTGGTTCTCCATGTAGCGGCGCACCTCGTCCGAGAAATCCAGGGCCCGGATGAAAGCCCCGTCCCCGGCCAGGGTCACGGCCCGCTCGATCTCGTTTTCCAGCTGGCGCACGTTGCCCGGCCATTCATACTGCTCCAGCACCTTCATGGCGTCGTCGGTGAAGCCCTGCACGTCTTTGCCCACGCGGGTGTTGTATTTGTCCAGGAAATGGATGGCCAGCAGCGGGATGTCGCCGGTGCGGAGCTTGAGCGGGGGCACCTCGATGCGGATCACGTTCAGGCGGTAATAGAGGTCCAGCCTGAAATCGCCGGTGCGCACCTTTTCCTCCAGGGAAACGTTGGTGGCGCAAACCACGCGGACGTTCACCTTTTCGGTTTTGGTGGCGCCCACGCGCTTGATCTCGCCTTCCTGAAGGAAGCGGAGCAGCTTGGCCTGGGTGCTCTGGCTGATGTCGGCGATCTCGTCCAGAAAAAAGGTGCCGCCGTCGGCGATCTCGAAGAGGCCTTTCTTGTCGTAGGCGGCGCCGGTGAAGGAGCCTTTCACGTGGCCGAAGAGTTCGCTTTCCAGCAGGGTTTCCGGCAAAGCGCCGCAATATTGGGCCACGAAGGCCTTGTTGCGCCGGTTGCTGCTGTAGTGCAGCGCCCGGGCGATCAGCTCCTTGCCGGTGCCGCTGGGACCTTCCAGCAGCACGGTGGTGGGGGTGTCCTTCACCTTTTCGATGATCTCGAAGATCTTCAGCATTTCCGGGCTTTTGCCGATGATATTGGCGTAGAGGTTGCCGGAGTTGAGCTGTTCGCGGATGGTGGCGTGGGTCTTTTCCAGGCTGGCGGAGCGGATGTTTTCGATGATCACGATCGCCTGGTTGCACAGCGCGCTCAGCAGGTTGATTACGCGCTCGGAAAAGTAGTGCGAGCCGCTCTGGCTGAAGAGCAGCACCACGCCCAGCACGTCTTTGCGGATGGCCAGCGGGATCACCACCAGATGGTTGTAAGGCGGGGCGAAATGCGGCTGCTTGTGGTTTTCGATCTCGTTGGAACGGTACACGCGGGCGCAGGCGTTCATGAACACGTCGTAAAACTTGTTGTCGGTGGCGAAATTTTTGAAGATCTTGTAATCCCAGGAATCCGGCACCGTCTCGCTGCCGTGGAGGCAGAAAATACCGCCGTCGGCTTCGGAGATCTCCGCCAGGCTGTCCAGGGTGTGTTCGATCAGCACATCCGCGTCCGTGAGCGTGTTCAGCTTCTGGGTGATCTCGTAGAACTGGTTGAGCAGGTTTTCCTCGAACTGCACGTCCTGCATCTGGGCGGAGAATTCCCGCGAGATCTTCTGCGTGAGGATGTCGTTTTGTTCCAGCAGCTTGATGGAGCCGTACTGCTGGATGATCTTTTTGTTCGCCTTGAGGATCTCCAGCGCTTTTTCCCAGTCCTGAAGGTCGTAGAGCACCCCGGCGAGTTCGTAATTGGCCAGCGAAAGCTCGTAGATATTGGCCGTTTCCACAAAGATCTCGATGGCCGCGTGCAGCTGTTCCTTGGCGGAATCCAGGTTCTTGCGTTCCAGCAGGGCGCGCAGGTAGTGGGTTTTGCCGATCTCGAAGCGCTGGTTTTGCTCCGTGGCCATTTTGTGGGCCTGGTTCAGATAGTAGTCCGCGCTTTCGTAGTTGCGCGTGAGGATGAAGTAGTAGGCCTGTTTCTGGAAGCCCTCGATGATCTTGTCGCGGGCGTTGATGGATTTGAAGAAGTCCAGGCTTTCCACCAGGTAGGAATAGGCTTCCTTGAAGCGGTGGAGCTTGGTGAGCACGCTGCCGAGGTTTCCGTGCAGCTCGGCCTTGATGTATTCGTCGCTCACCTGGGGCAGCAGTTCCAGGCCCTTGAAGCAAAGGTCGAAGGCCAGGTTCAGCTCGTTCTGCTTTTCGTAAACCTCGCCCAGGTTGCTGAAGGAACGCAGCAGTCCCTCGGTGAAGTTGTTCTCCTCGCTTTTTTTGATGGCCTGTTCATAGAGGGCGATGGACTGGTTCCAGTCGCCTTTTTTGAACCAGAGGGCGCCGAGGTTGTTCAGCGAGGCCACGGTGTTGCGGTAAAAGCCGAAGTCGATGGCGGTCTGCAGCGATTTGGTGAGGGCGTCTTCGGCTTTGTCGTATTCGTTGTGGTCCATCAGCGTCACGCCGATGTTGTTGTAGATATTGGTGATGTTGTAGGGCTCGTTGAGCATCTTTTGCAGTTTCAGCGCCTGTTCCAGATACTGCAGGGCCTTGTTGGCGTCGCCGGTGTCATCCATCAGGCTGCCCAGGTTGTTGTAGCAGACGCTGATCCCGTTCAGGTTGAAGTGTTCCTGCTCCAGCTTGAGACTGCGCAGGAAAAACTGCTCGCTGCGTTCCCAATCGCCCTGGAACATATAGAGCACGGCCAGGTTGTTGTAGATGGCGGCCAGCCCTCCATGGTCGTTGGCGAGGTTGTAAAAGGTCTCGGCATCCTTGAATGCTTCTTCGCTCTGGTCCCATTCGTTCACGTAATAGTGGATCTTGCCCTTGATCTTTTTAGCCTCGCCCTGCACTGTCCAGCGCCGGTTTTTGTCCTCGATGGCGCTCACCTGGCGCACCACGGATTCCAGCTCCGCGAGGGCCGGCTCGAACTCCTCCGTTTCGGCCAGAATGTCCGCCCTCAGCAGCTGGATCTTCACTTTCCAATAGGGATCGATGGATTCCGGAGTGTATTTTTTGATGATCTCGAGGGCGAAGGCGGTGCTGTTCACGGCGAAGAGGTTGGAGGCCAGCAGATGCACTATCTCTTCGGCCGGAAGCGAGTTTTCCGTGCAGATGTGCAGCGCTTCCCGCAGATGCTCGGCGGCCTGGTCCATCTGGTTGAGCCCGGTTTGGGCGGCGGCGCTGCTTTGCTGGATGCTGAGCAGTTTCTCGGCCTTTTTGGTGTGTTTCAGTTGATAGCGGTAAAGCTCCAGCAGGTTTTCGTTGTCGCAGAGCAGCATCAGTTCTTCGATCAGTCCCTCGAACAGCGCGGCGTCGTATTTGCGGTTTTGCATCATCAGCCGGATCAGGGTTTGGCGGTGCTCCGCGTCCTTGGCCAGCAGGGGGGTGATCTTTTCGTAAAACGAACCGGTGAGGGCTTCCGGATTCTGCCGCAGCCAAACCGCCAGGCTGTCCTTTTTCTGTACCACCGCGCCTTCGTCCGGGCTGCTCACCAGTCCGGCCGCGGTCAGCGCTTCCAGGTCCTTTTTATAGGCTTTGCCCAGGCCCAGCGCCTTGATCCTTTGCTCCGTGCCGCTTTCGGCCAGGATGAACATCGCCAGCAGCAGCTCCCGCTGACCGCCGCTGAGGCCCGAAACTTTCTCCAGATAGATCTGCAGGGGGTCGTAACTGCGGTCCAGAAAAGGACTGAGGTCAAATCTGGCCTTGGGTTTGCGGGGCATTTCGGAGAGGATCTTCTCCACCACCAGCAGGTTGCCGTCGGAGATCTTGTGCAGGATCTCGCTTTCCTTCACATAGCCGAGCTCGGCTTCCGGAAAGGTGAGGTGCAGCAGTTTCTGCAGCTCGTCCACGTTCAGCGGCGGGATCAGCTCCTGTTCCGAAAAGCTGAAGAGGCGGTTCTGGGCCAGCACCACGATCTGGATGCCGCTGTCGGAGGCGTATTGCACCAGATACTGCAGATAATCGCGGGTGTAGGGGTCGAGGGCGTCGCCGTCGTCGATCACCAGGGCGGCCGGCTTCAGCAGCTTTTTCTGGTTCAGCCGTTCGGTGAGGAAGTAGAAAAAGTCATACTTGCGCCCGGTGCGGTAGTGGGCCAGGTTTTCGCGCAGCAGCGCGTCCAGCTCGCCGCTGTCCACCCCGCAAAGCAGCTTCAGCACCCGGCTGAACTGGTTGAACACCAGCGGCTGCGGAGAATAGTAGCCCGCCCGGGCGTAGCTGGCGCTCAAAGCCTCCAGCAAAGGCTTCACCAGATATGATTTGCCGGAGCCGGACCTGCCGTTGATCTCCACCAGATGGCTCACGCTGTCGTCCCTCAGAAGGTTCAGTAACCTGGTCAGCGGAAAACGCTGGGTTAGGAATTCGTGCAACTGAAAATTCGATCTGTCGCTCATTCTCTGCTCGGTCCTTTGCCAAAGTGTTGACACGGAACTGTAAATTCCATTGACACCATACTGTCAAGAAGAAATATCGCCCTTCGACCATGCTGGGCTAAGCGGGTATGAAGTGATTCTGAAGACCCGGACCGGATGTCATTCCGGGGAAGGACGGCTTCTATAAAGTGACACCTGAAATGTCAAATCGTGACAGCCGTTTTGACAAAACAGTGGAAATGCCCTTAGTTTGTGACACCCTTTTGTCAAATCATCGTAGTACAGAGCCAGTCAGAAGTGACAACATTTTGTCAAATCATGACAGCTTATCGTCAGGTTGTGACACCTAAGTGTCAAGCGCTATAAGGGGTGAGTTAGTTTTTTTTCCTTATGCCAACATCATACCAGAGCTCAAGGGTTCTTCTTGCGACTTCATTGATAACTTGGCTAGAGTCTAGCAATGGACCTATTATACTCTCAGCTTGAGTTTTCGTTACAAGACCGTTTAAATCATGTAACTGGGATATCTCGTTGTTATCTGAAGGCAAAGATGACTCTCTAAGAAGTCTATCTATTGCATATTGAATCGTTGAGTCATGCCAGATAAGGTCTAATACTTCTTTCCATACTAATAGCCTACGGTTTTTGAATACCTCTTCTCCAATTCTTGCGATGATTTTATTGTCTCTATATGTTTGAACAATCGCTCTAATGAGATGTGGTTCCATAACAATCTCTTTGTTTTCGATTGCCAGCATTAACTCCTTAAATCCCATTTTCGCTAATACTATTCCAACCATGTTTCTAGCCTCATTAAGGACAAGAATTTCACTATCCTTAATAAACGCATTTAAGATGTCCTTGTCAATCTTGGGGCAATTTCTTAGATATATCTCCAAATAGGTAAGCAATCCTACTTCTCGATTAAACATCTGAGTTTGGGGATCCAGTAGGTCGTCATAATCAGTCACATTATCGCCAAGATGAAACCCAGCAAATAATCTTGGAGAGATGAATGATAGAACATCATCAATTCTTCCATTACGCTCAAGATGATAAAGATATAGGCGTATATTGTACGAGTAAAACGTTTTCGTTTCATCGGAAAGCAGCTTTGCAAAATCTTCTAAAAACACTACCGATGCCTCAGATTCTTTCAAATATAAAGTCGCTAATGCGCAAGTATCAATGTCGTGATTCTCGACAATTGATGGAATCAACAAGAGCATGCTTTGGTACTTATACTTGCCCAACAACTTCCAAATGAAACTCCTCTTATTTAAAACTCCATTTTTATCAAAGTATGAAAAAATAGATGTTAGATGATCCTCACTAAGGTCTATTAGGTCAAGAAAACTCTCAATCTTACTGATGGTATCCTGATCTCTGTGCCTTCTGCCTTCTTCAAGAATTTGCTTATTATCAGCAGCACTACTTGAACTGGATGGAAGTTGTGCTTCACAGGACATTTGATTGTAATTATCAATGATTTTCAAAACATCATCATCATCAAATAAAACGTATCCTAGCTTGTAACTCTCGATAAGGATTTCTAAATGCTCTTCAAATCCAAGGCTTTTGTTGAGCATGTCTTTTAAATATGGAATATCGCTTTTGTTGTCCTCTCTTAAAACAATGAAGAAAGCGTTATAGAAAGTTTTCCATGAGTTAAGCCTAGCTGTAGCATCGAGTACATATTTACAAAACAGCACAATATCATCTGATGGAACAGTGTAATAAATGAACCTCATGGAAAAACAGAAGCCATTGGTAAACTCGTTAAAGTCTTTGAAATCGTTAAGTCTTGCACTATTGATTCTTTCTAGTGCTAATCGGTAGCGAACCTGTATCGGGATATAATTCCATGGGTTCGGAGTTATTTTAATGTTAAGCGGGACTGCGTAATTTTGTTCAGTTTCGTTCAGAACCTCTGAGCTTTGTGATTCCTCACCCATCATTAACAGTGCTCGCCTAATATTGATTTTCTTAGAGGGTCCCACTATTTCGGTGGCAATATCATGGAGCAACGTTTCATATGATGTTGGTGATTTCAGAATTCCATATGATGTAGTAGCTTCCCAAATATCAAACAGTCTGTTGCTCCTATACTTGGCTTCAACTATAGGAATTAGCGCACCAACAGCTCCATTACCAATGCTCACTGCGCACTTGGAGGCTAGTACTAGATCAGTTTGGCAGATATGCTGAATCACTTGAATAGCGTCTACTAAAGGATACCTTGATAATGACAGGATCATAAGCATCTCTCTTTCTTTGCCATCATCATATAGTGATATCAACTGATCAGAACTTAACTTGAATGATCCGAAATAATACGAAAGAATCTGATGTTGAAAAGAGCATACACCATCCACGATATTCATGATTTCAAAATTTGTTAGAAAGGACTGGAATTGCTCTCTTGACAGATCTGAACTGATCTTTATGCAAATCTGCCGAACTTCTGTTAGTTGAACAGAGGAAACCCCATTTAACAGCATATGTTTGGATATGCTTATGAAAGCATTAGCTATGTCATCAGTGGAAAAAGAGCTTGAGACATAACTAATTCTGGATTTGTTCCTTTGAAATCTGGTTGAGATGTAGAATTCGAGAAGTAACAATGCACTTTCTGGAAGTGACTTTTTTTCCCTGTAGTACTCAATAGTTTTTACGAATATAAACGGCGAATATAGAATTTCTGTATCTTTGTATATCTCTATGTACTTAAAGATCATCTCTTTAGATTCTTCATAATCCATCCCGTGATATCTGCAGATTTCAGACATCTGTCTAATGGATAACTGCATTATGCCATAAGAACATACAGACTTACCTAGGTTGAATTCTGAGTTAAGAGTATTGTTTCTCTGAGTAAGCAATACTGAAATGGAATAACAGTCTATCATTGTTGAGAGTTCAGCAAAAAACCGATTCAAATCAACTTGAGGAAGCTCATCAACTGCGTCAAATATGAGAAGAAAGCTGGCTTCGATTTGGTAGAAAGATCCATGAGATAGTTCTAATTTGCGGTTGATTAGATCACATACATTCCCGGAGTAAGACTTACATTCAATTAAAACTGGAATTGGTCGTTTTAGATCGTTCCTATGTAGATCGATGGCATGGTTTAATATGTACGCAGTCAATATAGATTTACCATAACCTCCTTTTGCGGTGATTACTTGTACGGAACCAGTTTTGAGATTGTTCAGTATCTCCCGATATGAAACAACTGCCGACTCGCTGACATTGAATTGATCGTACATAGGGTTTGTTATAATCAAATCATTATTAATGTCTTTGTATAATTCCATCTCAATAGTGCGTTTAAGAATGTCTGAGATTGCATTCGTAGCATGATCAAGGTATTTATCCTCATGATAATCAGGCCTCGGATTAACTTCAATGATCCTCTCATTAACGATGAAGTAGTTAGAGATGATGGCATCGAAGTCCATCTTTTCACCCTTTTTTATCCTTCTTTCTATATCATCTTGCTTGTATATCACAATGTTATCCAGGGTGTTTATGAAGTTCTGAACAACGCTGTACAATACGTTATCACTAACACCGATACTGTGAAGGTTCTTCCGAATATCAATGAAGAGCTTTTCATTCTTTAAGTGATCTTTCGTGCAATGAACTATCTCTTCTTTTCTTCTTTGTTCGTTATCAGAGCACCACTTGCGGTTGGCTCCTTTAATACTAAAGAGATGATAGTCCTTTACATCTAAATCATGATACTTGGCGGCTAATGCAACTTTGCAGAGTTCCTTGGCAATTATTGAGTAATCAACCAAAGCTTTCATCTTCTTTGATTGTATGCATATGTATTGGTTATCTGTACCAGAGATTCTGCGACGGAAGTCAAAACCATTATCATGCGTTTCTGGGAAAGAAGTATCAGGAATACTATCAGGGAAAAAGCTATCGGAACATGCTATAATAAAGCTATTGAACTCATCATCATGCATGCCTTCCAGTGGAAGCCGATGTCCTTGATAAAATGGGTGTTTGCTCATCGTTACTCCAAGATTATGATAGAATATTTACGTGTCTGCTTATCATCATTTGGAATCCCTATTATAGAATTTTTTCATGATGTCCCCAATCATTAGTAAACACTCATTCAGATCAGTATACTCTACAATAGGGCAAGCAATGTATTTAAAGTCGTTTACTATCTCATGAGTGATTTCTTCTATCCTGTTTTTATGCTTAACATAGGAGCTCTCTTGAAGATTAGACTCAGAGATGTCTCCAAAATGCTCATTGCCTTCATCATCAATAAAGTGAAAAATGTTCCGAGTAACTTTCTTCAAGAGAACTCTTCTTTCAAGAGGAACCAAGCTGTTCATGCATATACATAAATACTGGTTCTGTTTAGCCCATGAAAGAAGCTCTCTTGTGAAATGCATTCCCTCGAATAATACACTTTCTCCTCTACTTAAATAGATCGGGATAATTCTCTTTACTAATGTCGAAACTTCTGACATTTGGATTTTTAACTCGCTTGGTTCCATCAAGTAGGTAGATGTAGAGTAACAACTATCTTTAGGATTCTGTGCTAGCAGTATATTCCTTATAGTGTCTGTGGTTATAACTGCGGAAATGCAATACTCAACAGCTAATTTTTTTGCAATTAGAGATTTTCCTTGAAATGAACCGCCACCGAGAAAGATAATTTTGGTATTCCGAATTTCAGTTTTCATTATTAACCTCCTTTTGGATTCTTTTGAATACAGAAATTGAGAGATCTTCAGACTTGTCCCACAATTCGTCGAAGTATTTGGCGAAACTGTCACTGATCTGTTTTGACTTCGCAGGAATGTAGAAAAAGACACTATCATAACTTTTTGTGTCGGATTGATAAAATCCCACGAAAGTACCAGTATCTGTAATTGTTAAGCGCCAGACAGGGTTAGAATTGTAAATCCGAACTTGAAAGCTTTCAAACTTTTCTTTGAGTTTACATAAACTACGAATGTATCTTAACATCTGGTCTTTAAAGTTGTCATCTTCACCCTCCAACTCACTTGCTCGTATTCTTGTATATGATGAACTTGGGTCGATAACTATGAAACGCACCCTTATTCTAGGCCTATCTCTGATAAGTTTAAGAAAAGGAGAATCTTCGATATTCCCAGTGTCAGTGTATCCCTTTAAATATTCTTTCCCCATAAATGCCAAGACAGAGACGCTCTTTGATTTACTGACTGCGTTTAGCAATTTGTTTTCGACGGATTTGTAGCGGGGGAAACAGCATATACCCTGTTTCAGCAATTTGATACGTTCAACAAATGCAATGAACTGATTTCTGTACACCCACATTATTACCAAGAGAAAAATGCCTCCAAGTATCGAACCAATAATGTTCATACCAAGATTAGATCCAGGATTTCCCTGATTCATCGCGGAAACTACCTGCAAAATAGTAGAAGTAAAAAACATAATTATCTCCTTTTGGGTTCATTAATTTATGAAATGCTTAATAGTATCCCAATTTACACGATCAGTATTCTGCTCTCTCAAATACCCGCAAATCATGTTTATCGAGTTGGATTGATCGCGTTGGACTATTAATTTGAATGTTTCCGGGCTTAGTTTAGAGAATACAGCCTGCACATTTGGATTAATTCGTTTCATTTCATTGATTAGAAAGAGCTTTACTTGAGCTTGATCAGCAGTCAATGGAGTACCGATATGAACAAAATCAACACCAGCTAGTGTAGCGATCTTCGAGAATGCTCTGACAGAGATTCTTTTTTCTATAATTGAAAAGCCTACTCTATGTCCCCATATTCCTAGAGATGAGAAAGATGTCTTTAGTTTATTGATAGCTTGGAATCCAACAAGACAGATATTTACTAATACTGCCTTGATACCTATTTCGCCTAACTGATTTATGAATCCATCATCATCTATATGGGATGTGATATTGGGTATGTAATAACAGAACGTTGGAACATGCTGGCAAATCAACTTCGATTCTTCTAGAATTTGATTTCTGCTAACTAAATGGGTCTCATCTTCTTTAACTATAGTAAAACCACATCCAAATGCATGTTTTACAAATTCCACTCGATCTTCAATTGACATATGGTATGGCTTAATTATTGTACCAAAAATCGGCCTTTCTGGTTCGTTCAAAATGAAATGATTTGAATCAACAAGATCTTTGTATTGTGACCTCGAAAAGTCAATATCTTCAAGAGTAAGATCCGCAAAGTCATCCAAATTGTATATATAGTTAGTTAGAATCATATTGAAGATGGTCTCCGGACAAAATATGTCATCACTAACTTGAAGAATAAACTGATTATCAGCAACCGTGTAGCTATGCCAGTTATTGCCTTTCACTTTCGGCACTACTACATCACAATGGTCAGTATATTCGGTAAAAGTTATTCCCGATTCCAACTCACTTAGTAGAGTATTGGGTTCTATTTCACCTACGTAACTGAATACTAACTTAATGTGTCCCATAATATCCTTTTTGCTTTTGATATTTGATTATTGCTTAACCCATTAATGCAGCTTATCTCTAATGGCCTAATCTCCCTCGCCAAGTCGATGATTGATTCCAGATTAGTAACTAAATGATCCGCTGCGAAACCTATAGGATGACCTAATGTGCTTGATGCTTTGCGAAGCGTGCTAAGGCTAAATTCTGGGTTGCTCCAATGGGGAAACAATGCCATACTAATAGCACAGCCCCAGAATACTGCAAATCCATGAGGAATATCGTACATCGTTTCTAATGCTTTTGCAAGTGAATGATCTATCCCGCAACCTATCTGGTGATTATCACTGAATCTCATTATCAAACACTTAAATATCAAGCAAGCAGCAAGGAGTCGCAGTTTATCCATATTGTTGCTCCAGTTGTTACCTACCAACTGATTGTATGAATCGCTAATGAAGCTAATAATTCTTGATACAATGGGTTCATTGTAAGAGACACAATAGTCCATGTATGATGAATAAAGCCCGATGAATTCACCTATCCCCAGGGAGTTTATATGTTTTGGAGTTTCTAGTATCAACGGTAAATCAATGATAACCCTATCCGGATAAGCAGCACTCCATGATCTTGTGTTTTGAGCTGTTACTCTATTTGTGCAAAACGAATCATTCGATAGAATGCAAGGTATTATAACAAGCTTCTTTTTGGATAGGAAGCTCAGTTGTTTTGCTACATCAATGACACTCACATTCCCAATTCCAACAACTTCATCGTAGCCTCTCACTGTGATTTCATCAAGCATCAAGGATGTATAGTTAGCTGAAGTTACGAAAAGTGAACTTTTATACCCTACTATGTCTGATTCAGAATGTAATACTGGTCGAATAATTATCTCGGTGATTCCACACTCATCGTTCACAACAGAACAGCCATGATATACAAGATCATCGATTACCTTAAAAATCCGATCGATTCGTAACTTTGTTAAGCTTGAATGTATCTTCATCTACTCTCCATTGTTTATCAATAAACACGAGCTTGACTATATCACAGTTCTTAACATCATAATCCCTGTATCTAGCGATCTGACCATCGTTAAGCTGAGAAACGATAAGCCTTATCAACGTTCTATGGGAGACAGCAATTATTGCATCCCCTGGCTTGTATGTTATTGAAATCTTATACAGAAATCTCTGTATCCGTTTCAACGCTTCTTTGGGATCTTCTCCCTTCTCTGGGAGATTTCTTATGGGATCGTCGTTCCATCTTTGGTAAAGATCAGAATGCATTACCTCACTTCTACTTTTATTCTCCCAAACGCCATAATCCAATTCCATCAAATCAGGTTCTTCATGAATGTCTTCCATAACAGAACCAACAACAACTTGAGTAGTTTTTACTGCTCTTCCAGTCGGACTCGTGTATACTGCTGTAATGCATCTGCCAGCGAAAACATCATACAATTTGGTCGCTTGTGTTATCCCCGCAACACTTAAGTCTGAGTCTGTTCTGCCTACAATAACTTCGCTCCCAGCTTCTGTTTCAGCATGTCTTACCAGATAAACTACAATTCTATCATTTTCTTTGCCATAACATGTAATCTCTCTCGGGTTTTCAGCTTCGTTCTTGTAGGGACCTAATTTTCTCCAAGGGAGTTTATTACTAAGAGAATCATATTGTTTTGTAACCCTGCCAGCATAGTGAATGAGTTCCTTACAGTCCTTTGTTTTCAAGTACACAGCCTTTACAATCTCTTTAGCTCCTATTTTGTTAAGATATTCTTGGTAACACGCCATAGTATTGCCAGTGTTAGCATCTCCAGCCACAAGAAGTACTTTTGTGAGATAGTGTGAAGGTATTCTTGGTCTAAAGAGAATACTATCAGATCTTTTTTGATTTTCAGGTTGCTTAGTATAAATTCTATCGATAACCAATACCGGACTTTTACCGACACAACTTGATATCATCGATCCATAGATTGCTCCACCTCTTCCGATTCCAAACACTAAAGAAGGGATGTATCTTTCATCAACTAATTCCTGTGCTGTTTTCTTGGCAGCACGTGCCATGTGCTTCCATGTAATGCGTTCGTGGAATGATTTTTTGATCTTTCTAATTCCGAAGTAACTAGCTGGTACAATTGTAAACAAGCCAGTTACAATTGAAAACAAAGCTATGGTATCCATAAGAACTCCTTGTCTTTATTAGTAGGTTTTTTATTAAGCTTCTCAAGCCATGAAAGAATCTCAATGAATAGTTTGAAACTGCCTTGAATATCGTACATTCCTTTCCCCTCATATTGTCACTAATGACCAACCTAAGTCTCTCAGGCTTTTGTGAGTTGTGCATGGAACTCTATCTTTATGAAAAGCAGCACACAAGAAATGAGTAGGTCTGCTCATTGCAACATATGCTATCTTCAAAGCGCATTTTTTATTCTTTCCATCTTTATCGTTATACGTTTTATCACCAGTCATATAATCTAGGAGTTGCTTGCCATTAAAATCATTGCGAAAGCATTCCAAGAACAGGGTTGCCGTATGAGTCTGACCTTTTACAGAGTGAACCGTCCCAAGTTTAACTTCAACGCCTTGAGAGCTGAAGACATTTCTTTCGGAGGAAGTCACTTCTATATGCTCTATTGGATTATCAATAAACATATCAACCTTGTGTTCATCTATCTCAAAATGTGGTAACCATGATTGCTTCAGGTATTGAGATATCTGATCAAACACACATGTTGGATAAACATCACTTCTGTGAGTACATGTTTCGTTATCACAAGCATGTTTACAGATTTGTTTTACCCAGTTAGCCATATTAGCTTTGAAATCTGTATAAAACATCTCTTTACCCTTAAGATATTCAAGTAATGATTTTTTTGTGTATCTTCTACTATTGGTAGGATTGGTCTTGTCAGCTTCGCTCAACACTCTTAGGAATAAGCTTATTAGTGAGTTATAAATCTCTGTTGGACTCAATTGAGTATGTGATCCAGTGGGTTTTACCAGATAGTTCTTAAGTGAGTCGTATATTGGATTTCCCGACCTCACTGGCCTGTGGTAATCAGGATAATAAGACTGGATACTAGTCTTTTTTAATCCTTCGGATGTTACCTCATCATTATCGTGAGTCCAACCCACTGCGTAATACTCAGGGGTCTTACCAGTGATAGCCAACTCATCTTTCCATAATATTTCACGTTCCTTGATCAATTCACAATACTTTGTAAGCACATTTAATTGAGAGTTATTATCATACAATATCATTGCTGGCGAGAGAAGACTATCGGTCCCTCGATCAACACCTTCGAGGTTTGCTTCTGGCTTTATACACACATTGTGGATCACATTTGCAATCTGTTGCGATATTCTCTTCGAGTTTGAGATGATAATCTCATTTTCTGATGGAACCCAAGCGTCTTCATCAGTAACTTGACTGTCATATATGGCTTGATTGGGATCGCCTATCCTCTGCTTGACTACACTATCATTAAAAACTCTGTTTATAAGGTCAATTTGTGTGTGATCTGTGTCTTGAATTTCATCTATAAAAAGATAACAAAATCTACTGCTTAATGCTTCTACGACTTGTGGATACCTAGACATATAAAACTGGCTTAGATTGAAAGCATCTATAAAACGCAAAACACCTGTTTCAAGTGTTCTTTGAACTAGCTTCTCAATGAATTTATATGAATCTGTTTTGCTATCTTTTAGTTCAGTGTTCTTCTCGAAATTACGGAAAGTGAGTTTTATTGATCCATCCCATTTCCACATTGGGTGGAATCCCAGCATGGTTAGATACTTAGGAAAACATTGTTCTTTGTAATCAAGTTTCTTTTCTTGTGGTTTTAGTAAGTTGTATATGTAGCCATTGCTCCAGAACTTATTGTCTTCTGATTTGGCTCTTATAACCGATTTCCAAAATCGTGATTCATAAACATCATCATCGATCGTAACCTCTCTATTTCCATACAGGCTCACATATGCTGGAATAGCTAAAAACCTATCTACAAAGCTCTGTATAGTTCCAAAAAAGTTCGGATAGGTAAACAATGCCGAACTCGCTTTTCCCATTCTCCGCTTGATCTCATGAATGGCTACATTCGTATGAGTCAGAACACAGATTCCTTTGTTACCCTCAAAGGGCATATATTTTGAGAGTATATAAAGCTTGGCAAGTAAAGCTGTTGTTTTGCCACTACCAGGACATGCCACAACATCAGTAGAATCCATGTACGTGATAAAGCTAAGGGTTTCTTGGTCAAAGTTTTTACCCTCGGGAAGAAACAGCTTTTCAGCATCCATTATGTGAGGAAGAATGTCGATTTCTTTTAAAGGAGCCATCAGGTTATCCCCATATTATATTGCAGCAAATCGTATTGCATTTACCAAGTATTCAAGCTGAGGATCATTCTCGATGTCCTGTTTTAAGGTATTACCCTTTCCCAATAAGACGTTGGCTAGACACTGAGCAGTCAGGGCTTTTGAAAGATTCCCAAGAAAAGGCTTCATAATCTCGTATGCGTTTGAGCTGTCATCAGGTAGATCGACACCAACATCGGATATCTCTTTTACTTTTTTCATTGCTGATAGTAAGTCATCTTTCAAACAGCTCTGAGCAAGGTGATACTCAAGCGTCCAATCATTTTGAAACTCTTGGATATTGCATTGCTTCGGTGTGTATTTATTCGTATCTTTCCTTTGCTTAACCAAGTTAATGTAGTGATTGACATATTCGTTATTGAGATAGTCTTTCTTTGGATTATCGGTTGTCACTTGTTTTTTCGATTTTAGGAGTTCAATGAAACGACCCTTTTCTGTTTCAATAACAACTTCATCATTATCAAGCTTCATTTGATATACTTTCGGAGGATTTTCTTTCAGATGTTCAATACAAGGAACATCCCCATCGCTTACAACGGCTACCTTAACTGGCATAACTTTCCCATCCGTTCTTTCGAATATCTTAACATAACGCTTCCAAGCCGTGCTTCCTACATTTACGATTGATATACCGTATTTATCGAGGGGCAGACCGATTACTTCAGCTATCGCAGGGATAAGAAGGTTTTCTGCATCGCCTTCTACTATAATGACTCCATTTGCAAAGAACAAATTGGCTTTGGTGGCATCAAGAAATCTCTCCAAGAAATAGGCATCCTCTTCTTCAATCTCAGTATATTGCTTGTTAACACCACTATTACCAACAGGAAACACATCCTTGCCTTTGCATATTAGCAAGCTATCCAATGGAACCGATGATCCCAAAACTACGCTATGGGTTGTCAGGAAGACTTGTCTGGCATCATCAACATACTCAATGAAATGCTTGAGTGTGTTTATTTGGTAATGTGGATGCAGATGAGCTTCCAGTTCTTCTATAATTGCTAACTTGAGACCTGTGTGGTCGTCTCGCTTCAAGAGCATCAACTCTGCAGCAATATATAGGAGATTCATCAATCCCAAGCTCGGAGGATTGTTATCGATATTCAGGGTAAGACGTTGTATGATTGCCCATAACTCAGTCCCCGATAATGTTACGAATGGTTCGACATGCTTACCTACGGCGGTAAATGCATTAAGATTATTCTTGATTACATCGATTATATTCTTACCAGAAGCAGGAATATTGTTTGTTAACAGGGTCTTGACATTAGCCAGATCGTCAGCGATTTGTAGAGAAGCAGAATCACCTTTTTGGCGATAACCTTCTATCAAAGCATCAATCTCTGTGAGAGCATCTTTATACACTTTGTCTGAGAACTTGTTGTCACCAGAGAAATAATCTCTAATGCCTGTATCTGCTAAATCAACCAGCTTGCTGAGAGGATGATTATTCTCTTCCTCCTTCGTTTTACATTTGAACTCACTACGACTCTTGAGTAACTGAGCAAATCTGGATTTTCGGCCTGCAGACATTTCCATTTCAGCATCTCTCAGTGGCTTCAGATATGTAATTCTGAGCAGGTCCCTGGCTCCTGCATCTAGTTGGGTGCCTGCGTTATCCATTCCTGCCCTGACCTCCTGGATAATCCTGTTATCTTTTCTTTCAGCATTCAGCCATACTATCAGGACGTAATCGTTATGATCAAATCCAATCCATTCAAAGAAGTTGCCAGCTTCTTCGTTGGTAAAACCCCTAAACTCACATTCGATTTTCAGTGATTTTGCTCGATCCCCTTCGCTATAATGAAAATCCAGCTCATCAATTCTGATATAATCGTAACTCTGCGTTTGTAGCACATACCTTATAGCATCAACAATAGATGTCTTACCCGATTCATTCTCCCCTATAAGTACGTTAAGCCCTTTATTAAACTCGATAACAATGCCTGGCTTATCATCTGAGCCACCGTATTTACGAAAATTGGTTATTGATAGCTTGTGTAAATACATCTATCCTCCATATTGATTATTTTCACACATCCAACCCCGCCCCATATTCCTTCAGCCACTGCACCTGCTTCTGATAATCCGGGACGATCTTATCCACTTCATTCCAGAAGTCTTTGCTGTGCCTTTTATGCTTGAAATGCGCCAGTTCGTGCACGATCAGGTAGTTGATCACGCTCACCGGTGCCATCATGATCTTCCAATTGAAATTGACCTTGGGTCTCTTAACTGAACATGAAGCCCATCTATTCTTTAGATCGATGATAGAGATCGCCTCCACACTGATCCCCATCACCTGCGCAAAGCGTTTCACCCTGGGCTCGATAAACACCCTTCCACGATGCCGATAAAACTCCTTGAACATTCCCTTCAGCTTATCATCTGAGCCTTCCGGTGCATAGAAGTGCCTGCCCTTGAACTGTATGCCATCGACCTCATCGCTATACTGCAGATAGTAGTTCCTGCCCAGATAGAGGAAGGATTGCCCATTCACCAGTTCCCGTTTGATCGCCTTCTCATTCAGGAGCGCACGTTTTGCCTGATACTTATGTATCTTATATTCGTTCTTGCTCAGCAGGTTTTGCACCTCACTATCGCTTGTTCCGAGCGGTACAATCACCGTAATAGAGCTATCCCTCTCGATGTAGATCGATGCCGTCTTGCGCTTGCTATGCCTCACCACAATCTTATAATCGAGGCTCATGAACCCTTAACCTCTGCTTCCCGCTTATGAGCCAGATTGATCAGCTCTGCCGTGAGCTTTGCTGCCACTTCCTGCAAGGGTTCAATGCCACAATACTCAAGCTCGTCTCGGATATCACCTTCCAAGCGTCTGCGTTCATTGGGCTTCTGCCAAAAGTTGGGTATCGAGAGTGATTCTTTGATCCTGCTATAAATGAATTCTGACAGCTTGGCAGTATCAATTGCTTCCTTGCTGTCCACTGCTATCTCTGCTTCCATCAGCATCAGGTCCAAAAATGGCATCACAGGACTATCCACAATGCCCGCTTCATCAGCTCTGCCTTTGCCAATATCCTCTCTCAGCTTGGTGAGTTCCTCGATGATCCTATCCCAGTGTTCCTTATAAGAATCCAGAATCTTTTGCAGCCGCTCATGGAATCCCGTATAGAGTGCAGGATCTTTCTCCATATT
>Ga0265295_1001578_pt1 | contig 39630 bp, 34 predicted proteins | sample Munlansysbiofilm_FD_192503 | JGI IMG/M metagenome (GOLD analysis project Ga0265295, IMG submission 192503) | Leachate microbial communities from a municipal landfill in Southern Ontario, Canada - Methane capture system biofilm | ecosystem: Engineered > Solid waste > Landfill > Unclassified ... | reverse complement strand
CATCAGGATATGCGCCTGTTGTTTGCTGGGGGTGATGTGCAGTAATTGACCTTTCATACTAAATAGTATTATACGGTACATAACCGCTTTGGAGACGGGTTAAACCGGTTTTACGGGAAGCCGTATTGCCGGCATCGGGCCTATTTTGTCGCTTCCGCAGGGGCGGTCACACCGGAAACCGTCAGACACGACATGGACCAACAAACCGCCTCCGGCAAAGATTCCCCCCCTTGACCCGACACCTGACCATTAAGCTTCAGGTGGGGGAATGCAGCGGGACTTGTTCAATATTAATTAATAGGACTTGGGCAAACCCAGGACCTTTTCGGCAATAAAACACATAATCAGCTGTGGACTGACTGGCGCAATGCGGGGAATGAAGCTTTCACGCAAATAACGCTCTACATGGTATTCCTTGGCATAGCCCATGCCGCCCAGGGTTTGTATGGCGGTTTGGCAGGCATTAAAAGCCGCTTCTGCCGCCAGATATTTAGCCGTATTGGCAAATTCGCCACAAGGCTTGTTATTGTCGTACAGGCTGGCTGCCTTACTAACCATTAAATCAGCGGCTTCCAGCTGCATCCAGGCCTGCGCCAGCGGATGCTGGATTCCCTGATTGCTGCCAATGGCCCGACCAAACACCACCCGTTCTTTGGCATACTGGGTGGCCTTCTGCAAGGCAACCTGCCCTAATCCCACTGCTTCGGATGCAATCAGAATTCGTTCCGGATTCAGGCCGTGCAATATATACTCAAAACCCCGCCCTTCTTCGCCCACCCGGTCTTCTTCGGGAATTTCCAGCCCGTCAAAAAACAGCATGTTTGAATCTACCGCCTTGCGTCCCATTTTTTCAATTTCCCGCACTTCAACATAATCACGGTTCAGATCGGTATAAAACAGGGACAGGCCCTGGGTAGGCTTGCTGACTTCTTCAAGCGGTGTGGTACGTGCCAGCAACAGCATTTTGTCTGCTACCTGCGCGGTTGAAATCCAGATTTTACGGCCATGAACAATATATTTATTGCCCTGTTTAACGGCTCTGGTTTTAAGCTTGGTGGTGTCCAGCCCGGCATCCGGTTCGGTAACGGCAAAGCAGGCTTTTTGCTTGCCCTGGATAAGGGGTGGCAAGGCACGCTGCTTTAAATCTTCTGAACCAAACACCACCACTGGGTTCAGGCCAAAAATATTCATATGCACCGCCGATGCACCGGTAAACCCGGCACCCGAGCGGGAAATGGTTTTCATCAATAAAGCCGCTTCGGTCATGCCCAAGCCAGCGCCACCGTATTCTTCAGGCATGGCAATGCCCAGCCAGCCCGCTTCGGCCAGTGTCTTGTAAAACGCTTCGGGGTATTCACCATCAGCATCCCTGGCATGCCAGTAATCATCATCAAAATCGTCACACAAGGTTTGTACTGCTTCCACCAGCATCTGCTGGTCATTGTTCAACTCAAAATTCATGGTTTGCTTCTTCCCGTATTATTTGTCAAAGAATCAATCATTGACTGATCCAGATCCGTTTCTTGTAAGATCTCTTCAGTATGCTCACCAAGATTGGGAGCATGACGATATATTTTTAAAGGGGTTGCCGAATATTTGCCCAACGTGCCCGGGGTACGAATCCGTCCCTCGGTGGGATGATCCATTTCCACGACCTGGTTAACCGCTTTGATATGCGGGTCTTCCATCAAGTCTTCCACACTGTATAAAGGGGCCGCCGGAATATCCGCCCGGGCAAAACAATCCAACCAATATTCGCTGTTTTTTTCAGCCAGTATCTGCGCCACAAAACTGTAGACCTCGGCAATATTGTCGGCACGCACCGAATGACTGGAAAAGATGGAGCCCTCTACCAAATCCTCCCGGCCAATCAGAAGCAGGAAGTTTTTCCAGTGTTTATCGTTATAAATCAATACACTAATATGGCCATTGGCAGTTTTATAAGGTTTGCGATGCGTGGCCAGCAAACGGGCATAACCCATCTCCCCTTTCTCGGGCACGAATGTTTTTCCGCCTAGGTGATCTCCCAGCACAAACTGGCTCATCCCCTCAAACATGGGAATTTCGATAGACTGGCCTTTACCCGAAGCCCGACTTTGAATGACACCGGCCAGGCAGGCAATGGCGGCCTGCAAGCCGATGGTCCGGTCCGCCAGCGTCAAGGGCGCATAACGGGGCTCATCACCCGAATTTTTTTCATATAAAACAGGAATACCCGTCATGCCCTGAATCAAATCATCATAGGCAGGTTTTCCACCATAGGGACCATCCATCCCAAAACCATAGGCACCGGCATAAACAATGGCGGGATTGACTGCAAAGACGTCTTCATAAGACAGCCCAAGCCGGGCCATCGCCTGCGGGCGCACATTGTACAGAAACACATCGGCGGTTTTGGCCAGGGCCAGGCAGGCCTGTCTGCCCTGCTCGGTTTTCAGGTCCAGCACAATGGAACGCTTGTTACGGTTCAGGTGTAAATACAGCGCCCCCATATCGTCATTAACCATTGGGCCAACCTTACGCATGTTGTCACCGCACGGTGGTTCCACCTTGATCACATCTGCCCCCAGATCAGCCAGCATCTGGGTAGCAAACGGCCCCATCACCACCGAGCTTAAATCAATAACCCTGATCCCACTTAATGGACCCGGGTTTGGTTCATCATGATTAACCATATTAATTTTTCTCTATGCCAGCGGCCTTAATTAAATCTCCCCACAACACATATTGCTGCTTCACAAAATCGGCAAATTCCTGCTGTGTACCACTAAATGCATCAAAGCCAAGATTGGCCAATTTTTGCCTGACCTCTTCATTTTCAACAATTTCATTAATGGTTTTATTTAGGGTACTGACGACCTCATCCGGTAAGCCGGCCGGCCCAAGAAAGCCATTCCAGGAATTAATATCAAAATTATTAATACCTGCGGCTTCCATGGAAGGCAATTCCGGCAACAATACACTGGGTTTGGCGGTAGATACAGCCAGTGCCTTGACTTTATTGGATTTAACAAAAGGAATGCCTGAAGCCAGATCAGTAAACATAAAATCAACCTGCCCGCCAATCAAGTCGGTGATTGCCTGGGGTGTGCCCTTATAAGGCACATGCAAAACATCAATTTCTGCTGTATTGCCCAAGGTTGCCCCGGCCACAATCCCGGTACTGTTTCCAGAGGCATAACTTAATTTGCCAGGATTGGCCTTGGCATAATCAACCAGGTCGGTGACGGATTTAAAAGGTTTGCTGGCATTGGTAATCAGGATAAACGGTAAATTGCCACCGCGAGCAACAGGCGTAAAGTCTTTTACAACGTCATAAGATACATTCTTCATTAGCCAAGGTGCGGCAGATAAAGGAGTATTGGTTGAAATCAGCAGCGTGTAGCCATCGGGTCTGGACTTGGCAACCTGCTGTGCTGCAATGGTTGCATTAGCACCGGGTTTATTTTCAACAATTACCGGCTGCCCCAAACGGGATGACATTTCAGAAGCAAAAATACGTCCGACGGCATCTGTGCCGGAACCAGCCGGGAATGGCACGACCAGTGTAATCGCCTGTTCCGGATATGCAGCCAATACGCTGCTGCTTAAAAGACTCATAACCAGAACGGTCATTTTTTTCTTCATACCTGTTATAAACATTTTGTCTCCTTTGACTTTTAATTTGGTTTTATCCAGCCATTACCTAACGAATGACTCTTTCCGGTTTTTCTTCGTAGGGGGGTGAATAAATAATAAGCACTCTGGCAGGCTCTTCGCTGGTGACGGTAAAAATGTGTTTTTTATAAGGAGGAAAATAACAGCAATCGCCTGGCTCCAGTTTCCCTTTTTCTCCATCCATTTCCACATCGGCACTGCCAGAAAGTAAATAACATACCTGCTCAAGATCAGGATGGGCATGCGGTAATGCACCCTGGTTTTTTTCTATCGTCCCGATCAGGACTTCCATATGCTTTGCGCCAACTGTTTCCTGACTGATTAGTCTTTTGTTGACGGTACCCGTATGGTTGGCCGGGCTATACCCTTCAATTTCGTTTTCTTTAACAATCCATTTATGCATAAATACCCTCTATTATTAAATTCTTGCATGTGAATTAATTTTCACACACATAAATTATTTTGTATTTAAGGGTAATTACTAAAATTGGTATCAAGTGACAAATGTAAATTCATCCACTTAACAAGGCATGGCATGAATCTTCATCAAAAACATTTAAAAACCGGTAAAAATAATGTCTCTGTAATAAAAAAACCTCCTGCCGCTACTTGAGCGAAGGAGGAAAGTTATTTTTTACCGCTTTTTTGACAGTTTTTTAACGCTATTAATGATCTAAAAGCACGCACTCACAAGGATCAATGCGCAGGTAGACCTTGCTGCCGATGTCCAGTTTGGGCAAGAACTGGTTGTTTAGGCTGTCTACGGTTAGCACTGTGTTTTCTGCCATCACCTTGCACCGCACCACACTGCCCAGCAAGTGCTTCTCGGTAATAATAGAAGCAATCGGCTGGGAAACCTTCTTGCCAAAAGACAGGGAAGGATGATCCAGGATAATCGCTTCGGCCCTGACAGCCACACCATTAAGTGTTTGCAAACCAAGCCAGCGCTGCGTATTGCCTGCATCCAGAAAATTGTAGGTGCCCATGAACTGCGCCACCATATTGCTATTGGGCCGTGCATACAATTGCTCTGGCGAACCCGATTGCTCGATACGACCCTGATTCATTAAAAAAATTCGGTCTGACATACTCAGGGCTTCTTCCTGATCATGGGTGACAAAGATCGTGGTTAGCTGCAACTCTTGCTGCAATTGGCGGATTTGCTGTCGCAAATGGCGACGAATACGGGCATCCAGTGCAGACAGGGGTTCATCCAGCAACAAAATACGAGGTTCCATGACCAAGGCCCGGGCCAGAGCCACCCGCTGACGCTGGCCGCCCGACAGCTCATGCGGCATGTTTTTTTCCTTGCCTTGCAATTCGACCCGCGCAATCGCCTGCCTCACTTTTTCTTGCACCACTTCCTTATCCATTTTTCGCAAATTCAGGCCAAAGGAAATATTGGCTTCCACAGTCATATTGGGAAACAGGGCATAACTTTGAAATACCATGCCAATACCCCGATGCTGGGCCGGCGCAAACGTGATGTTCTCATTGTCCACCTGAATATACCCGCTATCGGGCTGGGTCAATCCGGCAATGCAACGTAATAAAGTGGATTTGCCACAGCCGCTTGATCCCAGCAGGGTCACAAACTCACCTCTTTCAATGGTAAAGCTCAAATCATCAAGAATAACGGAATCGCCAAATCGCTTGGCCAAATTTGAAACGGTTAAATAGGACATGACTTATGTTTTATTGAAACGGTTGGCAAACAAGGTAAACAGCAGAATGAACACAAAATAGCTGATCACAATGGCACTGGTAAAATGACCACTGGTCTGGCGCATATTGAACAGGTAAATCTGTAGGGTTTCGAAGCGGGTTCCCACCAGCATATTGGCAAAAACAAATTCACCAAACAGCAGGGAAAAGGCAATGAACCAGGCCGAGGCAATGCCCTTGCGGATATTGGGCAGTACTACTTGCACAAACCCCTGAAAACTGCTGGCACCCAGTAAACTGGAAGCATCCATTAAATCATGCAGGTTCAGGGCCCGCAGATTATTAACCAGAGAACGATACATAAAGGGCAACACAATCGTGAAATAGCAGCCCACCAGAATCCAGGGAGTACCCATCATGGGTGAGCCTGAATATATTTGCAGCAAGCCGGCCGAGGCAACAATCGGTGGCATGGCAAATGGAAGCAGAATCACCAGATCCATGATTTTCTGCCATTGCCGATAACGGTATTCCATAATAAAAGCCAAAGGCACAATCACCAATAGGCTAACGATAACGGATGCCATGCAAAGGAAAACAGACCGGCCAAAGGCCATCAGGAAGCGAGGATCGCTCCAGAGCTGTACATACCACTTCAAACTTAAGGCATCAGGCAGAATGGTTGCCCCCCAGGAAGAGGAAATGGAATACAAAAACGTGGCCAGCAAGGGCACCAGCAAGGTCAACATAACCACGCCAATCACCAGCAGATGCAAGCCCTGTCTGGAGTCCTGCTTACGCATAACGCCTCCTGCGTATGACCCATTGGTTAATCATGGTTACCAGAACCAGCTGGGCCACCAACACAATGGAAAGCGCCGCGGCCAGGTTCGGGTTCAGGGAAATATCACCGGCCACCAGCGCCCCGATACGAATCGGGATCAGGTTCACATTACTGGCCGTGAGCGCAAATGCCGTCGCATAAGCCCCCAAGGCATTGGCCAGCAGCAACACAAAAGTGCCCAACAGGGAAGGCATTAGAATAGGCAGCACCACCTTGCGCCAGTAATCAACAGTACGGGCACCCAGCAATCGGGAGGCTTCTTCCCAGTCATCCTGCAAGGCATCAAACGCCGGGTAAAGTAGCAAAATAGCCAAGGGAATCTGAAAATACGTATACACCACCGTCAAGCCGGCACGGGTGTATAAATCAAACCCGTTCAGAAACCCCATTTTATTCAACAACAACGTAATGGCACCATTGGTTCCCAAAATAATAATGAACGCAAATGCCAGGGGCACGCCGGCAAAGTTATTGCTCATATTCACAAAGGCAATCACCCATTGCCGAACCCTGCCTTGCACAAATCGTAAGGACGAAGTAGCCAGCAGGCCAATCAGCAGTCCCAGAAAACTGGAGTACAGTGATAACCAGAAACTGTTTTCAATGGCAATCAGGTAGAACTTGCTGCTTAATACTTTTTCATAGTTGGCCAGGGTAAAACCACCATCGTCTGCCATAAAACTGTTAACTAACACCCAATAGGTGGGCGCCAGGCAAAAAGCGCCCAGCATTAACACAAAAGGAACAAAGAGCCACCAATGTGCCCTGGAAGGCTTGGCGGGCATCATGACAGGAAAGATTTCAGTTCATCGTTCCGGTTGACGACAATACCCAAGGCCAACGCACACAAATCCCGTATCTGGATCTGTTTGATTTCAGTGGCCGCAGCCTTGTGATTAAACCCCTGTCCTACCAGGAAAAGCGGCACTTCCCGTTCCTCGGGTAAATGGCCGCCATGGCTACGATCGACATTCATGCCATGATCGGCAGTGACTATTATTTTATAACCCTGCTCCTGCCAGACAGGCAGGTAATGCGACAACAACACGTCCACTTTACGGGCCGCATTACGGTAATCGGCACTATCCCCTCCCGAACGATGCCCCATATCATCCACATTCATGGTATGAATGAAAAGAAAGTCAGGATCATGGGTTGTGCGCAAATGCTCGGCATCCAACAATAAATGGGAATCCGGATAGGTATCTTCATGATAGAAGATGCCATGCTGAATGGGCAATGACACGTCATGAGTAAAACGGTCGCGCACCGCATCATACGGTACGCGGTTATAAAGCTCACTGATCCAGTTGTAAGCAGCGGCCGCTGTTTTCAGCCTGGCTTTGCGCGCCAGATGAAAAATGCTTTCCTGACTGGAAAGTTGCACAATCTGGTTATGCCGGATACCCGACACCAGCGGATTGCTGCCCGTTAAAATACATTCGTATAAAGGACGGGACAGCGATGGCAGCTCGCACTGCAGCTTGAACACCGAGGCCTGGCGGCTTTCACATAACGCATGCAAATAGCCCATGGCGTGCCTGGCCACATGCCAGCCCAAACCATCGATCAGAATCAGAATTACTTTATGTTGAGACATGATTTTCTTGATTATTGATAAATCAGCACATGTTCCTGCATCAGCTCAGGCAGTTGCTTGGACAAGGCATCCCAGGCGGCCTGGTCTTTGATGGGCTGAACATTTTTGTAAGCGTCGGCAGGCAACAACCTGGCTTTGGCTTCTTCAGTCAACACAACCTTATCGCGAATGGGACGGGCATAACCCTTGGCCAGATTGTTTTGGCCGGCATCGCTAAAGATATATTCACGCGCCAGCTTGGCCGCATTGGGGTGCCTGGCGTATTTATTGATAATCGTGGCATAACCCGCCATGATTGAACCGTCTTCAGGAATCACAACGGTAAAACGCTTGGGGTCAATCTGGTCACGATAGTTAAGTGCATTGAAGTCCCACAGCACCCCCACTTCCACTTCACCTTTTTCAAGGGTAGCCAGTGTTGGATTGCTTAAAGACAGGCGTTTTTGCTTGACCAGTTCACCAAACAGTTCCAGGGCCGGGGTCACATTTTTTTCATTGCCACCCAAAGCAACTGCCGCAGCCAGCACTGCATTATTGGCCTGCGCCGCTACGCCGACATCTCCCAAGGTAACCTTATACTTGCCAGCGCTCAGGTCTTTCCAGCTTTTGGGTGCATTTTTAACCGTGTCATTATTGATAATGAAAGCGATTGCACCAGTATAGGCCACTGCCCAATGACCATCCTTGTCTTTCGCCCATGCAGGAATTTCATTCCAGGTGGTGGGTTTGTAGGCTTGGGTCACTCTCTTGTCAACCGCGATAGGGCCAAAACTTTGGCCAACATCGCCAATATCAGCCGTTGCGTTTTCTTTTTCTGCCGCAAACTTGGCAATTTCCTGTGCCGAAGACATATCGGTATCCTGGTGTTCCAGCCCGTAGTTGGTTTTCAGGTCAGCCCAGGTATCTTTCCAGTTAGCCCATGAGTCTGGCATACCCACACTATCCACACGACCTTCTTTTTTTGCCGCCTCTATAAGCACTGTCAAATCAGCGGATTGTGCCTGCGCGACCAATGGCAACGATGCCAGACAGAATGACAGCCATGCTTTTTTCAAACTCATTGTTCTTCCTTGGGAAAATAAACAAGGCACACAATATGCCTTTTGCATAAGAATAAGAAGGAACCGAGTATAAGGATGCTTTATTGCCAATTCATGACATGCACAACAAATTGCAAGGCATTAGGCGAACACCGTTATTCGGCATACAGCCATGTCATGCAAAACAGATAACAGCCTATCATTACCAGTATCAGGTATAACCAATACCGGTATAAGAAATGGTCTTGTTCATCATTCCCATTTCCCATCATAATAAATCTGACTTTTATCAATTTAAAAATCCAATCACTTCATCAGTCAAAGGCACAGCAATGCAAACAATCCAAGAGGAAAGCCAGGAAGAACATTGGAAACGCAATCTGTACGTGTGCGTATTCGGCTCATTTACAACCATCATGGCCATGACATTGGTGCTGCCATTTCTGCCCATCTACATTGAGCAACTGGGAGAAACCGACCCCGAATCCATTATTCGCTGGTCAGGTTATGCTTTTAGCGCCACCTTCCTGACAGCGGGCCTGATGGCTCCCGTCTGGGGTAAGTTTGCCGACCATTTTGGCCGCAAGCCCATTCTGATCCGTGCCAGCCTGGGGATGGCCTTTTGTATTGCCTTAATGGGCATGGTGGGGAATGTGCAGGAGCTGTTTGGCCTGCGTCTGTTAATTGGCATTTTAGGTGGGTATGCCTCTGGGGCCACGATTCTGGTGGCCACCCAAACCCCCAAAGAACATACCGGCTGGGCCGTAGGTACCCATGCTGCCGGCATGTTGGCGGGCAACCTGCTGGGGCCGTTGGTGGGTGGATTGCTGCCTGGTTATATTGGCATTAGAAATACTTTTTTTCTGGCTGCCGGGGTTATTTTTATTGCTTTTCTGGCAACCGCCTTTTTAATTAAAGAAACCAATTTCAAACGGAAGGCGGCTGCCAGCCAAATCGTGAACAAATCCGATGGTTTCTGGCAAAACGCCCCCAGCCGCAACCTGGTCCTGTTAATGCTTGGCTGTGCCGCCCTGTTAATGTTTGCCAATTACTCGGTTGAACCCATCATCACCCTGTACATGGCCAGCCTGCACACCCTCACGCAAAACATTCCATTGCTGGCTGGTATTGCCATTTCAGTCACTGCCTTTGGCAGCCTGCTGGGATCGGCCAGAATTGGCCGGCTGGGTGATCAGAAAGGTCATCTTTGCGTGCTAATTGCCTGTTTTTTATTTACCGCCCTGACCCTGCTTTTACAAGCCTTTGCCTGGGCAGACTGGCAATTTATTGTATTACGATTTTTAATGGGTATTGGTTTAAGCGGCCTGATGCCGGCCATTACCGCCCTGATCCGGCATAACGTATCGGGCCATATTGCCGGCACCGTATTGGGTTATTCAACCTCTGCCCAATATCTTGGCATGGTATTGGGCCCACTTGCCGGCGGCATGGTGGCCAACCTGTATGGAATGAATGCCGTGTTTGTCATGACAGCAGGCATTATGGCAACAGCGGCCTTGCTGATCGCCATCACCAGAAAGCGGCAGCGCAACGCAGCCATACCTTTAATTTAATTCAGTCAACCGTTAAGTTTTGCTTTTCTTCATCATGCCGGGTAACCAGAACCTGGTCTATCCGGTAGTTGTCAATATCCACCACTTCAAACTTGTAACCCTCATACAATACGAAGTCGGTGGGGCGTGGCACTTTACGCAGCTTGTACATGATGAACCCGGCCATGGTTTCGTAATTATTCTCAAAACCCTCAAACTCCTTAATGGTAAGGGCGGCCATCACTTCCTCGATGGGGGTCATGCCGTCTACCAGCCAGGAATGGTCATCGCGTTTTACGATCCACTCTTCCTGCAGGGAACCCACCAAATCCCCCATCACGGTATTCATGACGTCTTGCAGGCTTAGCAGGCCCACCACGAGTGCATATTCATTCACCACCAGGCTAAAGTCTTCTTTGGCCGCCCGAAACTGCTCAAGTGCCTCGAACAGGGTCAGGGTATCGGGCAGTACCAGCACCTTGCGAACAATGGGTGCGGTTCTAAGCGATAAATCCTTGCCTTGCAAGATACGGGGCAAAATATCCTTGGAGTCTACATAACCAATGACATGGTCTAGCGTATCCTGGCATACCGGAAATTTGCCATGCGGAAATTCGGCAATTTTCTGGCGGATGTCTTCTTCTGTTTCATTCAGGGAAAGATACACAATGCTTTCACGCGGCGTCATGGCCGAAGGCACAATGCGCGAATCCATTTCAAACACATTGCGAATCATGTATTGTTCCTGCAACAAGACCCCACCGCCTTGCGCCCCGGCTTCGGCCAGGGCCACAATATCATCACGGGTAATTTCTTCTTCCCGTACTTGCGGCACCCCCATGAGACGAAGAATGAGATTGGCCATACTGCTGAACAGCCATACCAGAGGCGCAAACAGCAGCATGCAAAACTTCATAGGCTTGACCACCGCCATGGCCTGTTTTTCGGGCTGGGCCATGGCAAGGCGCTTGGGAATCAGGTCTGAAAACATCACGAACGAGGCCGTGACCAGCAAAAAAGAGAGCAAAAAAGACAAGGTACCCAGCATGGGGCCGCTATAAATAACCGAAATAAGATTGGCCACATAAGGCGACAAGGCGCTTTCACCCACGATACCCGCCATAATTGCCACGGCATTTTGCCCGATCTGGATCACGGTAAAAAAATTGCCGGGATTTTCTTGTAAGGCCAGTACCTCTTGCGCTTTGGTACTACCGTCGTTGGCTAAAAGGCGAAGTTTGATTTTGCGCGAAGCGGCCAGGGAAATTTCCGAAATGGAAAAGAAACCACTGATAATAATCAGCAGCAAAAGAAAAAGCACGTGCGTGAGCAAATCACCAGCCGACATAAAAAACCACGAAAGATTTATAACCCTGTGATTTTGTACCATTTGGCAGGAAATGGCAATGAATAACGGCCTATTTCAGGCATGATGTACCCGATCACTAGGCCGTTATATGTCCAGCCAGAACTAACCATTGAAAAGATAAAGGGCTGCTGGACACAAACTGTTAACTTTCAATCCTGCTGGACAGTCCGGTTAGCTCCAGCGCCCTGGCGCATAGGTAAACACCGGCAAAGTCCAGCGCCAGCGAATGGCCGCCAGGCGCAATGTAAGGCCAAAACCGAATGAAGCCAGTAAATTGAGGTCATGGCTAACCCCCCAGTGCCGCAGGCATAAATACAGAATGGCAACCAGCAGTGAAACACTGGCATACAGTTCTTTTCGCAGTACCATGGGCGTGCGGTTACACAGCAGGTCTCGCAAAATACCCCCAAAAATACCGGTGGTAATGCCCGCCATAATAACAACAGTAGTGCTATATTCCAGCTTCAGGGCCACATTGCAGCCAATTACAGTAAAGGCAATTAATCCCATTGCGTCAAGCACCAAAAAGATGGAATGCAGGCGATGCATGTAACGGGCAACCACCATGGTAAACAGGCCGGCAAGAATCGTGATATGAATATACATGGGGTGCTGGGTCCAGGTAACCGGGTAATTACCCAGCAACATGTCACGTACCGTGCCACCGCCCAAGGCGGTAATGAAGGCCACAAAAGCCACGCCAAACATGTCCATATTGCGCCGGCCTGCGGCAAGCGCCCCCGACATGGCCTCAGCGGTAATGGCAATAATATAAATATAGAGAAGCAATTTTGAATCCCGGTTGTTTTATGCTGCCTCTCCCCCTGTCCTTTTACCTGAGAGTTTACGCAGTTATGCAAACTGCTTGCCCCTTCGGTGGGTTGCCTGGCAACCGCTCTCCAGCTGGCGTGACGGCTGCGCACTATCCTGGTTAAGGAACAGCCGCTTCCGAATACGATTCGCAGTAATGATGCCTGAGCGATTATGGGAGTTTGCGCCTTCGGCGGGAGCCATGCCTTATGCCTGCCCCTCTCTCCTGCGAAGCAAAAGATTATACTGCAAGTAAACAGTAATTCATATCCATCCCTGCATGGATAACATTCCAAATCTGGTGATCCACCTACTTAACCAACTGAACAGCTGTCTGGTCACAGGACAAACTATCCAAACGCGACAACACATTCACCTGGCTCATTTGCGCAATGCTACTATTGAACTGATGTTGCTGACTACAGGTTCTTCCACCCCTGTTCTGTTTGCTTGAACCTTAATTTTACATTGTAATCCAGCGTGTCCCCCGTCTTCAGATCCTTATTGAAGGCACTTGATTTTTCGGCAAGATAATTCACACAATCCAGAAACGCGATATTCACGTATTGCGCCTCATACTTGCTGCGGGCCTGCTCCATCTTTACCGGCTCAGGATTGGTCTTGAGATATTCCTTATACTCACCCAACGCCTCGGTGCCTTGAAATCCTTTCATCATGGCGCTCAGGCCCATGGTAATCTGCCCCATGGTTGTGTCGTTGTATTCCGCCACGGTAGGTTCAACACAATCAGCTACCATCGCGTAGTATGGCTGTCTGGCCTTCACCTTGTAAGTCACCTCTACCCAATAGTCTTCACCCTCTTTCCAGCCGTTCAGCCTGTCAAAGTTGGTAACGTCAAAATTTGAGCTAAATTCCCAAGAATTACCAGCCCATAAATCTTTAAGAGCGACCTCCACATCATTATCTGAAGGCGCCTTGCCCGTGCAACCCATTAACAAACCAATCATGGCCAGCAGGACATAAGCTTTTCCCCTCATCACTCGCACCTGTTTACCCCTATCGCGTGTATAACATTGAAAAACAGGGAGTGTACAATAAGCATCTGTCGAAGTCATAATGAATTGTCTCAATGACCAATAATTTGACCCATTTTTGGCCAAGAAAACAGATGAAACCATTATTAATCATTTATAAAACATTTTCTCTGGTTTCATGATTTCCATTGAGAGTCCCAAACACCAACATACGCCACTATTAAGTTGAGTTTCATTAACTGGATATGGCCACTCACTCCTGCGTGGGAGCATGAGTTAAATTACTGATAGCCGCTCAAAACATCAATTTGACTTTCCTTGCCCAGTTTCTGCGCCATCTGACTATAAAAACGATGCACATCGGCAGGTCCGCACCAATAACTGCGAGTACCAATCACATAGAGCCGTTTTTTTGCCCGCGTTACCGCCACATTCACCAAATTGGGTTTGCGGCCTGCAAAGCTGGATATAACCCCTGCTTTATCAGGGTCGCCACCTAACAGAAAGAGCACATAATCAGCTTCTTTACCCTGAAATGTATGAACCGTTCCACACATTTCATTAGCATCTTGGTCATTGAATGACGCTTTCAGCAAATTACGCATATTTTCAACCACAATCTTGAAGGGAGAAATGACATAAATGCGCAATTTATTATCACCATCCCTTAAGCTGCCTCCTGTCAGCGCCTTGATTTTCTTCATGGCCATCTCTCCTTGTGCCGGAATCCAATGCCCAATCGCCCCGCTATTTGGAACATCAATCCAGTGACTTGGAACAGGCTCATTACCCAATTTGCCAAAGGTACCGTAAACCATTTTATTGTCATAAGCTACCGCATTGGAAATATCAAACATAGGATTAAGGCAACGGCGGTGTACGACTAAAGGAGAACCCAACCAAATTTTAGTATCAGCGTCACTAGCGGCAAGATAAGTACCAAACCGGTTGGATCGATCAGCCAATGTCTGTACAGATGCCTGGGAGGGTACATACATGGCAGGCGTGCCACAATACTTAACCAATGGGTCCACCAATTCTTCTGGAATGCCAACGACGGGCTCCAACTGAATTGGGTCTCCCACGATGACAGCCCGCTTTGCTCGCCACAAGGCTCCTATTGCCTGCTGAGGTGCAGCCTGCCCCGCCTCGTCAATCAACACCCACGCAAGTTCTTCACTTCCTACCCCTTTAAAAAGCCTTGGAAATGAAGCAAAAGTTGTTGATACCAGCGGCACCGCAAGAAAGAAGGCATCCCATAAGGCCATCACCCCTCCTTTAACCCTATGCGGTGACAGTTCGCCCTGTAACACAGATACAAAAGCCGCTAATGTGGGTTTCATTTTTTTCCAGCTATTCATCAGGAAAGCCTTATGCAGGTTCATTGATGCGATGAATAACGCCCGACGGGCTGCAAATAACAACTCATCGTCCTGGTATGGGGATGCCTTGTGAAACTCATCTCTTGGCTGGTTCATTAAGTGCCAGGCCGGACGATTGGTATCAATCAAACCCGCTTTAGTCAAGACAGGTTTAATTTCTGTCAACCTTTGTTCCAGCTGCTTCAGCTCTGCATGGAACTGGTGAAACTGAGCAAATGCCGATTGATGCTTTTGCTGAACACTTTGCTGATTGGCTTGTGTTTGCCCTAACAGCTGCTCTGCCCTGTCAAGATTTTCTTTTGCCTGTTGCAGCGTGATATTTACTGAAATATCACGACTTACCTTTTCAAGTTGTTTCGCTGTAGCCTGGGCCTGCGTGGAAAGTTCATTCATCCGCTCATGCCAAACTGTGGCGTCACGAAGCAAAGATTCAGCCATCAAATAATGCTTGCGATTAGTATCCACATGGTTTTCAAGCATTTTTTTACGAACATCCCAATCCTGTACTGCAGGACGCCGAAATATCAGCCATAAAACACCAGGCTGGTGTTGCAAATGCCGGGACAATGCCGCAGTATCGGAATCTAACAAGGCTTTTGCTCTGGCTACTTCCTGAGTAAGCTGGGGTAAAGCCTGCCTTGGCTGCAGCGCTTTATGGCTGGTAAGGCCAGCTTGATTATCCTGATTTTGCTGCTGAAGTTTAGCCAGCATGACAATATCGGCATACACCTTGGCGGCCAATTGTTGTTTGGCCTGTGCGATATTAAACTGCTGGACAATCTGTTCCTTTTGCACTTCCAGTTCATCCAGAAGCGCTCCGTGCTGTGGAAATTGCTGCAATAAAGCCTGAAAACGGCTGTTGCCTGACGTATATTCAGAAAGCATATCAGCTAGCCTTGAGGCCGAATCACACAAATCCTGCACATGCTGCCTGGCTTGTTGATATTGCTTGCGTGCTTCGCTCCATGAGGGCGTTAAGGCCAAATTCTGGTTAATCCAGGCTTGCAACGATACAGGACGCAAAGGGTCAGGCGTTTCATCTGGTTTCCGGCTGTTTTTCTTCGTGTCTGCAAACCAGAATGCGTTCGCAAATGCCCTGCGGTTAGTGGCGTTGCCAAGGGCTGCCGACACCAAACCCCAACTTGTCGCCTTTTCAGGACGCCTTTTACCTTGTGCCAAGCCGATAGAGTCGGCAATTTCAGAAAAATAGTCCAGTGTCAGGTTTTCGTCAATAGATCCGATTCCCGGCAATTCTTTACTGATATTTTCTACCGCGCCATTATTGGCACTGGTCACCACAATTCCAAAACCACGCAATGAATCCGTCAATTGCCACGCAGGATAAGCATAATTTTCAATATCCAGTTTGCCAATAAAAGCGTCATCAGGATTTTCAAAACCACAAAGAATATCAGCCCTGCTCTGGATAATACTGGCCACAATATCCTTTAGCATGGTGGTCTTGCCCGTTCCTGGGGGCCCGTTAACCGAGAACAGGCCACTAGCGGGCGCCAATTCTCGGTGCACCGTATTAACGGCGAATTGCTGCGCGGTGACCAAGGGATACGTACCAGGCCATGCAGCTGTTGGCAACATGGATGGATGAACACCGTTCACCAACAATTTTTTATTCTCATCCAAATCAACACGGTCGGGGTGTACTTCCGACTTGAGAAATTGAGATAAAGCCGCTCCATAATGACAGCTCAGGTAATGTCGCTGGACACTTTCTATTTCTTCAGCATAAAAGCTATTAAGTGGATCTTCCAGGCGCTTTCCGCCCTTGGGTGAAATACGCTGGGTTTGAATAACCCAGGGAAGCTGGGTGGCTGGTTTCCAGCCCAGCATCCGAAAAGCCACATTGCTTAACTGCTGAATATCTTCTGCCGTAATCGTACGAAACTGCTTTTTCTTCTCTTCCAGCGACAGTTTAACGGCAGGCTCTGGCCCCTCAAGCGGAGGTGATATTAATTGCCGCTTAACCAGCAATTCCTGCATCGCCTTGACGGTTTTTTCCTGGGCACCATTAAGCCCAAAAAAACCACTAAAGTTAAAATGCCCCCGCTTGGCCGCATTCCCTTCAAGCGCTGCCATCGCCCATGGCACGGTACTTACAAACGGTTGACCTGAAACAAACCCGTCCTCATCGATGGGGAGCACAACTGAAGCCGCATCTTTAGGCGCAGCCTGCTCTGAAAAATCCAGGGGCTTGGCACCCAGCACTTTTCGGGCATTTTCCACCAAAGCCATTCCAGGGATAATGCCGGCATAAAGTAAAAACCGCTTGGGATGCCTGAACAGTTTAGCAAGATCGTTACGCTTTTCTAAGTCAACCCATGGCATTTCAGTATCTTCAATACTGTCAGGCGCAATTTTCCATACACACTGATTGACCAATCGCACCGGTTTCGGAGGCGTTTGCGGACTTAGATATTCAAATGCCTGCCACAACTGTAGTGCCGCGAGCACATCAGTATTATTGTTGATCTTGCTACTCATCCCATAAACCCCAATGATTTTTAATATGAAATATATTTATTTCATGATTGCAATTTCGTTGCTATTTTATAAAAATATAAAGTTACAAAATCATGTATTTTATTATATTTAAATTTAAAAATGAAAATTTGGTAATAATTTAATACTTAAATCATTGGTTTTTTAAGGAAATTACCGGTTCGTTCCTGTGCGGGAGCAATCCTGACAAACACCCCTAATCAAGTAAGCTGTTTGTGCCATCGTATCGGGAGTATTTAATGCAAGTACAAGAAAAGGTAGATCGTTTCATGACTTCCTCCATCAAAGATGGATAATGGCAGAAATCTCTGGTTTTGGCTTGTGCCTTTTTAGGGTAAGTTTACGTGGCTACTCATTCTCACGCAGGAGCGTGAGAATGAGATGGAAAAAAATTTACTTTTCGGCCGCCAGCAAATCCAGCGCAACATCAACAATCATATCTTCCTGCCCCCCCACCATTCTACGGCGGCCCAGTTCAACCAAAATATCAACCGTTTTTAACCCATAGCGTTGTGCCGCAGCTTCTGCATGCCGTAAAAAACTGGAATAGACCCCCGCATAACCCAAGGCCAGTGTTTCCCGATCAACACGCACCGGGCGGTCCTGCAAAGGACGAACCAAATCATCTGCCGCGTCCATCAGCTTGTATAAATCACAGCCATGATTCCATCCCAGGCGATCGGCAGCGGCAATAAAAACTTCCAGTGGTGCATTTCCCGCACCCGCGCCCATGCCGGCTAAACTGGCATCCACCCGGTCACACCCTTCTTCAACTGCAACAATACTATTGGCAACACCCAAACTAAGATTATGATGGGCATGAATACCCGTTTCAGTGTTTGGATCCAACGTATCTTTAAAGGCCCGAAACCTGTCCCTGACCCCATCCATACTCAAAGCGCCACCTGAATCCACAACGTAAATACAAGTGGCACCGTACGATTCCATCAATTTGGCTTGTTTAGCCAGTTCCCCGGGGCTTGTTAGATGACTCATCATTAAAAAGCCAACGGCATTCATGCCAAGTTCACGGGCATAGGCAATATGCTGCCTTGAAATATCAGCTTCGGTACAATGTGTCGCTACGCGCACCACCCGCGCACCGGCATCATAGGCAGCACGCAAATCATGTATGGTCCCTATACCGGGCAAAAGCAAAGTGGCAATTTTTGCATGCTTGGCCGTTTCGGCTGCAGCCGCAATCCATTCAAGATCGGTATGTGCGCCAAAACCATAGTTAAATGACGATCCTTGCAAACCGTCACCATGTGCAACCTCAATAGAATCTACCCTGGCATCATCAAGCGCCTTAACAATTTGCCTAACCTGCCCTATCGAATATTGGTGACGGATAGCATGATTGCCGTCACGCAAAGTCACGTCAGAAATATAAAGCTTTTTATTATCTTTCATTACTCAGTGTTCCTTTTAAGCGCGTGCAGTCAAATACTGACTTCTGATTGATTAATAATCCGTGCGGCCATCTTTTCGGCAGTTATTAAGGCTGCACTGGTCATAATGTCAAGATTTCCCGCGTAGGCAGGAAGGTAATGGGCCGCCCCCTCAACCTCCAGGAAAATAGACGTTTTTAAGCCACTCACACGACCAACAGCAGGTATATTTAACGGATGTTTTTCAGAAATACGTTCAAACTGTACCTTCTGTTTTAAACGATAGCCAGGTACATATTGCTGTACGTCGCCAACCATTTGAGCTATTGATTCCTCTATGGCGTCCTCATCGCCCGGCTCGCTCAAACAATAAACGGTGTCTCTCATGATAAGCGGTGGCTCAGCCGGATTTAAAACAATAATGGCCTTTCCTTGCTGAGCCCCGCCTACCGCCTTAATCGCGGTAGAAGTGGTTTCGGTAAACTCATCAATATTGGCCCGTGTGCCCGGACCGGCGCTTTTACTTGAAATACTGGCAACAATTTCAGCATACATGACAGGAACAATACGAGAGACGGCTGCAACCATCGGAATCGTCGCCTGTCCACCACACGTCACCATATTCACATTCAGTGCATCAAGATGTGCCTGGCCGTTAACCACCGGTACACAATAGGGTCCGATGGCAGCCGGTGTCAAATCAATCATTCTTAATTCCGGCCGCAATTCGCGTAAGAATTTGTCGTTTTTAAGGTGTGCACCGGCACTGGTCGCGTCAAAAACAATATCAATACTGTCAAACACCGGCAGACGGGACAGCCCCTCCACGCCTTCATGGGTTGTAGCCACGCCTAAACGGCCTGCACGGGCAAGACCATCCGATGCGCTGTCAATACCCACCATGGCCCCCATTTCTATATATTTGCCATGACGCAAAATTTTAATCATCAAATCAGTACCAATATTACCCGAACCGATAATAGCGGCTTTCAGCTTTTTACTCATCGTGCTTCTCCTTATGCTGCTCATCCATGAAATACATTATTCAACTCTTGCCCCACTGGCCTTAACCAGTGGAATCCATTGTGTATTTTCACGTTCAAGAAATTGACCAAATTGTTTTGATGTCATTGGAATCGGCTCCAACCCCTGCTCTGTAAAACGCTGGCTCACCTTTGACGATTCCATTGCTTTTACAATTTCCTGATTCAAACGCTCAACAATAGGCTCAGGCGTTCCTTTTTTTACAACAATACCAAACCATACTCCAGCATCCACACCATCAACACCCAATTCAGCCAATGTAGGCACGTCGGGTAATAATGCAGAACGCTTATCTGATGCAATCGCCAATGGCTTTAGCTTTCCTCCGTTTATAAGCGGTGATGTCGTAATAATAGGATCAAACATCATTGCCACACGAGCACTCATCACATCCTGCAAAGCAGGAGACGATCCACGATAGGGAACGTGCACTAATTTTGCGCCGGTTTTTTCTATAAACAATCCACCCAGCAAATGGCCAATTGAACCTATGCCCTGTGAAGCATAGTCAATCCCTTGGACATTATTTTTTGAATGGGCGATTAACTCATTGACAGAGTTAATCGGACTGTCCTGTGGAACCACCAAAACCAAAGGCGACTTGACCAACGTTGTTACCGGCTGAAAATCAGCAATCGGATCAAATGAAAAATTCTTATAAAGCGTTGGATTAATAGCAAACATTTCTGTTGCAGCTACAAAAATCGTATGACCATCAGCTTTGCCGCTTTTGACCCTATGCGCGGCTATTTGCCCTCCTCCTCCTGGCCTGTTTTCAACAATAACGGGCTGTTGCAGGCTTTCCTGCATTTCCTGTGCAATTAAACGGGCAACCACATCGGTCACACCACCCGCTGGAAATGGAAGGACCATGGTAATAGGCTGATCAGGATAAGTTTGTGCTATTGAGGGCGTGGCAACTGCCATACAAGCAGTAAATAGTGCGCCAAGCAAAGCGTGTTTTTTAAAAAACATAGTTGTCTCCGTATTATTTATAAATAAAACTTAAAATATTTTTATTTTTCAGAAAAAAAGGCGCACACTGTACCCACACCGCTAATTCTTGCTTCATAACGCTGCCCGGGTTCAACGGCAACCATGGGGCCCAATGCGCCGGTTAAAATCAGATCTCCCGCACGCAACGGCTCTCCTAATGACACTAATTTACGGGCCAGCCATACCGCCGCATTGAGCGGATGCCCCAGACAATCCGAACCCTGCCCTGCCGATACAGATACCCCATCCAGAAACATCTCCATTTTTACCGTTCCAAGATCCAGGCCTATTAAAGAAACCGGTACGGCACCAATCACCACCAAGCCGCTGGAAGCATTGTCAGCAACCGTATCCACATAGGAAATATCCCAGTTTTTGATTCGACTCCCCACCACTTCAATGGCAGGCAGTACATAATCAACCGCCCCCAGCACATCAATCAGTGTCGCGTCTGCGACCGTCAAGTCATGCTTAAGAACCAAGGCAATTTCCGCTTCAACTTTTGGCTGCATCGTCCTTTCATAGGCAATGGGCTCATTGCTGCCAAATACCATATCGGCAAATAAGGTACCAAAATCAGGCTGATTCACGCCAAGCTGACGCTGTACGGCAAGCGAGGTCAAGCCTATTTTTCTACCCACCACACGGCGTCCCTGTGCACGTCCTGCCGCTACATTGATTTTCTGAATTTCGTAAGCATCGTCCTCATTTCCCGGCGTGAGCAAGTCCCTGACAGGACTCACCGCCACCCCTGTTTTTTCAGCGTTAAGCAGACAGTCCGCAATATTTTTTAATACTTTCAAATCAGTCATTTAATATCCTTCGTATTTGATTTATGCTGCGACACTTTCAACAGATCTCAAAGACTGTGCCTGCATAGTGGCAAAACCGGCAATCCACTCGGGAATAGGACGGTAATAATCAAGAGATGCTTTATAAGGGCCATGGGCATTTAAAGCGGCAAATGCAGCGACCCACGAGCGAATTTCATGGGCAGACTTGCCTCCCTGTTCGGTAATTGAGTCATTGCTCATGTCATCAATGGCCATCCAGTCTCCACGGGCAAGAATATCTAAAAAACTCCTGTCCCACTCAGGGTTAAGAGGCCGCAGGCTGCTGTCACCCGCCGTAAACTGTTTGGCGGCGGAAATCGTGCGTTCCTGTCGTGCGACACGAGCCTGGGGGGTGGGATTGCGTCCGGCTATCAGGCGCTCGGCAACCTCGGCGCAAGCATTGGCGATTTCAGGAACCGGGGGCTCATGAGAAATCCCGCCCGAACCAACAAGCAGCACGCGTTTATTCAAACCGGAAAGGAAACGGCCAATGGCGTCTCCCAATAAGCGCGAACGCCGACAACTGGCCATCGGAGGAGCCACAGAGTTAATGAATACCGGTATCACCGGGTAATTATCCAAACCACCCAAAAGAACTTCAAGCGCCTGGGCAAACCCATGATCCACCTGCATGCGGTATGACAACGCAACATCAATATCCGCCGCAAGCACCACCTCACTCATTGCCAGCGCAATGTCCCTGGGGACATCAAGCGGCCCCGCCATACTTTTATAATCGCCAATGGATGTTGCATCAAGACCAATACAAAACTGCGGCATGACATCATAGAAAAAACCATTGTAATGATCAGGCGCAAACACAACGACCAATTCGGGATCAAAAGCCTGTACCCTTTTTTTCATGGCAGCCTGCAATGCTTCCACCTCGGCCAGAATCTCGGGTGCAGGATCATGATAGCCCTGCAAAGGGGTGTGAGATAAACACTCCAAAATAATTGTCATATAAACTCCTGCCGCAATCTATGCTGCATTACTCTTGATATTGTTAATTTCCTGCGCCGAACAAACGATTTCGGTCAAGGCCAATTTTTTACCTAAAGTCAGAATAGATGCGGATACCTCCTGTGGTGAACACATGCCGGCAATAAAACGGTCAGGGCGTAACAATAAAACCGAATCAGGCATATTTCCAAACCAATCCTTTATTTTTCCTGTTGAGTCACCCACCGCAATAAGGTCTTCAGGCACATCATCAGAAAAAGCCAGTTGAGACTCCGGTTTTACAATCACAAAACAGGCGCCCATTTTTTGCCATACTGCCCGAGCCTGATCAGTCAAACCGAAGGTTGGGTCTGTACCCCAGGAAACAATGGCAAAGCGGTTTCCGATAACCTCGTCAAACCGGACAAGCTGACCGTCTTGAGTACGGACAAAAGGCTGGATAAACATGCGTCCCACCGGGGAGTTACCAAAAGGGTCCCGGCCATGCACCAAACGACCCAGTACGGAATCACGTTTCTCGCTCATCAAGCCCAGCATTCTTCCAAGTGCGGAATTACCCCGTCGTTCAAGCCAGCGGGCCAATTTACCGTGGGGTTTGGGCTCAGGCAGCAACACCACGCCTGACTCATAACGGGGCATCGGTTTAAAACGCATTTCAACCACATAGCGTTTAACGGGCGGAATAGCATTTAGCAAACGCGTCAGCCCATCACGCAAATTGGCACCAAACTTACTTGGGGGAGCAAAAATATCTCCCGCTACTTCAGAAAGATGAATCATTGAGCGTGCATGGTTACGACGCTCTGTGCCATAGGTATCCAGTAGTGATTCAGCAGCGGTGCCTTTAATAACCATCGCCAACTTCCAGCCCAAATTACTGGCATCACGAATACCGCTGTTATAACCCTGCCCCTGCCAGACTGGCATGATATGGGCGGCATCACCCGCCAACAAAATACGGTTCACCCTGAAATGGACAGCAAGACGGGCATTATGCGTATAAACACGTTTACGGATGTAATCCACGTTATCTGGATCAGTCACTACTTTCCTGACCAGTTCGGCCAGTTTTTCCGGGTTATCAAATGATTCTTCAGTTTCTCCCGGCATCACCATAAATTCAAAACGGCGCACGCCATGCGGCAAAGCAGCAGAAACATAGGGCCGTTCTGGATCACAATATAAATAAATATTTGGCGTACCAACCGGATCATTACGAACATCAAGAACAATCCATTGATTTGCCTTTGTTCTTCCCTCAAAAGGTATGTTCAAGGTGCGGCGGACAAAACTATTACCGCCATCGGCTCCTACCATGTAAGAAGCCCTAACCGCCCTTTTTACGCCATCATTACTTTCCAGGCTAAGCGTAACGCCTTGTTCGTCCTGGATAAAACTGGAAACCGTCTGTTCAAACATGACCTTAACATTAGGAAAACGGCTTAACCCCTGATGCAAAATACGATCTGCCAAAGGCTGGTGAAAAGCATTTCGGCGTGACCAGCCAAACTCTTCGGTACGGGGCTCAATAGAAGCAAAACAGCGCCCCCGCGGCGTTATAAAACGCATCCAGTGAAAAGGGGTAATATGCGGCATAAGATCATCTGCCAATCCCACCGACTGGAACACTCGCAACGCTTCATCATCCAGACCGATAGCGCGTGGATAATCAATAATCGTATCGAGCTTTTCGATAAGGATGACGCTTACGCCCTGAGCGCCTAAAATATTGGCAATCATCAATCCTACGGGGCCTGCACCAATAATAGCAACGTCAGCCGATAATTGTTCAGGGCGAACGGAATCCCCTGCCACCTCAATGACATTAGTCATATCTCCTCCAGACTTTTTTATATTTACTTTTTTTGTTTAAATTAGACTGTAGATGCCTCGGGAACTTCTTTACCTAAAAGAAAATTCACATGAATACGGTTAAAAGTTTGCGCATCTTCAAACTGGGGCCAATGCCCACACCCGTCCATCACCGTAAACAAAGCACCTGGAATCATAGAGGCCATACGACGCCCTTCCGATACATCTGCAGTCGGATCGTCTGATGTCCACAGCACCAATGTGGGTGCTTTGATACGGCCATAATCTTCTGCCCGTAAGATATTGCGCTGGCGGATCTCCATTTCCTGAAGCACCATATTGTCACGCTGGGCGTCAATCATGCCGGGTTGTGCGTAAATGGCCTGACGGGTTGCAACCAGATCATCGTTCACTTTGCTTTTATCGGCCATTAACCATTCAAGCCGGGCTTTGATAAACGCCCATGACGGCTCTTCAACTGCACGCATCGATAAAGACTTCAGGCGTTCCATCACCACCGGATCAGCCTGCGAACCACCCGCCGTATTTAACACCAGGCGCTCCACCCGTTCAGGATAATCAATGGCCAAACGCGCAGCGACCCAACCACCCAGCGACTCACCGGTAAAGGACGCTTTTTCAATACCCAGCTTATCCATTACTTTCACGACATGATCAACATATTGGGAAATCTCACGGGCACCCGCCGGTTTATCGGTCCAGCCATGGCCAATCATATCGATGGCCCATACATTAAAGTGTTCAGCATGCGCCTTCAAGTTACGCACATAGGCCTCGGCATGCCCCCCAACACCATGCAACATGATAAGAGCGGGTTTATCCTCTTGTCCCGCATGCAAAAAACGGGTAGAAATACCGTTTGCATCCAACCAGCCCTGCGTAAATGAAACACCACACAAATCAGCCCAAACACTTTGAAACCCGTCGGGTGACAGATTATTGGCCATTGTCATCACTTGCTCCTTATTTGTTTTAAATTTGATATGAATCAAGTCTAAGGGAATAGGCACTTTACAGAAAAAAAATATCCAATATGTGCAAGGAGTGCACGCACGTATTTATTAGAAGACTTAACAATGACTGACAAAACAACAAACTATGCCCATGTACGCGGACTTTCGCGCGGACTTGCGATACTGAAGGCCCTAAACCAAATGCAAAGTGGCCACGCATCCACGCAACAGCTTAGCCAGGTGGTTGGGCTGCATCGCACAACGGTAAGACGTTTACTTGAAACCCTGATGAGCGAAGGTCTGGTAAGGCGAAGCGATTCTGATGACACTTACCGCTTAACAATAAAAGTGCGTGAATTAAGTGAAGGTTTCACCGATGATGAATGGATTTCTTCTATTGCAGCGCCGTTAATGGGCGAACTGATGCAGCGTATCGTATGGCCATCAGATTTAACCACTTCGGACGGCAGCGAAATGATTATTCGCGAAACCACACATCGTTATAGCCCTTTATCTTTTCATCGGGCAATGGTAGGCAGACGCCTTCCCATGCTGCTGACTTCGGCCGGGCGGGCGTATTTTGCCAATATCAATGATTCAGAACAAGAAAATATTTTAAATTTATTACGTTCTGGAAGTGCCGGAGAAGCACAGGCAGCCCTTGCAAATGATACTGTTTATATAAAAAATTTAGTAAGAAGTGTAAGAGATGCCGGTTTTGCGTGGAATCGAAGTGATTGGTCCGATCAACAAAAAATTAGTGCTATTGCAGTTCCCATTATTCATAGAGCACGTGTGCTGGGCTGTTTGAATGTCGTTTACCTGACAAAAGCCATGAGTAAAAAAGAAGCAGAAGTAAAGTTTATCCTGCCGCTTCAGGACATTTCCTCAAAAATCGAAGCATTGTTGGAAGAACAACAATTATTAATTGAATCTAAAAATAATAGTTAAGCAAAAACAGGATGATTGCCGTGATAATGGAACCTGTAAATAGAACGGTGTAGCCTTCTATCATTACACCCATTCAGAGGGTTAGTGTATCCATTCGCCTCCCTTCTCACTCGCCCTCTGTGAATTCTTCAGCTCGTTTTACGAGCTTGTCAACCATCGTCGCCAGTTGTTGCAGTTCTTCTTCGGTGAATGGCTCAAGCAGAAAGGCCGCCTGTTGCTCGGAATGAGGCGCAATTTCACGAAAAGTCTGTTGCCCGGAATCAGTTAACCAAAGCAGGGATCGCCGATGATTGTCGGGATCACGCTCATCACGCACGCGACCTGCATTACGCAGACCTGTCACGGCACGACTAATATTCATGGGATGCAGACCCGTTAGTGCAGCGATATCTTGCGATGCAATACCTGGACGATTGGCCAGTACAACGATGGTGCGCCATTCGTTAAGCGTCAGGGCATGCTGTTTGGCAAAATTGCCGAAAAACGGCCGGGTCAGCAGGTTGGTGAGTTTAAGCAAACGAAAGCCCACCATTTCGGGCGTTAATGAAGGACGCCTGATTGTGGTGGTATGCGCCTTGGAAACAGCGTTATCCTCGTCTCGAGGCCTGGTTTGTGACGAAACGCGCGCCAGTTTAGTGGATTGACTCATAATATTTTTTATAGAAATTGGGAGATTGTTGTTTGTATACCAGACATAGTAATCACCCTTAATCAAAATCTGTAATATTTACATTTTACATATTACCCGATCGCGACAAAAAAGCTGACACCTCTCACTGAAAAAATACGCTTTTTTGCACATCTAGGGATTTTACTTATATCAATAACAAAAGATATCGATAATAATTGTTATTGATAATAATTTAAATGATATATATCAAACAATCCGTTGTTTATCCAGGAGACAAACCATGCTTCGTTCCTTCATGAAAAAGCGCTTGCTAAGACAAGTGGTACTGGCAACATCCAGCTTGCTAACCGCAGGCTATGCACTGACTGCCCATGCAAACTCATCAGCCCCTTTATACAAGGAACTGCCTGAAGCCGTCAAAAAAGCCGGCAAAATACACGTAGCTGGCGACCAGTTACCCCCCTACCGCATTACCGCTGAAGATGGCCGCACGCTGAAAGGCCTTGAAGTGGAACTGATGCAGGCACTGCAAAAACAGCTGGGCGTACCCTTTGAAACCACCGTTGTTGCCAATGGACCCGCTATTTTCACAGGTGTTGACACCGGCCGCTACGATATTTCCTTCGGTCCAGCGCTCGCGACAGCAGAACGCGAAAAACGCTATGACGTTATCCCCTGGCTCCTGAGCAAGCCCGCTTTCATTCTACCCACTCAACACGGATTGAAAACAGAAAAAATCCTGGATCTCTGTGGTCGTCGTATTTCTGTCATGTCTGGGTCTGCCGCCATTCGTGAAGTAGAAATCATGGATAGCATGTGCGAAAAAGCAGGTCTTAAAAAAACGCAACAAATCGTCATGCCAGACCAGAACTCCACCCTGCTTGCTGCCCAGTCCGGCCGTGCCGACGCCTTTTCAATGCAGTATGCCGCAGCGCTCCACTTGCTTAAAACCCGTCCAGGCGAATATACGGCACAAACAGACGAAACCAATACAATGACCACACTGCGACTGGGTATGATACTTAAAAACAACTCTCCGCTGTCACCCGTGATGGTCACTGCCATGCAAAATCTGGTCGATAACGGTGAATACCAGAAAATTCTTGATAACTGGGGTCTGGCTCCGGCGAACATTGACCTCATCCAGTTAAACCCGAACTCAAATAAACGATGAGCCAGGCATAATCATGACTAACCTATCCATAACTTCTAGCGCAGTATCCGCTGTGCCTTCTACACCCCCCACACCGAAAAATTGCGTGGATGATGTTTCCAAAGCCATTTACCCTGCCAGTCTGTCACGGCGGCTGGGCACCATCGCCTTAGTCCTCATTGCCGCCTGGTTAGTCTGGTTTTTAATCAGTAACCCGCGCTTCGAATGGCCCGTCGTTTGGAACTATCTGTTTGCGCCTGCCATTCTGGAAGGGTTGGGCGTCACGCTGGCATTAACAGTGATCAGTATGGTGGGAGGCGTGCTGGTGGGAACCATTGCCGCCTTACTGCTCATGAGCGATTACGGGCCTGGCAGACGCGCCGCCAACGTTTATCTTTGGGCTTTTCGCGCCACACCACTCATGATCCAATTACTGTTCTGGTACAACCTGGCCTATCTGCTACCTACCGTTTCAATCGGCCTGCCCTTTGGTGAACCTTGGGTCGAATGGCGCACCATTGACTTGATCAACCCTTTCACCGCAGCCGTCCTGGGCCTAAGTCTGGCGGAAGGTGCCTATATGGCGGAAATCATGCGCGCCGGTCTGTTATCTGTGGATCAACGTCAGCACGATGCCGCCAAGGCCATCGGCATGACACCAGCCCAGTCATTTTTTCGCATCATCGTGCCCCAGGCCATGCGCTTCATCATTCCACCTACCGGCAACCAGGTTATCAGCATGGCCAAGGCCACCGCATTGGTATCCGTCATTGCCATGAACGACTTACTCTTCGCCGTACAGACCATTTACAACCGTACCTACGAAATCGTGCCGCTGCTCATGGTTGCCGTCTTCTGGTATCTGGTCGTAATTTCCTGCCTGTACCTCATCCAGTCCCGCCTGGAAAAGCATTACTCCAAGGGACACCAACGAACGGCAGTCATCACTGCCGAAACAACCACCGCCTGAGGAAACATTGAAAATGACTGAATCGTCTTCACAAAGCCCAAAACGCAAAGTGCTCAGGGCCGAAAACGTCACGAAACACTATGGCCGTTATGTCGCCCTTGATAATGTCAACCTTGATGTTCACGAAGGCGAAGTCGTGGCCATCATCGGACCATCCGGTTCCGGAAAATCCACCTTAATCCGATGCATGCATCAGCTTGAGTCTCTTGAAGGCGGAGCTATTTACCTGGACGACGAGCTATTGGGCTTTCGTCGTCATAAAAACCAGTTGCTGGCGCTCAATGCAAAGGCGGTAGCGCGACAGCGTCGTGAGCTGGGCATGGTATTTCAGCAATTCGTACTGTTTCCGCACATGACCGTTGCAGAGAACATCATGGAAGGCCCAACACGGGTACTGGGCGACAGTGTTGCCGATGCCCGGAAACTGGCTGAACACCTGCTTGAACGGGTGGGGTTATCCCACAGGATTAATGCTTACCCACCCCAGTTATCGGGCGGTCAGCAACAGCGGGTTGCGATTGCCCGGGCACTGGCCATGCGCCCCAAAGTATTGCTATTTGACGAGCCCACCAGCGCCCTTGACCCTGAACTGGTTGGTGAGGTTCTGAAAGTGGTAACCGACCTGGCTAAAGCCGGGAAAACAATGGTGGTAGTTACCCATGAAATCGGCTTTGCCCGCGAAGCGGCCGACCGGGTAATTTTCATGGAAAACGGTCGTGTCGTTGAGCAAGGCGATGCGCGCAGCACCCTGGCCGACCCTAAAACAGACAGATTGCGCACGTTCCTTTCACGGGTAATGTGAGCACTTTTTTTTATTTTCTCATTAACAAAAGATATTGAATGGATACCTAATTCATGACGAAAAAAATTAAATATCTATCCCCGACTGGTGTACTTGGCGTGGGATTTTCCGAAGACCACTTCATGGCGGCACTCAGTCCAGATCTGGCTTTCATTGGATGTGATGCCGGCTCAACAGACGGTGGCCCAGCCAATCTGGGGGGTAACAAACCCTTCTTCTCACATGGCGCTGTCAAACGCGATTTGCGCATTCTGATCAAAGGCGCCCGCCAAGTGGATATCCCACTCATGATTGGCTCCTGCGGAGGCAGCGGAGGGGACTGGAACCTTAACTGGGTTTGGGAGATCGTGCAGGAAATTGCACGCGAGGAGAACCTGAATTTCAAAACCGCCATCATTGAGTCTGAACCTGATCGCGAACTGCTCCTGCAAAAATACCGGGAAGGAAAATTCCGCGCACTGGATCCAGCGCCGGAAATTGACGAAGACACCCTGCGCGACACGGATCATATCGTGGCGATGATGGGCGCTGAAGCCTATCAGGAGGCACTCGCTAATGGCGCCCAAGTGATCCTGGCCGGCCGCTCGACAGATGCCGCTATTTTTGCAGCCATTCCCGTCGCCCAAGGTTTCCCACCCGGTCTGTGCTGGCACGCAGCCAAGATCATGGAGTGTGGGGGGGCAGCTGTCGTCAGCATGGAAAAACCCGAAGGCATGATTTGCACGATCACCGATGATTATTTTGAGCTTGAGCCGGTCAGCCCTACCCAAAGCTGCTCTCCACTAAGCGTTGCCGCGCACACCCTATACGAAACCGGTGATCCCTACATGATGCGCGAACCCGGCGGCGTGATGGACCTGACTCATGCCCGTTACGAGTCCTCAAGCGAACGCACCGTCAGGGTTTCGGGCAGTGCTTTTCATCCTGAGCCGTATACCGTGAAACTGGAAGGCGCAAAAAAAACCGGTTATCGCGCCATGGTATTAGGTGGCGTACGCGACCCGATGATCCTGGGTCAATTCGACAGTTGGTTTGGTGGTTTGCAAGACTCCATCCGCAACAACATTGATGCGGTTTATGGCGAATCGATGGCGGGCAAATACCGCATTGATTTCAAACTATACGGCCACAGCGGTGTCCTTGCCTCACGTGAACCCACCCTGGGCCAGACACCCACCGAGGTCGGCGTGTTGATGGTTAGCCAAGCCGAGACCCAGGAAGTCGCTTATGCCATCGCGGGTCAAGCGGCTCACATGGTACTGCACCACACGGTCCCCGAATGGCAAGGCCTGGTTTCCAATCTGGCCTTTCCGATCGCCCCACATTTCTGGAATTTAGACCCAGCCTACCAATTCGTACTCAATCATGTGGTGGAACTTGACCACCCGCTTGAACTACACCGTATCCGCTACGAGGAGATCTGATCATGGCCCTATTACGCGACTTTGCCAAACTTATACGCACCAAAAACGCTGGCCCCTTCCTGCTGACCGTTGACATTATGTTTCCCGATGCCGAAACCTACCGTCATGTCGCCAATAGCGGCGTGCTTTCCGTTGAACTGATGGCCCGCACCTTTAAGGTGCCTGCTGAAGTCGTCAAGCTGTTTCACTACGACCCCGCCAACGCCATCAAAGTCACCATTCCTCGCCCAGTAACCTCGGGTTCCCCCGAAGACACCGACCTGTTCGGCGGCCAACAATTTGCGCCGCTTGTTGATGTCGTTGTTCCTGACATGCCTGCCCAACCTACCCCAATTATGGAGTTGAAAAATGAAGAAACTTATCCTGCGTGAACGTGTCACTGATGCCACGGCCTGGAAAGGCCCAGACCTGCAAAATGATACATCCTGGATCTATCACCTGGACGCCGCCGATATTGAAGACCTGGAGTACGCCTGCGAACACGTAAAACGTGAAGAGCTGCGCTGGGGCGAATTCACCAAAGAACAATTCCCCCTGCCCCGCTTATCTGCCAAACTGGCTGACATTGACAAGCAGATCCGCCATGGTCGTGGCTTCGTGGTCATTCGCGGCTTGCCCTTGAATAAATACGATAATGAACAGACCCGAACCCTTTATTGGGGTTTGGGCGCCCATCTTGGCCAGATCATTTCACACAACGTGAAAGGTGACACAATGGCACCAGTCACTGATCTGGCTCTGAAAAACGACGACCCTAACCGACGCAACAACACCACCAATCAAATTCTGGATCCACACACGGATCTGGCTGATGTAGTGATGTTGCTGTGCATTGAAAAAGCAAAGGAAGGCGGGATCAGCAGCCTGTCCAGTTCAGTCGCCATTCATAACGAAATTCTTGAGAATCATCCTGAATACCTGGAAGTGCTTTACGACGGTTTCTACCATGACTATCGTGGCTATGGCCCCAGCGGTGACCCTAATGAAGTTACTGAAACACGCATCCCTGTATTTGAGTATAACAATGGCCGCGTCAACTGCGCCTTTGCCAAGAAAATCATTGAAACGGGTGCCCGCAAACACGGTGTTCCCCTGACCGAGCTGCAACAGGCTGCCATTGAATATGTACACGAACTGGCAATACGCGAAGACATGCGGATCGACATGATGCTGGAACCCGGTGATATTCAAATCATCAACAACTACATGACCCTGCACGCCCGCACCAACTACATTGACCACGATGACGGTCGCAAACGCTACCTGCTGCGTATGTGGGTCAACCTGCCTGACAGTATGCAATTGTCGCCGGATTTTGCAAAATTCGTGCGTCGTGGCATTCCTGCCCAAGAAAAAACCACTGAAACATTAGCTGGAGCCGCTGTATGAATAAGCCTGAAACCGTACTGAACCTGCCTGCCGTCACCGATACACTTGCTGCCTTCGCGGCCAACCTGAGGTTTCAGGATCTGCCCAGCGAAGTTGTCGAACGCACCAAAGTGCTGGTGCTGGACCTAAGCGGGATCATTATCCGTTCACAGGATTTTGACTCTACGCTCTGCATGAAAAAAGCCCTGCATTGCCTTGAGGGTGACCGCGGCTCGATCCATGTCATGGGCAGCAAGGGACAATGGTCTCCCCAGGCAGCGGCCCACCTGGCCGGCGCAACTGCTCACAGCATGGACTTTGATGATACCCATGCACGTGCTCAGCTACACCCGGGAGCGCCCGTGATCGCGGCCGCTTTCGCTGCGGCACAAATGGCCGGCTGCTCCACGCAAAAATTGCTAACCGGCATTGTAGCCGGTTACGAGGTAATAATCCGGGTAGCTCTGGGTGCCGTTTCGCAGGCTCACGCCGAACGCGGTTTTCATCCTTCTGCCACCGTTGGCGTGTTCGGCGCGGCAGCAGCCTGCGGCAACATTCTGGGGCTTGATGCCAGCCAAATGGCCCATGCCTTCGGTACCGCACTAAGCCAGTCTGCGGGCACCGGACAGTTTGCCGTTAATGGGGCATGGACCAAGCGCTTTCATGTGGGCTATGCCGCTGCCGGCGGCCTGACAAGTGCCGTCTTCGCCAGCCAGGGTTACACCGGTGCCACACAAGCCTTTGAAGGCCGTGAAGGTTTCTTCAATGTCTACTCGCCCCGTCCGGAACCCGCACTGGCGGTACAGGATTTGGGCCAGAAATGGGAAATTATGGCGTCCGGTATCAAGCCCTACCCTTGCTGCCGTGGCATTCATGCGCCGCTGGATGCCTTGGCCGCCCTGCAGCAGCAACACGCCTTCACGGCAGCCGATGTGGCCAGCGTGCGAGTAGGCATGGCACGTCGCAGCGTGTTTGTAGTTGGCGAGCCTCAGGAACGCCGCCGAAAACCCCGAAACGTGGTGGACTGCCAGTTTTCAACCCACCTTTGCATGGCGATTGCCCTTAAGCACCGCCGCATGGGTTGGGATGACTATGAACCGGCGTTGGCTGACCCAGAAATTTTCAAACTCATGGAGCGTATTGAAGTGTTTGAAGATGCCGAATGTGAGGCCAACTTCCCCACCGCATTTTCTGCTGTGGTTGAGATTAAGCTGAACTCGGGAGAAACACTGCGGTATTTCCAATATGCACCCCGTGGCGAACCCGATGATATGCCTACGCAGGAAGCCGTACAGCAAAAATTCATGAGTCTGGCAGACCCAATACTTGGCACACCAACAACGCAAGCGCTTTACCAAAAATTGATGTTGCTAGACACTAACCAGCCGGTAAGCAAACTCTTTGAGCATTGCACTCATATCGCCTGACTTACCAAGGAGCGGATTCACAATGACCAAGGCTGCACAAGCACAAACCGAACAAGCGCTTCGTGTCCAACTCGCTGCCTGCTACCGCATTTTCGACATGCTGGGCTGGACCGAAATGATCTATAACCACATTACGCTGCGGATACCGGGGCCAGAACAGCATTTCCTGATCAATCCGTTTGGCCTGTATTTCAACGAGGTCACTGCCTCAAATCTGGTCAAGATTGATATCAACGGGAATATCCTGCAGGATAGCGAATACCCCATCAATCCGGCAGGCTTCACCCTGCATTCGGCCATCCACAAGCAAATACCGGATGCGCATTGCATCATGCATACCCATACAACGGCAGGCTGTGCGGTTGCCTGTGCCGATAGCGGTTTGTCGCCTGACAACTTTTACTCAGCACAGCTGTATGATCGTGTGGCCTACCATGATTTTGAGGGCATCACACTGCATGCCGAAGAAGCCCCCCGCCTGGGTCAGTCTATCGGCAATAAACCGGCCGTTATTCTGCGCAACCATGGCCTGCTCAGTTGGGGCATCACCTTACCCATGGCCTTCGCCACACTCTGGACTTTGCAGCGTGCCTGTGAAATTCAGGTCATGGGTGCGGCCCTTGGGCCGACCCGGGTCATTTCCAGGCAGATTCAGCAAAAATGCAGTGTTGAAGCCCTGCAATTCGATCCGCGCCATGGCGCAGGCGATGACATTTTTACAGCACTGATACGCCAGATTGACCGGCGCGATCCTTCTTACAAAAATTAAAGGCAGCTATGAAAGTATGTATTTATGGTCTGGGTGCCATCGGGGGCCTTCTGGCCGCCCGACTGGCGGCACGCGGTGAAGTACAGCTTAGTGCCATCGCACGGGGAGCAACCCTGCAGGCACTACGCGATCACGGTCTGAGTTTTATTGAAGGACCGCCCGATCAAGCCCAACAACAACGCTACGATCTGCACGCCAGCGACAATCCCGCCGATCTTGGCGTGCAGGATGTTGTCATTCTTTCCGTCAAGACCACAGCCCTGCCAGATGTGGCCGCCCGCATCGCCCCGCTGCTAGGTCCTGACACCACCCTACTGTCTGCCATGAATGGGATCCCATGGTGGTTTTTTCACGGCTTGCCCGGCACCCCTGAACACCTTCAACTGAAAAGTCTGGATCCTGATGGCACACTGGCTGCGGCACTCCCGTCTTCACAGGTGGTGGGTACCGTTACCCATTTGTCGGCAGCCAATATGGGCCCCGGCGTCGTAAGACATGTGGCTGGCAACCGGATCATTATTGGTGAGCCTGGTGGTGGAACTGCCACCGCCCGCAGCCAAACCATCACGCACATGTTGCAATCGGCAGGTTTTGACACCGAACCCTCGCAACAGATACAGGCAGATATCTGGTACAAGCTTTGGGGCAACATGACGGTCAACCCCATTTCAGCCATCACCGGTGCAACGGGCGATCGTATTCTGGACGATGATTATGTACGTCATTTTATGTCACGCTGCATGCTAGAGGCTGCTGAAGTAGGCGCGCGAATTGGCATTCACATTAACCAGGACCCCGAGGATCGCCACCAAGTCACCCGACAACTAGGCGCTTTTCGCACATCCATGTTGCAGGACGTTCAGGCCGGCAAAAGCATCGAACTGGATGCCCTGGTAGGCGCCATGCTTGATATCGCCCATCAAGTGAATGTTCCGGTTCCCAACATTGAAACCCTGATGGGCCTAAGCCGTCTGCACGCCCGCACGCTGGAGCTTTATCCGCTTGATTCTTAAGCGCTTTGTCTATCGTTGTTTTTCCGATTAACACACTAATTAATATTAAATTAAAAACAATATTTCTGGAGACGTTTTAAATGAAAAAAACTTTGCTTGCTACTGCAGTTGTAGCCGGTTTTACCGGTGCAGCCCAAGCTAACAGCTCTGTAACCATTTATGGTTTAGTTGATGCTGGTATTGCATATGATAAAACCAAAGTGACGCAAGGCGATAACCGGATCGAAAACCGTATTTTCGGCATGCAAAAATTCACAGGCGCCCGCAATGGCAGCCGCTGGGGCTTCAAAGGCAGTGAAGACCTGGGTAATGGATCCAAGGCCATTTTCCAGCTGGAAAGCGGGTTTGACCCTGGTACTGGCAAATCGCTTCAGGGTAACCGCCTGTTTGGCCGCCAGGCTTATTTTGGTTTAAGTAATGACAATTGGGGTGCGCTAACACTGGGTCGCCAATACTCAATCGCCTCTCAAAAAATCGCACCGAAAGGCCCATTTAATGCCGGCTACTTTCAGGCAGGCCAACTTTTTGGTGCATTTGGCAGCACTATTTATGGCCGTATGAATAATTCGGTTAAATACATGAGTCCGGATTTTTCCGGTTTCCAATTCGGTATTGCACACGCTGGCAATCACAATAAAAGTGAATTTGAATGGGACGGAATCGATAAGATCGAAACAAAACAGGCCTCCAACTGGATCAGTACTGGCGGCAGCTACGATAATGGCCCCCTGGCAATCGGTGTTTCTTATGACCGTTACCGTACCAATGCCAGAACTGCCCCCGACATCAGCAAAGGGACTCCTGCCAAGACTCATAAAGGCACGGTCCATACTTGGAACCTGTTTGGCACCTATGACTTTGATATTGTGAAACTGGATTTGGGTTATGGCCAAGTGCGTGGTGCCATTGGCAACAAGGACAGGGCAAACGTTGAGATGGAAGCAAGCAGTATTGGCTTGAACAATCTTTTCACCCCATTTACGCAAGGCATGCGTTCTGATGGTTTGCTGTATTCACAAACCAACGGTTACCGCCAACAGGCATGGACCGTTGGTTTAACCATACCGGCAGGGGAAACGGGTAAAGTCCTGGCATCATACCAAGGCAGCCATACCAAAAACAATGATCGCGAATTCGATGGTGTGAAAGGCAACCTGCATATCTTCAGCCTTGGTTATGAATATAGGCTGTCAAAACGCTCCCTAATATTTGCGGTCGCCTCTATTGGTACGGGTCGACTGAAGTTTAATGACAGTCAAGCTCATCCGAAAGCCAGGCTAAGTACGTCTTTAGTGGGTGTAGGTTTACAGACCCGGTTCTGATGTAAAAGGAGACGCCCGGCGTGGGGCGTACTCCTAAAAGAATTCTCGCTCCCATGCTCCTGGGGGGAGTGCGAGTTTTATTCAAGGGAGCAGGCATTCCCACGTTTGCCACAATCACTCAATAAGTAAATCCTGACCCCGACTCACTATTCTGCTACACTTTTCCCATGTTTAACTATAAACAAGGCCAAACCATGAAGCCTTTTAAGCAAACGAGCATTAACCCCCCTGTATTTTTCTCGGCTGCCGTTCTTATTCTACTTCTGGTTGGCCTTGCTGCTTTTGCGCCTGATTTTACCCAACAACTATTTAGCGATACTCAGGCCTGGATTCTCAGCCATGTAAGTTGGTTTTATATTCTAACTGTCGCCATCATTTTACTTAGCGCCTTCTTTTTAGCGATCAGTCGATATGGCGACATTAAATTGGGGCCAGATCACTCTACGCCTGACTTCAAGAACTTCACCTGGTTTGCCATGCTTTTTTCTACCGGCATGGGCATTGGCCTTATGTTCTTTGGGGTGGCTGAACCGGTCATGCATTTTCTTAGTCCTCCTACCGGCGAAGGGGGAACCGTCTTGGCGGCACGTAACGCCATGAGCATTACCTTTTTTCACTGGGGGCTACATGCCTGGGCTATTTATGCCATTGTGGGTTTGGTTCTTGCATTTTTCTGCTACAGACACGGCCTGCCGCTAAGACTAAGCTCTGCGCTTTATCCTATTATTGGAGACCGCATTTATGGCCGCACCGGTCAGGCAGTTGACACCTTTGCCGTTCTTGGTACCGTCTTTGGCGTGGCCACCTCGCTGGGCTTTGGGGTAGCGCAAATAAATAGTGGCCTGAACTATTTATTTAATCTGCCCGTTACCCTCCAGGTACAAATTGTCCTGATTATTATTGCCTGTGGTTTAGCGACCCTATCCGTAGCCAGTGGCCTGGACCGGGGCATTAAGATTCTTTCAGAAATCAACCTGGGTTTTGCCCTTTTATTACTTTTATTTGTACTCATACTAGGCCCTACTGTTTTCCTGCTCCAAACTTTTGTAGAAAATACGGGGTCCTATTTATCAGATATAGTGACGGCGACCTTTAACCTCTATGCTTACCAACCCAATGACTGGATTGGTGGTTGGACCCTTTTTTACTGGGGCTGGTGGATAGCCTGGTCACCTTTTGTCGGTTTATTCATTGCCCGTATTTCACGAGGCCGCACTATCCGCCAATTTGTACTGGGCGTGTTGTTAGTGCCATCGGGCTTTACCTTATTTTGGATGACCGTTTTCGGTGATACCTCCATCTATTATATTTTAGTTGAAGGTATGAGCAACTTTGGCCTGACCGTTCAAAATGACGTTGCCCAAGCCCTGTTTGTTTTCCTGGAAAAACTGCCTTTAACCAGCATCACTTCCATGATAGCGCTATGTATGATTGTTGTTTTCTTTGTCACCTCCGCAGACTCTGGCGCTTTGGTTATTGATTTGCTGGCCTCTAAAGAAAACATGCCCTCTCCGGTATGGCAACGTATATTCTGGTCTGCCTTAACTGGCGTGGTTGCCATTGCCTTGCTCTTGGCCGATGGCTTGCAAGCACTGCAAACGGCAACTATTGCTAGCGCCTTGCCTTTCTCTATTATTTTATTAGCCGCTATTTTTGGTTTATTTAAAGCCCTTAAAACCGAGGCCACCAAACGGCAAATTCGTTACCAAACAGTGGCACGTACACCGCCTTTGGCCCAAGGACAAGACTGGCAACAACGTTTACGTAACTTAGTCACTTTACCCGAACAAAACCAGGTTGTTCGCTTCATGAATCTTACCGTGGCACCGGCAATGAAGGCAATTAGCGCAGAACTGCAGGATCTGGGCTTTGAGGCAGAAGTCATGCAAAAATCATTTCCTGACAGCGATGCCAAAGGTTGGGCGCTAACCGTTGCGCATCACGGCGAATACCAGGATTTCAGCTACCAGGTTTATCCTGTCGCTGAAAATCGTCCTACACTGAATCCGGTAGACACCGAACGCCCAGATAAGGAAATATACTACCGGGCCGAGGTGCATTTAACCGAAGGCGGGCAAGACTACGACATCATGGGATGGACTAAAGACGATATTATTGTAGATATCATTAATCAATATGAACGTCATCGCCATTTCTTGCATATGGTGCATGATAACGAACCCATTCCTGATGATAAGTAAGCAACCGTGGAACTGGCTCCCATGCTCCAGCGTCACTGCCATTAAGTTAAGCATTTTTTGAGATAATAAGCGGATTTGATTGACAGTTGAACATGGCTAAAAAAAGCAGGCAATTGAAGTTACCCAAGAGCGGCTTGAAGCGAATAGCTTCAAG
>Ga0265295_1001576_pt1 | contig 39669 bp, 31 predicted proteins | sample Munlansysbiofilm_FD_192503 | JGI IMG/M metagenome (GOLD analysis project Ga0265295, IMG submission 192503) | Leachate microbial communities from a municipal landfill in Southern Ontario, Canada - Methane capture system biofilm | ecosystem: Engineered > Solid waste > Landfill > Unclassified ... | reverse complement strand
ATGAAGTAAGGAGTGTTTCTATGACAAAATTGTTTTTCATCGTGTCATTTATCTTCACGTTACCACTACAATTTGCATCGATTAGATACAACTACTCTTATTATGGAGATGTTGTACATTCAGCACCGGGTATGACCTACGCGGCTTATTTCAATGCGCAAACACTTGGGACAAAATTATCTTCCCCTGAAGATTTCGTCATCTATGAAAACGTGTTGTATATGATTGATTCAGTTGAAAATAAAGTAATTACAATCAATCGTGATTTTCAATTGCTTGCAGAATATAACACATTTTCTTTAACACAAGATTATATGGATGAACTCACAGCTGAAGGTATAACTGAATTTCCAGACCTTACGCTAAAATCTCCATACGGTATCGATGTTAAGCCATCAGGCATCTATATTGCTGATACAGGTAATTATCGAATTGTTAAACTCAATCATGATTTTGAAGTGATCGATGTTTTCAGTGATATGGAGGACCCAACGTTTGATACGATTTCCTTTGAACCAAGAAATATTACTGTAGACGCTACTGAACGTATGTATGTGGTCGCTAAAAACGTTTATGAAGGTATTATGGAAATTAATACAGATGGTAGTTTTAATCGCTTTACAGGGGTAAATCCTGTGTCATTGACACCACTGGAAATATTTAGAAGATCACTGATGACTGAAGCACAATTAGCGCAGTTGAAACTGTTCTTACCTACTGAATATACATCTGTTCAAATTGATGATCGTAGCTTTATCTATGCGACATCAAAACCTTCAAATGATCAAGCAGAAAACACCATTCAGCTCATCAATCCAAAAGGTGTGGATGTGATTAAACGCAATGGTTATCATCCACCGATGGGGGATGTTCATTTTATGGTTGGCATGAATAACTATGTTGTTACTGGACCATCACTACTCGTTGATATCGCATCATCTGACCACGGCATTTATACCGTTTTAGATCAAAAGAGATCAAGACTTTTCACTTATGATTCAGAAGGTAACCTTCTTTATATCAATGGTGATGAAGGTTCTCAGTCTGATAAGTTTTCAGAAGGTGTAGCACTTGGTTATTTAGGTGATGACCTTTTGGTACTAGATCGTAAAGCAAGAACGGTTATCGTCTATCGATTAACTGATTTTGGACGTGCAGTCAATCAAGCGATTGCTTTTCACGATCAAGGCAAATTTGAACAAGCCGCTCACATATGGGAAGAAGTTGTTAAACTGAATACCAATTATGAGATTGCTTATAACGGCATTGGAAAGTATTTACTTCGAGAAGGCGAGTTTAAGGAAGCAATGAATTACTTTAAACTTGGTCATGATCAGTATTATTACTCTAAAGCCTTTAAGGAATATAGAAATGCAATCATCAGAGAAAACTTTGGTTATATCATGCTTGTCGTCATACTTTTAGGTGGCACCATGATTGGTTTAAAGATAAGAAAAACATATCGTAAAGGAGGATCAATCCTTTATGAAGACTAAACTAAAACAAATATGGTTTGACTTTTTTAAGTTTCCAAAACAGATTTTATTTCATCCTTTTGATGGGTATGAAGAATTTAAACGATACGAAAAAGGAAGAATGAAGGTTGCAGTTATTTTTATGTTACTCTTCGCTTTTTTTCGAATCTTTGAATTTCAATATGAAGGGATTTTGATTAATCCAAATAACCCTCTTGAATTAAATTCTCTTGAAGAAATCTTCGCTGTCGCTCTACTGATCTTTTTGTTTACTGTAGGTAACTGGTCAGTGACAACACTGATGGAAGGTAAAGGAAAGTACAAAGAGATTTTAATGGTTACGGGATATGCCTTATTCCCCATCATCATGATAGGTTATCCAGCAGTCATCATCTCTAATTTCTTAACTTTAGAAGAGATGGCCTTTTATACACTTGTTATGGGGATTGCCTATGCGCTTGCTGCATGGATGCTTTTTATGGGTATTCTGAATATTCATCAATACGGTTTGGGTAAAACGATCATTGCGTTTATCGCAACCTTTTTAGCCATGGCTGTGATGATGTTTATCGGTTTACTATTCTTTGATTTGATTCAACAATTCATCTCGTTTATCGCTTCGATATACCGAGAATTGAATTTACGATATTAGGAGGACACTATGAAAAAAATCATCTTTATTGTCCTCTTGGTAGGATTGATCTCAGGGTATATCTTCCTTTTCAATATGAAGAAAAGTGAACTAATTGAAAACGAAAGAGTGCCATTTATTGAAAATGGATTTGTAGATGCAGAGACGCTAAGCAATACCAATCGTTTGGCATCGTCAAATGCAAATTTTGAATTATACATTGATGAAACCAGTTCTTACTTTAAGGTTGTTGACAAGCGCAGTGGTTATGAATGGTTGTCAAATCCTGATGTCAGAGATCCATGGGAAACGAATCCTTTAAAACCGATTACAACAACAGCTATTGAAAAACAAAAATCGACATTAGAAATTACATATTTCAACCACACAGGTGCGGTAGCATCGATCAACAATTATAAAACCAGTATTTATCATCCAGAAAGTAAGCTCAATGAAGAAGGGGAAAGAACTTTTTCAATTAAATATGTCCCCAATGGGTTTCAGGTTTTATATGATATACGAGATTTAGAAGTCGATTATCTCTTTTTCCCAAAATATATTTCAACAGAAGATATGGAACTCATTGAAGATGCTGAATATATCCAAAATATAGCGTATAAAAACTTTGATAAAGATTTAGATGCTTATTATATCGATGGCTATGAAGGTATGAGCCGACTGGTCATCAATAGATTATATCCCATTTTTTATGAAAAAATGGCATATACCAGAGAACGCGCGATTGAAGAGAATGCAACGTATGGTTATTTTGACTATGCAGAAAAAGTCGAATTTAAAGTAGCTATTCAAGTTGTTTTAGTTGAAGATGGTATTAAAGCAACTATTTTACGTGATTCAATCGTTGAACCTGAAGAAATTAAAATTTCTAATATCACGTTATTTCCATTATTTGGTACTGCCATTGAACAAGTGGATAACATTCCTCAAGATGGATACATTGTTTTACCAGATGGTAACGGTGCATTAATTGAGTTTAATAACGGTAAATACTACCAAAATCCATATCGTAAGAGACTTTATGGTCAAGATTTGTCGCTTCTTCCTATGAAAATGGCTGAAGAACAACAAAAGATTAGCATTCCCCTTTATGGTATGGTTAAACAAGGTGGTGGGTTTGCTGCAATCATTACAGATGGCGATGCGATGGCCAATATCCATGCAGATGTCAGCGGAAGAATTGATTCGTATAACAAAGTTTATACATCGTTTGATTTAAGAGAAACAGAGCGTGTCACATTAGGTTCTGGTTTTAATCAATACGGGATTAATTTGTGGACAAAGCATATTGTTGATTCTGATTTTAGCGTGCTTTATCATTTCTTAACAGGCGATGATAATTCCTATGTAGGGATTGCGAAAAGCTATCGTAACTATTTGTTGTCGCTAGGCATGGTTCCACATGATCAAACACAAACAACTGTTTTAAATGCTGAGTTTATCGGAGCTTATGATAAGAAAGAGTTTATTTTAGGAGTTCCTTATTATACAACACGTTCAATGACAACATTTAGACAAGCAGAAAAGATCATTAACATGCTACAAGAACGTGGTATTAATTTAATCAATGTTTCTTATCTCGGTATGATGAATGGTGGTTTAAGCGCATCCATTCAAGATAAGGTTGACATCGAAAATGTGTTAGGTGGAAGAAGAGATTATGAAGATTTTGTTGCATCTTTAGATGCGATGGGGATTCCACTTTATGCCAAATTTGATCTGATGACAGCATCAAAATATCATAAACTTTTCGATCAATATCGTTACACAGCAAGTCGTATTGATGGATCTTTAGCGTATGCTTTTGATTACCATTATCCAACAAGACTTCCCTATTCAGAAACTGAGTTTACGCATTCAGCTGATGACTATGTGATCAATCCTTTATATTATGAAGCGATTTATCAAGATTTTTCTGATAAGTTTGATGGTGAGTTTTTATCAACATCTTATCTTGGATCAACATTAGCAGGTCATTACACGAAGGATTCATCGTTATATCGCCAAGATGCACTTCGCATTCAAAGGGATTTATTATCACAGATGACGGAATCTTTAATGCTTGAAAATCCACTTGGATTTGCGATTCCTTATGCAGATGTGATTGTCGATTTACCAACAGAAGCAACTCTGTATTCGATTATTGATGATCAGATTCCTTTATTACAACTCGCATTATCCGGTTTAATTGATTATGCGACTCAAAGTATCAATACAGCAAACACACGAAGCATCGAGTATACCTTCTTAAAGGTTTTAGAAACAGGTTCGAATATTAAATACACCCTTTCATATGATGACTCACGTGAACTTTTATCAACTGAATATAATTACTTCATGTCGACACACATCACGAATTGGTTAAATACGATTGATCAACAGGTCAAAGAAATGGATGATCTTGGTATCCATCAAGGTGAACTGGTCAATCATGAACGCATCGCATCGAATGTTTATCGTGTGACCTATTCTCATGGTCTAGTTTTATTGATTAATTATAATTTAAGTCCACAAACGATTGGTGATATCACCATACCGTCTTTGGACTATGTTGTGTTGGGAGGTTGAGATGATGAAACTAAGAAAAAATGATGTTAACATCAACCCATCAACAACTGAAAAGAAAAATCGTTTTGAAGTGTCTTATAAAAATCAAAAACGCATATGGGCAGCTATCTTTTTAGCGCCTTGGGTCATCGGTTTTATTCTCCTGTTTTTAGTGCCCCTCATTCGGTCACTCATCTACAGTTTTTATGAGTTGACACCTGAAGCCGGTGGTATCACACAAACGTTTATCGGTTTCCAAAATTATGCATATGCGATCAATGAACATGTCACATCGACATCTTCCTATCGCGTTGAACTGATCAATACAACACTAGATTCATTTATTAACTTACCGGTTTTATTAATCTTTAGTTTATTTATTGCAGTATTACTTAATATGAAGTTTAGAGGAAGAGCAGCTGTTCGTGCGATCTTCTTTATCCCGGTTATTCTAAACTCTGCAGCGGTTGCTACTGCTTTAGGCGGTGGTGATGCCATTTCTCAAATCTTAGAGCAATCTGGTATCGATCGTATTTTTGATCTAGAATTCTATTTGATTCAAACGGGTATGACACCTGTGATTGTCACATTCATCGTGGGATTAATATCTCGTATTTATGATATTTTAGCTCTCGCTGGTGTTCCTATTTTACTCTTTTTAGCAAGTATTCAATCCGTACCTAAGCATTTATATGAAGCAGCTAAAATTGAAGGTGCAACCAGTTATGAAATGTTTTGGTTAATCACACTTCCTAATGTTTCACCACATATTGTTACCGTGACTGTTTATGCATTAGTTGACACATTCTTAACATCTCCAGTATCTACCATCATTTCAGATGAACTCAAAGTTCAGCATTGGGGACTAAGTTCTGCAATGGCATGGATTTATGTGGGTACTATTTTGGTGATGTTGGGATCACTTGCAGTCTTAGCGAAAGGCTTAAAGATTGGAGGTTCTCACTATGAAAATTAATATCTATGATCAAGTAAAAGCATCTGTTAATGGTTACTTGGATAAATTGATGGAACCTCATGTTGTTTTTAAACGAAATAAGAAGATTAAAACATTCTTTGGTTCACTGTTCCGTTATGTTTTCCTCATTGGTTTATGTTTCGTGATTTTATTTCCAACCATTCAACAAATCCTAATGGCACTTCGTGCACCAGGTGATGTTAATAATCCAGCAGTTGTATGGATTCCAGAAAACTGGTCGATAATGAATATTAAGTTATCTATTATGGCACTTGATTATTGGGATGCACTTCTCAATACCTTTAAGATGTCATTCATCGTTATGATATTGCAGCTTGCATCAACTGCTTTAGCAGGCTATGCGTTCAGCAGATTACGTTTTAGAGGCAGCAATATTTTATTTGTTTTTGTCATTTTAACGATTGTCATTCCTCCTCAAGCTTTATCTCTCGCTCAGTATTTATACTTTAGGGAACTTCAGCTTGTAGGTAAAGAAGGTTCAATCTATTTAATGAGTGGATTAGGTATGGGCATTCGTTCAGGTATATTCATTTATATCTTTAGACAATTCTTTAGAGGACTACCTAAAGAGTTAGAAGAATCAGCAATGATCGATGGCGCATCCGTTTTTAGAACATTTTGGAATGTCATGTTACCTAACGCACGTGGTGCGATGGTAACTGTAGGACTCTTCGCGTTTGTATGGCAATGGAACGATGCTTATTTTGTTAAAATTTTTGAAGTGGCATCAAGTGCTGATTTCCCACTTTTGACCATGAAGCTTATCAATGTAGCTGAAAATGTATATGCTCAACTTTTCTATGCAGGAGCACTCAGTTTAGTTGGTCAAAATGTTTGGGATAATCCATTATTCTTGGCGTTGATCAGCAATGTTTCAGCGCTACTCATCATGTTACCACTGTTAATTATGTATTTATTCGTACAAAAAGGATTCGTTGAATCGATTGAGAGAACAGGTATCGTCGGATAGCCTGGTTGAGGGACTATGAATTACGAAAAATCGTTATATCAGAAAATTAATACAGTCGCTGATTGGATCATTAGAATCATCATGATCAATATCTTGATGATCTTAACATCCCTTCCATTATTAACGCTTTTTCCTTCACTTTCAGCAGGCTATAAACTGTTTTATGAATATAAACATAAAAATGAAACTAAATTATTTAAGTCTTATTTCATGTTTTTTAAAGAAGATTTCATGAGAAAACTTCAAATTGGTTTAATCTTGGTTATTGTCCTACTCATCGGTTACTTCAATGTAACCTATTATGTTGATTTATTAAAAGATAATGAAAATCTCTTTTATCAAATCGGCTATTATATCACATTCACATTTTTATTTGTTGTTTTGGTTGTTACACTTTACACACTTCCCATCATCACTGTTTATCCAAAACTACCTTTAAATTTGATGATGAAATTAGCATTTGCTTTATCAGGGAAATATTTTTTAAGAACTGTTTTATTGTTTCTCATTCTTTTGATTCCTTTCTTATTACTACTGACACCGATCACAAGTCTGATCTTAGTCTTCATGGGTATATCATTACCGATGTTACTTTCCGTGATCGTTCATGAAAAAGCATCACTATACATAATCAGTTTAGGAGAAAACAAAGATGAAAGTCGGTCTTGAACGTATTGCATCCTATTTGCATCTTTTTGAAAACAAGCGTGTAGGTTTAATCACCAATCCCACAGGTGTTGATCATCATCTAAACTCTGGTGTTGATTTAATGTACGAAAAAGTACATTTAACCGCGCTTTTTTCACCTGAACATGGTATTAGAGGTAATTTACAAGCAGGTGTTCATCAAGAGCTTTATGTTGATGAAAAGACAAATGTTATGGTTTACTCGCTCTATGGACCAACACGTAAACCAACCAAAGAAATGCTTGATCAGATTGATGTCTTAGTGTTTGATATGCAAGATGTCGGCGCTAGATTTTATACCTATTTATATACGATGGCTTATGCGATGATTGCATGTCAAGAAGAGAATAAAACGTTTGTTGTTCTTGATCGACCCAATCCACTTGGAGGATTAAAGGTTGAAGGTAATCTATTGAATTTAGATTATCGCTCGTTTGTTGGGTATTATGAATTACCCCAACGCTTTGGGCTGACCATTGGTGAACTTGCGTTATTATTTAATGATATCTATCACATCGGTGTTGATCTCAAGGTGATTCCGATGGAGGGATGGACAAGAAACATGTTTTATCGTGATACAGGATTAACATGGATTGCTCCATCACCTAATATTCCAACAGCAGAAACGTGTTTTCCTTATATAGCAACATGTCTGTTTGAAGGAACCAATGTATCAGAGGGAAGAGGAACAACAAAACCTTTTCATTATGTTGGAGCTCCTTGGTTAAAAGCAGATGAAGTGATTGATAAGTTTAACAGTTATGATTTAAAGGGTATCCAACTAAGAAAACAATATTTTACACCGATGTTTTCTAAACATGCCAATGTGTTATGTGCAGGTGTTGAGTTTCACATCACAGATTTGAATAAAGCAGATCTCGTTTATGCGGGTGTCGTCTTATTTAAAATCATTCAAGCAAGTCATCAAGAGTTTGAACTATTGCCACCTTTTAGAGAAGGATCACATCGTTTTATTAATCTTTTAGTCGGCGATTCCTTCTTAGATAAAGATAAGATTGATCTTGATCATATAAAACATGTATTTGATACGAATGAAAAAACATTTATGAAGTTAAAGGAGAAATACCATCTTTATGCGCTATGACATTTCAAAACTGACAACTGAAGAAAAGATTGGCCAATTGATGATGTTTGGTATTGATGGAACAACCATCACAGACCATGCGATTGAATTGATCAAAAAATATAAGGTGGGTAACATCATTCTTTTTGCACGCAATGCAGAATCTCCAAAACAACTTTATGAATTAAATCAAAGTCTACAAAAACTAGCGCTTGCTGAATTAAACATCCCCCTTTTCATTTCAATTGATCAAGAGGGTGGGATGGTGACACGTATTTTTCATGGAGCAACCTTCTTTCCAGGTGCGATGACGATTTCAGCAACCAATGATGTCAGTAACAGTTATCAGGTTGGAGATCTCATGGGAAAAGAACTTCAAGTTTTGGGCATTAATATGAACTTAGCGCCTGTTCTTGATGTGAATAATAATCCTAAAAACCCAGTAATCGGTGTGAGATCTTATGGAGATGATCCCGATCGTGTGGCAGATTATGGTATTCAATTTATGAAGGGTTTACAACATCATGTGATAGCAACCGGGAAGCATTTTCCTGGTCATGGTGATACATCACTTGATTCACATTTAGCACTTCCTAAGGTTGACTATGATAAAAATCGTTTGGAATCAGTTGAACTTGTTCCTTTTAAAAAAGCGATCAAAGAAGGCATTAAAGCACTAATGAGTTCACATATCGACTTTCCTGCATTCACAGAGGGTGGTTTACCAACCACGTTATCTAAAAAATGTCTAACAGGCTTACTTAGAGAAGAACTTCATTTTGAAGGTCTTATTGTCACAGATGGTATGGAAATGAAAGCTGTTCAAGACAACTATGGGACAGTTGAAGCTTCACTTATGGCCATTCAAGCAGGTGCTAATCTTGTATGTATTTGTCATTCTGAACCACTTCAAAAAGAAGCTATTGAACGTATAAAAACTGCAGTGCATACTAACGAATTATCAGAAAACGATCTTAATGAACGTGTTTTACGCGTCTTAAAATTTAAAGAAGAAATACAAATGATGTCTTTAAATCAGCCTTATGAAGCGATTAAACAGATGGTTGAAAATGATGAAACCAAACGTTTCAGCAAACAAATCGTAAGAAAAGCAGCTACGCTTGTTAAAGGACAACCTATTCGATTGAAAGGAAATGCTATTTTTATCGGTATGCTTCCTAAAGCAACCACACAAGCAGATGACACCGATGGATTATACGATGTGATATCGCAAATTAAAAAAGAAATTCCATGCATCAAGACACTTAAAATGCCGATTCATCCAAACGATGAAGATATCGTAGAAGCTGTTAACAAATCACGTTTTGCATCACAAATCATCCTAACAACGTATAACGCAAATGTGTACCAATCTCAAATTAAACTCATCAATGAACTCTCACAACTCGGTATTGAGATGCATGTGATTGCGATGCGTAACCCATATGATCTTTATTACACCAAAAACATTGAAAACTTCGTTTGTCTTTATGAATATACACCTTATGCCATTTCAACACTCATTTCATATCTTAAAGGCGATTTGGAGCTTGAAGGGAGGATTCCAGTAAAGTATGCGTAACTTAGTCATTGGAATTGATGGTGGGGGAACAAAAACTTTGGGTGTGTTATTTAATGATGCGGGTGAGGAATTATTGAGAACCGAATTTGGTTTTTCAAATTTCTCAATTGATGAAGATATTGCGATCACTAACATTAACAAAACCATTGAAGCTCTGCTCACACAAAGAGAACCTAACGATAACATCATGGTTATCATGGGAATATCTGGTGCTTCAAAGTTAACCAACAAAACGTCTTTTTTAGAAGCGTTAGAAAAGACTTATGATGTGAAGGCTGAACTTGTGACAGATGCTCATATAGCGATTCATTCGATTGATAAAAATCCCGATGAATCCGTCATTATGGCAATCAGTGGAACAGGTAGTGCTGTGATGATGTTAGAAAATGATACATACCATCTGATTGGTGGTTATGGTTATCTTTTAGGTGATGAAGGCTCAGCTTACCATCTCGTTATTCAAGCTTTAAAATTGGTGACACAAGCATTTGATACACAACATGGATGGACACCTTTAGTTAATAAAATACTATCCTTCATGAAAGTTGATCAACGTGAGCAATTCGTTAATTATGTTTATAAGCTCAGAAAAACAGAATTAGCTTTGCTAGCAAAAATCATATCAGAAGCTGCACTAGAATCAGATGAACAAGCTCATCAACTGTTATGCAATGAAGGTAAACTACTTGCATATCAGGTGATGATAGCAGAAAAACGGTTAAAAGTAAAAACGAAAGTTCGTATTGCAGTACGTGGGGGCTTTGTCGTCAATGCACCTTATGTTCGTGAAGCATTCATCAGTGAACTTAAAAAACATATAGAGTATTACACGATTGAAGAAAATCCCAACGAAGCGGTATTAGGTGCCTATCGATTAGGCATAAAAAAACTTTCAGAGGTGACATCATGTTAGATATAAGTAAAATAAGTACAGAAAAAAGAAATGAGAATACGAAAAATATCGATATAGCATCGACAAAAAGTATTTTAGAAATGATCAATAACGAGGATAAAACGGTAGCTCTTGCTGTTGAAAAAGCAATCGATCAAATCACCGTTGTCGTCGATATTGTTACAGATGTTTTTAGAAATGGTGGAAGACTTATCTATATTGGTGCAGGAACATCGGGTAGATTAGGTGTTTTAGATGCATCAGAATGTCCACCAACTTTTGGTGTACCTTACGACATGGTCACAGGCATTATTGCTGGTGGCGATAAAGCTTTAAGAACGCCAATAGAAGGTGTAGAAGACTCAAAAGAACACGCTAGAAAAGATTTGAGGAAAACAAAGTTAACATCAAAAGATATCGTGATTGGTATTGCAGCATCAGGTAGAACCCCTTATGTGATAGGCGGCATCGAATATGCGAAATCTATAGGTGCAAAAACTGCGTGTATCACAACATCTGAAAATTCAGAAATTGCCAAAGTTGCCGATCATCCGATAGAAGCCATCACAGGTGCAGAACCGCTCACAGGATCAACACGCATGAAATCAGGAACGGCTCAGAAACTGATTTTAAATATGATTACAACCGCATCAATGGTTAAACTTGGAAAAGTTTATGAAAATCTTATGATTGATGTGCAAATGTCGAATAACAAGTTGGTTTCAAGAGCAACCAATATTGTGATGGAAGTCACTGGATGTTCACTAGAGATAGCAGAAGCCTATTTAACGAAATATAACTCAGTAAAATATGCCATTTTTGGTATTATGTCTCACATCGAAGATAAAAACAAAATGAAGGAAATGCTGAATGAACATCATGGCAATATACGCGAGTCACTCAAAAATTGTAAACAGGTGTAACATGGAACTTATTATTGCAAAAAATTATGATGAAATATCGGATAAAGCATCTGAAATTTTTATTGAACTGATTAAAAGAAATCCTGAAGCAAAGCTAGGGCTTGCTACAGGATCTTCTCCTTTAGGGTTATATCAAAGATTAATTCAAGCATATAACAAACATGAGATTTCTTTTAAACAGATTACAACATTTAATCTAGATGAATATGTTGGTATTTCTAGAAATCATCCTCAAAGCTATTTTTCATTTATGAATGAGAACTTATTTAAACATATTGATATCGATTTAGATCATGTTCATTTACCAGATAATGATCTATCGAAAATTGATACAATCGCAAAAGATTATAATAAACTTTTACGTAAAAATCCAATCGATTTACAAGTGTTAGGTATTGGATCAAATGGACACATTGGATTTAATGAACCAGGGACACCTCTTGGAAATGAAACGTTCGTTGTTGAACTTGATGAACAAACAAGAAATGACAACTCAAGATTTTTTGGACATGTCGATCTCGTGCCCACACATGCCATCACGATGGGAATCAAAAATATTATGCGTGCTAAACACATTATATTAATTGCATCAGGCAAAGAAAAAAGTGATGCCATTTACCAGATGTTATATGGTGAGGTAACGACAGATCTTCCAGCGTCTGTCTTGCAGTTGCATCCAAACTGTACGGTGATTATTGATGAAGAAGCGGCTCGTTTGCTTCCTTAACGGAGTTATCTGATGATTTGCTATGACTATTGATTATTTTATTGACAAATTTATTCATTCATTATATGATATTTCCGTAGATATAAAGATAGCTTATTTAAGCTCCTACTAAACTCAAAAAAGGAAAAGAACTATTTGTGAAGAACTACAAAGACTCTAACAAGAAATCGTACCACGAACTGAAAGAAGAATTAGAAGATAAGAAGGGGTTTTCACGTTCAGATTTACCTCGTAAACGTAAAGAAGTTATTGCACGTGATGACGAACCCATGGTTTCTATGGCAAGAAGTGAATCTTCTAGAAATAGAAATTATGATGATGGTGATAGAAAACCATATACACCTCGCGGTGGTGGTGAATTTAAAAAGCCTTATAATAAAGAAGGTTTTGATAAGAAGAAGCCTTATACACCAAGAGAAAATTCAGATAAGAAAACTTACACGCCAAGAGAAGGTTCAGAGAAAAAAACATATCCATCAACACAATCTGGATATAAAAAACCTTATGATCCCAACCGTTCGTATGATTCTAAAAAGACGTTTGATAAACCTTATAAAAAGACAAATGAGAACCGATAGGCTCTCATTTTTTTAATTTACTTGTATATTGGTTTGGTTTGATGTATAATCAAGGTGTATTCCCCATAGATAAATGTTTCGGTTTGAAGTGTTAAATCTGTTTTGGGAATTAAGGTTTGTCTTTTCATTCTTACAATTAACTTATACTTGTTTTAAATGTTTGTTTTCTTGTATGGTTATCTATGGGGAATGCACGTTTTAATCTTTAACACCGCAAGGTGTTTTTTTATTTTTATTTTCGAAGTATAATAGAGGTAGAGGTGATAAATGATGTCATTAATGGATACATACACAATGGATGAAAAACGCGCAGTTATCGCATTTTTAAACATGGTTATCACATCAGATCTCGAAGTCAAAATCGAAGAACTCAATTTGGTTTGGATGCTTGCTAAAAGCATACATATCGACTTAAAAGAAGTTGAAAAAATGAGTGATTCAGAATTTCAAGAGATTATATCAAACTTTTCAGATGAACATTTAATTGAAATGTTACGCATGGGATATACGTTGATGAGTGTTGATCAGAAGCACAAAGATAAAGAAAAGAAATTATTAGAATTTGTAAGAAGTTTAAAACAAATGGATGATTTAACGTACAGACAATTTTACTTGAGTTTAAATAAAATGTCGGATTTAACACCACTTGATCAAGTTGTATTACTTGTTTTAGCACATCATATGGCGGATGCCGATGGGATAATTACACAAGGTGAAGTCCAAATGCTTATTGTTTTATGCAGCATGGTAGGTGTTGATCCAAGTGAAGTAGTATTTTACAAGATTCCAAAAGATGCCTTATATCATGCTGTTTTTTCGATGAGTGAACATGCGATTAAGCGTATCGTTGAAGAATTACTTTTAATATCTATTGCAGACATGAAGATTGCAGAACAAGAATATGATTTTATTTTTCCTATTATCGCACATTTTCATTTAGATTTTGAGGACGTTTTAAGATCAGCTAAAAATAGATATACAGAACACATTGAATATTATGAATTATTCAGAGCTGAATCTGAAATAAATTAGGGGGTTATGATGAAAAAGGTTTATCTTATCTTGGTTATGATGTGCATGATTTTAGGTTTATCTGCTTGTCAGTTTTCAACACATGGTGAATTATATGATGATGAAGACAGAATGGTTGCTACTGGAGATACCTATTCCTTTTTAGGTAAATACAGCGATAGCGATAGCATATCGTTTAGAAGATTTTCAGGTATTTATACATTAAAACGAATTGACAGAGATGATGATTTCACCATGACGATTGATATGGATATTGATTTAGGTCGGTTCAAATGTTTTTTAGTTGATGAAAATGATCAAATCATCGAACTCGTTCAAGGAGAAAATCTCATCACATCATATGTTGGTAAACTCAGATTGCGCATTGCAGGTGATGATGCAAAAGGAAATATGAGCTTTGTGATTGGTTCTTAAGATTAGGGCAAATAAAAAAGGAGCGATTAGCTCCTTTTCTATTGTTTAAGATTAAACTTCGATAATAGCATCTGTTGGACAAACGGCTTGACAAGCACCGCAGTCAATACAAATATCTTCATCAATAACGTAGATGTCACCTTCAGAGATGCAATCTACTGGGCATTCTGCTTGGCATGCGCCACAAGCAATACAAACATCAGTAATTCTTCTTGGCATCGTTACTAACCTCCATACGTGTCGTATATTAGTATTTTAACTAAAAATGTCAAGAAATACAACCTCATAAACAAACTTCATGGATTATGTAGAAAGATTGTAATTTTAATTCTTTAACTTCTGACTGTTTTTAAAGCTTTGCTCCAAGAATTGAGTTGATCTAACATTTGATTTAAGTTGGTTAAATGAAGATCTTGAGGCTTAAAGACTGACCAATTTTCAAAATCAGTAAACATGGATAATGCGACATGTGTTCTAACATCAGCGATTTGTAGTTCACCCAAAATGCCTCTTAAGTGCTCTGCAGCTCTTGCTCCTCCAACTGAACCGTATGACACGATGCCCGCAGCTTTATTATTCCAGGGTTCTTTAGCACTGTCTAAAGCATTTTTTAAAGATCCTGGGATGCTGTGGTTATATTCACCTGTAACAAAAACAAAACCATCATATGAGTTTAATGTTTCATTCCACTGTGTAACACCTGTGAGATCATTTGATTCACCTAGAAGAGGTAATTGATATGTTTTGACATCGATAATGTCATAAAGTGCATCGTTTCTCTTATCAGCGTTTTCTTTTACCCATTTTGCGACTTGAGGTGATACCCTTCCTTCTCTGGTACTTCCGATAATAATCCCTATTTTTACTTGATTCATGTGATATTCTCCTTTTATATATAATTTATACTTCATTATATTTCGAATTCGAAATAAAATCAATCAATTTGCTTCTATCATGTGATATCATGTGAAATCTTAAGAAATAAGCAATTTTTAATGAATAAAAAATGTGTAGTGATATAATTTAGTTGCTTTAATAAGGAGGGATTTCCTTTGTTACAATTATTGGATATCAAAAAAAGTTATGTGGTTGCAGGCCACCCATTCCCTGCATTAAACGGTATTGATCTCGAATTTAAAAACAATGAATTTGTTGCAATACTCGGTCAATCAGGATCAGGTAAGACAACCATGCTAAATTTAATCGGTGGACTAGACCGCTACACAAGTGGTGATTTACTTATCGATGGAAAATCAACAAAAGCATTTAAAGATCAAGATTGGGATGCGTATCGTAACGCAACCATTGGTTTTGTTTTTCAAAGCTATAATTTGATTAGTCATTTATCTGTCTTAGATAATGTTGAAATGTCATTAAGACTTTCTGGTGTTGGACCGAAAGAACGTAAAGAAAGAGCTACTGAAGTTTTAAAAGAAGTAGGTCTTATTGAACATATTAACAAGCGTCCTAATCAATTATCAGGTGGACAGATGCAACGTGTTGCGATTGCACGTGCGCTCGTTAATAATCCTAAAATATTATTAGCGGATGAACCAACAGGAGCACTTGATAGTAAAACATCGGTTCAAATTATGCAGCTTATTCAAAAGATCTCAAAAGATCGTTTAGTGATTATGGTTACTCATAATTCTGAAATTGCTGAACAGTTTAGTGATCGCATCGTTCGTCTCGTTGATGGTAAGGTTGTTGAAGATACAAGACCTGTGAAACCTCAAGATCAGGTAAACAAAGAAAAATTGATTAATAAAAAGACATCGATGTCATATTTAACAGCGATCAAAACAAGTTTTAAAAACCTATTAACTAAAAAAGGAAGAACCATCTTAACATCGATCGCAGGAAGTATTGGAATCGTTGGGATTGCACTTGTTTTATCGATTTCAAACGGTATGACCAATTACACAGATGGTTTACAAAGTGATACACTGGCTGGATTTCCAATTACGATTAATTCAGTTGTAGAAACTGATTCATTTGGACCACCTGCTGGTACACCCTTTGGTGATCCAATAGAAAATGAATTTCCTGATGAAGACATCTTATATGCTTATGATTCAGATGCATCAACATCGGTACATATTAACAATATCAGTCCATCATTTATCGATTATTTAGAAAATATGGATACTGCATATTATAACTCCATCAGTTATACACGATCAGTGGCATTAAACGTTGTTGATCAAAGTGATGCAGGTAATTACTTCAAAGTAACGACACAATCAGTAGGTGGATTCTTTGGTTCCACGAACTATTTCAGTGAACTACCTGATAATCCTGAATTCATTCTCTCTCAGTATGATGTTTTAGAAGGAAGTTATCCAACCAATTATCAAGAACTGGTTTTAGTTGTCGATAGCCAAAATCGCCTTGATTTAAATTTCTTAAATGCTTTAGGCATCTCAGTTGAAGAAACATTTAACTTTTCTGATTTTATTGGTAAATCATTTAAGATTGTAACGAATAATGATTTTTATGATCAGATAGGATCCATATATGTTCCATCAACAGACTATGAAACCATGTATGTCTCATCTTCTTCCATTACCATAACAATTACAGGTATCTTAAGAGTGAAAGAAGACGCATCAAGTGAGTTATTAGATGAAGGCATCGGTTACACAAGTGCCTTAACGGATGAACTACTAAGATTAGCTAAAACATCTGATGTTGTCGTTGCTCAAACGGCAAGTACCGATACCAACGTCCTCACTGGTCAACCTTTTAATGCACAATTGACGTATCAACAAGTGATGCGCATCATTGGTGGAGACGATTCACCAACGGGTGTTCAAATATACCCCAAATCATTTGAAGATAAAGATTTAATTAAAGCGTATTTAGATGGCTTCAATGTGGGTAAAAGCGAGGCGGATGCCATTGTTTATACGGATCTTGCAGAACAAATCTCATCAACCATCTCATCTTTGATCAATACGATTACGATTATTTTAGCTGCATTTGCTGGAATTTCTCTTGTGGTTTCCTCTGTCATGATTGGCATTATCACGTATGTATCAGTTGTTGAAAGAACAAAAGAAATTGGGATTATGCGCAGTTTAGGTGCACGTAAAAAAGATATTTCGCGTATTTTTAATGCTGAAACCCTACTGATTGGTTTAGCTTCAGGTTTCTTCGGTGTTGTCGTTGCTCAGCTATTAAACTATCCGATCAACATCATCATCAATAATTTAATAGAAGTTCCTAATTTCTCTAACCTTATGATAACGCACGCTATTTCACTTATCGTATTATCGACTATATTAACTCTACTTGCCGGATTGATTCCAAGTGGTATCGCTGCTAGAAGAGATCCTGTGGTTGCTCTTAGAACAGAATAAGCATCAAAAAATAAAAAGGCTTCGGCCTTTTTTTTCATATCTGTTGATATCTGCTATAAATGGTTCTATAATGGGGTTATAATATCATCAATGTGCTATGACATCCTTATAATAAACATGATATATGGAGGATTTTATGTCTAAAAAAATTATTAGTTTGGGAGTACTAGGTTTTCTTGTTCTTATTTTAGGTATTTCATTGATTGTGGGCTACAACGGACTTGTCGATATGGATACAGATATCGATGGAAAATATGCTCAAATCGAAGTTAGACTTCAAGAAAGACACGATAAGATTGGCCAAGTTTTACAAGCTGTTACAGGACTTCAAGAACACGCAGAAACCATTTATAATGCTATCACATCAGCTAGAGCAGCTTATGCTTCAGCTGATACAATTGATGAACTCATTGAAGCTGATGCAGCAGAAGCACTCGCATTCTCAGATTTATTAGTCGTTGTAGAAGATAATCCTTTAATCACTGCGACTGGCGGTTACTATACACTTATTGATGAAATTTCTTCGATGGAATCTGCACTATCTGTAGCACGTCGCGATTATAATGAAGCAGTACAAACATATAATGCAGCTGTACGCCGATTTCCTCGCGTGCTTTATGCATCACTTTTTGGATTTGAAAAAGAAGTTGATTATTGGAAGATGAATGATGGTGCCGATGAAGTGCCTATCATTGATTTCAATGATTAGTAGATATTATAAAAGAATCGCTTTGCTTATCATGATCAGCGGATTTTTGCTGATCCTTTTTGGTTGTTCGAAAAATGAGTATCCCAGACCTACAAATCAGTACTACATCAATGATTATGCAGATATTTTATATCAAGCAACGAGAAGTAGTATCACTCGTGAGGGAGAGAGACTTTACGAAGTGACACAGGATGAGGTCGATGGAGGTGCTCAACTTGTTGTTGCAACCTTTGTTGTTGAAAACATAACAGAAGTAGCTTCATACGATAAAACAGAAATCTTTAGACAGTGGGAAATTGGTAAAAATGATATGGGGCTCCTCGTCTTATTGTTTTTTACTGAAGAAACAATCGATGATATAGACTATTTGACACTCGTTGAAACTCAAATAGAAGTGGGTTATCGTATGGAACAGTATTTAACACCTACACAATTAGGTCAGATTGTTGATAACACACTTTTAAGTGGACAATGGGATGATGATCTCGATATGGGTGTGATGCACATGGTTTACGAACTTCTAAGTGCAATCTATATTGATGCATACGGTTATGAATCGTTTAATTATGATATGGATGTTTATGAAGAATACTTAATTAACAACCCCGATATTGCAGATGATGATTCACATATACCACTGACTTGGCTTTTATATTTGCTGTCACCTTTTGCAACCGCAGCAGATCGTTGGGGAGCTATTTTACCCATCATCATTTTTGCTTTATTAGGTGGTGGAGGCATTTTTATTAAAAATAAAGGTGGCGGTGGTTCCTCTGGTGGTATGGGTATATTTAGAAGAAGACGATAGACTGTGGTGATGACATGAATATATGGGATGAAGTACCTTTAAAAATTAAATCGCATATTCATCATCCATCGTATGAAAAAGACACGATAGGCTTAGGAGATTCACATGTCTATCTTTTTAATCAAGATAAAAAAGTTTTAAAAATATTTAATGATATAGATCAAGCTGAACATGAGATTAAAGCAATGCTATGGCTCAATCAAAAAAAATTACTTGTCCCAAAAGTGATTGCTTATGAAATAACAAAAGAAAAAGCCTATTTATTAATGACGATGCTAGAAGGACATTCAGCTATGGATCCTGAGATGATAAAAGCTTATCCCATAGAAGTTGTTACAGGTTTAGCAGAAGGACTTAAATATTTGTGGCAAATCCCTATTGATGAATGTCCATTAGATATGAGAACTTCTCACAAGTTAGCCATCGCTAAATCACATATTGATCGTGGCCTCGTTGATATGTCAGATTGGGATGATGAGATTATACAAAGTAGATTTCATTCTCCCATGGAACTTTATCATTATTTATTAGAAAATCAAAAAGAAGATGACCTTGTATTTTCTCATGGTGATTACTGCTTACCCAATATCTGGCTTGATCATCAAAAGATTCAAGGGTTCATTGATTTAGGACTTTCTGGAATTGCTGATCGTCACGTTGATATTGCTTTATGTTTGAGATCGTTAAAATATAATTTTAAAATAGATCAATACAACGCCTTATTTCTTAAATTGCTCGATATACAAATAGATGAAGAAAAAATCGATTATTATCTCTTACTTGATGAGTTATTTTAAACAAAACAGCCCCCAAAGGAGGCTGTTTTTTATCGTGTTATTATTAATTCTTCAGGTGTAAATAAACTCTCTTGTGTACCATTACCAAGTTCTCCATAAAGGTTTCTTCCCCAAATGAATATTCTGTTGTGGTTAGTGATCATCATGGTGTGATAGAGCGAAAGTGAGACATCCATGGGCATTTCTTCAAGTTGCCAATCAATGTCCCAATAAACATCTTCATAAACATATTCAATATCTCGCTCATTGGGTGTGATTCTAAAAAAGGTTAAGCGAACATCATGACCTGCACCAAAGACTCCAAAGGCATTCAGACCATATGCAAAAACTTTTCTGTTAGATTGTACCATGATGATGTTGTCCCTTTGTTCAACAATGATGGGCTTTCCAGTTACGCCTTGCATTAAAAAGGATATATTTTGATAAGCAACAACTGTTTGTGTTCGATCATAGATAAATGCTGTTAAAATGCTCGTTTTATACACGTGATTCTTATTAGTTAAAATATATGCACCATTTCCTAAAAGCTTTTCAACATATTCATCCTCTTCTAGAAAATCAAGGTTTTTAGACATATCATTCACACCATTATTTCTAAACCCCATGTCATCGATCCCAAAGGGTCCCCATGCTAAGTAACGATTCTTAGAAGTAACTGCCTGATGCAATCCAATATGTGTAATGATTTCGTTTCTTTTTAACTTAAAAAGATCTGTTGTTTCAACAGGAGATAATGCAACCTCTTGTCTAACTAAAACAACGTTTTCTCTGGATGTTCCAATTTCACCATTTGAATTTAATCCCCAACCAAAGACACGCCCTTTAGAAGTTAATAAAATCGTATGGTATCTACCTGTTTGTATTTGTACGATCGTCTCATCATCTGCTAAGGTTAATTTGTCTGAAATATCGACAGGTGTTGACACAATACCACCATTTTGTCCAGTCCCTGTTTGACCGATGACATTCCAACCCCAGGAAAAAAGACGCATTTTTGATGTTAAAGCAAGCGCGTTTCTTTCACCCGCATGAACGGACAGAAATGTTTCATCGTTCGCCAAATTAAAATAAGTATTTAATGAGATGGGTTCTAAAACACCCATGTTTTCAGTGATGCCATTCGCTAATAAGCCATAGATTTGCGATCCCATACCAAATAGATCGCCTTGCTCATCGATGAATAATGAAAAATCAGCACCAGCAGCAATCTTATGATAAATGATCTCGGGTTGTTCGATTTCTTCATTTTGACAGCCATAAAAAACAAGTATTGAAGAAAAGATTAACATAGACAGGATGATTCTTTTAAGCATGACATGATACCTCCTGTATATATCTATCATATCAAAATCACATCAAAACGCACATGATTATGATTTCATATGAACTCAGTGGATGTAAATCCTAAAGAAGACATAATTTGTGACAGTGAGTTTATAAAGTTTTTTGAAGAACCCCAGTCAAATCTAAATAAAACAGATTCTCCACCACCAGATGAAGCTGCATCGACAGTCATCTGCTCATGATGTTCTGAGATCATGACAGATAAACTCACACGAGAATCATTTCTTAAATAAAATTTTTCGAATGTTAAAAACGCGATGTGAACTTCGTTAACTTCACGCACTATTTTTGATACGAGTTCACACGTGATGCCCGCATAAGCCATACCGTTTTCAATGCTTTTAACTACTTGATAAAAATCTCCTCGTCCTACCCATGATTGCTCTGCCATATAAAATCCCCCCTAATCATTTATTTAAACTATATCATATCCCTTATTTTATCACAAGATTTCACAAGATTAAGTATCTTTCTTGATAGTTTTCATGAACATTGATATAATCAACATGAGTCCGACCGAACGGTCGGTCGGTATGTATCAAGCATGAGGAGGATTTATGAGTTCATATAGTGTAAAAAAACCCATTACAGTCTTAATGGGAATCTTAATTATTATTGTCCTAGGTGTGTTTTCGGTGACAAAGTTACCTTTAACTTTGTTTCCAGAAATTGAATTACCTTTTATTGTTACAGTGACAGATTATGCAGGTGCTTCACCTGAACAAGTCGAAAATGAAATTGCGAATCCTATTGAATCTGTTGTATCAACCATAGGTAATTTCCAAGAAGTATCATCCATCTCAAATGAAAATTTCGGTATTTCAATCATTACTTTTGCAGAATCAGCAAATATGGATACCGTTGTCATTGAATTAAGAGAGTTAATCAATAACATCTCTTTTGATGAAGGTGTAGGCTCAACACGTATCTTACGTATCAGTCCTGACATGTTACCTGTGATGACAGTGACACTTTTTCGTGATTACGATGAAAATTTAACAGATGAAGAAGCACTCATCAGAAATACAGAATGGATTAATCGTGATTTACTTCTTGATTTACAAGCTATTCCTGGTATCGCAGATGTGAGCGTTACAGGGGCAGCAGATGTTATTTTAGAAGTTGATTTAGATCCTACCCTTCTGGCTACCTATGGTCTTTCTCATCAGGATGTTTTAGATATTATCGAAAGACAAAATGTGGGTGGCTTAATTGGTGTTGCCTTAGATTCTGGTGAAATCAGAATGCTCTATTTAGGTGACAAACCTAATTCCTTATCAGATATTGAAAATCTTCCTGTCTTATTTGATGCCGGAAATATCATTCGCATTAAAGATATTGTCAAAGAAGATGGTATAAGAAACGTTAATGCGAATACGGATGTCTATTCAAAAATTAATGGTGTTCAAGGCATACAGGTTGCTTTTACTAAACAATCAGATTATGGAATCACTGAAGTAACTAAAAACATTACAGAAAAACTTGACATGATTATGGCACGTGAAGGTGACACAGCACATTATACGGTGTTACTTGATCAAGGTGAATATATTAATCAATCAATCAGTTCTGTTTTGCAAAACATTATCTTCGGTGCTGTTTTAGCTATTATCGTTTTATTTATCTTCTTAAAGGATATTAAACCTACATTAATTGTTGGATTAGCCATACCGATTTCTGTCATTACAGCATTTATGCTTATGTATTTTTCAAATGTTTCCTTAAACCTTGTATCGATGGGTGGACTCGCTTTGGGTATTGGTATGCTTGTTGATAATGCGATTGTTGTTATTGAGAACATCTATCGTATGATTTCTGAAGGAAAAAATAAGAAAGATGCCGCAATTCAAGGTGCTAAACAAGTCGTTGGAGCAATCACAGCTTCGACATTAACAACTGCAGCTGTCTTTCTACCTATCTTCTTTATTGAAGGTTTTATTGCAGATATCTTTATTAGCATGGCGTTAACGATTGCTTATTCTCTAGGTGCTTCTCTACTTATCGCGTTAACACTTGTGCCTACGATGGCATCACGGATGTTATCTGATCAAAAGAAACAAAAAGAAGGAAAGACATTAAAATCAATTAAAAAAATCTATGAAAAATCAGTGACATGGACAATACACCATCAACTCGTTACAATCATTACTGTCTTACTTATTTTAGGTGGTGCGATCTGGGCTGTTGCAGCCAAAGGATTTATTTTGCTACCTCAATCCGATGAAGGATCTATTTCACTTGATGTTTCCTTTACGTCTCAAGTTGAATTTGATGCTAAAGCACGCTTTGCAGATGCTCTAACAGATGATTTACTAGAAATTGATGAAGTAGATACTGTATCTGCATCCATAGGTGGTAGTGGTGGATTTGGCATGTTTAGATTTGGCTCAGGATCTTCAAATCTTTCAATGACTGTCAATCTAAAAGATTCGAGAACCAATTCAACAAAATCATATGCAACAGAGATCACTGAACTACTAGCTTCTTATAACTTTGATGCTATTGATGGATTAACTGAAGAAAACATCGTTGAAATTGCTGTTGATGCACAAAACAGTACAGCTGCACTTGCAGGTACACAGGGTGTCAATATTAAAATCTCAGGTTATGATCTATTAACCTTACAGGCGATATCTTCAGATTTAGTTGATGTATTAGGTAATGTAGAAGGTGTTACTAAAATTGATGATGGTATCTCAAAAGGTGCTGATTCCGTTAAAGTCACAGTTAATCTTGATCAAGCTATGAACTATTCTTTAACACAACAAGATGTCTTAAATAGCATGAATTATCTTTATACAAATCTAGAAAATCTAGGTGCTGTACAACGGTTAACGGTTAACATTGAAGGTATTGATTATGAACTCGATTTACCATCTGATACCATTGGTGGCGATTTCACATTTGATGTTTTTGGTGATTATTTGACGTTCTTATCAGGCATACAGCTCTTTGACCAAGCGACACAACACATGATTGACACCTATATTGAATCCACGGGACAAGGTATCTACGTGCCGAATACGATGTTGCCTACTTATGTACCTGGAACACCTGTTGTCTTTGTTGTTAATCCATTTTTGAAAATCAATAATGGTGTAATTGAGATGAATCCCATGTCAGCTGATCCAACACTGATCTCACTATCTAAAGCTCCTTTATATACAGCTGACGCATTAACATCTGTAACAACAGTTGAAAAAGTTACTGGATTTGCTGTGATCAACACAGATGGTACCAATCGCTATTTAAATGTTACAGCTGAAGTTCAAGATGGTTATAACGTTACTTTAGTTGGTGGTAAAGTAGCTGACGCAGTCAATGCGTATTTAGAGAGTGATGATTTTGATGCCTATGGTGGCGGTTATTATGTCACATTAGAAGGTGAGTCTGAAGAGATCATGAATGCAGTCAGTGATTTAGCGGTTGCTGCTGTCGTAGCCATATTACTCGTTTATATGATTATGGCAATCCAATTCCAATCTTTAGTTTATCCTTTGATTATCTTATCAACCATTCCGCTAGCATTTACAGGTGGTATGATTGCTTTACTGATTACAGGTAGTTATTTATCACTTGTTTCCATTATGGGACTTATCATCTTAGTGGGTGTTGTTGTTAATAATGGTATTGTCTTAATCGATTATATTCGTATTTTAAGAGAAGAAGGACATCCGGTTAAAGAAGCGATTATTCAAGCAGGAAAAACGCGTATACGCCCCATTTTTATGACAGCATTAACAACAATTCTAGGTTTACTTACCTTAGCTTTAGGCTTTGGAGAAGGATCAGAGTTATTACAGCCGATGGCTATCACTGCGATTGGTGGACTGCTTTACGGTACATTACTAACACTTGTGGTTGTTCCAACGATCTATGCCGCTTTAAATCGTAAAAAGATTAAGGAGGAAGAACGTGCAAACAGCTAAAGAGAAATTACTTCATACCCTTGTTTCCTATATCAAGAAGGGTGAAGATATCAAATCGCTTGCTTTGTCAAAGATTGCACATGATGCTGAAATTGGTAAATCAACGGTTTACGAGTATTTTGAAAGTAAGGAACAGATGATTATTGAAACATATCGTTTCTTACTTAATCATTATAAAACGATTTTATTAAGTGATTTGGAAGCTATGGATTTCAAAGGTGCACTTTTTGAAGAGCTCAGAAGAACACTTACCGTGTTAAAAGATGCAAGACTACTGATGGAAGCTATATTAAAAGCACCTCATCATCATGAAGTACGTGTCGATCTTGCATTAAAGGATGAAATTCAACTGATTCAAGAAGCGATGGAACAACGTTTTTCTAACATCATGTATCTTGGAGCTGTTGAAGGTATTTATCCTTATCGAGAACCCAGAAAAGAAACACCTCACGTGATTAGAGCACTCATCACGGGACTGATGTTTCAATATGTGAATGACGAAATGGATTTTACAGAAGATGAAGTATTATCATTGATTTATCAAGAAATTGTAAGAGTCATAAAAGCTTAAATTTGAAGCGCATACTTAACCGTATGTGCTTTTCTTTTCAAACGTTTTCGCAAACCTATAGCATTATTTTCCTTTTCCATTTATAATGGAAAGAGAATATAGTTGAGGTGCGTATGAAAAATTATTTAAAAGAACTTAAAAGTGGTGTTCAACAACCCGTCATTGGACTGAAAGATTTATCACGTTTAGCAGCAACCGAAGGGATTGTTTTACTTAAAAATGAAAATCATGTTTTACCATTGATTGATCAAACGATTTCTGTTTTTGGTCGTATTCAAAATACGTATTACAAAAGTGGTACAGGATCTGGTGGACTAGTGAATGTTGACTATGTGACATCAGTCATCGATGCACTATTAGAAAATCCATTCGTTAAAGTGAATGATGAACTTGTTAATATATATCGTGCATGGGAAATGGAAAACCCATTTAATGCAGGATCTGGTTTTTGGGCGAGCGAACCTTGGAGTCAAAAGGAAATGCCTTTAACAGAAGAGATTGTTTTAAATTCTAAAAAACAATCAGATGTTGCGATTGTCATCATCGGTAGAACCGCTGGTGAAGACAGAGATAACAGTGATACGGAAGGTTCATACCGTTTATCACAAGGCGAAGAAGACATGTTATCTTTCGTAACGAAAGCTTTTGAAAAAGTTGTTGTTCTTCTTAACACAGGTAATGTGATGGATATGTCTTTTTTAGATCGCTATCATATTTCATCTGTTTTATATTTATGGCATGGTGGTCAAGAAGGGGGAAGAGCTGCAGCTGATGTTCTCACAGGTTTGGTATCTCCCAGTGGTAAATTACCTGATACTATCACCTATGACATTAAGGATTATCCTTCTCAAGAAACTTTTGGTGGACACGATGAATCCATCTATCAAGAAGACATTTATGTTGGCTATCGCTATTTCCAAACATTTAATGAAAAAGCCGTGAGATATCCTTTTGGTTTTGGATTATCCTATACAAAATTTTCATATCATGTGATCACCGTAGATATTTCAGAAAAGATCAATATAACAGTCAAAGTGAAAAATGTGGGAAGTTATGCAGGCAAAGAAGTTGTACAAGTCTATGTAGAACAACCTCAAGGACTTTTAGGTAAACCTAAGAAGGTATTGGTAGCTTTTGCTAAAACAGGCGTACTAAAACCTGGTGAAGCTGAAGTTTTAAGTTTACACTTTGAACCTTATGATTTTGCATCATATGATGAAATAGGAGTTACAGGGTTTGCTTCAAGTTATATCTTAGAAAAAGGAAAATATATCATTGAACTTGCCACAGATGTGAGAAGCCCATTTGCTGATGCACTATACGAAGTAAATGAAACGATCGTCCTTAAAAAACATGAAGAAATGCTTCGTCCAGTGAAACCTTTCAAACGAATTAAACCATCGTTAGTTCATGGTCAATTAGAAATATCTTATGAAGATACACCTTTAAGATCAGTTGATCTTCAAAAACGTATTGAAAAAAATATACCCAAAGAGTTAAAACCCATCAAAGATGATGTCACTTTGAAAGATATTTATCAAGGTAAATATGCTGTTGATGATTTTGTTGCTCAGTTATCATTAACTGAACTTTCAGAAATTGTCAGAGGAGAAGGCATGTCTTCACCTAAAGTAACTGCAGGAACAGCAAGTGCATTTGGTGCTGTGACGACTGATTTAGAAAACCATGGATTACCTATTGTATGCTGTTCAGATGGTCCATCAGGTATTCGTATGGATTCTGGCATGCGAGCAACATCCATGCCTAATGGTACGCTTTTAGCAGCCAGTATGAACACAGAGTTAGCAGAAGCACTCTATTATGGTGTTGGTTTAGAAATGATTGGCTATGATATTGAAATCTTATTAGGACCAGGTATGAACATTCATCGTCATCCACTTTGTGGACGCAACTTTGAATACTTTTCAGAAGACCCAGTGTTGACCGGTTACATGGGTGCAGCTATTGTTAACGGACTCCAAAAAGCAGGTGTTACTGGAACGATTAAGCACGTCGCACTCAATAACCAAGAATATAGAAGATTTGATGCAGATAGCATTGCGAGTGAACGCGCGATCAGAGAAATCTATTTAAAAGGTTTTGAAATTGCCGTTAAGAAAGCACATGCAAAAGCGATCATGACATCATATAACCCAATCAATGGCATTTGGGCTGCTGGTAATTATGATCTGATTGCAGGCGTTATGCGCAAGGAATGGGGCTTTAGAGGCATTGTGATGACAGACTGGTGGGCTAAGATGAATGATGATCAAGAAGAAGGCACACGTCAAAATATTAAAGCGATGATTAAAGCACAAGGCGATTTATACATGGTTGTTGTTGATGCTAAAAATAATTCAATTAAAGATAATTCTATTGAATCTTTTGAAAATGGTTCATTAAAAAAGAGTGAAGCTCAGTATGTTGCTAAAAATATCGTGTCATTTTTATTGCAATCATACGCCTATAAAAAACAAATGGGTGATCAAATTAAGCCTGAACCTTCAGTCTTTCCGTTACCTGTCTTAAAGAGTGTTTACGTGAATGGCACATTACTTCAAGATTTCGATGAACGTATCACGCATTATGTTTTAAATGAGGAAGATCATTTTAATCTCACATTTGATGTTGAAAAAAACACATCATTTCAGATTAAACGAAATGCGCATACAACCGTGGTTTCACTTTTAACACATCAAGCTCAAAATCATTATATATTTACCAATCGTACGCGTTATCAAAATAAAGATGATTTTAACTATGAAATCATACCTACAGAACATCCTGTTCAAGTCAATTTAGAACCCTGGGGAAGAACAACATTTGATGTGTTAAAACCAACGTGGAAGAGTGAATCAACAGATCTAAATGATGCATTTGTCACCTTGCAAAAAGATAGTATGCTATCGTTTGCAATCGATGTGAAGACGTTTGGAAAATACATTGTTGAATTAACTATTTCATCCGATGTTTCTGGTTTTGCACAAATCCCATTCTCGATTATTCGCGAAAATCAGGTTTTATCAACACTGACAACGAACGGTACAGATGGTAAGTGGTTTGATATCTCTTCACAGTTTGTTTTAAATCCTGGTGTTCACAGATTATCGTTTAAAGCACACGCAAGTGGATTAAAGATTAAACGCATCGAATTAATTAGACATCGATAAATAATAAAAGACCACTTGATGTGGTCTTTTTGATAGGTTTATATTGGTTTGATACATTCTTTTGAATCGTTTGATGCATGATTCACAAAGGTTGAAACCTGATAGGATTTCATTTTGTGCGATGCATAAGGTTTAAGGAGTTGCGATAGACTATAGATATTGTTTTCTTTTGGGTTTAACCATGTGATACGGCTTTTCTCATCTAAGATGACAGGCATTCTCTCATGAATATCTTTCATCAAATCGTTAGCTTCAGTCGTAATGATGGTACAGGTATGAAGCTTTGTACCATCTTCTTTGGTAAATGTTGTCCATAAACCAGCCATCGGAAAGATTTTCTCATCTTTGTTTAAAATGCGCATGGGTGTTTTAGTAGATCCTTCTTTTTTCCATTCATAAAAGCTATCAGCTAAAATGACGCATCTTTTTGACTTAAATGAAGGAAGAAAAGAAGGTTTTTCATGTAGTGTTTCTGCTTTGGCATTAATCATTTGATAACCGATTTTCTCATCTTTGGCAAAGGGAGGAACAAACCCCCATCTGAGTGTACCAACACGGTTTTTCGTTCCATCATTAATAATGGTTATGACATCTTGCCCAGGGGATACATTAAAACGAGGTAGTTTAAAATCGGCTTTGATATCATGAATGTCATAGTTTTCTTCAAGGTAGACACGTAAATCTTCTAAATCAACAGTGATTGTAAATCTTCCACACATGATTAATCCTCCTTATCATATAAAGACCAAAACGAAGAAAGAATCGGTTTTAAATCTTTGGGCTTTTTAACAATTTCATAGTGTTTCCATTCGGGTGGGAACAAATTGAGGTAAGTTTTTGTGGTGAATCTATCGTCCATCAAGATGGCAATCCCATAATCTTCATCTCGTCTGATCACACGACCTACAGCCTGAATCACTTTATTCATGCCTGGGTATGTGTATGCATAATCAAATCCTTTACCAAACGCATGTTCATAATAGGTTTTTAACTGATTGTTTGATTCATTTAACATGGGTAAACCTGTCCCTACAATAATAACACCAGATAACATGTCACCAACATAATCAATACCTTCAGCAAACATACCACCCATCACAAAAAATGCGAGTTGGGACTTGTCAGATAAAGTTTTAAATTTTTCCAGAATAACATCACGAAGATGTGCTTCCATATCGCGTTCTTGAATGATTAAATCACAAGGAAGATCTGAAGGGAGCTCATCTATGATTTGATACATGTATTGATAAGACGGGAAGAAGACGATATAATTCCCTTTTTTTGAATGTATGACTTCCTTGATCGTATCAACAATCATATGTTTTGATCCTTCACGACTTTGATATCGTGTATTAACTTGGTTCATAACAATCAGCTTGAGTCGTTTAGGATCAAAAGGAGATCTAATTTTCATGGTTTCACCATAACCACTTGCGATCAATTCTTTATAGTAATCTAAAGGATACATGGTCGCTGAAAATAAGACGGTTCCATACGCTTTATTTTTCATCGTGTCGTAGATATAATCACTTGCATCAAGACACTGTAATGTTATGGCTATATCATCTACATCAAATCTTTGAACATTAGTTAAATAGGTATCATTATAAAAATCATGAATGATTGAAAAACTTAAGAGTTGTAAATAGACTTCCATCACGTCTGTTTTCCGTTGATATTTAGGCATTTCTTTAAGTGCATTTTCGATTTTTTTCATGAGGTAATGCACAGCTTCTAGAAAGTCTTGATGAAGCGTCGGAAATGAAACGAAAGGTTGAACATCTAATTGCTCATTAAAACGATCAAATTCATCCAACAGTTTTTTAATCGGATTTCTAATCGATGGTTTTAGTTTAGAGGCTGCTCTTCTTAAAACAATAAGATCTGAGCGAATCAACGTTGATGAATACATGTCTCTAGAACGTGAAACCATGTTGTGTGCTTCATCCACTAAAATAAGTGGTTTGAAATTTGTTTCATCAAAATAGCGAATCAGGTGAATTCTTGGATCAAATGCGTAATTATAATCACAGATGATGACATCGACATAATAAGAGACATAAAGGCTAAATTCAAAAGGACAAACCGTATGTTTTCTTGCATACGTTTCAACGACGTGTCTGTTCATGAGCGTTTCATGATCAAATATGTCTTGCATCGCAGTTGTTAATCTGTCGAAGAACCCTTTAGCAAAAGGACATTTTTCAGGATCACACTCTCTTTTTTCTAGAAAACAGGTGGTATCTTTCGATGTGATTTCTAGCGTCTTAGTTTCAAGACCGGCTTCATGTAAAATATCCATGGAGTCAAGGGCAACTTTTTTGCCTTGTGTTTTTGCTGAAAGGTAGAAGATTTTTTGATTATCCTCGGATAATGATTTTAACGTAGCAAACAAGCTAGCCATCGTTTTTCCAATACCTGTTGGAGCAATCGAAAATAAAATATCTTGATCTTTCATTGTTTGATAGACAGCACTCATCATTTCACGCTGACCTCTTCTATAACCATCAAAAGGAAAATAAAGTTTTTCTAAAGATTCGCGTTTACGATCGAGATGAATATATAATTTATCAAGCCATTTGACATATCGAGCAATTGATTCTTCAAAGAAAGGGGTTAAGACATCAACATCAAAAAAATAATTGAAATGGCGCATTTTATAATCTGACAATTGAATATAAGTTAAGCGACCATCGATGTCATCTAAATGTTCATTTCTTAAGTACATATAAGCATACATTTTAAGTTGTGCGAGATGTTCATTGTTTTCATGATAATCATCTGAAAAAATAGGAAAACGTGTGGATTTTATTTCTTCAATCCATGTTTTTCCTTCGATATGAAGAAGCCCATCGATTCTACCAGAAAGAAGAACATCATAATCTTCTCCCTCATACAGAAAAGATATGGAAATTTCAGCCTGATCATCTGATGAATATTGACTTTGAACGTATTGATGTGCTTTTGTTCCTTCAAGTAGTGAGACATTTTGAAATGTCTCAGAAGATAAATCTCCACTGGCATAAAGAAATGAAACAAGCTCACCAACACCGATGCGATAACGTCTCATAGAGTTCCTCGTTTTCTACCTATTATTATACTTCAAGATGACCTTTTTTTGAGGGCATAACCACATCTTTTTATCCAAGTGGTAAAGTATTTGTTCTTTAACCTCTCGATTTTTTAATGATAAAAGAGTATCCTTAAATTGATGATTTAACTTTTAGGAGGACCTTATGAAACAAAGAAGACTAAGCCCAGGACCATTGCTTAATGAAAAGGGAGATCTTTTAGAAGCTGGTTATGCAACATCATTAGTAAAGACATACAAAAGAAGTTCAGTCAAAGTTAAAGGCATGCGTATTAAGGAATGGGATTATTATTATATAGGAGATGAATCCAAAGGGATTGCGTTCACGGTTGCAGATAATAGTTACATGTGGTTAACATCGGTTACTCTTTTTGATTTTATCAATCAGAAAGAAAAAACAAAGACGTTTATGGGCTGGTTTCCAAATGGTAAACTCCATATGCCAGAAACTTCAAAAGAGGGAGATGTTAGATTTACTAAGAAAAATCATAGCATCTCATTTATCCATGAGAAAAATCAAAGACATCTTAAGGTCTTTGTTAAGAACTTCGATGATCATCATGATTTAACAGCTGATCTTATTCTTAAACAGACGATAAAAGATACGATGGTTATTGCAACTCCGTTTCAAAAGAAGGGTCATTTTTACTACAATCAGAAAATCAATTTATTAAAAGCGTCAGGTCAAGTAACTGTAGGTGATACGGTATACAATCTCAACGATGCATACGGAGTCTTAGATTGGGGTCGAGGTGTATGGACGTATCATAACACATGGTATTGGTCCAGCTTGAGTGGTATTTATGAAGGAAAGAAGATCGGGTTTAATCTAGGCTATGGTTTTGGTGATACACGTCAAGCTACAGAGAACATGCTTTTCTATGAAGATCAAACCTATAAGCTAGATGACATCATATTTGATATTCCTAAAATCAATAACAAAGATGACTTCATGTCTCCTTGGAAAATCATTTCAAAAGATCATAAAATCGATCTAACATTCACGCCAATACTTGACAGACATAGTCATTCCAATGTCATATTCATTTCATCAAATCAACATCAAGTCTTCGGCAAGTTCAGTGGCAGTTTCCAAGTTTCTGAAAATAAAAAAATTGAAATTCATGATATGATTGGCTTTGCTGAAAAAGTTATGAATAAGTGGTAATTTTATATTTCCCACGTTTTGGTTGATTTACATTTGGTTTTCATTGGGGAATACCCCATGATAAAGCCATTTCATTTAGAGCTCAAATGTAAGCGTGATACTACGTATCAGGAGAGCTCTTTTTTTTCGTAGAAAATTTTGTTGTTTCGTTGTTGAAATCGGTGTTCAAATGGTTTATAATACACGTAAACCGTTTCGTAATTACTCGTTCGGTAGGGGACTTATAGATTTAGGAAAAGGGGAATTTTTTTATGAATGTAATCAAACGTAATGGAACAGCAGAACCATTTGATTTGCTAAAGATAGCGCAAGCGATGCAGAAGGCATATCGAAGTGTCGGTTTAACATTTTCAGATGAAGAATGTCTCAAACAGGCAACAGAAATTACCAAGTCTTATGCAAAAGATCAGGATGTAGCTATTGAAACGATTCAAGATGATGTCGAACTTTATTTAATGAAGAAAAAGTATTATGAGGCAGCTCGTTCTTACATTAAATATCGTGAAAAACAAAAGACGGATCGTGAAAATCCATGGGGAGATAATGACGAACGTCAAGATTTAATTCTCAAGAAGTACTTAATTAATGGTGAAGATAAGAAAGACTTTATTAAGCGTATTGCTTTTGGGAAGTCTTCATTAGAAAAGATTTTTAGACGTAAAGAAGCCATTTTCGGCGGTAGAAACCTTTATGCAATTGGAAGAGATGGTAACATTACTGGTTCCAATTGTTATGTTGTACAAGATCCAGAAGATAGTTTAGAAAGCATTTATCGTGTTGACTATCAAATTGCTAGAACATATTCCTATGGTGGCGGTCAAGGTATGAATTTATCGAAAATTCGTCCTAAGGGTGCCAAAGTTAATAACTCATCAAATACAACACCAGGTGTTATGGTATTTGCTGAAAAGTATTCACACACGACATTAAACACACAACAAGATAACCGTCGTGGTGCATTAATGCTCGTTTTGAACATTGATCACCCTGATATTATCGACTTTATTACCACAAAGCTTGATTTATCTAAAGTTAATGGCGCAAACATTTCTATCGCAATTACAGATGCATTTATGAATGCTGTTGAATACGATGAAATGTGGGTCATGAACTTCGAAACACCTTATGAAGTCATTGAAAAGAAGATGAAGGCTAAAGATTTACTCAAACTCGTCGGTTATGCTGCGCATACAATGGGAGATCCAGGTGTTGTCTTTATTGACCACATGAATGATTATCACTTCTTATCAGAATATGATGAAGTTAAATTTACAGCAACCAATCCATGTGGTGAACAACCACTTATGCCCCACGGGTCTTGTAACTTAGGCAGCATTAATTTAAATGCGTTTGTAAAAAATGCATTTATGGAAAATGCAGTCTACGATTGGGACAGATTTGACTTTGTTGTTTCAGAAATGATCGTCGCACTTGATGATTTACTAACCATGTTAGGTGATCGTCATGCATTACCAGAACAAAGAGAACACGTGATTCAATTTAGAGAAGTTGGACTTGGTGTGATGGGTTTAGCTGACTTAGCGCTTTCTATGAGACTTCCTTATGGCAGCAAAGAATTCTTAACATTCTTAGATCAACTCATGCATCGCATGTTAAATTCAGCAGCAAAAGCATCTGCACTTCGTGCGAAAGAACTCGGTGTTTTTCCAAAATATGATTATGAAAAAATCTCATCTTCAAAATTCTATCAAACAGCAATTGATCCAGATACTGATGCTTTAATTAAAGAATTTGGTTTAAGAAATTCAAGACTGTTATCGATTGCACCTACAGGATCAATCTCTAACATTCTTGGGGTAAGTGGCGGCGTAGAGCCATTTTTCCAAATCAATTACACGAGACGTATCGTTTCAATGTTTGATGAAGAAAAGACCATTACTGTATGGGAAAAGACACCAGTCGCTCTTGCAAAAGCATTAGGCGTTAAACCAGAAGAACTACCTGAATGGGCACTTATCACATCACAAAACATTGATTTCATGGATCGTGCAAACGTTCAAGCAACAATTCAAAAATATGTGGATACTGCAATCAGTTCAACATTTAATTTACACAACAGTGCATCAGTTGATGATGTCATGAACATCTACAAGACAGCGTGGAAATTAGGATTTAAAGGAGCAACCGTCTTCAGAGATCGTTGTGCTAAGATTGGTATTTTAGCAGGCGTTAATGAAAACACTGAAGATTTAAATCCTGCAACTCCTCCTCATGTTCATCTTGAAGAAAAGTGGATGAATAAAAAGACAGGCGATGTGAAAGAGTATGTCACTCACATTTCTGTTTCCTCATCAGGTCACACTCCTGAAAAGATTGAAAGAGAATTATGCCCATTATGCGGAGATGTTCTCGTTAAAAAGCAAGGTTGCATTCATTGTAATAATCCTGAATGTGATTATGAGAAGTGTGCTATTTAAGTTGTTTCATCAAGGGATGCCGGTGCATCCCTTTTTTAATGATTTTTGTGTTGTGATATACTAAAAAGGATAGGAGGTAGCTATGAAAAAATCATATAACATATTATATCTTTCAATGAGTGTTTTATTGATGTTGATGATTGGTGCGGTCTACACCTTTTCAGTCTTTAGACCACACATTCAACACATTTATTCACTCAGCACACTCGAGAGTGGCTATCCCTACATGATGTCCTTGTTTTTTTATGCTTTTTCCATGATGGTGACAGGTCGCATATTAAAACCAAAAAATACGTTTGTTATTTTAATGACAGGTACGTTAATGATTGGTTTGGGTTGGATCCTTTCTGGGTTATCTCAATCATTTATTGGTTTTTTACTCAGTTATGGTGTACTGATTGGCATAGGTGTTGGTATGGTCTACGGTATACCTATTCGAGGAATACAAGATATTTATCCAGCTAAAAAAGGTTTTTTCATGGGTATTATTTTACTTGGATTCGGACTATCAACCTTAGTGGTTGCACCACTATCGACTTATCTGATTGAAACAGTTGGGATTAAAAGCACATTTTATATCTACGGTATAGCGTTCTTAGTGATGGCAATACCTTTTTCATGGATACTAAAATATAGAAAAATTGATACACATCAAGTAAGTACAGAAACACAAATCGTTTCGCCCCTTTCTATTACGGGTAAACAGATTTATCTCTATTTTGTGATTGCGACAACCATTGGATTAATGATGATTGGTCTTTCATATTATATCGGTGTGGAAGTTTATGAATTTGATCCATGGAGAGTTGCTCTTAGCATGAGCTTCTTCGCCTTCATGAATGGAATATCTCGTCCACTTTTTGGATTACTTATGGACCGAAAAGGTTTTTATTACAGCGTTAAGCTATCCTTTATGCTCATGATGATCGGTGCGATTATCTCGATGTTAAATAGAGGAACTCATCTGGCTTTATTTATGATTAGTTATAGTATTTTCTGGTTTAATCTTGGGGCATGGTTAGCGATCATTCCAGCGACTGTTCGTATTAAATATGGTAGCGAAAACTATTCAAAAGTTTACGGCTATATTTTCACAGGGTATGGCATAGGAGCGATTCTTGGAACGTTGCTATCAGGTTTTATTATGGATTTCTTTGGAGATACGTTTTATATCTATTTGATTATTATGATCATGATTGGTTCACTTTTTATGTATGTGTTGAAAACATCAAAAATCAAAACGATTATCTCATAGTTTTCACACAATTGGCACTTTAAGTAAGAGATTGCCATTTCTTACTTGACATTCTTTTTCTTTGCGATACAATGGTAAATGGAGGCGAAATCAATATGTCAAAAACACAGAACTTTAAAACCGAGTCACAAAAATTATTACATTTGATGACACATTCGATTTACACACAGAAAGAAATCTTTTTAAGAGAACTTATCTCAAATGCAAGTGATGCGATTGATAAGAGACATTACGTATCACTAACGGATCAACGTGTCCCACAAACATCTTATGAAATTTGGTTATTACCAGATGAAAAGGCACGCACGTTAAAGATTAAAGATAATGGTATTGGGTTTACAGAAGATGAACTGATCGAAAATTTAGGAACGATTGCTCAATCTGGATCAAAAACCTTTATGGAAAAAGTTGAAGCTAAAGATTTATCGATCATTGGTCAATTTGGTGTTGGCTTTTATTCATCATTCATGGTTGCTAAAGAAGTGGTTGTTGAAACGAGATCACCTTTTAGTGATAAGGGATACCGTTGGGTATCAACAGGTGAAGATTCATATACCATTGATGAAATTGAAAAAGATGAGATTGGCACTGAAATCACACTCTATTTAAGAGATGATGAAAATGATGAAGAGTCTGAAGAAGACTACTCACGCTTTGCAAAAGACTATCAATTAAAAAATTTAGTTATAAAATATTCTGATTATGTCCGTTATCCCATCAAGATGATGATGAAAAAGATGGATGACAAGAAAGAAAAACTAGAAGAAGAAACCCTAAACCAAATGATTCCCATTTGGAAACGCACCAAATCAGACATTAAACCTGAAGAAATGAATGATTTTTATAAACACCATTTCAGTGACTATGAAGATCCTTTAAAAGTTATTCATACGGATGTTGAAGGGATGCTAACCTATACAGCATTACTCTTTATACCTAAAAAACCAGCATACAATTTTTATAGTGAATCTTATGAAAAAGGTCTTCAACTCTATTCAAAGGGCGTCTTCATTCAAGATAAGAACAAAGATTTACTCCCCGATTACTTTAAATTTGTTAAAGGGTTAGTTGATTCTGCAGATATTTCCTTAAACATTTCTAGAGAACTCTTGCAACAAGATAAACAGGTCAAAAAGATTGCATCTCATCTTGAAAAGAAAATTAAAAATGAACTTGAACATATGCTTTCTCATGATCGTGAAAACTATGTTAGTTTCTATGATGCTTACAAGATGACGTTAAAATATGGCATCTATGATCAATTCGGTTTAAATAAAGAAAAGCTTCAAGATCTTATCATGTTTAAAACATCGAAGAGTGATGACTATATCACCTTAAAAGAGTATAATGAACGTAAACTAGAGGATCAAAAAGCGATTTATTATGCATCTGGTAAAAATAAAGCATCTATTTTATCCTTACCTCAAATGGACGTTATGAAGGAAAAAGATGTTGAAGTGCTTTTATTAACTGATGACATCGATGAATTCATGATTCAGATGATGCAGTCCTATGAAGACATTCCTTTCAAGTCGATTCAACAAGGTGAAGCAGACTTTGTTGATGAAACAAAAAAAGCAGATTTAAAGAAAAAAGAGAAAGAACATAAAGACATCTTAAAAGCGATTAAAGATGTATTAAAAGATAAAGTTAAAGATGTGAAACTTTCAGGTAGATTAAAAGAATCAGCAGTTTGTTTAGTGTCGGGTGAAGGTTTATCACTTGAGATGGAAAAGATTTTAAAAACGATGCCAAATCAAACCGATGTTAAAGCAGATCGTATTCTTGAAATTAATCCTGATCATGAACTATTTGGTGCACTTACAAAAATCTATGAGAAAGATGAAAAGAAGATGGAGGATTATGCACCCATCCTGTATTATCAAGCGTTGCTTATTGAAGGACTACCGCTTGAAAATCCACATGAATTTTCAGATAAGCTCGTTAAGATGATGATTGAGTCTTCGAACCTCTAACATGAAAAACATTCAAACAGAACACGCTCCAAAGGCCGTTGGACCTTATAGCCAAGGTGTCCTTGTCAAAGACACGCTTTATGTTTCGGGTCAAATTCCGTTTAACCCAGAAACAAACAGTTTGATTTCAGATGATATTAAAGATCAAACAAGACAATCTTTAAACAATGTATTAGCCATTGTGAAAGAAGCAGGAATGCAAAAAGAAAATATCGTCAGATGCACGGTCTTTATGACAAACCTTGGAGATTTCTCATTGATGAATGAAGTGTATAGTGAATTCTTTGGTGATCATAAGCCAGCAAGAGCTGCTGTTGAAGTCAGACGTCTTCCCAAAGATGTCTTCGTAGAAATTGATGCTATTGCAGTTAAATAGTAAAGTGTGGACTTTCGTCCGCACTTTTTTCTTATTTAGAACTTTATTTAAAAAAGTAAAAATCTAAATAAAAGACTTCTTTGAAGTGCTAAGCGTTTGTTATAACAAACGTAAAATG
>Ga0265295_1001575_pt1 | contig 39712 bp, 36 predicted proteins | sample Munlansysbiofilm_FD_192503 | JGI IMG/M metagenome (GOLD analysis project Ga0265295, IMG submission 192503) | Leachate microbial communities from a municipal landfill in Southern Ontario, Canada - Methane capture system biofilm | ecosystem: Engineered > Solid waste > Landfill > Unclassified ... | reverse complement strand
TCGATGACGGGCGCGGCCTGGGGCCAGCCCATGGCCATGGGGTCTTTCCAGGGGCCGAAGACCAGCCAGTTGACGACCAGCAGGACCACGAAGTTGAGCAGCAGGGTCGTGACCACCTCGTCGGCCTTGAGCCGCGTCTTGAGCCAGGTCGGAATGAGCAGGAAGAGTCCGCCGGCCAAGGCGCCGGACAGGAAGAGGAAGGGGATCATGAGCCACGCGGGCAGGGTGACCATGCCCGTGCCGAGCCACGTGGCCATGCAGGCCCCGACGTAGAACTGCCCCTCGCCGCCGATGTTCCAGAGCTTGGCCCGGAAGGCCACGGCCGCGGCCAAGCCGGTGAAGATGAGCGGCGTGGCGCGGGTCAGGGTTTCGGTCAGGGCGAAGGTCGAGCCCAGGGCTCCTTTGATGAGCAGCCCCCAGGCGGAAAGCGGCGAGGCCCCGGCCCAGAGGATGAGCCCGGAGCAGATCGCCATGGAGGCGATGACGGCCAGCAGCGGCGCGCCGATTTGCCAGACCAGGGCTACGGATTCGCGGGGTTCGAGTCTCATGCGGCCCCCCGGCTGTCGAAGTTCTGGCCGCTCATCATGAGTCCGAGCCTGGCGCGATCCACCGTGGCTGTGTCTTCGGGGCTGGATAGCCGGCCCTGATACATGACCTGGATACGGTCCGAGAGTTGGAAGAGCTCGTCCAGGTCATCGGAGATGAGGACCACTGCGGCCCCGCGCCGGGCCGCGTCCAACAGGTGCTGATGCACGGCGGCCGTGGCTCCGACATCGAGGCCCCAGGTCGGCTGGTTGGCCAGGATGAGGTGCGGGCCCTGGGAAAGGACGCGGGCCAGGATGAGCTTTTGCATGTTGCCGCCCGAAAGTTTGCGCACCGGCGCGTCCGGGCCGGCGCAACGGATGTCGAAGACGTCCATGAGCTGCGCGGCGCGGGAGGCCAGGGCCTTGAAGTTGAGCATGCCGCATTTGGAAAAGCCGGGCAGGCGGTAGATCTCCGTGGACAGGTTCTCCATGACCGTCATGTCCGCCACCAGCCCCGTGCCGGTGCGGTCGTCGGGCACGCGCCCCACGCCGGACCGGATCATGGCTGCCGGGGTGAGGCGGCTTACGGTCTGTCCGCGCAGGACGACGCTGCCGCCGCTCGGGGCGACGAGGCCGGACAGCAGATCCGCAAGCAACGCCTGGCCGTTGCCGGAGACGCCCGCGATGCCGAGGATCTCATGGGCGCGCACCGACAGGAGCAGCTCATCGAGGGCTGCCCCGCGATCCGGGGCGCTGGCGCGGACGCGGTCCAGGAAGAGGACTTCGTCTCCGGGCGGGTGCGGAGTGCGCGTGGCCTGGGGGATGTTGGCGCCGACCATGGCCTTGGCCAGTTCCTCGGCGGACGTCGCTTTCGTCGGAGTTTCAAGCACCACCCTGCCGTGGCGCAGGACCACGCAGCGGTCGCTGGCGGCCATGACCTCGCGCAGCTTGTGCGTGATGAAGATGACGGACACGCCCTGATTCACCAGTTCGCGCAGGGTGGCGAAGAGGTGGTCGCTCTCCTGGGGGGTGAGCACGGCCGTGGGTTCGTCCAGGATAAGGATGCGGGCGTCGCGGTACAGGACCTTCAAAATTTCCACCCGCTGCCGTTCGCCCACGGACAGGCCGCGCACGAGGGCGTGCGGGTTCACGTGCAGCCGGAAGCGGTCCATGAGGGAGCCGAGCTTGGCCCGGGCGCGGGCGGAGTTGCGGCGGAAACCCCACAGGGGCTCGGTGCCGAGCATGATGTTCTCGAGCACGGTCATGTTGTCGGCCAGGGTGAAGTGCTGGTGGACCATGCCTATCCCGGCCGCGAGCGCGGCCCGGGGAGAGCCCGGAGGCAGGGCGCGTCCAAGGACTTCGACGCTGCCGCCGTCGGCCACGTAGTGACCGAAGAGGATGGACATGAGCGTGGTCTTGCCTGCGCCGTTTTCTCCGAGCAGCGCCAGCATTTCGCCTTCGGCCAGCGTCAGGGAGATGTCGTCGTTGGCTTTGAGCGGCCCGAAAGTCTTGGTGATGCCGGAAAGTCGCAGCAAAGGTGTGATGGACATGATGAACCGAAAAAAGGGGGCCGGATTGTCTCGGCCCCCTTGGGATCAGAAGGTGGATTTGGGTTCGTCGTCGTTGATCTTGATGACCAGGGTCCCGGCCTTGATGGCGGCTTCGGCCTCGGCGACCTTGGCTTTCACGTCGGCGGGGATCTTGTCCTCGAATTCATGGAAGGGGGACAGGGACGCGCCGCCTTTGGCCATCATGGTCCACTCGCGGTAGTCCTCGGCGGCGAAGGTGCCGGCCTTGACCCGCTCGATGGCGTGGTTCAGGGCCGCTTCCATGTGCCACAGGGCCGAGGCCACGACCACGTTCTCGCCGTTTTCTTCCTTGTTCATGTCATTGACGTTGCCGAAAGCGACGATGTCCTTCTCGCGGGCCGCATCGACCACGCCGGAGCGCTCGGCATAGAGCACGTCCACGCCGGCCTCGACCTGGGCGTAGGCGAATTCCTTGGCTTTCGGCGGATCATACCAGGAGCCGATGAAGGAAACTTTGAATTCCACGGCCGGTTTGGTGGCCTTGGCACCGGCCATGAAAGCGTTGAAGAGGCGGTTGACTTCGCCGATGGGGTAGCCGCCGACCATGCCGATCTTGTTCGTCTTGGTCATGGATCCGGCGACCATGCCCATGAGGTAGCAGGGCTCGTGGATGTAGTTGTCGAACACGGAGAGGTTCTTGCCGTCCGGGCCGAAGGTGTCGCCCATGAGATAGGCCACGTTCGGATAGTCCTTGGCCACCTTGCGCACGTCGCGGGAGATGCCGAAGGCCTCGCCGACGATGAGCTGCACGCCGGCTTCGGAGTACTCGCGCAGGACGCGGATGTAGTCGGTGTTGGAAACTTTTTCGCTCCAGACATACTCGATCTCGCCGGCTTCCTGGGCCTTCAAGAGGGCCTTGTGCAGGGTGGCGTCCCATTTCTGCTGGATGGGCTGGGTGTAGATGCCGGCGACCTTGATTTTTTCGGCCATGGCGGCGGTGCCCAGAAAGAGGGTCAGGCCGAGCACGGCCAGGAACAGGATGCGTTTCATGATGTCCTCGTGTTTCATGGTTGGATGGAAATGAGCCGGACACGTTGAAGCACCATGCGTGCCAGCCGGAACCGGCAGTCGCGGCGCGTGGAATCTGCGACCCGCCCGGAAGGCCGGGCTTTGTGTCATACGGCTGATGCCTAATCAGACCAATTTTGTCCACAGAAAAGCAGCGTAGGGCTGTCCTCCATTGCTGCGCCGATGCTGAAGTGAAGCGGTTTGGCGGGGATTTTCATGACACTATTGGCAAGAGCGTTGACGAGAATGAAAAGGGACAGGCGGAAGGGGGGCTTCGGAATGCATGGGGGAAGCCGGATGGATCAACAGGATGCCATCTGCTTGGCTGGCAGACCATTTTCGCGGATCGCCCTGTACTTGCCGGAGCTGTGCTTTCCCACGTAACGAAAGCTGCAACGCAGCCGGGAGGCTCCCTGTCAGGGGCATCTTCCCGGCATCCAGCAAGAGAGGAAAAACAATGACGTCATTTGGAATTTTTTGTCGGGGTGTCGCCTGCACGGTGCTGCTTACCATGCTGCCCGGCCCGTTGCTCGCGGCCGAGCGGACGCTTCTTCGCGACATGATCGGTCAGATGCTTCTGGTCGGTTTTCGCGGAACCGCCGTTGACGGGTACTCCCCGATCCTGCGCGACATACGGGAGCACAACCTTGGGGGCGTGATCCTCTTTGACCGCGACGTGCAGCTGCAAAGCGCCGAACGCAACATCCAGAGTCCGGAGCAGGTCCGGGCCCTGACCACGAGCCTTCAGGCGAACGCCCGGGTCCCGCTCTTCGTCGCCGTGGATCAGGAAGGCGGACGGGTGCGGCGTTTCAAGGAGGCCCAGGGGTTCCCGCCGAGCCCTTCGGCCAAGGCCATGGGGCAGGGCACGACGGCCCAGACCCGGTTCGAGGGCGAACGCACCGGGAAGTTGCTGGCGGATCTTGGAGTGAATCTCAATTTCGCGCCCGTGGCGGATGTGGACGTCAACCCGCAGAGCCCGGCCATTGGTGCCCTGGAACGCAGTTTCTCCGCCGATCCGGACCTCGTCGCGCTCCATGCCCAAGCTTTCTGCCGTGGGTTGCTGGCCCAGGGCGTGCTGCCCTGTCTCAAGCATTTTCCCGGGCATGGCAGCGCCTCGGCTGACTCGCATCGTGGACTGACCGACATCAGCAACACCTGGAGCGCTGCGGAGCTGCGCCCCTACGAGATGCTGATTCCGCTGAAGACCAGCCCGCTGATCATGACCGGGCATCTCTTCCTGCGCCAGCTTGACGATGCCTACCCCAGCACCCTGTCCAAATCCGTGCTGACGGGACTTTTGCGGCAGCGTCTGGGGTTTGAGGGCGTGATCGTCTCCGACGACATGCAGATGCGCGCCATCGCCGATCATTATGGTCAGGCCGAGGCGATTCTTCTGGCTGTCGAGGCCGGGGTGGATGTGCTGGTTTTCGGCAACAACCTGGATTACGATCCCGAGATCGTGCCCAAGGCCATTGATATCCTGGTCAAGGCCGTGGAGGACGGGAGGCTTGCGCCTGAGCGGATCGAAGCATCCCATGATCGCATTCTGGCCGCCAAGCAGCAGCTGTACACCCGCTTCGCCCTGGCGCGATAGCGCCGAAGCCGTGCGAGCGTAAGCGCGGCCAGCCTCTTGCCGCGCCATGCGGCCTGACGTAAGCGTGCGGGCATGAACACATTCACCCTGCACCCCACTCTTGCCGCGGACTGCCACGTACTGGGAGCATGGCGGGAGCTTCGGCTCCTGCTGCACAGGGACGCCCATGTGCGCTGGCTTATCCTCGTCCCTGAGACAGACGCCACCGAATGGCACGAATTGTCCGCGTTTCTTCGCGATCAGCTTCTGACCGCGTCGTCGATGCTGGGCGCCATGCTCACGCGCGACGACGGCTGCGACAAGGTCAACATCGCCGCCATCGGCAACATGGTGCCGCAGTTCCATTTTCACGTCATCGGCCGCTGGAGTACGGACCCCTACTGGCCGGGAGTGGTCTGGGGGCGGAGCGTGTCTGGACGGTCGTACGCGGCAGGGGATGTCGAAGACGTCAAAAGACGTGTTCTGAGCGTCCTTTCAGCTGGACGCCCGCCCCTCAATCCTTGAGCCAGTAGAAGGACAGGGCCGGTATGGTAATCTGTCCGTCCTCCACCGGCACCCGCTCGCCGGAATACAGGTCCGTCATGACGCCATGGCTGAAGAATCCGTGCGGTAGAAGCGTCTCGATGGAAAGAGCCTGCGCTTCGACGTTGAAGTTGCTGACGGCGAGCACCCGGCTGCGGCAGTTTTCCGGATCCGTGCGGTAGAAGACCAGCAGGTTCGGGTTCTCGACCAGCAGCAGGTGGCGGTTGTCGAAGTCCGCGAAAGGCGGAAGCTCCTTGCGCAGGGCGATCATTTTCTTCAGCGCGGAGAATATGCGCTGTTCCACTGTGCCGCTGTGATGGCGCTTTTCCGCCTTGTTCCAATCGAAGCGCGAACGGTGCACCCAGCGCGAGTCATGCTGGGTGGCCGGATCGGAGAGAAATTCCAGGTTGTTCAGCGTGCCTATGGCGTCTCCGTAGTACATGAGCGGCAGCCCGCCAAAGGAGAGGATGACGCTGTGCAGGAGCGTGATGGCCTTGATGGCGGCGTTTATGGCTTCCTCGTCCCCGGATTCCAGGGCTGATTCCAGGCCGACCAGCGATGCCAGCGAACCGGAGATGCGCGCGTCGCCGGTCTTCAGGTTCGTTCCAAACGGCATGCCCCTGGCCGGGGATGACGGAAAGCTGCCCGTGAAATAATCGACCAGAAAGCTTCGATGCAGGGTCGGGTCGTACCCGGCCAACTCCACGTCGCGATCGTCGAAGCCGAGCCCGATGTCGTCGTGGCAGCGCACATAATTGAGCCAGGTGGCGCGTTCCAGTTTTTCCGGCAGGTTTTTGATGCCCAGATTGAGCAGGTTGGCGTTCTTGGTGGCCACGGCGTCCCAGAGCAGGGCCATGAGCGAGGCGTTGTAGGCGATCTCGCATTCCTTGGAGTAGATGGCGTCCTCGCCGAAGTATTTGGCGATCTCGCCCGGCGCGACGATGGCCTCCGCGATGAACAGCACGCCAGGCGCGGTCACCTGGCAGCAGTCCTTCATGAGCCGCAGCAACAGGTGCGCCTCGCGTTCGTTCTGGCAAGTGCTGCCGATCTTCTTCCACAGGAAGGCCACGGCGTCGAGGCGCAGGATGTCCGCGCCCTTGTTGGCCCAGAAGAGGATGATATCGAGCATTTCGATGAGCACCGCCGGATTGCGGTAGTTCAGATCCCACTGGTAGTTGTTGAAGACCGTCATCACCCATTTGCCCATGCTTTCGTCCCAGGTGAAATTGCCGGGGGCGGTGGCGGGGAAGATTTCGGGCATGCCCTCCTCGTAGGCGTCGGGAATTTCCCGGTCGTCGAAGACGTAGTAGTAGTCCTGATATTTTTTTTCCCCCTGCCGCGCCCTGTCCGCCCACTCGTGCTCTTCCGAGGTGTGGTTGACCACGACATCCAGGACCAGGAGCATTTCTCGGCTTCTGAGCGCGGTCGCCAGACTCTCCAGGTCTTTCATGGTGCCGTATTTGGAGTCGATCTTGCGGAAGTCGCGCACGGCGTAGCCGCCGTCGTTGTTGACCGACGGGCAGTCGAGGATGGGCATGACGTGCAGCATGTTGACGCCCAGTTCCTGCAGATAGGGGAGCTTTTCATGCAGGCCCTGCAGGTTGTCCGCGAAGCGGTCGCAGTACAGGGCCATGGCCACCCATTTCTGGTTCAGGAACCAGTTGTAATGGACCTCGCGCGCCAGGTCCGACTTGCGCAGCACGGGCGCTCGTTCCATATAGCGCAGGGCCAGGGTCTCGACGAGGCGCACCATCTGCTGCGTGAAATCGGGGCGGTCGCCGTAGAGCATCTTGAAGAGTGAATAGATGGCGTAGAAATTGGCGCCCAGCCGGGTATAGAAGTGGCGCAGCCGGAACTTGCCGATTTCCGGCCTGAGCTCGGTCAGGATTTTATTGAGCAGGGCATGGGAGGCTTGTTCGTACATTTATTCTTCCTTGTGCGATTCGCATTCCCGCAGCCACGCATCGGCCTCGGGCCAGAAGTGCGCGACGCCTTCGAGAATGCCTGCGCCGTAGTTTCCGTTCATGTCCAGATAGCCGCCTTTGGCCATGTACAGCGCTTCGGGTTTGGTTTTTGCCGCCCGGGCCTTTGTTTGCGGGTCGGCATTGGCCACCAGCACTGACGGGATGTCGCTCAGCAGGACGTCCAGGTCGTTGCCGCTGTCGCCCGCGAAGACCGTGTTGCGCAGCGAAAATCCGTGTCGTTCCATCAGGAAACGGATGGCCTGGAGCTTGCCCGCGCTTCGCGGGAGCACGTCGAGCAGGCCCGTGCCCGCCAGTTCGTCGATGCTCCAGATCAGGTTGGCATGGATGCCTTCGTCAAGCAGGCGCGCAGTTATCCGAGCGGTCAGGGCGCGGGAGTCCGTGTCCACGGCTGCATAGTAGCTGAGTTTGAAGGGGGCCTGCTTTTCCCGTTCCTGGAGTCGCAGTTCCGGGAAGTCCAGCATGCCCCGGAGCCTTTCGGAGTTCAGGCCGCGCCAATCCGAAGCGATGTTGTCCTGCCACGCTCTCCAGGGTCGCCAGCCTTGCGCGGAAACTTCGTAGATGCTCGCCCCGACATCGGCGATGGCGAAGTCGGGGTCGGGGAGCCCGAACTCGGCGATGGCGTCCTCGATCAAGGCCCGGTGGCGGCCTGTCACGTAGGCCAGGCGGATTTCCCGGCGGCCTGCCAGCTTTCTGAAAAGCCTGTCGGCGGCGGGGCACAGGGGGGCCGGGCCGTTGGGGATCAGCGTCCGGTCAAGGTCGGTGCAGAGCAGAAACCGTTTCATGGCGTGTCGTCCTCCCGGGAAGGGAAGCCATAATGGGCCATGGCGTCGAGAATGCCCGCCGCGAAAGACGCTTCGGAAAAATAAATGCCGTCGATATTGGCCAGGTCCGAGAGTTCGGAGGTGTGGCGGTTGTCCACCACCGTGCCCAGGGTGTTGCCGCGCAGCATGTCGGCATCGGCCCCGGTGACTCCGGCCACCAGAGTGTTTTGCAACGGAAAATCCAGCTGTTCGGAACACCAGCGCAGGGCCAGCCCCTTGGATGCCCGCAGCGGCAGCACGTCGAGGTACTGGCCAAAGGAGACGAGCACGTTCACGGCCTGTTCGTTGTGCTGAAGCAGCTGGCGGACCTGCTGCCCGCTGATCACGCTGGTGTCGATGTAGTAGCTGATCTTGAACGGGCTCTGGTGTTTCTTGGGCTGTACGGACAGGCCCGGAATTTCGCGCAGGGTCTCGCGCACCGCCCGGGGGTCCCAGAGGTGATTGATGTGGCGCTCCCAGATCGTGTCCTGGGTGAGGTTCGGGGCGTAGTGTATTTCCGTGCCCTGACCGGAGATCAGCACGTCGGGCTGCGGGATCTTGTGCTTGCGCAGCGTGGCCAGGGCGTTGTCGAGGCGGCGTCCGGTGGCGATGCCGAACAGGAGCGTCTTGCGATGCGTCTGGAGGGCCGCCATGAGCGCCGAGAGGGAGCGCTCATCCCCTATCAGGCTCAAGTCCAGCTCCGCGAAGAGGGCCTGCTTGCGGGAAATGCCCCTGCGTCGGATGGGGGGCATGCGTACCAGCGGCTCGGTTTTTTCAACCAGCGGACGGACAACGTCCAGGTATTTTTCCACGTGCGCCTGCCATGAATAGTGGCGGCGCACGCCGGTCAGTCCATTCCTGACGAAGCCGCGCCATGTTTTCCTGTCGACCAGGGTTCGCAGGATCGTTTCCGCCATGGCCTCCTTGTCCAGGGGATCGACGAGGTGCCCGTTGCGGCAATTCCTGATGATGTCGATGGGTCCCCCGTCCTCCGTGGCCACGATGGGCAGCCCGCAGGCTGCGGCTTCGAGCAGGGTCAGTCCGAAGGGCTCGGTCAGCGCGGGGTTGACGAAGACTCCGCCTGACGCGGCGGCGAGGCGAAAAAGGGTGCCCACTTCCTCCGGTCTGTGGTGTTTGGGATAGGCTGCCTTGCCGTAGAGGTCGTGGCGATCGACGGCGAGCAGGATGTCGTTCAGGACGCCTCGCGCACCCTCGTCCATGTCCTGGATGTCGTCGCGGTTTCCGGCCACGACGACCAGGTTGGCTGCGTCTTGCAGTTCCGGAGACTCCCCGTAGGCGTCAATGAGGGTCACGATGTTCTTTTTCGGGTCTGGTCGGGAGAGCGCAAGCACCATGGGCTTTGCGGGCCGGTTCAGGAAACGCTTCAGTTCGCGGGCGATGGGGCTTGTTTTCTCACTTTCGCGGGGCGGGTAGAAGTGACCCAGGTCCGTGCCCGGAGCAATGACGCGCATGCGTTCGGGCTGGTAGAAATCGTAAAGTCCGTACTGTTCTTCGATTTCCTGCCCGGTGCTGGTGATGATGCGCTCGGCCGCGCCAAGAGTCGTTTCTTCCGCCTCGATGCGCCTCGACATGTTGTATGTCTCCTCGATCTGCCCGCGGGAAATGCCGCTGGCCAGCAGGCGCAGCCGTTTGCTGCGGCCCAGGGAGTGGCCGGTGTGGACCAGGGGAATGCCGAGCTGGTGCGAAAGCCGGGCCCCGACATAGCCCGCGTCGGCGTAATGGCTGTGCAAAATGTCCGGGATGCGGTCCTGGCTTTTGAGGAAGGCGAACACGTTGTCGGAAAAATTGTCCAGGGAATCCCACAACAGCTCCTTGCGCAGGTATTTTTCCTCGCCGCATTCGATGCGCACGATGCTCGCTTTATCCGACAGCGGCTCGAGCGTCCGCGCGTAATCGGGACTGACGGCATCGTCGATGACCTTGCGCGTCAGCAGAACTGCTTTTTCCACATCCGGGTGTTCACCCAGTGCGCGGGTCAGCTCGACCACGTACTTGACCTGCCCGCCGGTGTCCGCGTCGCGGCCAAGTTCCATGTCGTGCCCCCGGACCAGGCCGTGGATGCTCAGAAGAACGATGAACAGCGGTTTTTTGACGGGGCGTTTTCGTGTTTTCACTGTGTCCACTCCTTGAGAAACGGCTGATAGAATTCCCGGTTGTCAGGGACCGCGCCCCGGATTTCGCAGATGGCGGCGGCAAACGCGTCCGCGCGCTCAAGGGCGGCGGCCGGCGGCCAACCTCGGAATATCCCGAGAATGCACACGGCGGCAAACGCGTCGCCCGCGCCCACCGTGTCCACGATGTCCGGCGTCTTGCCGGACGACGCTTCGGAAACATGGTTGCGCCCGTCAAGTTGCCAGGCTCCCGCGCTGCCCGACGTCACGATCAGGCGGTCGATGTCGAACATGCGCTTCAATGCCCGCGCCCGTTCCTGTTCGCCGGCTCCCCGCGCTCCGAACATGGCGGTCAGAATGCGCAGTTCCTCGTCGTTGAGCTTCACGATGTCGGCTTGCCGCAGGGAAAAACGGGCGGTGTCCTCGTCATACCAGGGTTCGCGCAGGTTGATGTCCAGAAAGCGCGGGGCCGCGCACTGGCACAGCACGGCGGCCAACGCCTGTCGGGAGACGGGGTGGCGCTGGCTCAGGGACCCGAAATAGATGAGTCCGGGGTGCGAGCCTTCCAGCGCCGCGCCCGCGCTGTGCGGGTCGATGAAGTCGTAGGCCTGTCGCGGCAGGATTTCGAAGCGATGCCCGTCTGCCTCGATGTGCACCTGCACGCGTCCGGTGGGGCGGTTCCGGTCGATCTGGATCGCGCCTGCGTCCATGCCCCAGTCCGTCATGTCGTCAAGCATCCTCGCCCCCAGCGCGTCGTCGCCCAGACGGGAGACCAGGAGCGGCTTTTGACCGAAAGCGGCCAGATGCCGGGCGACGTTGAACGGCGCTCCGCCGGGCACCGAGCGGTCAGGGAAGACGTCCGCCAGCATTTCCCCGAAAAGGATTATCGACGTTCCGTCGGTTGCGGGTTCAACCGTCGGCAGGGAAGCGTTTTGTCCTGGGTTTGTCATGGGTCTATCTTCCGGCGATGTTGGGGTATGTCGTGAGCTTCAAGGGTGCTTGGTCATGCACGGGCCAAGGTTGCATTAAAAACTGTCGGGTTTGGGAGATTCATTGCTTACAGTCGGCGAAAAGATTCAGTTTTTTCGCCACCGTAGTTGAGATATTTTGGTGTCTGGATATGAAACAAAACGTGTCTTTAAAAAAGTTGTGCAATTTTTTTCGTTACATGTTTACTGCGATTACTGTCAATAAACAGCGAAACTGGCGTTTTTTGAGAGGTTGTTTCGTTACTGTTGTGGTATTGTTGTCGAGCAATGACGGCGTTGGCGTGTCAGATTTCTGTGTCCGACGGCTGGCACGGGAGTGAAAATAAAACGGCGCGGGCCGGGATTCATTCCCTGGCCCGCGCCGTTTCCGATCATGTCTCGGGCAGGATTTATTTGCCCATCCAGCTTTTTACGGTGTCCGGATATTCCTTCAGGAAACGCTTGGCGTTCTCCTCTGGAGAGCCGCCTTCCTGGTTCCAGGCCATGACCATCTGGAGTTGCGCGGGGGAATCCCACTTGAAGTTGGAGAAGAAGGCGTGGACTTCAGGCATGTCCTTGTCCAGGCCCTTGCGCACGATGCCCTCGATTTTCTCCTCGCCGCCCAGTACGCCCTTGGGGTCTTCCAGGTATTTGAGGTCCCACTTGCCGAACATCCAGTGCGGGGACCAGGCCGTGACGACCACCCATTCGTTGTTCTTGATGGCGTTGTCCAGGGCCGCGGTCATGGTCGCGCCGGAGCCTTCCATGAGTTCGAGCTTGTTCAAGCCGTAGTCGGTCATGGCCTGCTCGGACAGCTTCATGAGGCCCGCGCCCGGATCGATGCCGATGATCTTGCCGCCGAACTTGTCGGCGTTGGCGTTAAGCTCCTCGATGGAGTTTATGGTCACGTAGGAGGGCACGGCCCAGCCGAGCTTGGCTCCGCCGGAAACCACCGAGACCTTTTCGACCTTGTCCTTGACCTTCTCGTAGTAGTCGGCGTGGGTCACCGGCAGCCATGCCGTGACCATGGCGTCCACGTCGCCCGTGCCCAGGGCCTGCCACATGGCGGCCGCGGCGACGGGCAGGGTTTCGACCTCATAGCCCATTTCCTCCAGTGCGGCCTTGGCGGTCATGGTGCTGGCCGTGGCGCAGTCCCATTCCACATAGGCGATGCGGACTTTTCCTTTGGCCGCCATGGCCGGGGCGGCCACGAACATCAGACAGATCAGGGCGAGCAGAATTTTCTTCATGCGATACTCCTTGTTGTTTTATTTATCTTTGCGGGTGCCCAGCTTCTGCAGCACCCGGTCCAGGATCATGGCCACGATGACGATGGCGATGCCCGCTTCGAAGCCCCGGCCCATCTGCAATCGCTGGATGGCCTTCCAGACTTCGCCGCCCAGGCCCTTGGCGCCGATCATGGAGGCGATGACGACCATGGACAGGGCCAGCATGACCGTCTGGTTGACGCCGGCCATGATGGTCGGCGCGGCCAGGGGCAGATCCAGTTTGTACAGTCGCTGCATGCGCGTCGCGCCGAAGGCGGTGGAGCATTCCACAAGCTCCGCCGGAATCTGGCGGATGCCGAGGCACGTGAAGCGGATCGCCGGCGGCATGGAAAAGATGACCGTGGAAAAAATGGCCGCTGTCTTGCCCAGGCCGAAAAAGGGAATGGCCGGGATCAGGTAGACAAAGGCGGGCATGGTCTGCATCACGTCGAGCACGGGCATGACCACGCGGTACATCCGCGTGCTGATGGCCGAAAGGATACCCAGAGGCACGCCCAGGGCGATGGCGCACAGGGTCGAGACCAGCACCAGAGCGATGGTGCTGACGGTGGCCGTCCACAAGCCCATGTTCCAGATCAGCGCCAGGCCCAGGGCGCTGCCCACGGTCAGTTTGCGGTCCTTGGTCAGCAACCATACGCCGATGCCCACGAGCACGATAAAGACCGGGATGGGGACGAGCAGCAGACCGCTTTCCATGGCGCCGAGGATCATTTCCACCACTTCGGCGCTGGCCTTGGTGATGAAGGACAAGTGCTCGACCAGAAAGTCGATGCCCGATTCTATGACTTCGCCTACCGGCAGTTTGTATTCGTTCATGCGGCGCCTCCTCTTTCAGCCAGGGCCGCGACCAGGGTGCCGCGCACAATGACTCCCTTGAATTTGTTTGCCTCATCGACCACGGCCAGCGGATAGGGCAGGTCGGCCATGATTCCGAAAAGATCCTGGGCCGGCGTTTCTGGAAACACGGTCTTGATGTCCGTGCAGATGGCCTCGGTCAGGCTCCCTTCCCCGCGCTGGGCAAGGATGGCCGCGGAATCGGCGGACACGATGCCCACCAGCCGGTGCGTATGGTCGACCACGAACAGGTGGGCGATGTTGTGCTTGCGCATCTTGCGCAGGGCCGCGCGCGGGCCGTCGGTGCGCAGATAGGCCACGGCTTCGCTGTGCTTCATGACGGATTCGGCGGTCAGGACCTTGGTGATGTCCACGTCCTCGACAAAGCGCGCGACATACTCGTCGGCCGGGTGGGTCAGAATCTCTTCCGGCGAGCCGACCTGCACGATGGCGCCATCTTTCATCAAGATGATGCGGTCGCCGAGTTTCAGGGCTTCGTCCAGATCGTGGGAGATGAAGACGATGGTCTTTTGCATCCGCTCCTGCAGGTTGATGAGCTCGTCCTGCATGTCGCGCCGGATCAGGGGGTCGAGGGCGCTGAACGCCTCGTCCATGAGCAGGATGTCCGGGGAAAGCGCCAGGGCGCGGGCCAGGCCGACCCGCTGCTGCATGCCGCCGGACAGCTGGCGCGGGTACGAGGCGCCCCAGCCGTCAAGGCCGACCAGGGAAAGGGCCTCGTCGGCCAGTTTGAGTCGCTGCTCCTTGTCCATGCCCTGGATTTCAAGGCCCAGAGCCGCGTTTTCGAGCACGGTGCGATGCGGAAAAAGGGCGAAATTTTGGAAAACCATGCCCATCTTGCGCTGTCGCAACTGTCGCAGTTCGTCGTCGCCCATGGTCAGGACGTCGCGACCGTCGATGAGGATCTTGCCCGCGGTGGGGGTGATCAGGCGGTTCAGGCAGCGCACCAGCGTTGACTTGCCGCTGCCGGACAGGCCCATGACAACCACGATCTCCCCTTCATGCACTTCGAACGTGGCGTTGTTGACGCCCACTCCGTGCCGGATGGAGGCCATGATGTCGTCCTTGGTTTTGCCCTGGGACAGCATCTGCAATGCTTTCTTAGGGTTGGGACCGAAAATCTTGTACAAACCTTCAACATATATTTTTGCCATTAAGTCTCCTTGGCTTCAAGGTGATGGAGCGTGCGCACGCACGCCTTTTTGCAGCATTGGGTAGACTAGGGGAAAAACGCGAGAGATCAAGGGGATGGAGCGGGGATATATCGGGTATGTCTGCATACCCGATATGCTAGAACGGGGGGTGCTGTTGCACGAAGGCGGAAAGGGAGATCGGTCCGCCCTTGAGTCCGAGCTTGCGGCGGATGTTTTTGCGGTGCGTCTGGAGCGTCTCGAAGGAAATGCCGAGTTCCTCGGCGATGGCCCGTCCCTGCCAGCTTTGCTGGATGAGACGGCAGATGTCCATTTCGCGGGGGGTGAGCCTGGCGAAAAGGCTCGCCGATTCCGGCGTGGCCACGCCCATGTCCGCGATTTTCTCCTCCAGGGCCGTTCTGTAGGCCTGACGCACCAATGGCGAGTCTTCCATGGCGATGCGTTCCACCGTGGGCAGGACCTCTTCGCGCACCTGCTGCACCAGTTCGTCTTTGAGCTCCTGTCGCTCTTCCTCGACGTTGCGCAGGACCTGCTTCAGGGCGGTGTTCATGTCCGCGACCGCCAGCCGGCTTTGGGCCAGGTCGCGTTCCAGGGCGATGCGTCCGCGCAGGTCGCGCATCATGAACTGGAACAGGCGCACCTTTCCCACGCTCAGGCAACGGACCTTGAGTTTGACCGGGGTCTCCTGCCCGTCCGTCCCCATCGTCGCCAGCTGGCCGCGCCAGGACGCCCCGTTTTTCAGGGATCTGGCCGAGGCCAGGACGCGGGCCTCGTCGGCGGCGGGCAGCACGCGGCGCAAGGATGTTCCCGCCAGGGGCTCATCATCCGCTGCGTACAGGGCATGAGCCTTGCGGTTGGCCGCCAGGACGCGGAACTGGTCGTCAGTGAGCACGATGGCGTCGCGGGCGTCGTTGAAGACGGCGTTGAAAACGGCGTAATCCAGGTTGGCGGCCGAAGGCTCGGGGTCGTCGGAGGTGGTCGGCGCGGAGAGGATGCCCAGCTTCGCGCCGAATTCCAGGGTGGCCAGAAAGCCCCCGGCAGGGGCGAGGCGGCTGGGCAAAGGCACGATCCGCAGGTTCATGGACTGTCCCCCCGGCCCGGTCAGCGCATGGTCGGCTTGAGGGGGAAAGCGTTGCGGCAGGGGTTGGTCTCCTGGGCAATCAAGGCTCAGGGCGGTGTACAGGAATGTGCCGGGGGAAAGGTTCCATTCCTCGAACTCTCCGGCGCGCGCTTCGACGACGCGTCCCTCGGCGTCGCAAAAAAAGAAGACCGTCGGCATTGGCGAATCCTTGTGGTTGCCGCCGCGCAGTGGTCACGGACATGACCGCGGCGCGGCGTAATTTCAGGTCCGCCCCAGGCTAGGGGATAGCGAAAAAAAACACAACCGCGCCGCGCCCTTGCCGGGCCGCCTTGGAGTGGCTTCCGGGCAGCGGATTGTGTCGCGGCGCGAGCGAGTCGGAACGACCCGGCCTTATTTGCCCAGAAAGCCGGCGTCCTGCAACCCCGCCTCGGTCAGTCTGTACTCCTCCAGTTTGCGGTACAAGGTCTTGCGCCCGATGCCCAGCACCTGGGCTGCGCGGGACTTGTTGCCCTGCACGGCATGCATGACCATGCTGATGTGCGAACGCTCCAGCTCTTCGAGTGTGGAGAATCCCTTTTCGCGTGGGTTCTGGCAGCTCTTCTGGCAGAAGGGCAGGGCCTGGACGTTGATGATGTTGTTTTCGGCCAGGATCATTCCCCTCTCGATGATGTTTTTCAGTTCGCGCACATTGCCCGGCCATGGGTTGTCCATGAGCTGCTGCATGGCCCGGGGCGAGATCTTGTACTCCTGGCCGTCCTTGGCCAGGGACATCAGGAAGTATTCGACCAGGGCCGGAATGTCCTCGCGCCGTTCGCGCAGGGGGGGCAGCTCGATGCTGAAGACGTTGATGCGGTGGAAAAAGGCGTCATGGAAACGGCCTTCCTCCACCTCCTTGGCCAGGTCCTTGTTGGTCGCGAAAACGAAACGCACGTCCACGCAGCGCTCCTCCTTGTCGCCGACGCGCCTGAAGTGCTGGGTTTCGAGCACGCGCAGGAGCGCTCCCTGCAACTCCAAGGTCAGTTCGCCCACTTCGTCGAAAAAGAGGGTGGCCTTGTGGGCCAGTGACAAAAGGCCGTCATGGCTGCGCTCCGCCCCGGTGAAGGCGCCCTTGCAGTAGCCGAAAAGCTCGCTGCGCAGGAGCTCCTTGTCGAAGGTGCCGCAGTTCTTGATGATCAGCGGCTGCCCGGCGCGCTTGCTCTTGGCGTGCAGGGCGGCCGCGGCCACGTTTTTGCCCGTCCCGCTCTCTCCGGTCAAAAGGACCGGGACGTCGGTGGGGGCCGCCTTTTCGATCAGGTAGCGGACCTGCTGCACGGACTTGGAGTGGCCGATGAACTTGGGCATGGACTTGTGTTCCGAATTGTGACGCAGGAGTTCGTTCTCCCGCTGCAGCCGCACCCGCTGGTAGGCCTTCTCGATGACCTGCTCCATGCGTTCCAGGGAGAATGGCTTGGTGATGTAGTCGTAGGCGCCGTTCTTCATGGCTTCCACGGCGTTGTCCACATCGGCGTAGCCGGTGATGAGAATGATGGCCACGTTGGGCACCGTTTCCAGCAGCTTGGTCATCAGCTCCAGCCCGTTGGCGTCGGGCAGGCGGATATCGAGAATGATGATGTCGTAATAGTGCTTGTGCAGGTGCTCGAAGGCTTCCGCCGCGCTGCCCACGGTGTGGATGGTGCGGCCAGGCGAGGCCAGTTCCCGGGAGAAAAGCTTGCGTATGTTCGACTCGTCGTCGACGACGAGGATCTCAATGGAATTGAAGATGCTCATGAATGCGGTTCCTTGTGGTTTGCTGAAAATCCGGTCGGGAGCATGACACGGAAAACGGAACCCTTGCCGGGTTCGCTGCAGACGTGGATCTCCCCTTTGTGCTGCTGTATGATGTTGTAGCAGATGGACAGGCCGATGCCGATGCTGTGCCCCTGGCTCTTGGTCGTGAAGAAGGGAATGAAGAGTTTGCCCAGTTTGTCGGGAGAGATGCCCTGCCCCGTGTCCTCGACGGTCAGGGTGGCGTGCCCCGGCCTGCCGAGGCCGGTGCGGATCGTGATGGTTCCCTCGGAATCGATGGCGTCCATGGCGTTGAGAACCAGATTGAGAAGGACCTGCTTGAGTTCCCCCTGGGCCCCCTGGATGGTGACGGCTTCGGGGTGCAGGTCCAGAACCAGATTGATGCCCGGGCGCAGCTTGATCTGATGGTGCAGGATCTTGACGGAGTCGGCGACCAGCATATTGAGGTTTATTGTGTTGAACTTACAGGTTTTTTGGCTGCTGAAGGAGAGCAGGTTGCCGACGATGTCGCGGCAGCGGTTGCACTCTTCCAGGATGGTGGTGGTGTAGTCGGTGAAATCTTCGAGCAAGGTCGTGTCCTCGGTCAACAGGGTGGCCAGGGCCGGGATGCGACGCTTGAGGGCTTCGGAGAATCCGCTGATGGCAGCCAGGGGGTTGTTGATCTCGTGGGCCACTCCGGCTGCCAGGAGGCCGATGGTGGCCATTTTCTCGGCCTGGTAGTATTTGGCCTGGTACTCTTTTTCCATGGTCACGTCGCGCTTGGAGACGAGGACCGTGCGGACCTGCCCCTTGTCGTCGAACATGGGGGAGGCCACCACCTCGAAGCGCAGGTTTCTTTCCGAGCGGGGATCGAGGTAGGCCGTGCGGTCGGGCTTGCCCGTCTGCAGGGCCGTGCGCAGGGGGCAGGCCTGGCAGGGCTCGCTGGCGCCCCTGAAGACCTGGTAGCAGAAGAGCCCTTCGGGACGCGGGATGTCGAAATAGTCGTGGAAGACCTTGTTGACGTAAACGATGCGGTAATCCGGGGAGACCACGGCCAGGAGATCCATGATTCCGTTCAGGATGTCCTGGATTTCCTGCTTTCTGCGTTCGAGTTCGGCGTTGTAGGTTTCAAGTTCGGCCATCTTTTCCTGCACTTCGCGGAAAAAGCCGAGCTTGGTGTACTCCGGGCCGACGATGTCGCTGAGCGTGGTTTTTCCCATCACCAGACCTCCTCGCAGATGGCCAGCAATTCTTCGGCCGTGGCCGGACGCGGGTTGGTCAGCAGGCAGGCGTCCTTGGTGGCCATCTCGCAGATCTGGGGGAAGGCGGTCCGGTCATCCACGATCTCGCGAAAATGCACCGGAGCGTTCAATTCCAGGAAAACCTCTTTCAATCGTTCGATGCCCCCTCTGGCCGTCTGCAGGGAGGACGACAGACGCTTGCCGAGGACGATTTCACCGATGGTGGCCATTTTCGTCTCGCAGGCCGGGAGGTTGTAGCTCATGACCGCCGGAAGCAGCACCGGGTGGACCATGCCGTGGGTGGTGTCGAAAAAACCGCCCAGGGAATGGGCGATGGCGTGGCAGGCGCCCAGGCTGGCGTTGCTGAAGCTCATGCCCGCGGCCACGGCGGCCATGGACAGGTTTTCCATGGCCAGGGGGTCGCGGGTCGCGAGGGCGGGTTTCAAGTTGTGCAGGATGAGATGCATGGCCTTCAAGGCCTGGGTTTCGGTCAGGGTGTGGGCGATGAGGGAAACGTAGGATTCCACAGCATGGGACAGGGCGTCCACGGCCGAGGTGACGATGAGGTCGTCGCCGGCGGTGGAGAGCATGTCCGGGTCGATGATGGACACATTGGGCGTCAGCGAGCGGCTGATGAGCGACATTTTCACCTTGCGCGCGACGTCGGTGATGATGGCGAACTGGGAAATGTCCGAACCGCTTCCGGCCGTGGAAGGCAGGAAGATCATGGGCGGCAGGGGTCTTATGATCAGGTTCGCGCCTTCGTAATCCTGGATGATTCCGCCGTTGCTGGCCACCGTGGCCACGCCCTTGGCCATGTCCAGCGGGCTGCCTCCTCCGAGCCCGATGACCACATCCGCTCCCTCGGCCTTGTAGAGCGCCGCGCCGGTGTGCACTTCGTGATCACGCGGGTTGGAGCTGACATTGGAGTAGTAGACCCATTTCAGGGCCGATGCTTCGAGGACATCGATGAGCTTGGCGACCCAGCCGCTGCGTTCGAGACCCGGGTCGCTGACGACGAAGACTTTTTTGGCTCCGAGCTGAAGCGCGTATGAACCGGTGTAGTCCATGCTGCCATGGCCGAAAATGATTTCCGGCAGAGAGAATTTTCTGATGTCCATTTCGTTTCCTCGCAACTCGGTTGCCTTCATGTCGTGGGGTTGAATCTTTGTGTCCGTGCTTGTTGCCGTGCAAGAACACGACCGCGCGCTTGCGGCTGCCCGGCGCTTGCCGATTTTTCGAACAGAAGCTTCAACCTGCTGAAAATAAAAGGAAGTAATATGCAATTTCGCGTATGCTATCCGACATGCGAACGGCTGGTAAAGCGCCATTTTTTCGGGGTTCGGAAGCACAATGAGTCATTTTGACTCAATATGACTGCAAAGGCCAGGCTCAAAGTGATACAGACGTTGGATGATTTGGTCCGGGTACGGCGCGCGGCGTAGCCTGCGGCGGAGTTTGGCTTTGTTTATGAGTATTGAATTCAGGGTATTGCGCTGGAAATAAGGTTTTTTTGGTCTTTTCGAGAGCTCTGGCCCCATTCTTGCCTAAAGACGAATCACGAGAGTTACTAGAGTGGATTCTTTTTTGGTTCAAACAATCTTTAGCGAGGTGCAATCATGGCTGTTCAAGAAATGGTGTATGGATTCTTCATTCCCAGCGTTACTCTGATCGGTATTGGCGCTTCCAAGCAGATTCCCGAGAAGATCCGGGCGCTGGGCGGCAGCAAGCCTCTGGTCGTCACCGACAAGGGTATCACCGGTTGCGGTCTGACCAAGCAGATCACCGACCTGCTCGATGCCGCCGGAATGAAGTATGAAGTATACGATGAAACCATTCCGAACCCCACGGACAACAATGTCCACGCCGGCGTGGATGTTTACAAGAAGGCCAAGTGCGACTCCCTGATTTCTCTGGGCGGCGGCTCCTCCCATGACTGCGGCAAGGGCATCGGCCTTGTGGTCGCCAACGGCGGCAAGATTCACGACTTCGAAGGCGTGGACAAATCCACCAAACCCATGCCCCCGTACCTGGCCGTGAACACCACCGCCGGCACCGCCTCTGAAATGACCCGCTTTTGCATCATCACCGACACTTCCCGCAAGGTGAAGATGGCCATCGTCGATTGGCGCGTCACTCCCGGCATCGCCATTGACGACCCGATGCTGATGGTCGGCATGCCCCCGGCGCTGACCGCCGCCACCGGCATGGACGCCCTGACCCACGCCGTGGAAGCCTATGTCTCCACCATCGCCACCCCCATGACCGACGCCTGCGCCCAGAAGGCCATCGAACTGATCGCCAAATATCTGCGCAAAGCGGTCGCCAACGGCAAGGACATCGAAGCCCGTGAAGGCATGTGCTTCGCCCAGTACCTGGCCGGCATGGCTTTCAACAACGCAAGCCTGGGTCACGTTCACGCCATGGCTCACCAGTTGGGCGGCTTCTACGACCTGCCGCACGGCGAATGCAACGCCATCCTGCTGCCCCACGTCGAACGCGCCAACATGAACGCCAAGCTCGAACGCTTTGTCGACATGGCCAAGTTCCTGGGCGAGAATGTTGAAGGCCTGTCCATCCGCGCCGCCGCCGAGAAGGCCCTCGACGCCATCAAGCAGCTGTCCACCGATGTCGGCATTCCTTCCGGCCTGATCGAACTGGGCAAGCGCTACGGCAAGAACGTCAAGAAGGAAGACATCGCCATCATGACCGGCAACGCCCAGAAGGACGCTTGCGGTTTCACCAACCCGCGTTGCCTGAAGGACGCCGACGTGGCCGCCATTTACGAGGCCGCTCTGTAATCAATCAGCGCGCGCCGGTACCTCCGGCGCGCCCGCTCATGCCGGAAAACGGAGGTTCGCATGTGGTTCGACGATGCTTCGCTGCTTTCCCTGGAAGAGGTCGATTGGAAAGTCGGCCTGGAACGGGATGAAGTCGGCGCCACTGTTCGCGACGAGGATTTTCTGGAAACGGTCAGATTCGACGAGACATGGTGCGCGGCCCCGCTGATTTGAGGCGCGGGATGCGTTAACCGGCCGGATCGTCGTGGTCCGGACCCGAAACATGAGACTGCCGTAATTGTAAGATGCCAGTAACTGGGGGCAGGGTTGGGGGTTGGCATTCCTCCCATCCCTGCTCTTTTTTTTGTTTTATGTCTTGGCAGGCATGATCCTCTGCCTGCCGCACCCCTTACCTGATTTGCCGACCAAGGAGCATTCATGAAAATTCTACGCATCAATACCAGGACCAAGAGCTTCACCTTCGAAGAGCTCGGCGATCTGGCCGGTCTCGGCGGTCGCGCCCTGACCTCCAGAGTGGTCAATAAGGAAGTCCCGGCCAACTGTCATCCGCTTTCCGCCGAAAACAAGCTCGTTTTTGCCGCCGGCGTGCTGGCTCCGACCAACGCGGCCAACTCCGGACGCATCTCCGTGGGCGCGAAATCGCCTCTGACCGGGGGCATCAAGGAAAGCAACTCCGGCGGACAGTTCGCCCACACCCTGCCCAAGCTGAACCTGCTGGCCGTGATCCTCGAAGACAAGCCCGAGGCCGGAAGCCCCATGCAGGACATCTTCATCTCCGCCGACAAGGTCGTGTTCAAGGATTCCGCAGTGGCCGGCATGCGCACCTACGCCGCCCAGGAGAAGCTCCTGGCCGCCTACGGCGACAAGGCCGTGACCGCCCTGGTCGGCCCGGCCGGCGAGCAGTGCCTGTGCGCCGCCACCATCCAGTTCTCCGACCCCGAAGGCCTGCCCTCCCGTTCCGCCGGTCGCGGCGGTCTGGGCGCGGTCATGGGCTCCAAGGGCGTCAAGGCCGTCATCCTCGACGGCGACGCCAACGTGAAGACCGTGTACGGCAACGAGGAGCTGTTCAAGGAAGCCCGCAAGGAATGGGTCGACGTGCTGCGCAACCATCCGGTTACCAGTCAGGGCCTGCCCGGCTTCGGCACGGCGGTGCTGGTCAACGTCATCAACGAGGCGGGCGCCTTGCCGACCAAGAACTTCCGCACGGGCAAGTTCGAGGGCGCGGAGAAGATCTCCGGCGAAACCCTGGCCGGCAACATCGAGAAGCGCGGCGGCAAGACCAAGCACGGCTGTCACACCGGCTGCGTGATCCAGTGCTCCCAGGTCTACCACGGCAAGGACGGCAAATACCTGACCACGGGCTTCGAGTACGAGACCATCTGGGGCTTCGGCGCGAACCTCCTGATCGACAATCTTGACGACATCGCGCAGATGGACCGCACCTGCGACGAAGTGGGCATGGACACCATCGAGATGGCCAACACCATGGCCATGGCCATGGAAGGCGGAGCCATCGCCTGGGGCGACAGCAAGGCCGTCATCGCCGAGCTGAACAAGGTCGGCACCTCCGATCCGCTGGGGCGCATCTACGGCAACGGCACGTCGTTCACGGCCAAGGCCTTCGGCGTGAACCGGGTGCCGGTGGTCAAGAACCAGGCCCTGCCCGCCTACGACCCGCGCGCGGTCAAGGGCGTGGGCGTTACCTACGCCACGACCCCCATGGGCGCGGACCACACCGCCGGTTACGGCGTGTGCCAGAACGTGCTGAAAGTGGGCGGCGATGTCGACGGGCACAAGAAGGAAGGCAACATCGAGATCTCCAAGAATCTCCAGATCGCCACGGCGGCGGTGGACTCCCTGGGCCTGTGCCTGTTCGTGGCCTTCGCCATCCTGGACGACGCGCGCGGCGTGCCCTGCATGGCCAAGCTGGTGTCCGGCCTGACCGGCAAGGAAATGAGCGTGGACGAGATGATCGGCATCGGCGTGAATTGCCTCAAGGACGAACTGGACTTCAACAAGCGCGCCGGTTTCACCGACGAGGACGACCAGCTGCCCCGCTTCTTCCGCGAAGAACTCCTCGCGCCCCATAACGTGGGCTGGGGCTACACAACGGAAGAACTTCAGGCCGCCAAGGTCTAGGACTTTCAAACCTCGCGTTCCGGAGGCTTCCGGCCTCCGGAACGCGAATTCAAGGCAGCGGCATACTTTCAGCGATGGCTGGAAGGTGCCCAGAACCGCACGCATCCACCTGGATCAGTGGCAGGGATGCGGACGAAGGCGCACTCATTGTCTCGAAATACACGCGCCCATAAATATGTCAAAATTGACATATTTATGAATGAATAGGTCATGATTCACCGAATGCAAAAAGGGCGGCCACAGGATCCCGCCTTTGCGCGGAAACTTGCGACATTGGCAATGCGCGTCAGCATCCGCCGAATGGCCCAGAGGCGGACCCCGTGTCCGCCTTGCGTCGGAGTGCGGGACAGGGCGGGCGCGGGGCGGAAGAAGGGCGGCCACGGAGGGCCGCCCCTGCTGCGCTCACCTGCCGCACGCCGCCAAGAAGTGATCCACGGCCCCCAGACCGCGCGAATCCAGCAGGTTGATGATGTGGCTGCCGATCACGGCCACGTCGGCCAGACCGTCCAGCATGCGCACATGTTCGGGGCTTGAGATGCCGAAACCGGCGGCGATGGGCAGGCCGGCCTTTTTCTTCAGGTCCCGTACATAATCCACGCCGGCCTGGTCGAGGCTGGCTCCGGCCCCGGTGATGCCGACTTTGAGCGTCGTGTACAACAGGCCCGAGGCGCGGCTCAGGATGGCGTCCAGGCGTTGGCCCCCCGTGTCCGGCGAGATGACCATGACCGGGTGCAGCCCGTGTTCGCGCGCGGCCCCGGCATAGTCGCCATCGACCTCGTCCCAGGACAGGTCGGGCAGGATCAGGCCGCTGGCCCCGCTCTGCCTGGCCTTGGCCATGAACGCGTCCAGGCCCATGGCGTAGGGGATGTTGGCGTAGGTCATGAACATGAACGCCACCTCCGGCAGCTCCCTGGAGAGGTCCGCGCACAGCTCGAAGCAGTGAGCTGGGGTAACGCCCTGATCCAGGGCGACCTGGTTGGCGCGCATGATGGTCGGGCCGTCGGCCAGGGGATCGGTGAAGGGGATCTGGATTTCGATGAGTTTCACCCCCCGCCTGGCCATGAGCCGGATGAGATCCGCGTTCACGTCCAGATTCGGATACCCGGCAACCACATGGGTCATGAGCTGGATGCCTTTGGCGCTTGCCAGCGCCCGATCGATATTATTTTCCATGACGCACCTCGTTCTCCAGAAAAGCGATCCAGTTCTCGCGGTCCAGTTCCATGGCCGTGATGAAGATGTCCTTGTCGCCGCGCCCGGAGATGTTGACGATCATGATCTCGTCCTTGGGCAGCGTCGGCGCCAGTTCGATGGCCCGGGCCACGGCGTGGGAGGATTCGAGCGCCGGGATGATCCCCTCCAGCCGCGTCAGGCGCTTGAAGGCGTCCAGGGCTTTGACATCGGTGATGGGCGCGAATTCGATGATGCTCTGGTCATGGAGCCAGGCCAGCTCCGGCCCGACCCCCGCATAATCGAGGCCCGCCGAGACGGAATGGGTATCCTGCAACTGGCCGCTCTCGTCCTGCAGAAAATAGCTCTTGTAGCCCTGCGCGATGCCGACCCTGGGGGAGCCGCCGAAGCGGGCCGCGTTGTCGCCGACCGCCGGGCCGCGTCCGCCGGCCTCGGCCCCGTGGAAGCGGATGCCCGCATCCCGCAGAAAGGGATGGAAGAGCCCGATGGAGTTGGAGCCGCCGCCCACGCAGGCCACCAGGTGGCTCGGCAGTCTGCCCTCGCGTTCCAGGATCTGGGCGCGCGCCTCGCGGCCGATGACGGACTGGAAATCGCGCACCATGACCGGATAGGGAAACGGCCCCAGGGCCGATCCCAGGATGTAGTGCGTGTCTTTGATGTTCTGAATCCAGTACTTGAGCGTGGCATTGACCGCGTCCTTCAAGGTCTTGGTGCCGTCGGTGACGGGCACGACCTCGGCGCCGAGGAGCTTCATGGCATAGACGTTGGGGTACTGGCGGCGCATGTCCACCTCGCCCATGAAGACCTTGCACTCAAGGCCGAACCGAGCGGCCACCGTGGCCGAGGCCAGGCCGTGCTGCCCGGCCCCGGTCTCGGCGATGACCTTGGTCTTGCCCAGTCGCTTGGCCAGAAGGGCCTGACCGAGAGCGTTGTTGATCTTGTGCGCGCCGGTGTGCGCCAGCCCTTCGAGCTTGAGGTAGATCTTGCAGCCGCCCAGCTCCCGGGTCAGGTTCTCGGCGAAATAGAGCGGGGTGGGGCGGCCGCAGTAGTTTTGGTACAGATCCGCCAGTTCGGCCGTGAATTCGGGATCGTCCTTGTATTTCAGGTAGCCCTGTTCCAGCTCTTCCAGGGCCGGAACAAGCATCTCGGGCACATAGCGGCCGCCATAAGGGCCGAAATGGCGGGGGAGCATGTCGGATATTCTGCTCATGGTTTTCCTCGCAATAGATGTAAGGCGCTGCGCACTTTGTCGTGATCCTTGATTCCGGGCGTGCTTTCCACGCCGGAGTTGAGGTCGAAGCCAGCCGCGCCGGTGGTTTTCATGGTTGCCAGATTGTGGGGGCCAAGCCCCCCGGCCAGATACCAGGGATGGGGGCATTTCAGGCGCTGCAGATCTGTCGGGTCCAGGCTCTTGCCGTGCCCTCCGCCACTTTTGCCGCTGTCGAGCAGGATGGCCCGGCAGACCGGGGCGAAAAGCAGCATGTCCGCGAGCAGACGCTCCGTGTTTGGGTAGCGCTGGGGCCACATGGCCTTGATGACCCGCTCGGGCCCAAGGTCCCGGCACTGCTCCACGGTGTGCCCGCCGTGGAGCTGCAGCAGGTCAAGGCCAGCCGAGACGGCGATGGCGCTGATTTCCTCCACGCCCTGACGCACGAAGACGCCGGTCTTGAGGGCGCGGCCGGGTTTTTGGGTGGCGACCCATTCCGGCGCGACGTTTCTGGGGCTCTCAAGATGAAAGATGAAACCCAGGAGGTCGATGCCGATCGCGTCGCAGAATTCGACATCCTCGGCTCTGGTCATGCCGCAAACCTTGATGATCATGACTGGCCTCCGCAAAGACGGGCCAGGCCCTGGCCTGGATCGCCGTGCCGCATGAGCGCCGTGCCGATGAGGAGCGCATCCAGGCCCGCAGCTTTGAGCTCCCGCACCTGCTCGAAGGTTGCGATGCCGCTGGCCCCGATCCAGATTTCACCATCCTCCTTGCGCCGCACCAAGTCCAGGCAGCGGCCCAGGTCCGTGGTCAGGGTGTCCAGATCGCGGTTGTTGACCTGGATGATGGCGCTCCCGATTTCCTTGGCCCGGTCCAGATCGCGCTCATCGAAGACCTCCACCACCGGCTCAAGGCCATGCGTCAGGCACAGGGCGTGCAGTGCGGCCAGATCATTCACATTCTCGAACATGCGCACGATGAGCAGGATCGCCGAGGCCGGGGTGGCCGTGGTCGCCTCCACCTGCAGGGGGTGGATGATGAAGTCCTTGCGCAGGAGCGGCAGGCCAAGCCCTGCGACCTCGGCCAGAAAGGACAGGTCTCCCTTGAAATAGCGGCTCTCCGTCAGAATGGACAGGGCGCAGGCCCCGGCTCCGGCATACCCGGCGCAGGCCTCGGCGGGCGTGACGTCAAGGTTGATGTCGCCCTTGGAGGGCGAGGCGCGCTTGAACTCGGCGATGATGCCCGATGATCCTGGCCGGGTCAGAGCCGCGCCAAAACCCGGCCGGGGGCGGGCCCAGGGCGTATGCACATGTCCGGTGTCGCGCAGGCGCAGGAGTTCCCGGACTTCCGCTTCCTTGGCCAGGCGGAATTTTTCAAGCATGGCACACCCCGCGCGCGAGCCCCTGTTCCACCTTGGCCTGCGCCATTTCCATGGCCATCTCCAGGGGCAGACTGTCCTCCAGAAGATAGATGGCCACTCCGAGGTTCAAGGTGACCATGTCCTGGAGGGATTTGGGGCCTTGCCCTGTCAAGACCTGACGTTGAAGTCTCAAAGCCTCCTCCTTGCTGTCGCAGGCCAGAGCCCTCGGCACGCAGGTCGAGAGGCCGAAATCCGCCGGGTCGATGACTGCGTCGCGGATGACGCCGTGTTCGATGAAGATGACCTGTCCGGGGCCGCACGGGGTCAGCTCGTCGAAGCCGCCAGCGCCGTGGACGATGGCCGCGCGCTCAAGCCCTTTTCTTGTCGCCAGGACCTGGGCGATCATGGGCGCGAAGCGAAAATCCGGCACGCCCAATATCTGGTGCGTGGGCAGGGCCGGGTTAAGGAGCGGGCCCATGAGGTTGAAGATGGTGCGCACGCCGAGCTGCTGCCGCACCGGCCCCACGTGCCTGAAGGCCGGGTGGAAATGCGGGGCGAAGAGGAAGACGAAGTTGCGTTTGGCCAGCTCCGCCCGCGCCTCCTCGGGTTCCGTGACCAGGGGGTAGCCCAGGTCCTCGACCACGTCGGCGCTGCCGCATTTGCTCGACACGGCGCGGTTGCCGTGCTTGACGACCTGGTAGCCCATGTCGGCCAGGAAGAAGGACACGGCCGTGGAGCAGTTGAAGCTGTGCTGGCCGTCGCCGCCCGTGCCGCAGGTGTCGATGCGCTTGCCCGAGAGGCCGGGGATGAGCCGGGCCTGGCCGAGGGCCGCGTCCACGGCGGCCGAGAGCTCGGCGGCGGTCTCGCCCTTGGCGCGCAGGCCCATCAGGAAGGCTCCGGCCTGCACCGGGGAGACCTCGCCGGTCAGCAGGAGGTCGAAGGCCTCCTTGGCCTGGGGAGCTGAGAGGTCCGTGCCCGTGGTCAGATGTTCGAGGATATGGCTGATGGTGTTCATGGCTTACTCCGTGGTGTCGCACATGCTGAGGAAGTTTTTGAGAAGTTTTGGGCCGTCCGGCGTGAGCACGGATTCGGGGTGGAACTGCACCCCGACCCACGGTCGGTCCTTGAAGGCCAGGGCCATGACCTCGCCTCGCTCCGTGCGGGCGGTGACGGCGAAGGGGAGATCGGTGCGATCCTCCTCGTGCACGGCCAGGGAATGATAGCGGCCGATCTGCATGGGATTTGGCAGCCCTTCGAAAAGGCCTGTCCCGTCGTGACGGATGTCTGATGTCTTGCCGTGCATGATGCGCTGGGTCGAACTCACGGTCACTCCGCTGTGGTGCGCCAGGGTCTGGTGCCCGAGGCAGACGCCAAGGACCGGCATGGTCCTCGGCACCATATCCAGAAACCGCAGGCACAGCCCGGTGTTGCGCGGGTGGCTGGGGCCGGGGGAGATGATCACGCCACGCAGGCGCGGGCTTGTCGCCAGGTTCAGGATTTCCGGTTCGTTGTTACGAAGCACCAAGGGGTTTGCGCCCAAAGATTGGAAAACCTGAACCAGGTTGAAAGTAAACGAGTCAAAGTTGTCGATCAGTAAAATCATCTCCGCCTCCTGTGCTGGTGATGGCCTTTAGAATCGCCCTGGCCTTGTTGTGGCACTCCTGCCATTCCTTTTCCGGATCCGAGTCAAAGACGAGGCCCGCGCCCGCCTGCCAGTTGATCTGGCCGTTTTCCACCCACAGGGAGCGGATGGTGATGCCCGTGTCCAGGTTGACCTGTCCCCGGTCGAGACCGATCCAGCCGATGCCGCCGGCATAGGGTCCGCGGTTGAGCTGTTCCTCGTCGGCGATGATCTGCATGGCCCGGATCTTGGGCGCGCCGGAGACGGTGCCCGCCGGGAATCCGGCCTTCAAGACGTCGATGGCGTCGAGGCCCTCGGCCAGCTGTGCCGAGAGGTAGGAGGTCAGGTGCATGACGTGGGAAAACCGCTCGACCTGCATGTACTTGTCCACATGCACGGTGCCGGGGGCAGCGATGCGGCCTAGGTCGTTGCGGCCCAGGTCCACGAGCATGACGTGCTCGGCCCGCTCCTTCTCGTCGGCCAGCAGCTCCTCGGCCAGGGCCTGATCCTCGGCCTCTGTGGCCCCGCGCACGCGGGTTCCGGCGATGGGGCGCAGCTGCAAGAGGCCATCCTCGCAGCGGATGAGCAGTTCCGGCGAGGAGCCCATGACCGTCAGCTCCCCGAAGGACATGAAGAAGGTGTAGGGGGACGGGTTGATCTGCCGCAGCCGCCGGTACAGTTCAAAGGCGGAGCCTGAGAACGGGGCCGAGAAGCGGGTCGAGAGCACGATCTGGATGGCCTCGCCTTCGGTGATGAGGTCCTTGGCTCGGCCTACCCGGCGCAGGAATTCTTCGTGGCTCGGCGTGGTGGTGATGGCGCCGACAAGGGGCGGGGCCGGGGTGCTTGGGCGCTGGCAGCCGTTCAGGTTGGTGGTCGAATCGAGCGTCAGATAGCAGCAGCGGTGGTGCAGGTGGTCGAAGAGGATGACCTTGCCCGGCAGGACCATGATGGAGCGTCCTTCCTCGGGTCGCAGGCGGTCGGCCAGGGCCGGCTCGAAGATGCCGCCCATGTTGTAGGCCATGTAGCCGCACACGCTCCTGGTTACGGCCGGGAGCGGGCCCAGATTTTCCGGGCCGGTCACGGTCAGGGCGTTTAGGCAGGCGCGAAGGCCCGTCACGTAGTCCTGGCCGCTGAATTCCTTCAGGGCATGCAGGCGAGGGTCGTAACTTTGCACGTCGAGCTTGCCGCCCGCGCAGGACAGGATCAGACGATAATCCCAGCCGATGAGGCTATACCGGCCCAGTCGTCCGTCCACCTCGGTGCTTTCAAGGAGAAAACCCTGTTTTTCGCGCACCAGTGTCAGGTACAGGGAGATGGGCGTCTGTGTGTCCGCCGGGAGCCAGGTCCCCTGTTGGGGTAGGGTGATCATGGTGCCTCCATAATCGATTGTTGAATTTTGGATAAAAAAAAGCCGGATCCTGGGAGGATCCGGCTTCTTATGCCTTTTTATGCCTGAACTAACGGCACTGCGATGCCGTCAGGAAGCGGGTCCCCCTGCGTCATGCTGCTTGCGCCACCACCAAAGAGCCTTCTGGCTCAAGAGTTCCAGATCGCCGCCGGCGGCGACGTTCAGGTAGGAACGGAACGCGCGCACGGCTTCAAGGCTGTGGGGGTTTGCTTCGAACATGGTGGAGAAGAGGGGGGCGTCCTGGGTGATCATTTTCGTGGCCGCCTCCACGCGCCGTCCGAACGAGGGCGTGAAGAAACGCTCGATTCCGTTTTCCAGAGGGGAAGCACAGAGGTAAGCGACGGTTGTCACGAAGTTGAGTCCTTGGATGTAGGCCATGGCTTTGTCATGCTCATCGGCCGTTGTGGTGAACGGGGAAAACCCAAGTGTGCGGAAGCAATCTGATAGATTATCGCTTGCCGCTTGGTCACGTCCTGGAGTTACGGCAATACGCAGCTCCGCGTCAAGTGTCTGGGGGCCGAAAAGTGGATGGGTGCCGGCCACGGGCGTTGTGGTCTGGGCAAGCATGTCATGCAGGGGCTGGACCTTGACCGAGCAGATGTCGGCCAGGATGGTCGTCTGCGTGAGGTGCGGGGCCACCACTGCGACGACATCCCTCATCGCCGTGATGGGCACGCACAACAGGACCAGGGCGGCCCCCCGCACGGCGCCGGACAGCCTGGCCACGTCCAGGGGATGGTCGAATTCGGTCACGGGATTGCCCGCTTCGCGAAAGCTGCGCACGAACCGCGCCCCCATCTGACCCTTGGCGCCGATGACCACGATGGGCGATGCGGGACTAAGACTCATGTGCTGCTCCCAGGCCGTTGCCGAGGCGGATTTTGGTCCAGACGTCCCAGAACCCCGGAAAGGATTTGGCCACGCAGGACGGGTTGTCGAGTTGCACGGCGATGCCGGCCAGTTCCAGCAGGGAGAAGCTCATGGCCATGCGGTGGTCGCCGTAGGTGCGCATGTCCACGCTGCGCGGCAGGAGCCCGCCGTTGCCGCGAATGATCATGCCGTCGGGGCGCGCCTCGATATCCACCCCGGCCTTGGACAGCTCCGTGACCGGCCCCTGGATGCGGTCGCATTCCTTCAGTGCCAGGTGCGCGGCGCCGGAGATGATTGTCTCGCCGGTGGCGAAGGCGGCCATGGCCGCCACGGTGGGCACGATGTCCGGACAGGCGTTCATGTCGACCTGCGTGCCGCGTAGCGCGGACGGAAAAACCGTGACCGCGTCGTTCTGCCACTCGACGGACGCGCCCATGCGGGACAGGATTTCGAGCATGAAGCGGTCGCCCTGGGCCGACTGCCGGTTCAAGCCGGAAATGCGTACCGGAGCCTTGCCAACGGCCCCTGCGGCCAGAAAGTAGGAGGCATTGGACCAGTCGCCCTCCACGCGCATCGCGCCTGCCCGGTAGGGAGCGGGGTGGACGATGAGCCGGATGTCCGTGGGCGGAATCCCCGATGCCTCGGCGTGGGTGCAGGGCTGCCAATCGTCCAGGATTCTGCGCTCCAGGATTACGGGTGCGCCGAAGCGGGCCATGGTGTCGAGCGTCAGCGCGACATAGGGCCAGGATGCCACGCTCGTGCCGATCAGCCGGATGGTCGTCGTCCCGGTCGCCAGAGGCGCGGCCAGAAGCAGGCCCGAAAGGTACTGGCTGCTCTGCTCCAGGTTGATGGTCACCTCGCCGCCGCAAAGTCCCGGGCTGGACATCACCAGCGGCGGGTATCCGCTTTTTTCCTCGAAGGTGACGCGCACCCCCTGCTGCGTCAGGGCATCGGTCAGATGCGCCACCGGGCGGTCGTGGATGCGGCCCTCGCCACGGATGCGGTAGATGCCGGGGATGGCCGTGACCACGCCGGCCATGAGTCGGCAGGTGGTGCCGGATTCGCCGACGTTCATGGACACGGGCTCGGACGCGCTCGCTTCGGCCTTCCCGCCGATGCCGCGTACAAGGAGCTTGTCGCCTTGCGGCTCGATGAGCGCGCCGAGCTGTCGCAGGCACTGGGCTGTGCGGGTCAGGTCCTGGCTGTCGAGCACGCCTTCGAGGAGCGACTCGCCGCCTGCCAGGGCCGCGCAGATGAGCGCCCGGTGGGACAGGGACTTGGACGAGGGCGCGGTGATGTCGATGGCGGGTTTCATGCCTGCTCCTGGACCATGCCCGCGCCGTACAGGTGCGGGCCCGTGGGATAGCTGCCGAGCACGCGCATGGTGTGGCAGAGGCTGGTCAGGTTGTTCATGGTGTTTTCATACTGTTCCTGGGACAGGTCGCATTCCACGTCCATGAAGAAGACGTATTTCCATTTTTCGCCCTTGAGCGGCCTTGATTCCAGCTTGGTCAGGTTCAGGCCCTGGTCGGCCAGCAGGTTCAGGATGGCGGCCAGGGCGCCGGGCCGGTCCGGGGTGGTGAACAGGAGGGATGTCTTGTCGCGGCTGCTGCCCACCGTCGGCGTGGGGCCGATGACCAGGAAGCGGGTCCAGTTGTCCGGCAGGTCCTGGATATCCAGCGCCACGGCTTTCAGGCCATAGCGTTCCACCAGCCGCGGATGCCCGATGGCGGCGGAGCCGTCGCCCTCGCGCTCGGCCTGGGCCGCGGCCGCGGCAGTGCTCTCGGTGGGGATGACCGAGGCCTGGGGCACGTTGGTGCGCAGCCATCCGGAGCACTGGGCCAGGGCCTGGGGGTGGGAATAGACCGTGCGCACGGAGGACAGATCGGCATTTGTGGCCAGCAGTGCGTGGCTGATGCGGCTGAAAAGCTCGGCGTGGATGTAGACATTGTATTGCAGAAAGAGGTCCAGGCTTTGGCCGACGCTGCCCTGCAGGGAGTTTTCGAGCGGAATGACGCCAAGATCCGCCTTGCGCGAGGCTACGGTCAAAAAGACGTCGTGCAGGGTCGGGCAGGGGGTGAAGTCCATGGAGCGGCCTAGGTACTCAAGGCCCGCCAGATGCGTGAAGGTACCCTCGGGGCCGAGGTAGGCCACAGTCTGGGGCTGCTGCAGGCGGCGCGAGGAGGACAGGATCTCGCGGTAGATGGCGCGCAGGTGGTCTTCGGGCAGGATGCCGGGGCTCAAGGCGTTCAGGCGGCTCAGGACTTCCTTTTCGCGGAAGGGCTTGAAGACGATGTCCAGGGAGTCGGACTTGATATGGCCGACCTCGCGGCTGAGGCCCGCGCGTTTGTTCAGCAGGTCGAGGAGTTTTTCGTCCAGCGAGTCGATCTGCTCGCGGATTTCGGTCAGGCGCTGCGTGGCGGAGGTCATTCCGTGATCTCCTCGGTGATGCGCATGCCGAAATGCCGTCCGGCCTGATCCGTGCGGCACAGCACCTGGTCGCCGGGCTTGAGGTCGACCACGCTGACCGGATGGCCGTCGGCCCGGACCATGCGGATGGTCTCGGCGTTCTGCAGGAAGAGAGTGCCCTTTTTGCCACCCGCCTCGGCTTCGATGAGCAGCATGGGCCGGATCTCGACCTTGCAGCGGCCCACCGTGGCCAGGGTGGTGGAGCCGTCGGCGCCGACGATGAGCACCTCTGTGCCGGTTTTGAGTTCATCCAGGTACGTGGTCCTGTCCCCAGGCATGGCCGCGTAGGCGTGCACGGCTCCGGCGTTGATGCGGAACGGGCGGGGGGCCACGTAGGGGTTGGATTCGGTCTCGGCGTTGATGAGGAAGGTGAAGGCGCTGGAATTGCCGACCAGCATGCCCTGGCCGGATTTAAGAAGGCTCATGGTGTCCACGCAGACGCGGTGCCCGAGTCCGGCGGAGGTGACGGCGGTGATCGTCGCGGTTTCGAGTTCCATGATTCCCTGGCTCAGTTTGAGTTCGCGGACAATGGTTTTGAGATCCCCGGTCGCCTGGGGCAGGACGACCACGGTTTCGACCCCGCGCTCCAGGATGCCAGCGGCCAGGCGTGCCCGTTCCAGACTGGCGGCCTCCACGCCCAGATGCTCGGACTGGGCCAGGATGTTTTCCACGGGGATGATTTCCCAGCCGTCCCTGAGGATCACGTCCTTGCCTTGGGCTAAAAGGCGCACTGCCTCTTCCTCGTCGGCCTTGGAAGACAAAAGGACATAGGGCTGGTCTTCGGCGGCCAGGACCGGGATCTTGCTCAGGGCCTGCACCGAGGCGACACGTTCGCGTTCGACGATGACCGCGTCCACGCCGGATTCCAGGGCCAGGGTGATCTCGCCCTTGTCGAAGGGGACGCCGGAAAAGAGTACTTTTTTCATGAAACGGACCTAGAGTTTGGGTTCTTCGAGCAGGGCCATGGCCTGATCGACGGAGTAGTCCATGTGCACCACGGCGTGCAAGGCCTGCACCAGGCGGGTCGGGTCCTCGGCCTGGAAGATGTTGCGTCCCATGGACAGGCCTGCGCCCCCTGCGACAATGGAGTCGTGGGCCATCTGCAGGATGTCGCGCGGAGAGTCCATGCGCGGTCCGCCGGCGATGACGATGGGAATGCAGCAGCCTTCGGTCACTCTGGAAAAGGACTCCGGGTCACCGGTGTACACGACCTTGATCACGTCGGCGCCCAGCTCTTCCGCCAGGCGCGCGCAATGCGCCACCGTGGCCGGATCCCATTCGGATTTGACCTTGGGGCCTCGGGCGTAAACCATGGCCAGGAGCGGCATGCCCCATTCGGCGCACTTGGAGGCGACCTGGCCCATGTCGCGCAGCATGTCGCGCTCGGACTCGTCACCGAGGTTCAGGTGCACGGACACCGCATCCGCGCCGAGCTTGATCCCGTCTTCCACGGAGCCGACCAGGATCTTGGCGTTGGGGAAGGGGGACAGCGTGGTGCTGGCCGAAAGGTGGATGATGAGGCCCACGTCGCGGCCATGGCCCCGGTGCGAGCAGCGCGGCAGGCCCTTGTGCATGAGCACCGCGTTTGCTCCGCCTTCGGCCACCTTGTTCACCGTGGAGCGCAGGTCGACCAGTCCTTCGATGGGGCCGACCGTGGTCCCGTGATCCAGGGGCACGATGATGCTGCGGCCCGTGTTGCGGTTGAAGATCCTTTCCAGTCGTACGCTTTTTCCCATGTTCATGATGTTCCTCCGGTTTCGGCCGGGCGCCCGGGGCCTTGAATGTAAAAAAGGGCCGCCGGCGTGTCGCCTGCGGCCCTAAGGTTGGTTTGCTTCTGTCGAATACGGCTAAAGCAGTCCCCTCAGACCACAGGCTCTGCTAAAATAAAAGTACCAAAAAAAGTACAGGCTGTGATTGAGGGAAGAGTTTGTCATAACGATTGCCTGACTACTCAGTTTGCGGGGAAGCTGTCAAGAATTTTTATGACCGCCGGTCATTTTTTTGCAATATGGTTTTTGCAGGCAAGATACGGGCCCAGGGGTTCTCCATTTTGGGCATTGATGCACGCCAACTTCAAGCGTATGGTGAAGCAATTCTATTCCGCCAGGACCAAGGAGAGGGTTGCATGGCCGCCAGGAACGCAATGACCGGTGTGATCCGGAAAATCTGTCTGTGCTGTCAGGGAGGAAGCCCCAGGTTTGTCCGGGAGTGCGGGCATGTCCAGTGTCCGTTGCATTCGTGCCGGATGATCGAGGACGGGGAGGACGCTGCGCTGCAGCATTGCATCGCGGCCTTTTGCCTGGCCTGCGCGGGCAGTCCCGAGGCGGTGGCGGACTGTAACGCGGACATCCCCATCGGCGCCCAGCCGCCATGCCCTGCCCACGCATTCAGAATGCCCGAGGAGACACCCGTGCCGCAGCTGGTGCGCCCCCTGCCCGGGCTTGGCAAAGCCTGCGGACAGGGCGCTAAATTCGAATCGCGGAAGGGCGGGCACGTTGAGGGGCCTGACTGCATGCCGCCGGTTCCGGCCGCATTGAATCAACTCAGGCACGAGCAGCTGGCGGCCATTATTCCCGGGCGCGCGCCCGAAGCGCTGGATATTTGAAATGCCGGATAAGATCGAAAAAGTGGATGGAATTCTGGGGAATTTCAAGCGTCGGCGGCAGATTGAAAAAGAGGTTGCCGAATCAACGTCCGTGGGCAGGACCCGTCCCCGGCAACGGGAGACGACTCCTGGTTCCCCTGTCTGGAATGAGATCCACACCGAGGAGAGGTTGCTAGATGAGAAGGGGTGAGCCCTAGCCGCTGATCAGTTCTATTCCGGTCAGAATCCAGTTCTCCAGCGCATGATAGCCGCTTGCGATGATGTCCCACCAGTGATTGGCCAGGGCGAGCACGGACAAAAGCGTCAGGAAGAAGAGGACTGTCCAGACCCTGTGGATGATGGCCTGGAGGATGCGCATTAAAAGGGATGGTTTGGAAGCCATAAAACTCCTCTCGTAAGATTGAATCCGGCTACTTTCTGCCTCCGCCTCTGCGTCCGGTCCGACCGCGAGTGGCGAAACCCACGTTTTTGAGCACCCAGTAAACGGCGTACGCAAAGACCGTCAGGAGAAAGAAGCGCGGAAAAAAAAGGCAGAACAGCATCCCCAGGATCAGAACAAGGGGGTGGATGCCGAGTCGCCGAACGGCATTCTGTATCTGGCGCAGTACATTTTGAGCGTGTTTCATTGCCCGAATCCTTTATGAGTAGACCCTGCTTGTTAAGCCGAATCATCTTGAAAGTAAACGGAAATTGCTTTTTTTCACAGAGACTCGATCTCGGCCATAGCTCTCATCACCACCATCATTCATAGGAAATCACATGTCTTGCCTCTCTTCGCGTTCCAAGTCGGGTTTCGATACCCGCGCTCTGGAATCCCTTTTCGCCGGGCATCTGCCGCGCCTTGCGCACATGCGTGACGCGGCGTCTTTCGCCGGGGATTTCGCCGACAGTTTCGGCCTGCCAGGGGATCATGCGGCCCTGCTTGTCCGGTCGTCCCTGTTGCATGATGTCGGCTACGCTCCTGCGTTGCGCCGGTTCGGGTATCATCCTTTGGACGGCGCAGTGTTTCTTGTCGAGCAGGGAGAGCATCCGTGGGTCGTGGAGGGCGTCTTGCGCCATTCCTGGGCCGGACGGAAGGCGGGTCTGGATTCCGCCGTGAGTGACCAGTACGCCCGACGTCAGCCGTTGTCCGAGGCCGCCTGGCTGGTGCGGGCGGTGACCGTGGCCGATTGGCGCGCTGCGGGAGTGGGCGGACGCGTCTCCTTTGCCCGTCGTTTCCAGGACATCGCCACCCGCAATCCGCACAATCCGGACAAGGTGCGCCGCGCCGGAATCATGGTCGACGAGGTGCGCGACCGGTTTATGGAAAGGGCCCGGGATTTTTCCGTCGACCGCCCCCTGCCGTGGGTCTTTTGCGACGTGGACAACACCCTCATTCGTCCTGGGGACCGGCTCTCGGAAATCAACAGGCTGGCTGTCAGGGCCTATGTGGAGGCCAGTGGCGCCTTTTCCCTGGCCACGGGCAAGCATCCGTTGAGCATCGCGCCTCTGGTCCGGGAGCTTGGACTGTCCACGACTCAGGTGGCGGGCAACGGCTCGTGTCTGCTGGACAAGGACGGGATCACGGTGCTGGCCGATTTGGGTGGGGCCGCCCAGTCCCTGGTCACGGCCCTTGAGAGCCGGGGACTGCCCATCGCGGTGTACCGTCCGGAAGGCATAGAGACGGGCAATGGGTGGCCCGAAACTTTGGATGAGATTTTCGACCGCTACGGTGAAATCCGCCCGACGCGGAACCGTCAGTGTGGAGCGGCCCTCAAAATCCTGTGCATCGTGGACGGGGATGATCTGCGGCGCGAAGAGGAACTGCGCCTTTTGGCTTCGGAGCTGGGCGTTGACTGCTGTCGCAGTGACCGCCATTTTCTGGAGTTTCTGCCCAAAGGAGGAAACAAGGGGCAGGCCGCCCGCACGGTCATGGAGCGGGCCGGGTGGCCGGTGCTGCATTCCCTGGCCATTGGCGACACGGAGAACGATGAGCCGCTTTTCGCCCTTTGCGGGGCTTGCGCCGCCATAGGCGATGCCTGCGAATGGACGCGGCAGGGAGCGGATTGGACCGTGCCTCCGTGCACCCAAAGCGGCGTGGGGATATTTTTGGATCGGGTGCGTCAGGGGCAGGGCTGGGACGGCCTGCGCTCAGGGATGAGCTTCTGAAAAAAATGAGGGAGGAAGGGCGGGCGTTTTCGTCGTACCGACGCCACACGCCCGATTCGGTGTCCGCGTCACTGCTGCGGCGGGAACGGCTCCTCGACTCCCTCGTACCCTTCGGGGTCGGCGTTGCGGATGGTGGTTATGATCTGCTGCAGCTGACCCGCGCTGATCAGGTGCTGGGAATGGAGCCAGTGGAACTTGCGGATTTCCTCTTCGGGATCGTTGGCGAAATTGATGTTTCCGTACCATTCGAGGAGCTGCTTTTTTCTGCGTTCGCGGATTTCCGTCATGATGCGGTCGCAGTTCCTGTCGTGCAGCAGGGCGATCTCGCCCTCGTCGGAGCTCAGGGAGGTGATGCGCGTCTTCAGGGCGGCATGGAGCAGGAAGCAGGCCGCTCCGGGCAGCAGGAAGATGGCGCCGAGCATGTCGCCGCGGGCCATGGTGTACACGGCCTGGGCCATGCCCCAGGCAGAAAGCAGGATGGCCCCGTTGAACAGGCCGCCGTTGCGTTCCGTGGTCAGGCGCGGGTCCATGCCGATGGATCCGTAGGGAAGCTGGAACGAGTGCGAGCCGTAGGCGTCGGCCCTGGTGTAGGTCAGGGCGTCCTGCTCGAAGTCGAAGGTGATGGTGGTCGAATAGCTTCGCTGTGTGATGATCATGTCCAAGGACTCCTGATTCGAAACCGGTGCATGTGCAGGCGGTAGGTTTTCGAGGCCGGTTTCGTCAAGCCGTGCGATACGGCGAAAAGGCGATTGCCCGCCTGAACGGCCCGGCGCCTGCGGAGCCGAGGTCATTTCTCCCGTCTCTTTGCCCGGATCTGGCGGTCGGCGGGCCGCCCCGGCGGCTTACCTGTGGGCCATCCGGCGCAGGGCCTGAAGATCCGCCCCCCGCGACAGCCTGTACCGCGTGTTCGACCCCTGCCCCTCGCGGATGAGCACCCCTTTCTGCATGAAGTCGTTCAGGTCGTAGTTCGCCGTCCTGGCGGGCAGGTTCCCGCCGATGATCTCCTGGTATTCCTTCCTGTTGATCACCTTGCGCTCGAGAATGTGCGCGAGGGCGCGCACCTGTCTCGGGGAAAGTTCCAGTTCAGGGCCGTCGGCGGGCTCCGCGACACGCTGCGCTGCCGGGCGTTCCGCCTCGCTGGCGGCCGGTGCGGCGGCGCGGCGGGGTTCGTCACCGGGCGCTCCATCCTCGTCCCTGCGCGCCGGCAGCCCGGTCTCGGCATACGTCCCGGAGTCCTCCATGCGCAGATCGCCGGCCTCGATGACCGCTCCCCTGGCGAAGACCGCCGAGCGGGTGATGGTGTTGACCAGTTCCCGCACGTTGCCCGGCCAGTCGTGATCGATCAGCACCTTGAGGGCGCCCTTTGACAGCCGCATGTCGGGCTTTCCCA
>Ga0265295_1001574_pt1 | contig 39716 bp, 31 predicted proteins | sample Munlansysbiofilm_FD_192503 | JGI IMG/M metagenome (GOLD analysis project Ga0265295, IMG submission 192503) | Leachate microbial communities from a municipal landfill in Southern Ontario, Canada - Methane capture system biofilm | ecosystem: Engineered > Solid waste > Landfill > Unclassified ... | reverse complement strand
TCGCACCCATGCACAGGGTGAAGCTGAGGCGCTTGACATTGGTGCCGCCGACCTTCAGTATGTACGACATCAGTCGGTTGGGTATGGTGGTCTGGCTGAGCATCACACCGAGCATGATGATGAAGAAGACAAAAACTACGGTTCTGTTGGCATAGGGTTCCCAGGCGGCCCTTGCCGACTGGATCTTCAGTATGATCATGGCGCAGCCCACTCCGATGGAGGTAACCCCGATGGGAATGGCTTCAGAAGTCCAGAGTATGACAACTGAGGTGAGCAGGGCAAGAAAGCCGTGTCCCCTTAACCCCAGGGCTTCCGGGGTGGGGAGCAGCCAGATGCCAAGCCCTATAGCGATTGATATGGCTACCCATTTCAGGGACGCTGTCTGCTTTTTTTCGCCCCCGCCTTCTTCTTCCAAATTGGCAATATTTAATTCATTACTCATTAGTTTTATCCTCCAATCATTTTAACTGGCAACGATGCTCACGATTTCAAAGAAAAGATCCTGCTCCCTTAATACGCCGATTACCCGTTTGCCGGATGTGACAATAAGTCTCGTATTCCGGGTCTTGAAGAACAGTTCTGACACCTCCATCAGGTTTGCATTTTCATCGATCAGCGTCGGTGGTTCCAAGACGAGTTCACCGATTTTCTTTTTGGCAAGGGCCTTCATCTGGATGGTGAAAAGCCCGTCCCAACCCCCTGTGAATACGTGGGAAAACCTTATGCTGTCCACCATCTGGGATTTAGGCGGGGATAGAAAATAGGGGCGGGCTCCCTTTATGAGGTCTTTTACGCCGAGCATTCCCACAAAATTCTTCTTGTCGTCAAACACGAAAAGTGACTGACGGGGAGTTTTCCGGATCAGGCTGCTTGCGGCAAGATCGGTCAATGACCCCATGAGTTTTTCTATGGCTTCACGAATGGTGGTGTTGAGGTGCACCGTGGAATAAGCGTCAATGCCGGTCATGATATCCCTGGCTTTTTTTTCCGTTTGGGCAACCCCTCCCTGCTTTACTGCAAAGGCTCCTTTGATTTTCATGGAAAGGATGTCAATATCACATGGCTTGGCCAGATAATCAAAGGCCTGGAGTTTGAGGGAGTCTTTGGCAGAGTCAGCACTTCCATGACCTGTGAGCATGATTACCTGAGACTCTGGGGCAATCCTTTTGATTTGTGCTAAAGTTTCATGCCCGTCCATTCCTCCCATTTTGATATCCAGAAGAATCACATCCTGGGGTTTTTTTTCCAGGATGCCGATGGCCTCTTCTCCTGATCCGGCGATAGTCGTTTCAAAACCTTTTTTTTCTAATAATTTTGATGCGGTTTCGCGAAATCTGGGCTCGTCATCCACCATCATCACTTTTATTTTTCCGGTCATGTTACATCCTCCTTTCTTCAAAACAGTGTTGAATTGGTTTGGGTTGTGTGTTTTTACCCGTGTGTGACATCATCTCCTCCTTGATTTGCTCGCTTACTCTTAACATTGACTAAACAGTCAAACTTGATCGTCCTGTTATTAAGATAATATGGCAATATGTGTGCCAGCCTGACCAGTTTGTCCCTTGTTAAATAAGTAATTGATTTTATAAGCTTATTTTTTTTGGTCTCCTGGGTTGGACGGGGTGGCTGGAACCAGGTGTCAGGAAATTTTTCAAATTGATAATGTAATTGGTGTTGGGTGTTGAGTAATGGGTAGTAGGTAGTAGGTAGTAGGTAGTAGGTAGTAGGTAGTGGGTAGTGGGTAGTAGGTGGTAGGTGGTGGGTAGTAGATGCTTATGGTAGGTGGTAGAGCCCCTTTGGTTTCCCTGGCCGGAACATTGGAAACCAAAGGGGTGATCCTGGGACTAGGCTGTGTCCAGGTTTTCTTCGTTAAAGGTGAAGGGCAGGTGGATCAGGAATGTAGATCCCTGGTTCAACTTGCTTGTGAGGGTAACCTCCCCGCCAAGGCCCTTGATGATTCCGTAGACGGTGCTCAACCCGAGGCCTGTTCCTATGCCAACGGGTTTTGTGGTGAAAAAGGGTAAAAATGCCTTTTCCATGGCTGCCCTGGAAAACCCGCAACCATTGTCGCTGAAGGCTATGATCAGGTGATCCTCGTTTCCCATGGCCTTGATGCGGATTTCAGCCTGGGGTCTCTTTTCAAGGGCGTGGATTGAGTTGTTGAGAAGATTTAAAAACACCTGCTGGAGCTGGTTTGCGTCGCTCATGATTTCGGGAAGGTCAGGGTCTATTTCCTGTACAATGCGAATATCCTCGATCCTTGCCCGGTGGTCCACCATCTGGACGATTTGGGGAAGAAGTGTCTGGATTTTGATTGGGGAGAGCTCGTGGTCGGTTTTTCTGGCAAAGTTGAGCAGGCCCTGGGTGATGGTGGCGCACCGTGTGATCTGGATTCCGATCTGGTCGGTTGAGTCCTTGACCTGGACCATGATTTCCCTGCCTCCCTGGTCCAAAAGGGGGTCAAGATCAATGAACAACACCTCGATCATGGCAAGCTCAGCCTTCATGATCTGGAGGGGATTGTTGATTTCATGGGCAATGCCTGTGCTCATTTCACCCACCTCGGCAAGCTTTCCAGCAATGATAAGCTGGGTGCTCATTTCCCGCTTTTCAACATCGGAGACCCTCAGGCGGTTGGCCATGTTGGATGCCATTATATAACCGGTCACGGCAACGGCTGTGCCGCCGCCTAGAATGATGAGAAACGAGACAAGGGCGGACAGGGCAAGGGGAGCAAAGGCGTCGGTGGATGCCTGGCGGACCACCAGGGTCCAGTTTTTGTGTTTCAAGGGGACGGCGGAGTAGATATACTGACGGTTAAAGCGGCCGCCTGCGCTGAAAGATGCACCGTTGTCATCTGCCATGGCGTAGAAGCCGAAGTCGGGGTCATCCTCCATCAGACGTCCTCCCGATCGCTGTCTGGTCTGGAAAACTCCCCTGTCATTGACGATATAGGCTTCACCTGTCTTGCCTATTCTTATGTTTTCCACAAGATCGTTAAAGAAATAGGTGTCAATGGTGGCCCTGAGATACCAGGTTTTGTCGGCTTCCGTTTGTTTTACCACAATTATAAAGTGGGGGATGTTTCTAAATCCCAGGAATTCGTCTGAGATATAGGAGCCCTTCTCCTTCACCTCCTGGAACCAGGGGGTGTCAGCATAGTTTTTTCCGGCAAGGTCATAGGGACCGGCATAGGCCATGTGATTTCCCTGTTCATCGATGACCCCAAGATCCACGAAGGCCTTGGATTCTGCCTGAAGGCTCTTGAACAGGCGGTTGAGAAAGGCAGGGTCTGATATTGATTCCAGGTTGTTTGAGGTAGTGATGAATCTGAGGGTGGCGTTTTTTTCAGTGAAGAAATGGTCAATCAGGTTCCTGTGGTCCCTGGCCGTGCGCATCAGATCGTTTTTTACCTGATCCCTCGAGTAGGTGGTCAGGTAGAAGACAATGGTGGCACAGATCAGCAGCAGAACCACCATGGGAAGCATGAGAAGTCGGAATACTAACATTCGTCGGATTGTGTTGGGTTTGTCCTTTTTCAATTTCCGGGCTCCGTTTGTTTGGGTGAGATCCTGGAAAATAGTACTGCAAAGAGAGTGCCAATGGTAAACTAAGGAGAACCTGACAAATAGAACGAGCTAGGGACCTTATGATCAAGATCTCTCCGTAAGGGTGTCAACAGTTTTTACAAAAGGTAAAAGAATGCTTTGCAAGTATCATTACGCCCCATTTGGTTATCCTGACCGGAACGGGAAACGTTGGTTATGATGCTGGTGATTATCGATTTTCCTTGTCCCGATTCATTCGTTCCTGTCTGGTCAGTTTTTTGTCCCTGGCCTCCAGAACTTTGCCATGGAGAATATCGATGTCACAGGGTTTTAAAAGATAGTCAAAAGCCCCGAGTTTCATCCCTTCAACCGCCGATTCAGTGGTTGAGTGACCCGTGAGCATGATCACCTCCACCAGGGGGTGATCTTTTTTAATTCTGCCCAGTACCTCGACCCCGTCCATGCCCGGCATCTTTACATCCAGGACAACCACGTCAACCTCTTGTCTGCGAAGAAGATCAAGGGCCTCGATCCCTCCCGGGGCAGTTGCGACAACACATTGCCTTTTTTCCATAAGGGCCTTTGTCGTTTTGAGAAACCGCTCTTCATCATCCACTATCAGCAGGCGTGTTGCCATTGTCATCTTTATACCTCCTGTCTTGCATTATTTATTCATATACGCTTGTTTACTTTACTGTAGCATGTCAGCAAATTTAATGCCATTATGTGTAATGGCACATCCCTTGCAAAAAACATAGAAAAAAATCATAGGTATGAAAAGAGTTTTGGAGTAGGAGTGGTCACATGAACAAACCCATTTACCAGGTGTTCCGCCAGAAGATCGTCATCACCACCCTGTTGATCTCGTTTGTTCCCCTGGCACTGCTCGGGTACACAATCTACACGGGTTTTGCAAGGGCCTTTTCCCAGCGGGTTGAAGAGCAGGTGGTCTCAAGGGGCAGAACCTGCTCCGAGAGTCTGGACCTGTTCCTTGAAGAGCGCAAGGCGATTTTGTCGGCCATTGCCAAGGCAGGAACCCTTGATTTTTACCGGGATCCCGTACATTTAAAAGAGCTGTTTGAGATCATAAACGCCCAGACCGGAGGAGGTCTTGTGGACCTGGGGGTGATCGACAGTCTCGGGGAACACCTTGCCTATGTCGGACCTTACAGGCTTACGGGGCTCAACTACAGCGAGCAGACCTGGTTTAACCTGGTCATGGTCAAGGGGGTTTTTGTCAGTGACGTATATATGGGATATCGACAGCTTCCCCACTTTGTAATTGCCGTAAAGGCAGGAGATTCCACCGGGGACTGGATATTGAGGGCCACCATTGATCCTGAAATATTTGTGCGCCTTGTGGCAACCGCCCAGACAGGTAAAACCGGAGACGCCTTTATCATCAACCGCCAGGGGGTCTTTCAAAGCCCACCCAGATTCAACCAGCAGAGAATTCTTACGGTTTCTAAAATTGACCCTGCAAGGTTCGGGTCCGGTACCACGGTGGTAAAAAGCATGGACAAATCCGACCATGGCGTGGTCTATGCCGGGCGATGGATAAACAACAACAACTGGCTTTTCATCGTAACCCAGGACATGAACGAGAACCTTCCCTCGTTTTCCGGCATAAGCTCCAGGGATATCGCCATGTTTCTCATTGCAGTTCTTGCCATTGTGTTGACAACCGTTGTTACAACGGGTATGAGCGTAAATAAGCTCAGGGAAAGAGAGATGGAACTGAAGGATGTCAATGCCCAGCTTGTCCAGACGGACAAGATGGCGGCCCTTGGCAAGATGGCCGCTGGGGTGGCCCATGAAATAAACAACCCCCTGGGAATTATCGCTGCAAAGGCGGGCTGGATGCGCGATCTCCTGGAAGAGGAACAGTTCCGGGAGAGCGAAAATTTCAAAGAGTATGACCTGGCCCTTAAAAAGATCGAGGAGCATGTGGAGCGGGCCGCCAAGGTGACCCACAACATGCTGGGTTTTGCAAGGAGTATGGAGCCTGTGATGGAACGGGTGAACATCAATGAGGTGCTCCGGAAAACCCTGGAGTTCCTCGAATACCACGCCGGGATCAACGAGATCAGGATCGAAACGCAGTTCGATCTCTCCATTCCAGAGATCATGAGCGATCAATCCCAGCTCCAGCAGGTGTTTTTGAATATTTTGAACAATGCCGTTGACGCCATTGAAAAACAGGGAACCATCTGGGTTGAAACTGCAGTAAAGGCAGATTTTTTGATGATTCATATACGAGACACGGGTAAGGGCATTCCCAAGGCCCTTAAAAAGAAAATTTTTGATCCGTTTTTTACCACCAAGGGTGTCAACCGGGGGACTGGGCTCGGGCTGTCCATTACTTACACCATTGTTGAACGTCTCGGTGGAACCATTCAGGTGCATGCCAGGCAGGGTGGCGGAACCTGCTTTACCGTTGCTCTGCCCCTTACGACTTCGAAAAAAATCATTTAGGGTTGCAGATGAAACGTTTGCTGACCCTGTTGAACCAACAATTATGAAGAAAGCCTAAACTAATCATGGCCTTATGATCAAGACCGATAGGAGAGTTTTATGGAAGTTAAAGTGCTGGTCGTTGACGATGAGATCGATTTTCTGGAAACCATAGTCAAACGCCTCGATAAACGAGGAATCAACACAGTTGGGGCGGCAAGCGGGGAAGAGGCCCTGGAAAAGATCGGTCACGACGAATTTGATGTGGTCCTCCTCGACATTAAAATGTCCGGAGGCCTGGATGGTCTTGACACCCTCCATGGAATAAAAAAGCTCAAGCCCCTTACCCAGGTGGTTTTACTCACAGGCCACGGCACTGTTGAGTCAAGCGTTGAGGGCATGAAGTTAGGGGCCTTTGACTATGTGCTCAAACCTGCCCGGTTTGAGGATCTATGTGAGAAGATTGGAGAGGCGTACGGGGAAAAACAGCGCCTGGTTGGATTGAATAGTAGACAGTAGACAGTGGGTAGTGGGGGTAACGTTCGACCAGATCGAATGTAGGGGCGATCCCTTGCGGTCCCCTTTGGGGAGCCTCGGTCACAATGGCTGCTGATCAAGAACCGTTTTAATGCATTCCACAAGTTCTGATATGGCCATGGGTTTCATTATATAGGTGGTGATTCCCATCTGTTTTGCCTTTGTATTATCCATAAGGTTGCTGTGACCGGTCGAAATGATAATTGGAATGTCAGGCCGGATCTTCAGTATCTCCCGGGAGAGTGTTTCACCCCCCATCCCCGGCATTGTCATATCTGTGATCACCAGGTTAAAGTTTGTGGGTTCCGACTTGAATTTTTCCAGGGCCTGGACTGGATTTGTCATGGCAACGACCTTGTAACCGTGCCGCTCCAATGCCTTTTTCATCAGGTTCGTGATCATTTTTTCATCGTCTACAAAAAGAATCATCAGATCCCCTTTTATTTTTTTTTCTTGTGGTTGCCTCTTCTCCTGGTTCTCTTTTTTTTCGATAAGGGGAAAAAGGATGGTAAATATAGCCCCCTGGCCAGGAATCGAATCCACCGTGATCGTCCCTCCGTGGTTTTTTACGATTCCGTGGGTAAGGGGCAGACCCATCCCAGTCCCCTTGCCGACTCCCCGGGTGGTGAAATAGGGGTCAAAGACCCGATCCATAACTTCATGGGGTATGCCCGGTCCCGTATCCTTTACAATTAGCCTGAGGTATCGGCCCGGAGGAAGTTTCCTGTGGATGGGGGTAGATTCGTCGGTAAGGGTGGTGGAATCCACCAGGACTTCGATGGTGCCGCCGGTTTTTTCCATTGCCTGGAAGGCGTTGATGCAAAGGTTAATGAGAAGCTGACGTATCTGGTCCGGGTCTCCGACCATCCATAGTTTTTTGTCGGGAAGCTCTCTGTGGATCTTGATGGAGCTTGGAAGGGTCGCCCGAATTAAATCAAGGGAGTCCCCCAGGGTTGCGACCCCATCCATGGGTTTTAATTGTCCGTTGTCCCCGCGGCTGAAGCTGAGGAGCTGCCCTATGATCCTTGCGGACCTTTTCCCCGCATTGATGATCTCTGTGAGATTGACATGGGCAGGCGATGATTCAGGAATATTCTCCAGGGCAAGTTCTGCGTTGCCCATCATGATGTACAGAAGATTGTTGAAATCATGGGCAATCCCCCCTGTGAGGGTGCCGAGGGATTCCATTCTTCTGGAATGGGCAAGTTTTGTCTCCAGGGCCTTTTGCTGGGTAATATCCCTTAAAATGGTCAGTTTTGAAGGGGGTGGCTTGCCCTGGTCCAGAGGCGCATCCCCGGAAAAATTAATCGGCGAACTTGTAACTGAATAAAAATGGTTGTCAACGGGGTTAAGGAGTTCATGCTCAACATGTTCACCCCTTTGAACCCTGTCAAATGTGCACCAGGGACATTTGTCCTCTTGATGGTAAATTGTTCTGTAGCAGGGTTTACCCATGGGATCAGGTTCGAGCTTCATTTTCATCCTTGGATTTACGTACTGGATTAAAAAATCCGGTGAACAAATATAGGCTGCATCCATCATGGATTCCATCATGGAACGGTATCTCTCTTCGCTTGCGGCAAGTGCCTTTTCAACGGCGCTTCGTCGGTTAATCTCGGTCGTGAGTCGCCGGTTATGGATCAGGAGAAAGATCGAAAAAAAGCCGGTTAAAAGGGCTGATGCAACAGAGACCCAGAACATATATTTCACCCAGAAGGGGTAGGCGGTGGTGTCAGGGTTATAGATAAATCCCATGAGGGAATAATCGGGCTCGGCCATGCCAAGTTCCACATAGGTTCTGGCCATATGATCCCAGCGTTTGGGGTTCATGTGGCCGATTTCGATGAGGTCGGGCATTATCAGTTCTTTCAGGGCTCCCGCTTCAAACTCCAGGTGGGCAAGGGTTTGTTTGGCTCCATACCGGGTCTGGATGAGTTGGATCATCTCCCGGGTGTGGGCCATTGCATACTCCCATCCGGCAATGGATGCGGCCCTGAATGCCTTCACCTGATCCGGGTTTTTCCTGAGCTCCGCCTCGGAGGTGAACAGACAGTCCCCATAAAAATCGACCCCGTAGTCGATGGGCCGGATCATCCTGGGTTTAACTCCCAGACCTTCCATGGTGTAAGGTTCGTTGGTGGAATAAGCGTTAAGGGCGTCGGTGTTCCCCTTGATAAGGTCATTTATATCAAAGCTGCTTTCAAGGAGTGTCAGCTGTTCCAGTGAAATCCCCTCTCTTCGGAACATGGCCATGTATTCGGCTGCTTCACGGCCGTTGAGCGTCATCACCCGGCGGTGGATGAGATCCCGGGGAGAGTTGAAACCGGCATCTGCCCGTGTGAGAAGCACAACGGCCGAGTGCTGCATAACAGCGGCAAGAACTACAAGGGGGAGCCCGTGGAGGCGGTGGAGAAGGATCTCTGAGCGCCCCACCCCATAGGCGGCCCGTCCAGACACCACCTCTTCCACGGGTTTGTTGCCGGGAGTCCCTTCGATGATTCTGACCTTGAAACCGGCCCTTGCATAGTAGCCCTGTTCAATGGCGGCGTAATAGCCTGCAAATTGAAACTGATGGAGCCATGGAAGGTGCAACGAGACCTGGCGAAGAGTCGCCTGGTCCACATTTTGATCGGAGAACGCATTCTGGCCAGGAAGGAACAAAAGATTTAAAAAAAGGGCAAGCAGAAACAGGGGGTGGGGAATACTTTTTTTCCTGTTAGGATAGTGCTGATGGTGTAATTTTATCACGCCCCACCCTCCTTTTAATGATGAACAAGCTTTTGATTGATCCTGTCTGACATTTCAATGGTTGCCAATTGAAACGAAAAAAGCAATGCTTTTTATTACTCGATGATCAGGTTGTTTCAACCTGGGTGGACCCTGGGCCCATAAAGAAGACCATTGTGGAGACGTTTCATGGTTTTGAATGGTGCTGTTAGCTTAAAAGCTTAGATGATTTCAACTTGTAACAGGATAGAGGATGACGTTAAACTCAAAGCAAAAAAACACTCAATAGAACATATGGGAGGGCAAAGGCGGCGGCATGATACCATTGTTTTTGCCCTGAGGTGTCTATATTGTAGGACAATCTGTTGTCAATAGTTTGGAGCTTGATAAAAGATTGAGCCTCCAATGGCACAAGCCCCTGTCGAACCATCAATTATGACAGGTGGGCAAGTATTATGATCAAGGCCCCATGTGGTTGCGGATGGCATCTTCAATGGCTTCCGGTGTAAAGGGTTTGTGGACGATCGCATGGACTCCAGCCTTTTTTGCAAGGGTTACGATTTCATCATCACCATGGGCCGTGATCAAGATTTTGACCATGGGTGAAGGCACGGGATTCTGGTTTTCTATTAGAGTTTCCAGGGTCTTTAAGAAGGATATTCCGTTCATTCCCGGCAGCATGTAGTCGACAATAACGATATCAAAGCGTTCTTTTTCGCACACCTTTAAGGCCTCTTCTGCGGTTTCAAGGGTTTGAATTGAACATCCCTCGCTTGCAAAGAAGATGGACATGGCATCTCTGATCCATTCGTCATCATCAATGAGAATAGTCTTTAATCGTTTGATTCGCTTGAATACATTCATAGTCGTTGCCCCTTGCATCCATATCCCCTGCCGAAATTTTGAGCCGAACTTTTCCCCTTATAACTTTCAGGCCGGAGCTTTTCGGTCCTGGAATCCGGCCGAAAAGCTCCTTTTACCCCGGGCGAGACAAATCTCATGCCTTTGACTTGAGGATTCCTTTGATACGCCGTTCGTTTATCTCTTCTACGTTTTTTTGTTTTTTCTCATAGGCCCTGTGCAGGGTGTCTAGAAGTTCGTTGAGTTCACACGGTTTCTGGAGAAATGCAAAGGCGCCGATCCTTGTGCACTCCACGGCCGAGTCAATGGTGCCGTGGCCGGTGAGGATTATCACCTCAAGCCCCTCCTGCTCTTTTTTAAGGGCGGCCAGGGTCTCATCTCCGTTGATGCCGGGCATCTTGAGGTCCACCAGAGCCACGTCAACGGCATGTTCCCTTACCGCTTCAATTGCCTTTTCTCCCCTGTTTACGGCAACCACCTTGAAGTTTCTAACCGAAAGACTCTTGGTGATGGAAGCCAGAAACTCTTCCTCGTCATCTACGACTAAAACATTGATGCTGATGTTATCCATTTTACTCCTCCTCTTTGTTATTTTAGCTTTTAGCTAAGGGCTAACAGCTAAAAGCTAACCGCTAACACAATTACTTATCTTCATCCTCAACTTCCTTAAAGTGTGGTGCTAGGATTTTTTCGTCAATGTCCCTGCCGATCTTTTCCCTGTAAAATGCCACCCTGGCGGCGTTGGACATGATCATATCGATCTGCCGGGTATGAAGGCTGAGATATCCCAGTATCATAAGTCGGGTTTTCAGCACCTGGGTGCCCTTGTCCTCCATTCTTGCGCTCAGGGTATCCTCCCGTACAATGACCGAGAAGTCGTAGCTCTCGAGGATCTCCTTGATAAAGTGAACCCTCTTTATCCTGCGGTCGTAATCTGCGGCCCCGCCCTTGAACTGGAAGCTTATGTAGTCTTCTGCGGCCCGTCCGCTCACCAGGGCCTCCATGGTGGAAAAGTGGTATCCAAGCCTTGAGCTGAGGCTGCAGTAGTTTTTTGAGATCATAAAGTAGTTCTTGTCCGCATATTTTGATTTGACCCCGGGCACAAGAGCCGGGTTCATGGTGGACCGAAACATCACCGACATCAATCCCTTGGAGTCCAACGGGGGCGGACCGTCCCAGGGCACCAGGATAAACCCATCCCAAAAGGCGAGCATGGGGTAGGATACGATCTGGTTGAGGCGCACATGGGGGCCCTGGACGGTTTCGGTGAAGCCGTCGTCCAGGTTGAGTATCCACCAGTTGAGGGGTACGTTGTAGTATAGCTGTTTGCTGGAGTGTTCGGGAAATTCGTTGCTGCTGCCAAAGTTGAACATCTCGTGCACCGATTGTTCATGGACAAATCGGGTTATGTCGTGGAGGGTCTTGCACGCTGAGGGGCGGAATTCGGTGGAATCGGGGTCGATGAGGTTTAGCGGTACAATGAGCGCACAGGCCTGTTCCAGGAGTTTGAACACATTGCTCTTATGCATGAGATTCGTCCTGGTGGACGGTCTTCTCGTTAAGATCGCATCCTGTCTGCCCTTGAATACGACGCATGTGTCGGCATCCATGGTGATGGTCGCTCCCTGTTCCAGGGTTTCCATTGCATTCCCGATGTTCATGATGGCTGGAACGGAAAATTCCCTTGCAACATTGGCCAAGTGGCCGGCAAATCCGCCCTGTTCCGAGATGATGCCCGCCGCCCTGTTTAGAAGCGGTGCCCACCTTGGCCTTGCCTGTTCCACCACCAGGATGGCGTTTTCCGGAAACCAGAGAATGTCCGCATCCCTTGTTGCCCTGTACACAACACCTGTTGCGGCTCCTGGACTTGCCGTGATGCCGCCGGAAATAAGCGGGTCTCCAAGGCCGGTAAGCTTCGGAAGTTCAATTGCCCGGGCCACCTGCTTGAGCGGTCGGCACTGGAGGATGTAGAGCTGACCGTTCTTGGAGAGGGCCCATTCAATGTCCTGGGCAAAATTGTAATAATGTTCTATGTTTGCGGAAATTTTGGCGAGTTTAATGGCTGTTGCGTCGCTGATCGAAGGCTGATTCTGCTGCTGTGGTGGAACATCGATCATCTCAATGGATGATGCCTTTGAGCAGATGTACTGGACTTTTTTCGTGTTGATCCGTCTCTTGATGATTCTAAGTTCAGGGTCCCGGGAGACGGTAAAAAGGTCAAACGAGTCGCTTCCATCCACCACAAGCTTTGGAAGCCCCCAGACCGAATTTATGAAAACAGAACTGTCGTCGGGGTCCAGGGGGCTCCCGGTGTAGACCACGCCGCCGGCAACGGCATCGACCATCTCCATGCACCCCGTGCACATGGCAATGTCCTGATCCCTGAACCCCTTGTTGAACCGGTAGGTCATGGCCTGGACACTGTACTTGCTCGCCACTACTTCCTTGTATACCTGGTTGAAGTTCTCCTTGTCCACGTTGAGTTCGCTGCGATACTGGCCGGCAAAGGAGCTGTCAAGGCTGTCCTCGCACAGGGCGCTGCTTCTGATGGCAAGGGGCAGGGGGTGCCCTGCTGTCTGTTCCAATCTATTCCAGCTTTGCATTACCGCAGCCTCAAGCTCTTCAAGCATGGGCGAGTTTATGATTCGCTGTTTGATCTGTGAGCTGATAATGTCGAGGTTTTTCAGCTCCTCTGCACCCGCAGACTGGGTGATTGTGTCGATTTCGTCCTGGAGGTCATTTGACCGGATAAATCGTTCATAGGCCGTGGCGGTTATTACAAACCCCTGGGGTACGTTGATGTTGAGCCTGTTTTTGATTTCCCCCAACTTGGCCATTTTCCCGCCAACCACATTGGCCATCTCCTGGCTGATGTCGTCAAAGGGGATAACTAATCTTGTCTCGTCAGTATGGGCAACGGGGTTGAAGAGGATTTCAAGTTCCTGTTGAATCCGTTCAAATGCCAGATAAAGTTCCTCGTATTTTGCGGGGGCAAGCTGATCAAGGTTTTTGATCATGGTGAGAACGTTCACCGATATGGCAGTGCACAGGGTGCGGACAAAACTCATGCCGAATACTTTTTCCCCTTTAAGGGCCTGCTCCATCTCTGCCATGCCGTCAAGGGACCGGTTGTTGGCGTTCAGAAGCAGCTTGAAGCAATGGTATCTGGATTTAAAATTCAGACGCAGCTCCTCTGCGCTGGCCGATGGAGGGGGAGCCTCTCGTTTAAAGAGCCATTCCATGCCTTGCCTTGTGCGCCTGACCATGTTTTTGACCCTGTCTGTGACCATACCTTTGATCCTGTTGTTTATTAGCCATTAACCATTAGCTTTTAGCTGTTAGCTAACCGCTAACAGCTAAAAGCTAAAAGCTTCCTAATGTTCCATCTGCATGCCAAGACCTTCAAATATAAACATTATTCCAAACCCGTACCAGAGGGTGTATATCACATAAAAGACCAGGGCAAAAATCAGCATAAAGGCGCTGGTTTTGACGGATTTAGCCTCGACCTTGTAGTAGTTGTAAGCAGTTTCAACGGCCCTCTGGTTGATAAGGGCAACCGCCTTGCCCTCTTTGAACAGCTTCTCTTTTGTCAGCCCTTTTTCAATCTTTTTGAGAAGCTGATGCCAGTTAAAGAGAATGACCCGCTCGTTGGTCTGATACTTCTGCACGATAGTGGCTCCGTCGTTATTATACATGGTCTCGGCATCGATAATGCAGGCGTTGAGGAGCCGTCCAAGATCCGCAGTCATGGTAAAGTCCGTTCCTGCGGTTGATGCGGAGGCATTGGCCTGGTCAAGGAGTCTGGTTAAAATTTCTCGCTGGGATTCTTTGTCAACTGTAAGGGTAAGGTTGATGGTCGTTCCTGCAAGTTTATCAGCCTCGACCTTCATGGCCGGAATATAGTAGGCCGATCCCTTGGACATGGAGTTGAACATGTTGTCAAGAAAGCTGAGGCCGTTTGCTCCGTGGTAGACCGGGGCAAAGAGAATGCCGAGAACCACCGTAAAGCCAATCAGCATGGTCAGTCCTATGTAAAACTCTCTTTTTTTTGCTATCATGACCGTACCTCCTTGCCCCTGAGGGTTTTAAGATTCTTGAAAAAGACTGTAAATACCCAGATCCCGAAAATCCCGACCACAAGGAAAAAGGCCCAGGTGCCTATCTGGTTGAGTATGGCCCCTGTCCCCTTGGATATGGATATGAGATCCATGTTGCCAAGCTTTGCTGGAAGGGAAAAGAGCCGGTTTACAAAGCCGGCGAGAATGGTGATTGCGTAAAATCCCCGGATGGTCTTGTCGTTGACAACCTTGGTCACCATGGCCCCAATCTGGATACCCACAAGGGATCCAAGGAGCATTCCAATGGCAAGGGTGTAAAAGATAAAACCGTAGATGGCATACTGGGTGATCGAGGCATAACCGGCCGTGAATATGATCTGGAATATGTCCGTTCCAACGGTGGTCATGGATGAAACGCCCAGGACATAGACAAAGATGGGGAAGGTGAGAAATCCGCCGCCAACGCCCATGATACCTGCGGCAAGGCCCACAAGCATACCCGACAGTACGAGAAAGACCCAGGAGATGCTTCTGCCGCCCGGTGTGATCTCAAAGTCAAACTTCACCATGGGGGGGAGGGAGATGGCCTGGAGTCGTCTGGGAAGCCCGCCCATGGCGTCTTGGCCCGTGTCATCCCCACCCGTGGCCGTGCTTTTGGATTTTAGAAAATCGGTCATGGCATAGATGCCGAGGAATCCCAGCATGAACACGTATACGCTGCTGATAAAGGCGTCGCTCAATACAGGGTTGAGCTCGTACAGATAACGGTTTAACAACCCGCCCCCTGTGGCACCGATGAGGGCCCCGATCACAAAGACAAAGGCCAGGGGAACGCTTACATTTCCAAGCTTTCGGTGGATCACGCTGCCCATGATCGCCTTGGCGAAAATATGGAAGAGATCGGTACCCACCGCAAGGATACCCTTGATGCCGGCACTCATCAGGGCCGGGGCGATGATGAATCCGCCGCCCGCGCCGATGCAGCCGGTGATAAGCCCTGCCAGAAGCCCCACAAAAATTGAAACCACAAAGATGCCGAAACTGTAGTAGGAGGGGCTGTAGGCGTTGTGACCGCCGAGGATATCAGGCATGGCCGTGGCGATATCCTCTGCAAACACAATGCCTCCGATGATGGCCGGTATCAAAAGAAGAACCAGGATAGCCGTTCTTCGTCTGCTGTTGAGGATGGTGGCGGCGTTGTTGATTTCCCACTGGGCATAGAATCTTGATCCCTGGATCATGAATTTGCCCCATTGTTTAAAAAAATTCATCGCAAATGCTCCTTTTGGGTTAACAGTTTAGTTGATTGATCAGTTTAGTTGGTCTGTTCGTTGTTTTCATCCGCTGGTGCTGCGGCATTTATCTGCTGTGTTTTCAGTTTTCTTTTTTTGTGGGCATCCTCCATTTTGTATATCAGTTCATCGATCCCCATGGGTTTTGTCATATAGTCAAACGCCCCCATGGTGATCGCCTCCATGGCCGTCTTAACCGTTGCCTGGCCGGTGAGCATTATCACCTCGGTCAGGGGAGAGATCTGTTTTATCTCTTTTAAGACTGCTGTTCCATTCATGCCTGGAAGGCGCATGTCAAGGATCACAATGTCCAGGGTGGTGGTTCGTGCAATGGCAATACCCTGTTCACCGGTTCCTGCCTCGTGTACGGTGTATCCCCTTACGGTCAGCTGACGTGCAACGGCCGTTCGGAATTTTTCTTCGTCGTCAACCAGAAGGACATTCATTTTTTTTCTCCCCTGTCGAGGTTGGATGTTTTAGGATTGGTGGGGGTATCAGCCGGCAGAGAAATGGTAAATATGCTGCCTTTGCCGGGCAGGCTCTGAACCTCGATGCTGCCACCCATGCCGTTGATGATCCCGAGGGATATGCTCAGCCCGAGCCCTGTTCCCTTGCCCGGTTCTTTGGTAGTGTAAAAGGGGTTGAAAATTTCTTTTATCCGTTCCAGGGGCATCCCCTCGCCCGTGTCCTGGATCTTGATTCGAATGAACCTGCGGTCAAAATTCGTGGAGACTGTGATAGTGCCCTTTTCTTTGATGGCATCCTCGGCATTGTTGAGCATGTTCAGGAAAACCTGGGAGATATGGTCGGCATCAATTTTGATGTCAGGTAGATCCGGTGCATAGTTTCTTACAAGTTCGATGTCGGCAAGGTCGAGGCGGTGCTTTGTGAAGCTCTGGAGCACCTTATCAAAGATGTCGTTGATGTTGTGCATCCCCTTTTGGGGCTCGTTTTTACGGCCAAAATCCAGGAGTTGCCGGGTGATGCCGCTGGCCCTGAAGGCCGCCGATTCTATGGTGTTAAGCTCTTTGTTGATGGCGGCTGGACTTGAATCCAGGTTGAATCTGGGGTTGAGCATGTCCCGGACCACCCCAACGGTGGAGGTTATTATGGCAAGGGGGTTGTTGATCTCGTGGGCGACCCCCGTGGCAAGTTCACCCACAGAGGCAAGCTTTGAGGCGTGGATCAGCTGGGTCTGGAGCTGAACGCTTTCTTCGGCTACGGTTTGGGCCCTGTTCAGGAGGCGGCTTGCAGTGATCCAGATCACAACGCCTAAAAATAACGTTATGATGGCAAGATTGACGAACATGGCGTTGCGGGTCTTGTACATCTGGGCGTGGATGATCTTTAGGGGCTGGCTTATGATTAAAACCCAGGGCACTTCGTTGAGCCAGGCGTGGGCCATGAGCATAATTTCGTCTTCATCGGTTCGCTCATGGATTCCAGTGTTTAGATCCCTTGGGGGAACGTAGCTGGATTTTTCAAGCAGGTTTGCCTTTAGGGGATCGACAAGCTGGTAGGTTCCAATCTGGTTTATAAGGGTCGTATCCACCTCCTTGACCTTGCCGATGGACCTTAAAAACATGTAGAACTTGTCGGGATCAATGGTGGATCGCATGATGCAGACACGTCTGTCAATGGTCATCTTTAAGGCAATGGTAAAGTGGGGTTTGTTCCTGAAGCCAAGGTAAACGTCCGTGATAACGTAATCCTTCACCTGCTCGGCCATAAGCCTGGAAAACCACTCCTCATTTTTGTAGTCTTTGTTGAGAAGGGCTGGAAAAGGACCTGCATAGCCCGTCTGAATTCCCCTGTGGTTCAAAAACCCCACGTCAACAAAGGCGTCGCTGAAGTGGTTCAGTGTCTGGAGAAAGAAGAGCATCTTCTGTTCGCCTGGGTCGGGGGTGAACTCCTTGGAGTAGAACAGGTTCCGAATGTTCATCTCCCTTTCCCTCAAAAACAGGTCTATAGTGTTGCGCTGGCTCTTTGCCAGGGCCTCGATGTTGAGCTTGCCTGTTTTTTTCAATGCCGTTGTAAACTGCCAGTGGAAATAGACGGAAAGAAGCACATGGGGAATGATAAAGCAGGCCAGAACAGCCAGACCAAGACGAATTTTCAGCCGGTTAAAATAGGCCCTTGTCTGTAGGATTTCCTCTGAAATACCAGAGCTTATACCTTGGTTCATGGATATCTTTGTGGTGGCAGGCTTTTTCTTTCCAAGGCTTACAGAGGCCATCTCTTTCCCTCTTCTGAGTGGGTTGATGATTCTTCTGATATCTGTAATAGCAACGGCCGTGCCATTGAACAGGAGGGAATGTTTTTCTGTCGTTTATATGAACCAACAATCTGAAATCATAAGGAGATTCTTATTTGAAATTTTTCAAACCGTCCGGAAACCCGGCCTGGATTCAACGGAGATGGGGGGGGATTTAGAAGATTTGAGAAATGGATTTAGAACAATTGCGAAATTGAGAAAATGATTTGATCTTAAAAAACAGCGTTGGTGATCCAGCCATGACTCGCCGGCCTCAGCAACTCTAATTTTGATTTTACATCAGGGATACCCACTGCCCCACTCTGATATTCAAAATTAGAGTTGCTGCACAGGCCTTGTGTTGATTGATAAAGGCGTTGAATTCTTTTATTCCTGCATCAGCTCCACAATTCTTTCATAGGCTGTCATCTCTGTCAGCCATTGTTTGGGAATCCCATCCGTCCCATGGAAGCAGCCGAGGATAAATCCGGTAAGGATTCCCCTTGCCGAGGAATCACCTCCAGCCATTATATTTTCAATCAAGGCCTCTTTTAAATTGTCCTCATATTTTGCTATCAGATGGATTGTAGATGGCAGGGCTGCCTCAATTGCGCACATCTGTCCAAATTGAGCAATGGTCTGGCGAGTTTCTCCGGATCGACTTTCGATGCCTGTTTTGACCATTGCACGAACTTCTCGGGCCTCCGGCATCTTCTCAAGGCCTTGTTCAAAGGCCTCTATGGGCTCCATTCCCTGTAAAACCATTACCGATACCCTTGCAAATAATTCTGCGCACTGAATTACCTGAATCGAGTTATGGGTCATGGCAGTCTGGGATCTGGCTCCACGAATAAAGGCATCTTGATCATCACCATAGTAGAGAATCAAAGGGGCTATTCTGGCCGCCCCGCCAAGGTCGGTGGAATCAGAACCTGATTGTTCCGGTCCCTTTCCCGAGGTGTAATTCGCCATTGTCTTTTGGGTGGCTTGGTCCATATACCCTTCATAGGACTCAAACAGATTATGCCATGCCAGGCTGAACTGTTTTAAGTCAAAACCGGAATTGGCCTTCAAGGATTCCAGCAATATCATCATTTGGTCCCCGTAGTGGGTAAACCCTCCTTTTTTCTTTGATTTATGAAAGGGGGCGAGTTCCGGCTTTACAAGCCTTTCCAGCCGGCCATATTTTTTATCAATCTCCGCTGTGTTATAAACCCAGTGTACGCCAAGGGATAAGGCGTCGCCTGCAAATGCTGCCAAAACGGCTTCTTTTTTAATTTTTGAATTCATTTTCAACTCCTTTAAAATTTAAAAGTAGGGTAGAATCCTTTTCCGTCCATCTTAAGCTGGCGAGTTTCACGCCTTGTTGTGCCCATGCACCTTACCTTGTGGCTCCGTCGTGTCGGGTATAGGCAGTTGGATCATGAACCCCGCCCCCCCAAGGCGGCTTGGGTGGAGTTTAAGGGTGCCCCTGTGGTCGTTGACGATGCGCCGGCAGATGCTGAGCCCTATACCAGAACTGTTCTTGGTGGTGTAAAAGGGGTCGAATATCCGATCTCCATGGATGTTGGAAATCCCGGAGCCTGAGTCTTCCACCAGGATGATCACATGCCTAGGATCAAGGCATTGGGTTGTGACGGCAATGGTTTTTGTGCCCGGGGCAAGGGTCTTCATGGCCTCGGCCGCATTGGTGATAAGGTTGAGCATCACCTGTTCTATCATGGGGCTATCAAGGCGGCACTGGGGCAGGAGTCGGCCAAGGTTGGTTTCTATTCTGATCCCGCTTTTTCTAAGGGTTACTGCGGCAAGGTCAATGGCGTTATGGACGGGCAGGTTGATATTGACGGGTACGGGTTTTAGTTCGCCTGGTTTTGAAAAGTCCATGACCCTTTTTATGACAGATTCTATTCTGTTGGAGGCGCTCTGGATCTTGGAGATGATCTTGCCCTCTGTTTCGTTGTTTCGTTCCAGGGCGTATTTTTCCAGGGATTTCAGATAGATGTTGATGCCGGACAGGGGATTTCGGATCTCGTGGGCAATGCCCGCTGCAACACGGCCCAGGGATGTCATCTTGTCCTGGATTCTGAGAAGATTTTCAAGTTCCCTTGGTTTTGTCATGTCCATCACGTTGAGAAGGACGGCGGGTCGTTCTTTAAACTCGGTTATGGTGGCTCTGCAAAATACAGAGGTTATTTTTGGAGTGCTGTTGTCTGCCTGGGGTGCTATGATTCTGAAGTCAACGCTGAGGGTCGTAAAATCGTGGCATATGATTTTCGTGTAAAATTTTCGGGCCTTCTCCCTGTCATCCGGGTGAATCCCTCTGTCCATAAACAGGTTGGGGCTGTGGGATAGAAGACCAAAAATTTTTTTGTATTCTGGATTTTGAAATACAACTTCATCGCCCTGGAGGATGGCGATGCCGGTCACGGCATTGTTGGTAAGATCCCGGAATCGCTGTTCGCTGCGTTCAAGGGCGATTCGGCCTCTTTTCCTCTCTATTATCTTGCCCATTCTCAACGAGATGGAGCCCATGAGTTTTTTTTCTTCATTCAGGAAGGTTGGTTCAGTTTTCCGGTGGCTGTTTGAAGGGTAGCAAACGGTAAGCATCCCGACCGTTTTGCCTTCGACAATAACAGGATTTTCGACCATTGGTGTACCCCTGGTGAAATTGGCGGTGGCAAACTGCTGGCGGGTGTCGGCAAGAGTCAGGGCTGCAGCGGCAAGATCTGGATGGGCCATGGAGGTGGGGATCAGGTCCACGCCCCGTTGCAGGATGCTTTCAAGGTCGGTGTCCGGCTCTTCGGTGAGTTTTGCCAGACTATGGAAGTAGTTGAGCTCTAGACGTCGTTTCAAAAGAGCTGTGGCAGTCGTTCGGTAAAGGGCCTCCTGGCCCATCCTGTTTAGGCACGCTCCAATATTTTCACCCATCTCAGCAAGAAATGCCACCTCTGTATTCACGGCAATCACCTCGTTTGAAAGCGTCACAAGGAGGATTCCGTAAAATTCATCCCTGAAGAGCAGCGGAATCGCAAGGGCTGCCCATCCCGTGCAGTTGGAAAGGATCGGGCAATTGGTGCATCCCTTGCCGTCCCGTTCAAGTATTAAAGGCGTTTTATCCTGGATCACGGTCCTGGTGCAGAAAGGTTGGGGCTGGTCCATGAATAAAGCCCTGGCACAGAGGGGAGGGGTGTCTGTTCCCCATGCGGTTTCCCCCTGGTCTCCTTTTTCCGTCACCCAGATAAAAACCTCCGAGTAGAGGCGTGATGCTTTGAGGGCCTGGCCCATCTGTTTGAGCAGCGGTTCAACCTGGCTCGCCTTGATCAACAGCTGGCTGATCGCCTTAAAGGTGTCTGGAATTGAGGTCTGGGTTGTACGGCCGCAGATTTTCACCTGGAACTCCTCATGCCCTTTTCTTTACTATACCCTTGCCCTTTATTTTGCTCCTGATCCTTGTTCTGCTCCTGATCCTGCCCCAGGTCCATGCATTTTTTTCTTTGATAGCGAAAGGTGTGGTGGTTGATGTTGAGCAACTTTGCCGCCTGGCTTTCATTGCCCCCGGCGAGGATGAATGCCTCATTTATATAAAACCTTTCCAGCTCCTGCTTTAGTAAGGGAAGATCGATTCCGTCGGTGGTAAGGGGGGAAAACTTGGTTCTGGTATTGGAACCTTCCGGCTCTTTGTTTGAAAGACCTAGATCCTCAGGGGTGAGGGTGGATCCTCTGGCCACAAGAACCCCTCGCTCCATGGTGTTTTTAAGCTCTCGAACGTTGCCGGTCCAGTGATGGTTCATCATGGCTTCCATGGCCTGGTCGGATAAAGAGGTTATGCTCTTGGAAAATTTCCGATTGAACCGATCCAGAAAAAAGGTAATCAGGGGGATGATATCCGAGCGTCGCTGGTTCAGGGATGGAATGTCGAGCTTGATCACCCCGATGCGAAAATAAAGATCACGTCTGAAAAGATCGTTTTCGATCATCTGCTCAAGGTCTTTGTTGGTGGCTGAAACGATTCGGGCCTGGACCTGGTGTTTACGTGTGCTGCCTATCCTGTAAAATTCACCTGTTTCAAGAAATCGTAAAAGGGCTGCCTGGGCTTCGAGACTCAAATCCCCTATTTCGTCGAGGAACAGGGTGCCCATGTGGGCATCCTCGATCAGACCCCGCTTACCGTTGGGGTTGGCTCCTGAAAAAGCTCCCCGTTCATACCCGAAAATTTCGCTCTCTATCAAATCCCGTGGAATGGCCGCACAGTTCACCGTGATGAATTTGCTCCTGAAATTGGGGCTTCGATGATGAATGGCGCTTGCGATCAACTCCTTGCCCGTCCCGGTTTCCCCCAGTATGAGGATGGGAGTATCTGGACTCTTTGCAACCATGTCCACAAATTGAAGCATTTCACGGATTACCTTGCTCTTGCCGATAAAACAGGGCAGGTTCTCCTGGATCAGCTGATCTTGAAGGCTCTTGACCTCGTTTCTGAGCTTTATCGTCTCAAGGGCGTTTGCAATGACCATCTCCAGGGTGTCCATGTGCAGGGGCTTTACAAGGTAGTCATAGGCCCCAGCTTTCATGGCCGAGATTACGGTGGTGATCTCTTCAAAGGCCGTTATCATGATCACCGGAATACCGGGATTGATCTCTTTTATCCGTTGCAGAACTTCAATGCCTGAGATGTCTGGAAGGCCGATGTCAAGAAGAATCAGGTCCGGCGACTTCTTGGGAATCACGGCCAGGGCAGCTTGACCAGATTCAAAGCTTTGAATGGTGTAGGTCGATTCAAGGGCAAGGGTAAGGCTATCCCTGATCGTTTCCTCATCGTCTATGATAAACAGGGTAAGGGGATTCATGGCGTATAGATACCCCTTTCAACACTCAAAATCAAATGTTTAATATCATCGTCCGGTGTCCGTTCCCTTTACACATTGTAAATATCGGGGATGTTGCTGGTGGGGACAAGAAATTTGAAACAAGAGACAAGAAACAAAGTTCAGTCCTGATGACAGAATTCTCCCAGGGGCTGAAAAGCTTGATTGTCGAGTGGCATGGATCTTGTATCAGGATGATATGATGAGAGGAGCAAGGTTGAGCATGAAATCCTGGGGAAAATTTTAGATCCTCTTTTGGGGCTACAAACAATACAGGGGTGAAATTTATGAGTACGCTTAATTTAAATCGAATTTTCAATGCAGAATCCATCGCTGTTATCGGTGCCAGTGAACGCAGGGGGAGTGTCGGGGAAGCGATCATGAAAAACCTTGCGGAAAAGGGTTACAGGGGCAAGGTCTTTCCTGTGAATCCAAACCGCAAAACCATCATGGGCATTCCCGCATTATCCAGTGTGGATGCCATTGACCAGGAGATTGATCTTGCCATTGTGGCAACCCCCATTTCAACGGTTCCCCAGATGGTTGCCGATTGCGCAAAAGCTTTGATTCCAGGCTGTGTCGTAATTTCAGCCGGGGGGAAGGAGACCGGCAGGGCTGGAGTCGCAATAGAAAGCTCAATCCTTGATGTTGCACGGGCGTCGGGTATTAGAATCATCGGCCCCAACTGCCTTGGTATAATCAATACGGCGAAAAATCTTAATGCAAGCTTTGCCCACCAGCTCCCCCTGCCGGGCAAGATCGCCTTTCTCTCCCAGAGCGGGGCTGTGTGCACGGCGGTTCTTGACCTTGCCATGCGGGAGAATGTGGGGTTCAGCCACTTTGTAAGTCTGGGGTCCATGGCAGATGTGGATTTTGCCGACATGATCGACTATCTTGGCGGACTCAAAGAGGTTGAAAGCATAGTGATGTACCTGGAAAACATCACCAATATACGCAATTTCATGAGTGCCGCACGCAGCGTTTCCAGGGTTAAACCCATCATTGCCTTAAAGAGCGGCAGATCTGCGGCAGGTGCACGGGCCGCGGCTTCCCATACCGGAGCCCTGGCCGGTGACGATGCCATATATGATGCAGCCTTTAAGCGGGCCGGTATCCTCAGGGTGAATGACTTTGAAGAGCTGTTTGACTGCGCAGAATTCCTGGCCAAAGAGCATCGGCCAAAGGGCGGGAGGCTTGCCATCGTGAGCAATGCAGGAGGTCCCGGGGTAATGGCCGTGGACGCCCTTGAAGACTATGGGGCGGAGCCGGCCCAGTTCAGTTCCGATACCCTGTCAAAGCTCGACGCCATCCTCCCCAAGGGGTGGAGCCGCCAGAATCCCGTGGATGTTCTTGGGGACACCGCTGGGGAACGATACATCCAGGCGGCAAAAATCTGCATCGAGGCGGAAGAGACCGACGGACTTCTTTTGATCTTTGCCCCTGTGGGCCTGCTTGATGCATCTTCCCTTGCATCTTCCCTGGTGGAATTTTTAAAGGGAACTACCTTCCCAGTATTTACGGCATGGATGGGGGGAACCAACATCGACAGGGCCAGGAATATTTTAAACCGGGCCGGTATCGTCACCTATGACTCTCCGGAAAGGGGGGTAAGATCCTTCATGGACCTTTACCGATATGGGCAGAACCTCGAGATGCTCCACGAGGTTCCCATACGAAGGGATCGAAGGCTCTTGATAGACCGGGAAGAGGCAGCCCGTGTTATAAGGGGTGTGTTAGAGCAGAATAGCAACGAATTTACCGAAAACGAGGCCAAGGATCTCCTGAGGGCCTATGGAATTCCTGTTAACCCATGTGCCCTTGCCGAAACCGAGGAGATGGCCGTTGAAATAGCCGAAAAAATGGGGGCGTCGGTTGTACTCAAGATTTGCTCGAGGGAGATTCTTCATAAATCCGATGCTGGTGGAGTAAAGCTCAATCTCAAAGGTGAGGGGGAGGTGCGCCAGGCGTTCCAGGACATTATGGCATCGGCCCATGATTATGATCCAAGGGCTCATATTCTTGGGGTGACAGTCCAGCCAATGGCTCCCTTCGGTGATTATGAGTTGATCCTGGGGGCAAAAAAGGACCGATCGTTTGGGCCGGCAATCCTTTTCGGCATGGGCGGCGTGCTGACCGAGGTGTTCAAGGATACCGCCATTGGGCTTCCTCCCCTGAGCGCTTCCCTTGCACGCCGGATGATCTATGATACTAAAATTTCCCAGGTGCTCGCTGGTTTTCGTAATATAAGCGCCGTAAATATAGCGTCTGTGGAGGATGCCCTGATCCGGCTTGGCCGCCTTGTTACGGATTTTCCCGAGATCGAGGAGCTTGATATCAACCCGCTTCTGGTGAGCAGGGGAAATTTCATGGCAGTGGACGCAAGGGTCATTGTAAAGCCAAGCCACGTGGAGTCGCCCATGCACCTTGTGATCTCCTCCTATCCCTGGGATCAGGAGGCGGAAGATACCACGGTTGACAACGAACCAATCCGAATCCGCCCCATTCGGCCCGAGGATGCCAACCTCATGATCGAACATTTCAACTCCCTTTCCCCAAGGAGCATTTACCAGCGGTTTTTTTTCCCCATGAAGCAGCTGTCCAAATCCCAGCTTATAAAGATGACCCAGATCGACTATGACCGGGAGGTGGCGCTGATAGCCCTCATGGGGACTCCAGGGTCAGAGCGCCTCACAGGGGTGGCAAGGGTGATATCAGAGCCTGACGGACGGCGTGGTGAGTTTGCCGTGGTGGTTGCGGATGAGTGGCAGGGAAAGGGGATAGGGGCCTCTTTGTTGAAGCGCTGCCTTGCTATTGCCAGGCAGAAGGGACTCGAAACCGTGTGGGGGTTTGTGATTGCAGAGAATGCGCAGATGCTCAAACTCGGCAAGCGACTTGGTTTTAATATTAAAAGAGTCGCCGGTTCCAGTGAATATGAGTTAACTATTAATTTGGCTGTTAGCTGTTAGCAGTTAGCAGCTAATAGCTAATAGCTAATAGCTAACAGCTAAAAGCTATTAAAAGGAGGGAGATAAAATGGAAAAAAAGAAGATACTGGTTCTGGTGGACGGATCTGAGAGATCCCTGAACACCATTCGTTTTATAGCTGCTTTTTCCCCTTTAAGGGATATGCAGTTGGTGCTTTTTAACGTGTTTCATAAGGTCCCCGACTATTACTGGGACCTTTCCAACGAACCCATGATGGCGGGAAAGGCTCCCCACATGGCCTCCTGGGAGGCTCAGAATCGCCAGACCATCGATCAATTCATGGAAAAGTCCGTTGCCATGCTCAGGACCTCCGGGTTCAAGCCTGAGGATGTGGTTCTCAAGATTCAAAACCGGGTCAAGGGAGTGACCAGGGACATCATTGCCGAGGCTGCCAGGGGTTACACGGCCGTTGTTGCAAGGCGGCGGGGATTTACAAAGGTGCCTGGTCTGTTAATGGGCAGCGTGGCGGATAAGCTGCTGATCTCCCTTGGTGAGATCCCCCTTTTCTTTGCCGGAATGGAACCTGTAACCGAGAAGATTCTCATTCCCATGGACAGTTCCGAATCGTCCATGAACGCTGTCCGGTTTGTCGCAGACATTGCGGGAAAGAGCGGTTATTCTGTGACTCTTTTCCATGTGGTAAGGGAGAATGAAGTCTTTTCAGATGAGAGCTACGGAGATAACCCCGACGGTCGCAAAATAATGCTCGAGGTGTTTGACCAGGCAAAGGCGGTTCTCGTTGAAAGGGGGGTAAATGCCGAAAGCATAGAGGAGAAGGTGATTACCGGAGAAGGCTCCAGGGCGGGCTCCATTGCCCGTTTTGCAGCTGAAAACGGCTTCTCCACCATTGTTATGGGCCGCCATGGCGTGTCCAAGGTCAGGGAGTTTTTCCTGGGCCGGGTCAGCAAAAAGGTCCTGTATGCGGCCCATAAACACACGGTATGTCTTGTGTAATAGCTGTTAGCTATTAGCTGCTAACAGCTAACCGCTAATAGCTAACCGCTTCCTAGGACCTGATTTTTCTGGACAAGTCCCGGGTAAGGCTCAAGACCCTTTGGGCAGCGTCAAAACTAATGGCGCCCGTGCCGCAGCTCGGAGTGATAAGGGACTGGCTGATCAAGGTTGTTCGATCTATGCCAATTTTTCCCATCTCCCTGATCTGGGCTTCAAGCTTCTGGGCAAGGGTCTCCTGGGTTTCTCGAAATATATCATCCACATCCGCAGTTGGAACAATGCCCCAGGCAATGATGCCGCCCCGTTCAATAAATGCCCTGATCTTGTCCGGATAGAGGATAAAACGGTCAAAATAGGTGTAGGCGTCAAAGTTGATGATGTCGATTCCCGATTCAAGAAGCATGTCCCATTCGGTGTTGGCGCACACGTGGATGCCGGCAAGGCCTCCCTCCTGGTGAACGGCGTCCATCACCTCGGTGAGAACTTCTGTTACCTCCTGGCGGGTTACGGTAATGTAACCGGATGTTCCAAAGCCTGCAAGGGCGGGTTCATCCAGGAAGATGATGGGGGTAAAGCCCCTTGAGTTAAATGTCCGGGCCTGCCACCTGGCGTTCATGGCAAGGTGTTTTACGGCCGCATCCCTCAGCTGTTCGTTGTAAAAAATGGCCTTGCCTGCGTTGTCGGCAAGGCTTGTGGTAAAGGTGAACGGACCTGTAATCTGGCCCTTGAGGGCCTTGAAACTTCGGTCCTTGTCAAGATCCACCTGGCGGATAAATTCCCGGAACCCCCTTCCCGTTTCAGGGGTGAAGGTGAAACGGGAGGTCTCAAGGCTTTGGTCTGCCTCGGTCACTGCAAGATACTCTTCGTAAAAGGCCAGGTACTCTGCATCAAAACCATCGCCTGTCTCATCGATAAAGAGTTTGCCTGTGGCAGACTCGGTAAAACCCGGCATGCCCGGAAGAAACTGGTATGCCATGCCCTCCTCCTTATACATGGGCAGCTGGGCCCACAGGGGGATCTCAGGGGTGAACTCCAGGATCAGCCGGGTGGCGGCTTCATGGTCCTTCATGGGCAGGCTTCCGATGAGAAGGGGTAGTGCGTCTGCTTTGAACTTGGTCATGTTTTTAGCTCCCTATATGCAAGAAACTTGAAACAAGAGACAAGAAACAAAGTTCAGCCTTAATTCAAGTTTCATGCTTCGTTGTGTTCGTAAGGCCATGTGGGTTTCTATAAGAAACTCCCGCCGAAATATCCTAGTGCCGCCCTGTACCATCATGTTTCATCCTTCGTTCTGACAGGATAGCTTGTCATGGGGGGTTATATGAAACAGCTAACAGCTAAAGGCTAACAGCTATCGCTTCTGCCTTGAGAGGATCTTTTTCCTCACACGAATGGTTTTGGGGGTTACCTCCACGAGCTCATCCGAGCTTATGAAGTTCAGGGCATGTTCCAGGGTCAGGGGTTTGATCGGCGAACAGGTGGTGGCCTCATCCTTGCCCGATGCCCGCATGTTGCTGAGTTTCTTCTCCTTGCAGGGGTTTACGTCAAGATCCCGGTCCTTGCTGTGCTCGCCGATTATCATCCCCTCATAAACGGGTGTCCCGGGCGTGATCATGAGCCTGCCCCTGGGTTCGAGGTTGTACAGGGCGTAGGGTACGCCCTTGCCCTGGCGGTCGCTCACAAGGGACCCTGTCCTCCGGGTGGGGAACTCACCCCGAAAGGGTTCGTACCCGGAAAAGATCGAGTTCATGATGCCCGTTCCCTTGGTGTCGGTGAGAAACTCGTCCCGGTATCCGATTAACGATCGTGAGGGTGTGGAGAACTCGATGTTGGCCCGCCCCCGTTTGTTCACAAGGTTGACCATCCTGGCTTTTCTGATGGATAGTTTTTCCGTGACAATCCCTGTAAACGCCTCTTCACAGTCTACGTACAGATGCTCCACAGGTTCGAGTTGTTCGCCATTCTCACCGGTCTTGAAGATCACCTCGGGTCGGCCTACGCAAAGCTCAAACCCCTCCCTGCGCATGGTCTCCACCAGGATGGCCATCTGGAGCTCCCCCCGGCCTTTCACAATGAACCTGTCCCTTTCAACCGTGTTTTCGACGCTGATGGCCACATTGGTCCGGGCCTCTTTTTCAAGGCGTTCCCGGATTCTGCTCGACTGGATAAACTTGCCCTCGAGTCCGGAAAACGGCGAGTTGGAAGTGGTGAACATCATCGAGATGGTGGGCTCGTCAACGGTAATTCTAGGAAGGGCCTTGGGGTGTTCTTTGGTGCAGATGGTGTCGCCTATCTCAAAGCTGTCCGTACCGGAGACAACGGCAATGTCGCCGGGTTCCACATGGTCGGCAACAGAGAGGGAGGCCCCGTCATAGGTCTGGAGGCTTGCCACCTTGATCTTTTCGGGAATTCCCTGCTCCCCGATCACCACAAGTTCGTCCTTGGAGCTCACCCGGCCGTTGGCTATTTTTCCGATGGCCAGCCTGCCGGTGTAGTCTGAATAGGCAAGATCCGACACCAGCATCTGAAAGGGTTCGTCAGGATCAAACTCGGGCGCAGGAATTGCACTCAGGATGGTTTTAAACAGCGGTTTAAGATCCTCTGAATCGTCGTCCATATCAGTCTTGGCCACCCCGTTCTTGCCGATGGCGTAGAGAACTGGAAAATCAATCTGCTCGTCGTTTGCATCAAGATCTATGAACAGGTCGTAGATTTCGTCGAGCACCTCTTCCACCCGGGCGTCGGGCCGGTCTATCTTGTTGATCACAACGATGATTACCAACCCTGCTGCCAGGGCTTTTTTCAGTACAAACCGGGTCTGGGGAAGGGGGCCTTCAGATGCGTCCACAAGCAGGATGGCACCGTTCACCATGGATAACGCCCGCTCAACCTCGGCGCTGAAGTCGGAATGGCCAGGGGTATCAAGGATGTTGATCTTGATATCTTCCCACACCACCGAGCAGTTTTTGGCCGAGATGGTAATTCCCCGTTCCCGCTCAAGGTCCATGGAGTCCATGATTCTGTCATCCACCTCTTTGCCCTTGCGAAAGGTCCCGCTCTGTTTGAACATGGCGTCCACAAGGGTGGTTTTGCCGTGGTCAACATGGGCTATTATGGCTATGTTGCGTATGCTTTTATTTGTAGATTTTTTTTTCATTTGTGCTGGCGTCCTTAAAGTTGAGATGTGAGGAGAACCTTATCGTTTTCAAATTCCCGCTGCTTTATCTGACCAAACATTTCTATCAGACCCTGTTTGGTTAAAATTCTTTTCTGTTCGTCTTTTACATCAATTATAATTTCTCCCTGGTCCATCATGATCAACCGGTTGCCAAACTCAATGGTGTGGTTCATGTTATGGCCATCCCGCCATTCCAGAATCGATATGGGAACTGATGTTCTGGGGGTCAACTATAACATTAAGATTTAACTAGCAATTTAAAAACTAATCATTATATACCAGGGCGTTTAAAAATCAAGGTTTTTTATTTCTCAGGAGAGTAAAGGCGAGTGGCAATGTGAAAGAGCAGAACAGCCGCTGCATTGGCAACGTTGATGGAGTTTTTTCTGCCGAACATGGGAATGTGAACCGTTTCGTCGCATACTGCAAGGACGTGGGGGGAAATACCGTACTCCTCGTTGCCCATGACAAGAACACCACGGTCCTCCCAGGCGTTCGCATAAAAGGGCCGTGAGTCCACTGCAGTTTCAACCGCCGTGATGGTGTAGCCAAGGCCTTTCATCTCAACAAGGGTCTGGGCAAGATCATAACTTCTGGTGTGGGGCATGAAGTCGGCCGTTCCCATGGATGTCTTTTGTACCGTGGGATTTTCCCGGCCCGGGGTGTTGCCAAGGATGATAGAGGAAAATCCACTGGCTTCACAACTCCTGAATATGGACCCCACGTTGAACAGACTCCTTAAACCGTCAAGGGCCATGTGATAATCAAGCCTTGGTCGGTCTTTGCTATCATATGCCCGGTCCTTTTGATTGATCAAACCTTTGGCTGCAGGTAGAAGATCCTGGTCTTTTGGAGAGATGTTCCATGCAGCACGTTCAAAATGAATGGCGTTGGAGATAAAGACAAGCCAGGATTTTACCCCAGCTCCTTTGGGAATATCAGCCAGGGTTTTGTCGGACACGGTGCCGGACCAGCCCATTACCTTAAGGTATTCTTTGACAAAAAAATCAAGACCTCCGGGAGTTATCCTGTTTGATGAGACCTTCTGGTACACCTCCGACAGCCATCTTCTTACCCAGGAGCTGCGCCCCCTGGGGGTGAGGGCCATGAATTTCTTTTTTGTAAGGGGAAAGGTCAGCATTGATCAATTAAATAAATCAAATAACAGAAAAAAACAATGGCGTTGTCAGGAATAATAGTGTATTAGTCTCGAAAATTCAGCAATTCTAATTTGCTGCTTTTTTCTGGAAGGTTATTTTTTTTCTCGAGGTCTGTTATGCTTTTAATCACCCGCTTAAACTTTGTTCGTTTACCATGAAATCGATACTCTCTCCCTTTATCGCACTTTATGCCGCAGCCTTTGCCCTGATGGCAGGCATGGGGCTCCTTGGCTCTTTTCTCGGTGTGCGGCTCACCATGGATGGTTTTTCAGTGGAAATAATCGGAAGGGTGATGACCTCCTATTACCTGGGGCTGCTTGCCGGTACTTTTTTTTGCAGCCGGCTTATCCAGGGGGTGGGCCATATTCGTTCGTTTACAGCCTTTGCCGCCCTGACAACCTGTGTGGTCATGGTTCACGCCCTTTATGTCTCTCCTTTAACCTGGGCTCTGCTGAGGTTCCTCACTGGTGTTTCGGCCATCGGGCTATATACGGTGATCGAGAGCTGGCTCTGTGAATGTTCGGCCCCCAAGGTGAGAGGCCGGGTGTTTGCAATCTATATGGTCGTCTCTTATCTCGGCCAGGGGTTTGGACAGCAGCTGCTCAACGTGGGCGCTCCCGAGGGTCAGACCCTGTTCATCCTGTCTGCCCTCTGCATCTGTATCTGCATCGTGCCTGTTGCCACGACCCATTCCATTCATCCCAATCCTGCGGAAATAGTCTCGTTTAACTTTAAGGCCATTTTCTTGAAATCCCCTGTGGGGGTTTCAGGATGCCTTGTGGCAGGTTTGATCACCAGTTCCTTTTATGCCATGGGGCCTGTGTTCTGCCGGCAGTTTGACATGTCCCTGTTTGAACTCTCCTGGTTCATGACGGCGGCCATTCTTGGGGGGCTCCTCCTCCAGTGGCCTATCGGGGCCATCTCAGACCGGTTTGACCGATCCCTTGTGCTCCTGGTTCTGGGTGCTGTGATCTGCCTTGCAACGCCCTGCGTGTTGATTGTCGCAAAATCGAAAATGGAACTTCTGCCCTACGCCATGGTTGTTTACGGTGGGCTTATCTTCTCCATCTACCCGGTTGCCGTGGCAAGGGCCCAGGATCTTTTTGAAACCGACGAGATGGTTCTGGTAAGCTCTGCCCTGCTGTTTGCCTATGGGGTGGGGTCGAGCATCGGTCCCATGGTGTCATCCATGGCCATGGCAAAATCCCCCTTTGGGTTGTTTCTTTTTTTCATGGCCGTTTCAGCAATGTATGCCCTGGTCACATTCGGGTTGAGAAAACACGAGATTATCGAGATCATCCCCGTGGAAGAGCAGGGAGATTTTGTCTTTATGCACAAGACATCGGTGGTGGCCCTTAACCAGGAACTCCCCGAGGATGTTACCACCTGATTGGTAGTAGGCAGTAAGGTTTTATTGCGCCTTGCAGGGCAACCTGTTGAGAATACTTAAACCTTCCACCCGGGATTTCTGGCAGCAGCAACTCTTAATGTATCCTGGAGCCAGCCGTCCAGGCCGGACTCAAGATAAAATACCGGCTCAAGAAGAGTTGCATCCGGGGCAATGAGCCCTTTGTGGCGGGCAGTTTCTGCCAGCGGAGTTGACGGATAGATCCTTATTCCAGCAGTCAGCTTGACTGTTTCAAGTTCAAGGGATTCTGCAAATTCAATACTTTGCCTTACGCTCTGCCGGGTTTCTCCCGGTCCTCCAAACATGAGAAAACCCATTCGGGTTATGCCATGCCGGCATAGGAGCTCTGAGAGCCTGCGGATTTCTTTTCTGCCGTATTTTTTATTCATGGCTGAAAGCACCTGGTCATCGGCACTTTCAAAACCTATACTTGCTGACCTGCAACCGGCCAGGGCCATTTTTTCAATCAGTTTCTCACCTGTGGAAACAGGATAGATTATTGCCTGCCAGCTGATTTTAAGGTCTGCTTTAACAATCCGCTCACAAAGGTCCTGGGCATATGAGCCGGGCAGATTAAAGGTGTTGTCCACAAAGAAAAAATTTTTAAACCCGCTTTGCGCGAACAGCTGCAGGTTTTCAACGGCTTTTTCCGGTAAGCGGCAACGCAGATGCCTCCCCTCTATTGCCGGGGTTGAACAATAGCTGCAGTTCATGGCACAGCCCCTGCGGGTTTGAAACGGCACCATAATCTTCCGGCTGTTTTCAACAGGAGGCACACTCAGATGCACACCCGGTTTAGGCATGGGATAATCATCCAGGTTCTGGTCATGCAGAACAGGGGCCATAAGGCCTTTGCCAGGCGTCCACAGACCATTTAAACCATCTAACGGTGCATTATTTTCAATTCGCTCAAGAAAATCAATCATGGCCCGTTCACCTTCTCCCTGAATACCAAAATCAGCCCCCAGGTATTTAAGCGCTGATCCGGGAAATATGCTGTAACCCGGCCCGCCCAATACGATGGGGGCTTTGCAGCGCCTGCGGCACTCATCAATCACGGATTTTACCCGGGGCAGTAAAAATATGGGAGCACCCATGTTCTGATCGTCGATGTTTCTGACAGAAACCCCGATGACCTCAGGTGCAAACTCGTCTAGGGCAGGGGCAAGAAGCCGGGATACATGCTGCTTTTCCATAAGGTTAACCACCCGGATATCATGGCCTGCAGATTCAACGGCTGCTGATACACAAGCCATGCCCAGGGGCAGAACCGGCATATTAATCTGTTCAGTGTTGGCTGAAACCATTAGTACACGCATTATAATGCTCCTCTTATTGTTCAGTGACATCCATATCACACCAGGGGGTTAACTGGAAAACCGTTTTTGAAATTCTGATCCGGCATCAGGGCTCTCCTGTCGCCTTGACATGATCCAGCATTATCTACTTGAGGTGCTTACCAATGGAAAATGCATCGCCGATTTTGTTGCCGGCACTGAAATACGCCTTTTCAGCGGTGGCATAAATAATGGGCTTTAATTTATCAATGCCAGGCAGGCCGTTTTCCCCTAATATGGATTCATCAGCTTTGATATCCAGTATTTCACCGACAAACTGGGTATGCAGCCCGATTTCCAGCGTGTGTATCAGTTTGCACTCCAGAACCAGAGGAAATTCCTTGACATAAGGGGCATTGACCCGGTCGCTTTTAACCGGTGTCAATCCGGCGGTTTTGAATTTGTCCTCGTTTTTGCCGGATACCATGCCCAGATAATCTGCTGCCGCCACATGTTCTTCTGAAGGGATGCTCAGCGTGTAAGCGCCGCTGTCAACGATACACTGGTAACTGTATGTCGCTTTTCTTAAAGACACCGTGACACACGGCGGGCTGGAACAGCAGATGCCTCCCCAGGCGGCTGTCATGGCATTGGGCCTGCCGCCTTTGTCAAAAGTTCCCACGATCAGCACCGGGGCGGGATACAGAATTGTTTTTGCGCCAATGGATTTTTTCATGATATACCTCCTTTTATTTTTGAGTGACTCTCGGAGTCGCTTGTCAAACTCGGTCTGCCGGGCAAGCTCAACACCCCTCTCATAGGAGCATCAAGACTTGCAATCAGGACTTCAGCAATGCGTGCCCAGTCTGCCTCCGGTTACTTTAGTGCATCATCAAGTATTTCGTCAACGATGTTTGTCTTCATAGTACAATTCCTCCATCGTGTGCACCTAATAAAATACCATTCTTTATCCGCACCAGCTGAACCGCCTTGGTATGCAATCTTTATGCTGGGTGGCGGCAGGATGTGTCGGGGGGATTTGAAATTGTTCTGTTGCATGAGAAGTTCCATAGTGATGTCAAGGTCGCGCTTGACATTTACCGGTCTATATATGATAGATCACATGATAAATCGGGCGTTATGGGTGGTGTTGCCGGTACATCTGGTGGTTCAGAAAAGAGAAAATTGTGGTGGTTCAGCAAAGAGAAAATTGAAAGCCTGCTGTGCAGCCTGGGGCAAGGGTGAGGCCCGGCATAAAGCGTATTTTTGAAAGGGAATCTAAGCATGTCACAGCTTGAACATATCGAAGCCATTGAAAAACAGCTCTGGAGTGCGGCGGACACCCTGCGGGCCAATTCCAACTACGCCAGTAACGAATATTTTCTGCCGGTAATGGGGCTGGTCTTCCTGCGCCATGCTTACAGTCGTTATCTGGCTGTCAAGGATGTTGTCGAAGTAGGTCTGCCAACACGGGGCGGTAAAACCCGGTCCCTGACCAAGGAGGATTTTTCCCAGAAGAGCGCCATCTTCCTCCAGCCCAGGGCCCAGTTCGACACCCTCGTGGATTTGCCGGACAGCGCCGATCGAGCCAAGGCGATTATTGATGCCATGGAATCCATTGAAGCGGACTACGAGAGCCTGCGGGGTGTGCTGCCCAAGAGTGAATATCAGGAGCTTGACAACGATGTGCTCGGCCAGTTGCTGCGTACTCTCAACCCCGAGGAACTAAAGCGCATTTCCGGCGACGTGTTTGGCCGCATCTACGAGTATTTCCTCACCCAGTTCGCCGACCAGAAGGCCCATGACGGCGGCGAGTTTTTTACCCCGATCTCCCTGGTCTCCCTGATCGCCAAGGTCATCGAACCCACCAGCGGCACGGTGCTCGATCCGGCCTGCGGTTCGGGCGGTATGTTCGTGCAGAGCGCCCGGGTGGTGGAACGGCGCCACGAAAACCCCACAGAGAAACTCACCTTCTACGGCCTGGAAAAAAATGCCACCACCATCCGCCTGGCCAAGATGAACCTGGCGGTGCATGGTTTGGAAGGGAACATCCAGAAGGCCATCACCTACTACGAGGACCCCCACGAATTGCACGGCAAAGCTGATTTTGTCATGGCCAATCCTCCCTTTAATGTGGACGAGATCGACGCTGACAAGGCCAAGATCGACCCTCGCCTGCCCTTTGGTCTGCCCGGAGTCAACAAGAAAAGCAAGGTCAGCAACGGCAACTATGTGTGGATAAGCTATTTTTACAGTTATCTGAGTGAAGAGGGCCGGGCCGGGTTTGTCATGTCCTCCCAGGCATCTTCTGCCGGGCGGGACGAGGCCAAGGTGCGCCCGAAGGGTGTGCGCCATGGACGGCGTACATCAACAAAGCCGTCGACCGCCTCGCACCCCTGGCTGCGACCAGCCGCGATCTGATCAGGCAGACCGACATGTTGTTTAAGCTCGCCTCCACGGTGATGGATATAGCGCAAACAACACCCTCACCCCGGCCCTCTCCCAGCGGGAGAGGGAGTGGTTTTGCGGAGATAAGGGGGGCTCGCAAGGCCGGTGACGAGGCCCGCGCTTTGGCCGTGAAACAGCTCAAGCAGGTGCGCTACTTCTGGAAACAGGCCCGCTGGCTCACCGAACGCTTCCCCGATGCCGAGCTTCGTGATGTGGAAGGGCTGGTCAAGCTGGTGGATATTGAGGAGATCGAAGCCAACGACTGGAGCCTCACCCCCGGCCGCTATGTAGGCGTTCCTCCCGAAGAAGAGGACGAGGATTTCGACTTTGAAGAAACCCTGCGCGAGATCCATGTGGAGCTGGAGGATTTGAACGCCGAGGCCGTGCAGCTGGCTGCAACGATCAAAAAGAATTTTGAGAGGTTGGGGGTATGAGGCCGGATAAAGTTAGATTGGCTGATATCGTAAGTATGAGAACCGGAAAGCTTAATTCCAATGCTGCTGTGGATCATGGGGAATACCCGTTTTTTACTTGTTCTCAACAGACTTTCAGAATCGACCACCCGGTTTTTGATACCGAAGCAGTTATATTGGGTGGTAATAATGCTGCCGGAGTATTTCCTCTGAAGTATTATAAGGGGCAATTTAATGCCTATCAGCGTACGTATGTCATTGAAACGCTTGATTTGGATGTTCTTAGTACTCGGTATCTGTACTACGCTTTGCATCCAGTATTATCGTACTTTAAGTCAGTATCAATAGGTGCTGCTACCCAATATTTAACAAAGGGTATTCTTGATAATTTCCAAATTGTTCTCCCTCCAATTGGCACACAAAACAGCATCGCCTCCATCCTCTCCGCCTACGACGACCTGATCGAGAACAACCGGCGACGGATTCAGTTGCTGGAGCAGGCGGCGCGGCTGCTCTACAAGGAATGGTTTGTCCACCTCCGCTTTCCCGGCCACGAACACACCAAAATCATCGACGGCGTACCGGAGGGGTGGAAGAAAAAAAAGTTGGGGGATGTTGCAGCTACAAACGCTGAAAGTTACAAGGCAAACAATCTACCCAATGAAATCAATCATATAGACATCGCATCGGTGAAACAGGGACGAATACTTTCAAAGAACAAAATGCCTTCCTCAGAAGCTCCGGGACGGGCACGTCGCAAAGGAGCCGATGGGGACGTTATTTGGTCGAACGTCCGCCCAAACTGATGAACGGGGAGGTGGAGGTCTGAGCCGTTATGTGGACAGGGGTGGACCATGTGGACACGGGGTGAGTTGTGGATTGTGAGGATGGAGGATGAGTAGGAGGGCACATGTCTGAACTGATTCCCAAGCATGGCGGCTATCGTAAGTTAAAAAGTTTTCAGATTGCACAGTTGGTCTATGATGTGACGGTGCGGTTTTGTGATCGCTATATTAATCGCTTCAGTCGAACCCGGGACCAGATGGTTCAGGCGGCGCGGTCGGGTGTGCAGAATATTGCCGAGGGCTCCCAGGCTTCGGCGACCTCAAAGAAGACTGAGCTGAAACTGACCCAGGTGGCCCGGGCCAGCCTGGAGGAGCTGAAGCTCGACTATGAAGATTTTTTGCGCCAGCGAAAATTTTTCCAGTGGCAGCCGGGAAACTCGCTTCGGCAGGAGTTGATCGACCGGCGTTGTGAAACCGCCGACCAAGTGGCGGCCTGGGTTGTGGCAGTGGCAAAACGAAGTGAACCTTGTGGACAGAATGGACGGGGTGGACATGGTACCGAGTCGTCCACCAAGTCCACACAGTCCATCTTGTCCACCAGAATCTACCCCGAACTCTCGGCCAATGCCGTACTGGTGTTGTTGGCCGTAGCCTGTTCCCTTCTCGACCGTCAGGTTGAGCGGCTGGCCATCGATTTTGAGAGAGAGGGAGGTTTCACCGAACGTCTGTACCGCGTGCGCACAGCAAAGCGAAGGAAGCAGAAACGATGACGCCTACACCCTACACCGAAAACAACCATTTTCTTTGTGTGCGGGAGCTGTGGGTGCGCGGCGATCTCTACCGCCGCCGGGCGGATATCGTTGGTTTTGTCAATGGTTTGCCGCTGCTGTTTATGGAGCTGAAGAACGTCAACAAGGATATCCGTGCCGCCTTTGAGCAGAACTTTCAGGACTACAGGGATACCATTCCCCACCTGTTCCATCACAACGCTCTGGTGGTGCTGGCCATCGAGGCGATCCGCAACCGGAAAAATAGAAAGGGTAAACTGGGGGTGTTCTGACATACCCAGGGTTCGGGCAAAAGCTATTCCATGGTGCTGTTTACCCGCAAGGTGCATCGCAAACTGGGTGGCAACTTCACCTCTCTGGTTCTAACCGACCGCGATGACCTGGACACGCAGATCTACAAGACTTTTGCCGGTTGTGGAGTGGTGGACAATGACCGTGACCCTTACCGGGCAGCAAGCGGCGAGCACCTCGTCCAGTTGTTGGCCCAACACAAGACGCACGTTTTTTCTCTGATCCAGAAATTCAACCAGACAGTTGGCGAAGGTGAGGCCTATACCCGGCGGGATGATATTATCGTCATCACCGACGAGGCCCACCGCACCCAGTACGGCACCCTGGCGCTCAACATGCGCAACGCCCTGCCCAACGCCGGCTATATCGGCTTCACAGGTACGCCGCTCTTTAAGGCTGATGAGATCACCCTCCGGGAGTTTGAGCGCAGTCCGGCAAAACGCACCACCGTACAGAACCTGAAAGCAGCCATCGAAAGGCGGCTTAAACGTCTGCTCCAGCAAAATCCCCTGCGGACCGACTTCCAGAAACATTACGAGGAGATCGTGGCCGAATACAACCGGGAGAAGGATGGGGTGACCATTGAGAAGACCTTTGAAGCGCTTTTCCAGATCATCGATGAAATGGACGAGGAAGAGAGTCGTGCCATGCGGGAGGGCCTTGACGAGGAGAGTCTTGCCCTGTTCGACCTGTTGAAAAAGGCAGAGCTGTCGAAGAAAGAGGTCAAGCGCATTAAAGCTGTTGCCGTTGATTTGATCGAAACACTTAAGGCGGAAAAACTTCGGATTGATCATTGGCGTGACAAGGAAGCAACGCGGGATGCCGTTCGGCTGACGATTCAGGATTTTCTATGGGACGACGAAACCGGGTTGCCGGAAACCTATTCAGAGCAAGACGTACAAGATAAAGCAGAAGAAGTCTTTGTGCATGTGTTTCGAGCGTACCCAACGGTACCGTCACCCTACTATACTATACCAATATGGCGCTGTAGAGAGCAGGGAAGGGAGGCAGGCGTAAACTTATGCCATGCGGATGAAACCGGCAGCAATATTAACGGTAGAAAAAGCTTTGGCATCTGCTTTGCTGCCGGGCACTTGCGATAGGCCACTGCAGCTGCATGCCCGGCTAACTAACAATAATATCAGTGAGTTCAGATCGCACCAGGTTTAGCGTTGGATTAGCTCCTTGGGTATGAAACGCCCAGCTCTATTGCTACTTGATTGAGACGTCGATCAAAGGTCCAAAGAACAGCATTGTCAATAATTGCAAAAGCCAACAAATGGATATCTACATATCCAAGGCCGAAAGACCCTATCTTCGAGGTTTGCCGGTCTCATCTTACGATATCGGTCAGACAAGCCAGGTACGTGCATCTGTTCAGTACAGGGTCAGCCTTGACGACAACCGGTACACGGTCCCTGCCCAACTGG